>Ga0315542_1001729_pt1 | contig 13580 bp, 10 predicted proteins | sample SalMarSW160120MG_FD_202541 | JGI IMG/M metagenome (GOLD analysis project Ga0315542, IMG submission 202541) | Salt marsh sediment microbial communities from the Plum Island Ecosystem LTER, Massachusetts, United States - Salt Marsh Sediment SW1601-20 ...
CCGGGTAAGCTGCCTGGCACCGGTAGCCACAGGCGGCGGAGAGGTACGCTTTTCACACGGGACCTTTGCGGTGCCCGCACCCGCGGTGGCGGAGATTATCAGCCGCTACCGGATTCCCGTACATCCCGGTCCGTTTCAAAGTGAGCTTTTAACCCCCACGGGCGCGGCACTACTGGCCGCGTTTTCACCGGATTTTTCCGGGCGTGACCGGCAGGAACCTCCGTCCGGAATAAAGCCGCTTGTCGGAGTGGGATTCGGCAACAAACGTTTTCCCCGGCAGGCCGGAAAACGGGCCAATGCCTTGTACCTCTTTCTTTGGGCCGGCGCGAATGACTGATTACAGTCTTTTGTTTCTGGATTTTGACGGGGTAATTTGTGACTCGGTAAATGAAACATACGCAAGCTCCTGGCTGGCCTATTTTAAATATTTGAGGCACCGGCTGCCCGCGGCAGTAAGTCTGGCGCAGCAAAGGCGCTACATGCGTCTGCGGCCTTTCATTCGCTCGGGGGAGGATTACCTGCTTATCCAGGATATTATTGCCGATGATCTGGATGTACAAAATCAGGAGATGTTTGACGCTTTGGCCGCCCGCGCGGGGAGTGAGAAGATGGGACACTACCGAACCGTCTTTTACCAGGCCAGGACGGAGATCATCGAATCATTCAGGAACTGGTGGCTCACCCTGAACCCGCTCTATCCGCATATGGGAGAGGTGTTACGGCTGGGTCTGCAGCATAAAAGTATCTATATCCTTTCGGCAAAAAAAACCGAGTTCATTCATGAGATCCTTGCTTTTCATGGTCTGGACTATGATTCCGATAGAATCATTCATTCGGGGCCGGAGGAAAAAACAGCTATTATCAGCCGGCTGCTTGACCGTACGGAAGCACGGTCCGCCTGTTTTATCGATGACCAGATCAGTCACCTGCTCGGCAATCGGGACCCGCGTATAACTCCCCGGCTTGCCTCCTGGGGGTATATAGACGGGACATGGCTTACGCAGCATGACGTGCAAAGCATCACCCCGGAAGAGCTGCAGGGGTTGGTGCGGCAGATCGTCGGGAATAAAAGCTGAAATGTTAAGTCGTGGTTCGAAGCCTGCGCCCGCTGCAGAGCAGGTCCGTTATTGAACCGCTGTCAGCCGTTCTCCCGCGGCGGGGAATGAACGGTTCGCAGTTTCATAAAATCGATATTGTATTTTTTTACCCGCAGCCCCATGATTCGTTCGGTGATACCGAGCGTGGTCGCGGCCTTGGCCATGTTTCCCCTGCTGGACTTCAGGGCCTCAAAAATCAGTTCACGTTCTATGTTTTCAAGCGTCTCTTCCAGACTGCCTTTGAGGGTGGTGTGGGTGGCCTCGGCGGTCTGCAGGGTGGGCGGAAGATGGTGGCCGTGGATGACCTCGTCGGTGCTCAGCAGCACAGCGCGTTCGATGCAGTTTTCCAGTTCACGGACGTTACCGGGCCAGTGGTAACTCATCAGCATATCGATTGCCGGGGTTGAGATACGCTTGATGGATTTGTGTGTTTTCTTATTATACTTTTCTATGAAATGATCGCAGAGTAAGAGGATGTCGGATTTGCGGTCGCGCAGGGGCGGAATATGGATGGGGAAAACATTCAGGCGGTAGAACAGGTCCTGCCTGAACTGCTCCTTTTGTACCAGTTCCTGCAGATTACGGTGGGTGGCCGCAATAATTCTTGTGTCGGTCTTGATGGTGCGGTTGCCGCCTACGCGCTCAAACTCTTTTTCCTGCAATACCCGCAAAAGTTTTATCTGAATGGCGGGGGAAAGGTCCCCGATCTCGTCGAAAAACAGGGTACCGCCGTCCGCCAGCTCAAAGCGGCCCTTGCGCTGTGTCATGGCCCCGGTAAACGCCCCCCTTTCATGTCCGAACAGCTCACTCTCAATAACGGATTCCGGCAGGGCGGCGCAGTTTACCTTGATAAAGGGCATGGAGGCACGCCGGCTTTCGTAGTGTATGGCATGGGCTACCAGTTCCTTGCCCGTACCGCTTTCACCCTGGATCAGTACCGAGGTATCGCTGCCCGCCACCTGGGCGATCAGGTCGTACACCTCCCGCATCTTGTTGGAGTTCCCTACAATATTGGATGGTTTGAAACGGTCGACCAGCTCCTCCTGCAGCCGTTTGTTCTCCTGGAGAAGCCGAAGGCGCTCTTCCTGGGCGTCTATCCTTACCCGTACGGCCTGTGAAATCATGGAACTGATAATGGTCAGCAGGCGCACGTCCTCGTCCAGCGAGATGGTCCCGTCAAACAGCCTGTCCGCACTTAAGGCCCCGACCGTCTCATTGCCGATTTTTATGGGGACGCAGATAAATGATATGTCTTCCTTGTCCGTCCCCCTTTGTACTCCGGTACGGTCTAAGAAAAAAGGATTCTCGGAAATCTTGGGGATAACCAGCGGCCTTCCCGTTTCCACAACCTTTCCGGTAATACCTTCCCCGATTTTATACTTTCCCCGTGCCTGTTCGGTATCGGACAGGCCGTAGGCTTCCTCTATCAGGATGTCTCCCGAATCACGGTTCAACAGCGAGATGGTGCCGCGATGCATGCCCATGTGTTCGGCCATCAGTTTTAAAATCGGGCTCATTATCTCTTTTAAATCCATGCTGCGGGCAAGGGCCTGGCTTAACTCAAACAACAATGAGAGTTCCTTGATCTTGCGTTCAGCGTTAACGGGTGTATTTTTATCCGACATATGCGCTTCAGTATATAACAATATAAAAAGTGTGCTAAGTGGGTTTGAAAAAGTTTATGTTTTTTTATACCTGATGGACGCGGGCAAAACAAATAAATGCAATTCTTTCTCTTCGCCTTGACAAAATCAAAACCTTCCGGTTATACTTGGCGCACTATTGATCGCTGCCTCTGTAGCTCAGTTGGTAGAGCACCTCCATGGTAAGGAGGGGGTCACCGGTTCAAGTCCGGTCGGAGGCTTTCGGATCTGTTACGACGGGGTCGCACATCCGAAAAATATGCGTATTCCGCTGTAACCTGAAGCGGCTTTCGTTTGCTTTTACTAAGAGAACGTTTAGAGCCGGAAATTAAAAATGTCTGAACTATAATACAGAATCAGGTTGTTCTCGCTGTAAACGCTTAAATTTGCGGAAATTTATGCGAATTTAAGGTGTTTTTGTATGAAAAAAATACAAAAGGGGAACTGCCTTATTGACATATTGTCATGTTTCTTATTATATTTGTCACTCTGATTAAAGTGGGGAGGAGAACTGCGTCATGGCTAAATCCAAGGCAAAATCGGTTGAGCTTGTAGCGTTGCAGTGTTCCGAATGCAAACGTAGAAATTATACAACGAAGAAAAATAAAAGAAATACTCAGGGCAAACTGGAATTCAATAAGTACTGTAAATTTGACAGGAAGCATACTCTTCATCGCGAAACCAAGATCAAATAGGTTGTATTGTTAGGCCAGTAGCTCCAATTGGCTAGAGCGCCGGTCTCCAAAACCGGATGTTGCAGGTTCGAGTCCTGCCTGGCCTGAATTGTATTTGGGAGATGTACATGCAAAAGATTATTAAGTTTTTTAAGGATAGTTACGCAGAATTAAAGAAGGTTACCTGGCCCAGCAGGGATGAGGTCATGGCTTCCACACGGGTTGTTATTATCGCCATACTTGCTGTCGCGTTTGCGCTTGGGTTGGTGGATATCCTTTTATTGAACGGAATAACGTTTCTCTTTAAGGTTTTATAGTATGGCAAAAGGTTGGTATGTAGTTCATGTCTACTCAGGGCATGAAAACAAGGTAGAAAAACAGATCAGAAAGGTAATCGAATCAAAGGAATTAAGTGAGTTTGTCTTTGATGTAAAGATTCCGTCTGAGGAGATTGCCGAGATCAAGGACGGCAAAAAGAAGCTCACGACAAAGAAGTTTTTACCGGGGTATATCCTGGTGGAGATGGACCTGGACGGCAGCCGCTGGAAAGAGGTCTGCGCCTACATCAGAAGGATCCAGGGGGTTACCGGATTTGTCGGATATTCGGCAAACCAGAAACCGCAGCCCATTTCCCAGGAAGAGGCCCGGGCGATTTTACAGAAGGCCGGGGAAATAAAAGCAGATAAAGTGTTGAATCCCAAGCAGGCGTTCTCTATGGGTGAGAGTGTCCGTATTATCGACGGCCCCTTTGATTCGTTTACCGGTACTATAGAAGAAATTAATACGGAAAAAGGAAAGCTAAGAGTTATGGTCGGTATTTTCGGCCGATCAACTCCGGTTGAGGTCGATTTTTTTCAAGTGGAAAAAATATAGGCCTTTTTATGGGAGCTCTTTGTAGTAAGAGCGTAAGTACCAGATTAAGGAGATAGTATGGCAAAGAAAAAGGTAGCGGCAATTATTAAATTGCAGGTGCCGGCAAAAAAGGCCACGCCTGCGCCGCCGGTCGGTCCGGCCCTCGGACCGCACGGGGTAAGCGCACCGCAGTTTGTGCAACAGTTTAATGATCGCACCAAAAACATGGAAGAGGGTATTCTTATACCGGTAGTGATTACCGTGTATGTGGATAAGAGTTTTACTTTTATCACCAAAACACCTCCTGCCGCCGTGCTTATTAAAAAGGCGTGCAACCTGGAAAAAGGTTCTTCGGAGCCCAATAAGGAAAAGGTGGCAACCATCAGCAAGGCAAAATTAAAAGAGATCGCGGAAAAGAAAATGCAGGATCTTAATGCCAATGATATAAACGCAGCCATGAAGATTATCGCGGGAACGGCCCGCAGCATGGGCGTTCAGGTGGAGGCGGACTGATATGAAGCGAAGTAAGAAATACCGGGAAGCGGTTAAAAAATACGAGAAACAGGAACAGTATCCCCTGGACAAGGCCGTACAGCTTGTTAAAGAGCTGGCCTTTACCAAGTTCGATGAGACGGTTGAGGTGGCTTTGAAACTGAATATTAAAGAAAAGCACTCCATCAGGGACACCCTGGTGCTGCCGCATCGTTTCGGCAAGGAAAAACGGATTCTGGTTTTTGCCAAGGGCGACAAGGCCGAAGAAGCAAAAAAAAGCGGTGCCGTTCATGTGGGCGACGCGGACCTGATTGAAAAGATCAAAGGCGGCTGGCTGGAGTTTGATGTGGCGATTGCCACGCCGGACATGATGAAAGATGTGGGAAAACTCGGCCCGATCCTGGGAAGAAGGGGGCTGATGCCCAATCCCAAGACACAGACGGTGACGGTTGATGTCAAAGGGGCCATTCAGGAACTGCAAAGAGGGCGCGTTGAGTTTCGCGCGGATAAAACGGGAGTGGTGCACCTGGCCGTGGGTAAGGTGTCCATGGATGCCGATAAACTTCAGGAAAATGTTAAAATCTTATTGGAGAATATCGAACGTAAAAGACCAACCGATATCAAGGGCGAGTATATTAAGTCGATTGCCCTGAGTTCTACCATGGGGCCCGGCGTAAAAGTGTCGGCCAAGGAAATCGGCTAAGGAGGGTGAAAGTATGGGTGAAAAAACACAAAAAATAAACCAGCTGAAAAAAGACCGGGTCAGCGAGATAAGAGAAATCATTTCCCGGGCGAAGGATGTGATCTTTACGGATTACCGGGGATTGACCGTAACCCAGCTGACTGAGTTGCGGGAAAAACTCAGAGAGGAAGACTCTTCCTTCAAGGTTATCAAAAACAATTATTCCAAGATAGCCTTTCAGGAACTGGAAATGCCCATGGAGGATGATTTTCTCATCGGACCGACGGCGCTTGCGCTAATTCCCAAGGACGCGGGGCCGGTTGCCAAAATCCTCTTTACCTTTGCCAAGGACGTTCCGCTTACGGTGAAAGGCGGGATTGTTGAAGGCAGGGTATTATCCAAGGATGAAGTCAAAGAACTCTCCGCATTGCCGGGGAGAAGCGAGCTTTACGCCAAGATGCTGGGGACCATGAATGCCCCCGCCACAAACATGGTACTGACATTGCAGGCAGTGGCGGGAAAACTTGTCAGAACCCTGCAGGCCGTGGCGGACAAAAAGAAAAGCGAATAATCAAGCATTAGTCTTCTGGACTGTTGGGATGCTACTGCTTGTGAAAATATTAAAGAGAAGGAGAAGATAATATGCCAACAATAAAAAAAGAGGAAATACTGGATGCCATTTCCAATATGACACTCCTTGAGGTTTCCGAATTAGTAAAAGCAATGGAAGAGAAGTTCGGTGTCAGTGCGGCTGCACCGGTAGCCATGGCGGCCATGCCCGCCCAGGGCGGCGCGGCGGCGGAAGCCGAAGAGAAGAGTGAGTTCGATGTCATTCTGAAGAGCTTTGATGCCAGTAAAAAAATTGCCGTTATCAAAGAGGTAAGGGCCCTGACCGGTTTGGGTTTGAAAGAGGCCAAGTTGCTGGTAGAAGAAGGCGGAAAAGCCGTAAAAGAAGGTGTGTCCAAGGCGGATGCACAAAAAATAAAAGAGCAGCTTGAAGCTGCCGGCGGTGTTGTTGACGTACAATAAATACAACGAGCAATATAATAGAAAACAAATACTCATTTCACCACCGGGAATAATGCCCCGGTGGTGAATTATTATTGGGGGAAATAAATGGCAGGCACTCCTGAGAAAGCCAATAGCAGAATATATATAGGGACCGAATTCGAAGATGTAATGGAGATCCCTCATCTTATTAATATTCAACTTTCATCTTTTGAACGATTTTTACAGCGTGAGACGCTGCGCAAAAGCAGGAAATTGAATGTTCAGGGATTGGAAGAGGTGTTCCAAAACACTTTTCCGGTTGAGAGTCCCAACGGAGACATGGTTTTGGAGTACTGCGGGTATACTCTGGATGAGGAAGCGGTGCAGTATGATGAAAACGAATGTAAGCAAAAGGGAGTGAGCTTTTCAATTCCCATCAAAGCCAAGATAAACCTCATCTTTCTGCAGACCGGGGAGATAAGGCAAAAAGAGATATATATGGGTGATATCCCTCTGATGACCGAGCGGGGCACCTTTATCATTAACGGGGCGGAGCGCGTGGTGGTCAGCCAGATTCACCGTTCCCCCGGCGTTATTTTTTCACATGAAAAAGGGGCCTATTCCTCGCGTATTATCCCGTACAGGGGGTCCTGGCTGGAGTTTGAGATTGATCAGAAACGAGAACTGGTCTATACAAAAATCGATCGGAAAAAGAGGATTCTGGCTACTATTTTCCTGCGAGCCCTGGGCTTTGACACACGGGAAAAAATAATCGAGCTTTTTTACAAAATCAAATCAATAAAGCTTTCCGAATCAAGGGAAGACAAGGAAAAGATAATCGGCAGTGTATTTGCCAAGGCGATCTATATAAAAGAAAACGATACCGACAAGAAACTCTACCGGGCCGGGGACAAGATCCATCCCCATGATGTGGAGGAACTGCTGCATTCAGGTATCACCAAAATCGATATTATAAACTTCACCCATCCTGAGTCCATTCATACCGAGATTATTCTCAACTGTTTCGAACGGGAAGAGATGAAGTATGCCAAAGACTCGCCGGAGCTTGATGAACCGTCGCGTGAAGAGGCGATCTCGCGCCTGTACGCATCAATTTTCCCCGGCGAACCGCTTACCATTGAAAGCGCGGAAAAGGACCTGCAGTCCATGTTCTTTTCCACGCGTCGCTATGACCTGGGTAAGGTGGGACGCTATAAGCTGAACAAGATATTTGATTACAACAATCCCACGGAGGAGACCACGCTGACCAGGGAAGACATCGTCAATACCATGACCCACCTGATCAAGGTGTACATCGGAGAGGCGAATGTTGACGATATCGATCACCTGGGAAATCGCCGTATCCGTTCGGTGGGAGAGCTCTTGGCAAACCAGCTGAAGATTGCCTTCAGCAGGATGGAGCGCATCGCCAAGGAGCGCATGTCCTTAAAAGAGGTGGACACCATCAAACCGCAGGAGCTTATCTCCATAAAACCGATTGTGGCGGGTATCAAGGAGTTTTTCGGCTCCAGCCAGCTTTCCCAGTTTATGGACCAGGTAAATCCATTGTCCGAGCTGACACACAAGCGGCGCCTGAACGCCCTCGGACCGGGCGGCCTTTCACGTGAACGCGCGGGGTTTGAGGTGCGGGACGTGCATTACACGCATTATGGACGGATGTGTCCCATAGAAACGCCCGAAGGACCGAATATCGGCCTGATTGTCTCCCTGGCCAACTATACGCGCGTGAATGAGTACGGATTTCTGGAAACACCGTACCGCAAGGTGGTAAACGGCAAGGCCACACATGAAATCGAATACCTGTCCGCCATGGATGAGGAGCGATATTTTATCGCCCAGGCAAATGCCGTCATAGACAAAGACGGGCGTTTTATGGAGAAGCTGATATCCGTCAGAAAGGGCGGTGATTATATCACGCGTAATCCCAAAGACATCCAGTACATGGACGTATCACCAAAGCAGGTTGTTTCGGTTTCGGCCTCACTTATTCCGTTTTTGGAACACGATGACGCCAATAGGGCCCTGATGGGCTCCAACATGCAGCGCCAGGCCGTACCTTTGCTGAATCCGGAGCCGCCGCGTGTGGGCACGGGTATGGAAGGGAAGACCGCCTACGATTCGGGTGTTATTGTAACGGCCCGGAACCCGGGGACGATCACCTTTGCCACGGCCAATGAAGTACATATTAAGCGGGACAAAGACGGCGAGACCGACATCTATAAACTCATAAAATATCAACGCACCAATCAGGACACCTGTTTTAACCATAAACCGATTGTGAATATCGGGCAAAAGATAAAAAAGGGAGAGATAATCGCCGACGGTCCGGCCACTTCAGCCGGTGAGTTAGCGTTGGGAAGAAACGTGCTGGTGGCCTTTATGCCCTGGAACGGGTATAACTATGAGGACGCCATTCTGATCTCCGAGCGCGTGGTCAAGGCCGATATCTTTACGTCAATTCACATAAAAGAATTCTCTGTTGAGGTGAGGGAGACCAAGCTCGGTCCGGAAAAGATTACCTGTGACATTCCCAACACCTCGGAACGGGCCGCGGACCAGTTGGATGAAGAGGGCATTATCTGCCTCGGGGCCAAGGTCAAGTCGGGTTCCATTCTTGTGGGCAAAGTAACGCCGAAAAGTGAGACCGATTCCACCCCCGAGTTTAAGCTGTTAAACTCCATCTTCGGTGAGAAAGCAAAGGAGGTGCGGGACACCTCGTTGCGGCTTCCCCACGGTATTGAGGGGACGGTCATCGATGTGAAGCGTCTGAAACGTTCCGAGGGTAATGATCTGAATCCGGGGGTTGACGAGGTGGTAAAGGTACTGATTGCCACAAAGAAAAAACTCCAGGAAGGCGATAAGATGGCGGGAAGGCACGGAAACAAGGGCGTTATCGCCCGTGTGCTGGCCGAGGAAGATATGCCGTTCATGGCGGATGGTACCCCGGTGGACGTGGTCTTAAACCCCCTGGGTGTTCCGTCACGTATGAACGTCGGACAGATACTGGAAACGGAGCTGGGTTGGGCCGGTGTTGCGCTCGATGAATGGTATGCCACACCGGTTTTTCAGTCCGCGTCCAATAAAATGATAGAAGACAAACTCAAGGAAGCAAAGCTTCCGTTAAATTCGAAAATTACACTTTACGACGGGCTCTCCGGAGAAGCCTTTAATAATGATGTAACTGTCGGCTACCTGTACATGCTGAAACTCCACCATTTGGTTGACGACAAAATGCATGCCAGATCCACCGGTCCTTATTCTCTGGTGACCCAGCAGCCGTTGGGCGGGAAGGCCCAGTTCGGCGGACAGCGCCTGGGTGAGATGGAGGTTTGGGCGCTTGAAGCCTACGGCGCGGCCAATACGCTCCAGGAACTGCTGACCATCAAATCGGATGATATGGTGGGAAGGGCGAAGATTTACGAGAGCATCGTAAAAGGAGAGGTGACCACCTCCGCCGGTATCCCCGAATCGTTTAATGTATTGGTCCAGGAGCTGCGGGGACTGGCCCTGGATATTTCGATCTATGATTCCAAGAGCAAGCAGATCGCCCTGACCGAGCGGGATGAGGAGTTGATCAACAGGCAAGGAAGCCGATTTTAGGGAGGAAGAAATATTATGAGAGATTTTCAGGATTTTGACAGTATTAGAATAAAGCTGGCTTCACCGGAACAGATCAGGGCATGGTCGTACGGTGAGGTAAAAAAACCTGAAACCATTAACTATAGAACATTACGCCCCGAAAAGGACGGACTTTTCTGTGAGCGCATTTTTGGTACTACCAAAGAGTGGGAGTGCTACTGCGGCAAGTTTAAGTCCATCCGCTACAAGGGAGTAATCTGTGACAGGTGTGGTGTAGAGGTAACGCATTTCAAGGTACGAAGGGAGCGGATGGGCCATATCGAACTGGCTTCGCCCGTTTCGCATATCTGGTATTATCGTTCCGTGCCCTCGCGTATGGGGCTGCTGCTGGATCTTTCCATCACCGCCCTCCGCTCAATTCTGTATTATGAAAAATATATCGTCATCGATCCGGGCGATACGGACCTGAAGAGAATGGAGCTCCTGACCGAGGAGGAGTTTCACGAGGCCCAGGAAAGATACGGGCTGTCCTTTACCGCGGGAATCGGTGCCGAAGCCATCAAGACCCTGCTGGAAAGCATAGACTTGGACGGGCTTTCAGCCGAACTCAGGCTGAAGATGATCGAAAAGGGCGTAAAATCAGACAAACGTCTGCTGCGCCGCATCGAAATCGTGGAGAATTTCCGGGACTCCAATAACAAACCCGAATGGATGATCCTGGAGGTAATTCCGGTGATTCCGCCGGAGTTGCGGCCCATGGTCCAGCTGGAGGGCGGCAGGTTTGCCACCTCGGATCTTAATGATCTGTACCGCCGGGTTATCAACCGCAACAACCGTCTGAAGCGCCTGCAGGCCTTAAACGCGCCGGACATCATAATCCGCAACGAGAAACGTATGCTGCAAGAGGCGGTCGACGCCCTGTTTGACAACTCCAAAAAGAAGCGGGTGGTAAAAGGCGCCTCCAACAGGCCGCTGAAATCACTCTCCGACATGCTCAAGGGAAAACAGGGACGGTTCCGCCAGAACCTGCTGGGCAAGCGGGTGGACTATTCGGGAAGATCGGTTATCGTGGTCGGTCCCGAACTCAAGCTCCACCAATGCGGCCTGCCCACCAAAATGGCGCTTGAGCTGTATAAACCGTTTATTATGAAGCGCCTGGTGGAAAAGGACGTGGTCTATAACGTAAAAAAGGCAAAAACCCTGGTTGAGCAGGAGGCCCCGGAGGTTTGGGCCGTGTTGGATGAGGTGGTGCAGGAGCATCCGGTGATGCTGAACAGGGCACCCACCCTGCACAGGCTCGGTATCCAGGCGTTTGAGCCGGTGTTGGTTGAGGGCAAGGCCATCAAGCTGCACCCGCTGGTCTGTCATGCGTTTAACGCGGACTTTGACGGTGACCAGATGGCGGTGCACGTTCCCCTGACCCAGGCCGCCCAGATTGAGTGCTGGACGCTGCTGCTTTCATCGAAGAACCTGCTGAATCCGGCCAACGGCAGTCCTATTGTAATCCCCACCCAGGACATGGTTCTGGGGATCAACTACCTTACCAAGGAACGGGCAGGCGCCCACGGTGAGGGCAAGTTTTTCAGTACCAAATCCGAAGTGTTTTTAGCCGTGGAAGCGGGATCGCTCGATTACCAGGCGCTGATAAAACTGAAAATGAACGGCGAGGTCGTCCAGACCACACCGGGCAGGGTTATCTTTAATGATGAGCTTCCCGAGGAGATCGGGTTTATCAACCACGCGCTTGATGAAAAAGAGCTGCGCAATCTGATTGCCGACTGTTATGAGGAACACGGCCCCCATATCAGCGTGATCATGCTCGATACCATCAAAGATCTCGGGTTTAAATACGCGACCAAATTCGGCGCTACCATCGGTATGGATGATATTATTATCCCCGATGCAAAGAAGAATATGATTGTAAAGGCCAATTCACAGGTGCTGGAAATCCAAAACCAGTATCTACAGGGGCATATTACCCATGAAGAACGCTATAACAGGGTTATTGAGGTATGGAGCGCCACCAACGAGTTGATTACCAATGAGCTGATGAAGGAGCTGAAAGACGACCGCAGCGGTTTTAACCCGGTATATATGATGGCGAACTCCGGAGCAAGGGGAAGCCGAAGCCAGATCAGGCAGCTGGGGGGGATGCGCGGTCTTATGGCCAAGCCGTCCGGCGATATTATCGAACTTCCCATCAGATCCAACTTTAAAGAGGGCCTTTCGGTTATCGAATTTTTTATCTCTACCAACGGTGCGCGTAAAGGTTTGGCGGATACCGCCTTAAAGACCGCAGACGCCGGTTACCTGACCAGGAGGCTTGTTGATATCGCCCAGGATGTGGTGATCAATGAAGAGGACTGCGGAACCATAAACGGACTGGAAATGAGATCGATCAAGGACGGTGAAGAGATCGTTGAATCTCTGAAAGACCGGATTGTGGGCCGGTTTACCATCGAGCGGGTGAAACACCCGATTACCAATGAGGTTATTATCGATGTGAACCAGGAAATCAATGATGAGATCGCTGTTTCTATAGAAGAATCCGGGGTGGAAAGCGTCCGTATCAGGACCGTGCTTACCTGTGAATCAAAGCACGGGGTTTGTGTAAAATGCTACGGTAGAAACCTGGCCAAGAACAAGACTGTGGAAATCGGCGAAGCCGTCGGTATTATCGCGGCCCAGTCAATCGGTCAACCGGGAACCCAGCTTACCATGAGAACCTTCCATATCGGAGGTGCTGCCACCAAGATCAGTGAAGAAAACAGGATCTACCTGCATTACTCGGTATATATCAAGGAAATCAAGGGGAATGTGGTTGATCTGGACAACGGCAACAAACTCTTTACCAGGAAAGGCATGATTAGGGTATGTAAAATACTGGAAAGCCATGAGATCAAAAAAACCGACAAAGTTCTGGTAAAGGACGGGGCCAGCCTGTTAAGTCATGAGCCTATTCCGATCCTGCAGCGGGACAATAAAAAGATTACTACCCAAGAGGTCGGGTACGTACAATACAAAGACAATCAGCTTTTGATTATTGCCCAGGAACAGAAGGTGGAGGCGCGTAACGGTGCCGAACTCCTGATGAACGCCGGCGATATCGCAAAGGCCGAGGAGACGATCGCGTTTTTTGATCCTTTCAGTGAGCCGATTATTGCCGAGCAGAGCGGGACCGTCAAATTCGAAGATATCATCCTGGGAACCACGTTAAAAGAAGAGATAAATGAAGATACCGGTAAAATAGAGAAGAAGATCATGGAGTTTACGCTGGAAACCCTGCAGCCCCGTCTGGTAATACAGGATAAGGACGGCAATGAGCTTGCCAAGTATTTCCTGCCCGGCGGTGCATATATGAACGCCGAGGACGGCGAAAGTGTAAAATCCGGAAGGGTTTTGGCAAAACTGCTGAAAGAAAGTGTAAAAACCCGTGATATTACCGGTGGTCTGCCCAGGGTCGGCGAGTTGTTCGAAGCCAGAAAGCCAAAAAGCGCGTCGGTACTGGCCAAGATCAGCGGTACGGTCGGATTCAAAGGTATAGTAAAGG
>Ga0315542_1001730_pt1 | contig 13579 bp, 11 predicted proteins | sample SalMarSW160120MG_FD_202541 | JGI IMG/M metagenome (GOLD analysis project Ga0315542, IMG submission 202541) | Salt marsh sediment microbial communities from the Plum Island Ecosystem LTER, Massachusetts, United States - Salt Marsh Sediment SW1601-20 ...
CTTGCTGTTAGCACATGTATATTTCATCAAGCGATGGGAGAGTCCCGGTAGAAAGTAGTACTGTTAATTATATAACAGATCTTTCTGATTACGGCGGGCAGGCCAACTGTTTGTCGAGCAATGGCAAGTCCCGGTAAAAAGTGCTGAAATATTATTGTCAAGATAAAACTTTATTGATGCGGCGCGATGGCTAAGTCTCACAGTCACAAATATATGTGCTAACGGCCCGGCAATAAAGGGAGGTTCCCGCTATGCGGGACAAGTAGTGTTACCTGACGCAAGCACTGGGCAGGGTCCTGGTACTTTAGCCATAAAGCTGTTACGGTGCAAGGAGGGTATGGCGTGCTTTTTGCCGTTATGGTACAAATGTTTGTTGAGTGCAGAAGCGGTCGCGGTACAATGCTGGTTCGGAGTAGTTATTTGTCCCCTTACAGCAATTTGATTTTGGGCACCGGTGCAGTGTCGCGTTACAAGGTTTGATCGAAGGCAGAAAATTGTCAAGGTGTTGAATTATTATTGTCGGTAGCTGCGCGTGTCCTGGTGCAGGTTTATAAACAGATTTTTGTAAGTCACACAGAATCAAGCAAAAAGCATGACAAACAACTTACCTTTATTGTCCGTGTTATGCTTAGGCGTTTTTTTTAGTCCTGTCAGATGTTAAGCTATTTTATTTTTTTAATAGATCATTGATTTTGACACAATATAAATCAAATCCTCCTTTGCCTCCAGGTCTATTTGATGAGAATATCATAAGGTTGGAATAATTAAAAAAAGAGAATGTTATAGGTCTATATTCATCGCTTGATGAATTTATCTTATCTCCGAAATTTACAGGCGTGCCCCACTGATTATTTATAAATTGTGAGTAATACAGATCATAACCACCATAACCACCATCCCGATCAGATGCAAAAACAAGAATATTTCCATTAATTGATGGGCACTTGTCATTTGAATTACTAGATAAAACTGATTCTTTGAATATTTGTACTGAATTTTCGCTCGTTAAGTAATCATGAAGGAGGACTTCTGAATTTATGTCTATGCTATAAATATCAAATGACTCATTCTCTCTATTACTACAGAAGAATAGTTTAGATTTGTCCTGATTGATTGTAGGATATAAATCATCAGATTCAGAATTAACTATAGTCACATTACTTGGACCAGACAGACGTTGCTGACCATCATAAGTCCCCCAATCTAGGCTTGGTGTATAAACAAATTTGATATCGAAATCTCCTGATTCATTATTTGCATAGAAAAAGTAATTCCATCCGTTTGCACCAAATGAAAATGGACCAAGTTCATCGTGCAGGGTATTAATCAATTCAAGAAGTTTGGTCTGATAAGGAGAATAGTCATTATTTGTAGGGATTGAGAAATTCAAAATGTTGTCCTTCTCATGATAAGAGATGTCTATAGCTTTGCAAATGATATCGTAATTATCTCCAGCACTATTTCTGTTCGAGGAAAAATATATTTCGCTTCTGGCTGCAGGGTAGGGCAAATTTGAGTTATAGTCATCATTTTCTGAATTCAGACTTTGAAGATTTGTTGCTGTGTCAGCAATAATGATTTCATATTCAAAATTATAGTCTGGAGTTAAAGGTGTGCAACCAACAAGAATTAAACAGATGATCAAAGTTGAGATAGATTCTTTCATAAGAAGCTGGATTAGTGTGAAAACATTAACAGCAAAAATTATTCCACATTTATTCCGTTATGCTTAGGCGTTTGTTGTCAAGACAGTTTTGGTATCGTAACGCACTGTCGCTTAAGCATAACGGCCCGGCAATATAGGGAGTTTGTGTTGGCCGACATCCATCCGGGCAGGAAATTGTCACCCGGCCAGTTAATGGTCACGGTGGATACGGAGGCCATGGCGCGGTTTTTGCCGTCACGGCAGAGAATTTTATTGAGCATTACGTGTGTCGCGGTACAATGCTAATAAATGAGCAGGATTTAGTCACCTTGCAGAAACTTAATAAATGGGCACTGGTGTAGTGTCGCGTTACAAACTAACAACGGAGCCAGTGAATTAGTCATGGTACACAAAACTATATTGCCGGCACTGGAGCGGAGTCCGGGTGATGATTTATACGAGTCATATTAAAAGAAAGCAGTATGTTCAAAAACCGTGACAACTTCCCGTTGCACGGGACTAGTCGTCCCGCACAGCGGGAAACAAATGACCTATATTGACCGTGTTATGGGTAGTAATGTTGTTACTGCATTGTCATTTAGTTACATAAGCAGGCTTGAGAAGGGTTGGCAAAATTTGCAGATTGTGCTCATGGGCCGGTTTTGCAAATTTCCAAAAAGCAAAACCGTGAATTGCAATATGCAAATGAGCGTCGGGCAAGCCGGTCCGATATGCAGAGAACCCAATCATGGTATAGAAAATAGAAAATTGTCATGTTATAGAAAAGTAGCTTACAGAAGGGAAGGCGGTTTGCGGCGCCAGGAAATTGTCAACTTGATATAGCCAACTGTCCAGTTTTAGTCATTGTTTTTTGTCATTTTCTCGCCGCAAACAGGATCAGGGTAAGCGGGCAGGGGATTAGGAATTGTCACCATAAGTTTTTGTTTACCAACGCATTATGACCCATAACTCTTTTATTTCATTAATAAAATTAATCATAATTTACTGAGATATTTGTTAATCGTAAACTTTCATATAATTTCCATAACCTAAGCTCGTTATTGTAAAAGCCGGCAACATTGATCATTTTACACCGGAGTTAACTGAACATCTCTCTCCGGTTGTAAAAAGCTGTTGTCATGCACCTTATATTTTTGAATTTTTTGCCAGCCAAATGTGGTCAGATTGTCCGGCTTTTGTAATGATTGAAATAAACTTACTTAATTTAGGGGTGTACTGACCAGCCAAATACGGTCAGTTATTCCAATATGCTGAAAAGTTATTCTGAAAGAATACGATATAATTCAAGGTTTAAGTAATAGTGATGACCCTCAATTTCTTTTTTCTCTAACACTTGTAATTCACATAGCTTATTTAGGTATTCTCTCGCCGTATTTTCTGAGTAAAGTTTTGCTTCGACAAGGTGTTTAACCTTGGTAAATGGTTGCGTAAACAAAACATCTATCAAATCTTCTGGATTTCGTAATTTTGGATCTTCTTTCTTTATATGTTCCAGAATTGAGTCTTTAGCTGAAACAATGTCATTAATCTTATTGAAGGTTTGAATTGAGGTATTTTCTACAGCTCTCAACATGAATAATAACCAGTTTTTCCAGTCTCCTCTTTGAGAAACTCCCAATAATCCTGAATAGTAATCATTCTTATGATCCAGGATATATCTACTTAAAAACAATATTGGAACATCGAGCAGGCCTTTGTTCGTCAAATAATTAATGTTGAATACTCTTCCTGTCCTGCCGTTTCCATCTCTAAATGGGTGAATAGCTTCAAATTGAAAATGAACAATAGCCATTTTTAGAAGATGATCAATTTTGAATTGCTCATCATCGTTTACGAAGGTTACCAGATTTTCTAATCTATGTTGAATTACAGCAGAGTCTCGCGGAGGAGTATAAATTACCTGACCAGCATTTGGGCCTATACCTCCTTGCTTTATAGTTAATGGAACAAAGCTAGGGCGAATTGTATCAGTTGTTTGCTTTATTTCCTGAAATATTTGAATAAAATATCTTTGATCAAATTTTTTGGCTTTTTGTAAATACTTGTAGCCAGACCAGAGTGTTTCTCTATATCTTAATACCTCCTTTGATGCTCCATTCGACTCATTGTTTTTATCACTAAACGCTTTGTACAGTTCATCATCTGTTGTAAATATATTCTCTATCTCACTTGAAACCTTTGCTTCTTGCAGGCTAATTGTATTAATTAGTAGCCCTTGATTGGGAATTACAACACTACGACCCTGAAGCTTTCCTAATGCAGCCTTTGATTCTCCAAGTATTCGCAATATTTCTATTGTTTGATGGAGCTCTTCTCTAATTGGTAATGGCGGAATATCATTCCAGGGAATTTCTCCGTTTGGGTTGATTGGATAAAGTAATTCTGGCATGGTTCAATTAATATTTAATGTTTTCCAAAATTCTGATCTCAAAATTACGATTTTTTAACTTGCCAAACATTAAAAAAGCCGCCTTTTAATGTCTGTTCAAATTCTGACCTTAAAAACTAGTTCGTTTTGACTACCAAACATTAAAAAGGTCGCATTTCAATGTCTGCTCAAATTCTGACCTAAGAAGCATGTTGTTTTACCTGAAAGAAATTAATAATTCAAAGATCATCAAGCTTTAAAACAAAAGAAAACGGGCCAGATATTGAGCCAGCTTCTTTGAAAACCAGTACTAACCTATGGACATCTTTAATACAAATTCCTCTGATACTGAATACAGAAATAAATCTGTATAAACTGGTGAAAACCAGATAATAACACTCATAATCAGGGAGTCGCTCCTTCGCTAAAAATGCCCACCGGGCATTTTTTTAACGCTCGGCTCTGATCCCAGCTGGGCCCACACACAGGCAGCCAGGCTGTTTACAGTTCCGAGTAAGAAAGAATAGCTTTTATTCCCTGAAGAGAAGCTGTGCGAACATATGCAGGCATCTCCGCCACGTCTGAAACTCGTGCGTTGTGCCATTCGATACATAGTATTGTGCCTTGATGCCGGATTTCAGGAGAAGTTCCTGAACTTCTTTCTGACGGTCGTGAAATGCGGTTTCGTCCGAGCCCGATCCGAACCAGAGCAATTTAACTCTCTGGTTGAACGCAGTTCCCTGCTCGAGTGTGCTCTTGAGCAGGTCAGTGAAGTTGTTCGGTACACCACTGAAAATACCGAAATGCGAAAATGTTTCCAGATTGTTCAGACCGATGGTGAATGTCTGCATACCGCCCATGGAAAGCCCGGCCATGGCTCTATGTTGTTGGTCGGGAATTGTACGATAGCTTGCATCGATATCCGGGATTACCTCTTTGATAAGCATCTCCTCGAACGCAGACCACCTCGCATTGCCGGCCAGTGTCTGACCGGCCTGGTCAGGTCGTGAGGCAAACCCGTTGTTCATCACAACGATCATCGGACGGGCCTTACCCTCAGTAATGAGGTTATCAAGAATGAAATTTGCCCTGCCGGAATGGGTCCATTCCTGTTCCATCTCACCGGCACCATGCTGAAGGTAGAGTACCGGGTAGCGGGTGCTGTTATCTTTTTCGTATCCGGGCGGCGTGTATACGAACATGCGTCTGAACGATCCGGTTACATTCGAATAGAACCAGTGTTCCCGGACATCGCCGTGAGGTACATGTTTCGCCAGGTAGTAGTCGTCGTCAGGTGCAGGTACCTCCAGTACGCTGCGGTATCCATTTGAGTAGAAAATATCGCTGCCAGGGTCTTCCACCTCCGTGCCATCCACAATTATCCAGTAAACCTGGTATCCCTGTTTGGGATTCGGAATGACCACGTTCCAGAATCCGTTTGTGTCTTTCTGCATTTCAAAGTCGTCTGTTCCCATATGCAACTTGACAGACTGTGCTGTTGCAGGTGCCCTGTACCTGAACCAAACCCTGCCATCCCGATGTATCTTCGGGAATTGGGACAGCCGGTGAGTAGTACTCGTCTTCTTCCATTGGCCATCGTCCGCCATCTTAAACAGCGCCGGCTGACTCGTCTGAGCTAAACAGGTTCCGCCTGTTATTATGGCTGCCAGTAAAATTTTTATAATTTTTTTATTCATTTGATAACCTCAATATTTATGACTTTAAGTAAAACAAAATTCAAAGTATGTAATAAAACTAAATTAAATTTAAAAGAAAAGAAAGTAAAAATTCAAAAAAATCAAACAAACCATCATTCCCCATGGTGATCTAACTATCTTCAAATATTCCCCGTATCAGTTCCCGACTTTTATCAATACAGACTGTTGAGAGACCCCTATTCTGGTAATAAACATCAGAGATAATTTTTTTATACAAATAAATTAAGGTTCAATTAACAAGCAAATTATTATATTCGTATATCAATTTAATTATAGTTCAAAAGATGCAATTATGGCAGAAAAAATTTCTATGAGGGAAAAAGTTGGCTTCAGTCTGGGTGACAGTGCTGCCAACTTTATTTTTCAAACAATGATGCTTTTGCAATTAAGCTTTTATACCGATTCATTTGGTATTTCAGCTGCTGCTGCAGGATTATTATTTTTGGTTGCACGGCTCTTTGGAGCCGTATTTGATCCTATCATGGGTGCGATAAGCGACCGGACTGTAACGCGCTGGGGAAAGTTCCGGCCATGGATATTATGGACGGCTCTTCCGTTCGGAATAATAGGCTTCCTGGCATTCACAACACCAAATTTTGGCCATACAGGTAAGCTTATTTACGCATATGTAACATATTTGCTGCTGATGGCAGTCTATTCTGCAAACAATATCCCCTACTCAGCCCTTAGTGGAGTTATAACAGGCGATATGGCTGAACGTAACAGTCTGTTCTCAGTAAGATTCATCTTTGTAACACTGGCCACAATTGCTATACAGGGATTTGCTCTGCCTATGGTCAACCATTTCGGTCACGGCAGCAGTGCAAAAGGTTATCAGATCACAATGGGTATTTTCTGTGTCCTGGCTGTTATCTTCTTCTTAATTACCTTCCTTACTACAAAGGAAAGAATTATACCCGATCCCAAACAAAAATCATCTCTTAAGCAGGATATCTCCGACCTGCTTAAAAACCGTCCATGGCTGATAATGTTCCTGGTATTTCTGTTGTTGTTCATCTTCCTAGGGATCAGGAACAGTATCCTGTTGTATTTCTTTAAATATTACCTCGATAAAACGAGTATGCTTTCCATGCTCGAGGTGTTGAATAAAGGATTATTCGGGTTACTAGGGAAATTGGGGATGATCGGATCTAATGCCGATATTGCAGGCAATACATTCAGTATGATCAATATTTTCAGTCAGCTGGTAACGATAATAGGATTAACCTTATCAAGACCTCTGGCAAATAAATTCGGAAAAAATACAGTATTCCGGACCGGACTTTTCCTGTGTGTTCTGCTTTCAGGCATTTTCATAATAATCAAACCGGAAGCCATTGTACTTACCCTTGTTCTGCAGCTTCTCTTCCAGTTTATGTGGGGAGTTGCAGCAATGTCGTTGCCATGGGCTATGATGGCTGATGTTGCAGACTTTTCGGAATGGAAAAATAACCGCAGAGCAACCGGAATTGTATTCGCAGGAATAATAATAGGACTAAAAGTCGGTCTGGCAATCGGAGGAGCTCTTGCAGGTTCTTTACTGAGTGTTTACGGGTATGTAGCCAATGTTTCTCAAACAAGTCATACCTTGTTCGGGATCAGGATGATAACGAGCATCTATCCGGCAGTTTTTCTTGTAATAGGAGCAATACTACTGTTATTCTACCAGATAAATAAATCGACTGAAATACAAATGCAGAATGAGCTTACCGAAAGACGTAATACTCTGGCAAATAATTAAGAAATTAAAATATCAACAGTTATGGCAGAAAAAAATAAAACCGGGAAAAAGGAAAGTAACTCCTTAAAAATACCTGCTTACAAAAATCCTAAGCTGGTAATTTCCAGACGGGTCAGCGACCTTCTTTCAAGGATGACAATCGAGGAAAAAGTTGCACAGCTGATGGGACTGTGGAAAGGTGGCATTGAAGAATTTGATGATGAGTTCCTTAAAGATCCGGAAAAGAAGAAAGAGACTTTCGGTAAAGGGGCAAATTCGATTCACCCAACTTTCCTTGATGTCAAAGATACCGTTGAAATCAGGAACAGGATCCAGAAATATTTCGTTGAGGAAACCAGACTTGGTATTCCGGTATTTTTTGTTGATGAAGGGCAGCATGGGATGATGCGCCGTGAATCAACGGTATTCCCTCAGGCCATAGGGCTAGCATGCTCATGGGACCCCGGTCTTTTTGAAAAAGTATACTCTGTTATAGCAAAAGAAATACGTACAAGAGGCGCACACCATGTTCTGTCGCCGGTAATAGATGTATGCCGCGACCCCAGGTGGGGTCGTGTAGAAGAAACCTATGGCGAAGATCCGTATCTGAATTCTGAATTAAGCTGTGCAGCTGTAAAAGGTCTCCAGGGTACTTCGAACGGAAAAGTGGCACCCGGGCATGTGGCTGCAACCCTCAAGCATTTTGCTGGTCACGGGCAACCGGAAGGAGGGCAGAATACAGCGCCTGCAAATTATTCTTTAAGGGTGTTGCATGATTATCACCTTCCTCCATTCAAAGCGTGTATTAAAAAGGTAAAACCAGTCTCCCTTATGCCATCTTATAATGAGGTTGATGGTGTTCCCTCGCATGCTAATAAATGGTTATTGCACGACCTGTTAAGAAAGGAATGGAGCTTTAAGGGAATGATAGTTTCAGATTATTACGGTGTCGAACAGCTGGCTATTAAGCATTTTGTTGCAGAAGATAACAAGGTTGCTGCAAAAACAGCATTTAACAGCGGTGTTCAGTATGAATTCCCGCAGGCAAATGCTTACAGGTATCTGCCTGAATTGCTTAAGGAAGGAAAAATAAGCAAAACCGATCTTGACAAAGCAGTGTCGCAGGTACTCGAGCTGAAATTCATGCTTGGTCTGTTTGAAAATCCCTATGTTGATATAAAGAATGCCATTAAAGTAACTAAAGATCCAGCCTCGGAAAAACTGGCTCTCAAAGCAGCTCAGAAATCGATCGTCCTTCTTAAAAACGATAAGCTTCTTCCATTGTCAAAGAATAAATACAAGAAAATTGCAGTAATAGGTCCTTGTGCAAAATATGTCTCTTTCGGAGGCTATGCAGGAGAACCTTACCACACGGTGAATCTGTTCGACGGAATATTGAAAAAAGTCGGGGCGAAAACTGAAGTTTTATATGCTGAAGGTTGTAAGATAACTGCAAATCCAACTATACCGTTCTTTAACTGGAAACTGGACGAGATCAAATTCCCTTCAAAAGAGGAGAACATGAAGCTGATACATAAAGCGGTGAATGTTGCTAAAAAAGCAGAAGTAGTTATCCTGGCTATCGGAGAGAATGAACATCTATGCCGTGAGGCCTGGGCTAAAACCCATATCGGCGACAATATGACACTCGACCTTTTCGGCCAGCAGAATGAGCTTGTAAAAGCTATTGTTGCTCTTGGAAAACCGGTCGTTGTTTACCTGATGAACGGAAGACCATTATCGATCAACTACATTGCAAAGAAAGTTCCTGCCATCATCGAAGGCTGGTATATGGGACAGGAAACCGGAACTGCAGCAGCCGACATTATTTTCGGAGACGTTAATCCTTCAGGAAAACTTACGATTACCGTACCTAAATCAGCCGGGCAGTTGCCGATGTTCTACAACTTCAAGCCAAGCGCCCAGGCGAATGAATATCTGTCACAGGATAATTTGCCCCTGTACCATTTCGGTTATGGTTTAAGCTATTCAAAATTCAGATTTGACAAACTTAAGCTTGAAAAAACAAAAATCAGGAAAACCGGATCAACTAAAGTAACGGTAGATGTTACAAATACGGGAAAATACGAAGGCGATGAGGTGGTTCAATTATATATCCGCGATAAGGTAAGCTCTGTAACACGTCCGGTTAAGGAGCTTAAAGGATTCAAAAGGATCTCTTTGAAACCAAAAGAAACAAAGACTGTCACTCTCGAAATAACTCCTGAACAACTGGCATTTCACAACATAGATATGAAATATGTTGTTGAACCCGGGGAATTTGAGATCATGGTTGGAAATTCGTCACGCGATGAGGATCTTATAAGAACAACACTCCTCGTTTCCTGAATAAAAAGTCAGAAAGTTATTAAGAGAAGCGGTTTCCAGATTGTTTGAGGGAGAAATCGCTATAGTTGCAATAACTCCTATTAAGCGGAAAAAATCCATGGGAATAATTTACAAAGAAGGATAAACAGACAGGTGCATGTCTATAACATCTAATTACCTGATTTTTCATCTTCAATGCATCGTACAGAAAAACCACTTATTTTAAGACTCTTGAGCCTGTCCATATTATTATAACTGTAATTTAAATCGCGGCAGTACGCATCCACTGATGAGTCATCTGTTGAGGACCACCAATAGCTATAGCGTCTATAGCTGTTGTACACACCATAATTATTTCGATAACCTGCCGGGAAAGCAGTAAAACCTGTTTCGTTAGTTGTCAGGCTATTATTAGCGTACCAGTGTGTAGTACCGATTTCCTTTAGTTTACTCCCAACTACATTATCCCCGCCAAGATAAGTAATAAGAGTGGTCCAGTCCATATCGGTTGGGACATGCCAGCCTGTCGGGCAAACATTCTTACCACCGTTGCCGGCAGCATCAACTGCATACCAATTATAAAATGCGCCAAAGGAAACCGAATCATTATTATACCAGGAATATCCTGGTGTGGATAATCCGGCCCAAATATTGGCATTTGGTGTATATGGAATTTCTGTTCCATCATTGAATGTGGCAGCCTTAAGGTTTTCAGCCATCCAGGTTTGTGTCCCGATTTGAATTGTCTTATATTTATTACCATCAATATCAACGACAAATCCATAACTAAGGTCAGGATTAAATAGAATTGTAGTACTGGTTGTATCTGTGGTAGTAAAAGAATTATCACCTCCAAAGATACTATCAGAAGAACTTGCTGCTTTAATCCTGAAATAATATTTTGTATTAGGTAATAAATGCAATATGTTAGCACTGACGCTGGTATTGGTATTTCCGGTTATCGTATCAGGAACTCCTTTAATGCTGTATTCATAAGACTCGGTTGTGTCAAATTCAAAGGTTACTTTTATAATCTGGTTTTGGGCATTTATGGTACCGTTCAAAGTGGCCCATCCACGACCAATCATTGTTGCTGCACCGGTGGTGGCCGTTGGAACAGATGAGCTGCCGCCATTTCCTTCATTCTTTTTACATGAAGTTAAAATCAATCCAATACTTAATAAAGGTACAAAGGTCGCCATTGTAAGTGTAAAACGTATTTTCATAACAGAAGTCAGTCTTTTAAATTAATAATAGTATATCCCACAATTTATGAGGCTGAAAGTACTGTTTTTTGATAAATCCGGGACGCACAAAATTAGTGCCATAATTCTAATGAAAATGAATGCCTGTTGAATTCTAAAGAAAAATAATTTCATTTTCCTTTTTAATAAAAAGAATAGCAATGTGTTTAAGAAACGTATTTTGTTTACAGGTTATTTTAACAAATGCCTATAATATTTTTTTTATCATTATTAATGGTAACCGCGAATAATAATTTCTTGATCAGAACATGCAACAGCAACCGGGCCGCAATTAAATAATATTGTGATGGGTAAAAAGAAATTGTCAGAAGTCAATTCTTGTACTATGTAAAACTTATGCATGATCAAATTGTTAAAGTCATATAATTAACTTTTAGTTTATTCAAACATACTGACTATTTTTACATATTATCAGAAACCAGCTTATGAAGATTGTATCATGGAACGTAAACGGCATTCGTGCTGTAGCTAAGAAGAACTTTTTTTCAGATCTTAAATTTCTGGAGGCGGATATTCTCTGCCTGCAGGAAACCAAGGCACAGGACGATCAGATTGAGGAAACTCTTGTGTCGCTGAATGATTATTATATCTATTCAAATTCAGCAGAAAGACCGGGCTATTCCGGAACAACAGTTCTTTCAAAGATCAAACCACTGAAAGTGACAAAAGGTATTAATATCCGGCGGCATGATACTGAAGGCCGCGTATTATGTCTGGAATATGATATCTTTTTCCTGGTAAATGTCTATGTTCCGAATTCGGGAAGTGAACTTAAGAGGCTGGGCTATCGGCAGGATTGGGATAAGGCTTTTTTTGAGTACCTTAAAGATCTTGAAAAGGTAAAGCCAGTGGTCGTCTGTGGCGATTTTAACGTAGCCCATAAGAAAATCGACCTGGCACGCCCCAAAGATAATTACAATAAAACAGCCGGTTATATGCAGGAAGAGATTGATGGAATGGACAGGTTCACTTACGGAGGACTGACAGACACTTTTCGCCACCTTTACCCTGATGAGACTGACAGGTACTCGTGGTGGAGCTACAGGGCCGGGGCAAGATCAAAGAACATTGGCTGGAGAATCGATTACTTTCTGGTAAGTGAGTCTTTCATACCGGCTATAAAAGATGCTTTTATCCTTGAAGAGATAACCGGCTCCGATCATTGCCCGGTAGGAATAATAATTAAATAGTAAGAGTCAAATTTCCTAAATTATAAAAACTGAACTCACCTCTCAGATTATTTTTATACCAGGTCGCAGGCTTCTGGCGGCATCCAGTGTGCATCTTTGCCTTCCCACTTAACATTACATCCAATCGGATTAGTTACGGGTATCGTCACGGGCTTTCCGCTTGTAAGTTCTTTAAGGGCCTGATCAAGATTATTGATTGTCATTCTTGATGTGTCCCTGGGACTATCCACGCCACGTCCGGTATATACAAGAATTCTCTTTTCATTAAAGACATAAAAATGCGGTGTCCGTAAAGCCCCATAGGCACGGGCAACAGATTGATCCTTATCATAAAGGTAAGCCCATGGAAATTTATAGGCTTCCATCCTTTTAATCATATTCGAATAGCTGTCTTCGGGATAGGTATTTTCACTGTTGGAGTTTATGCCGACAAAACCCACTCCTTCTTTAAGATATTTCTCGGCCGTTGCCCTGGTAACTTCATCCGAGCCAATAACATAAGGACAATGGTTACATGTAAAGAAAATTACCAGATATTTATACTTATCAAAATCTGCCAGGGAGTACTCTTTTCCTTTTGTGGAGACAAGCTTGAAATTTATCGCTTTGTCTCCTGGTTGTAATGTAAATGCCATTTTATATAGTTTTATTGTATAAAATTAAAACAATAAATATGGTTATTTGTTTCCTGGTTTTAAATATAAAATGTTCATATAAATATTTTTAAATTAATGATTTATTAATTTAAATGCTTGCCTCAAATAAACTACTCCCGACAGGAAAAGTCCCAGTCCAATCCCGTTATAAAGTATTGAAAGATATTGTTTCGGAATGGAAGAATGCCGCAGTGTGACTCCTATCGATATCATAATAATGACAATTATGTAACTTTTCCAGGTTATAAATGAAAAGATACATTTCTTTCCCCTTAGTGGTAATATTCTGTTTATATTTTTTTCAGCAAGCCCGAGAAAACCCCAAAAATGTATCGGTATTGCTGCAATAATACCGGCACTGTAATAGAATATTATCCCGTTTCCTTTAAAGTGATTTAACCAGGAAACTGCGAAAGAGATAAGCATAATACCAACGCCGCACCACATTAATCCTGCAATGAAAACAAGATATTTCTTATCAACCGCAGGGTTAAGTATTTCAATAAGTCTTTTTGTTTTCAATTTTAGCCATTATAAAGGGGTTGATATCAATTTTTTCCCAGACTTTGTTGTAGACATCCGGTTCATCCTGTAAAAGCCGGTTATCACTATTTTTTCAAGATGTTCCGGCCTGCATTTCATTCTGCGATTGTTGGTGTCAGGATCCA
>Ga0315542_1001731_pt1 | contig 13563 bp, 8 predicted proteins | sample SalMarSW160120MG_FD_202541 | JGI IMG/M metagenome (GOLD analysis project Ga0315542, IMG submission 202541) | Salt marsh sediment microbial communities from the Plum Island Ecosystem LTER, Massachusetts, United States - Salt Marsh Sediment SW1601-20 ...
GCGAGCTGCCGCAGCGCCTGCTGCAGAAGGGCGTGATCGTCCGGCCCATGTCCTCGTTCGGGGTGGCCGGAGGCGCCATGCGGGTGAGCGTGGGGCTCGAGACCGAGAACCGGCGCTGCGTGGAGGCTCTCGAGGAGATCCTGGGTGAGCCCTGAGGCCTCGCTGCGCGCGCAAGACGCCTCGCTGCCTCCCGATACGGTGGTGGCCATCGACGGACCCGCCGGATCGGGCAAGTCCACCACGGCTCGCGAGCTGGCCCGCCGCCTGAACCTGACCTACGTCGACACCGGTGCCATGTACCGGGCCCTGACCTGGGCCGGTCTGGCGGCCGGACTGTCCCCCGAGGACGGGCCGGCCCTGGGACGCCTGCTGCAGGAGTGCCGCCTGGAGCTACGGCCCGGCGGGAAGGAGGCCGCGGTTCTCTGGAACGGAAGCGACGTTTCGCGTGCCATCCGCACGCCCGAGATCGACGCCGCCGTGTCCGCGGTGAGCGCGCATGCTGGCGTGCGCCGCGGCATGGTGGAGCGCCAGCGCGAAATCGGCCGGCGGACGGGCGTCGTCATGGAAGGGCGCGATATCGGAACGGCCGTGTTCCCCCTGGCCTCGGCCAAGATCTACCTGGATGCCTCCCTGGAAGCGCGGGTGGACAGGCGCCTGCGCCAGTACCGCCAGCGGGGGACGACCGTGGACGCCGGCGTGCTGCACGCGGAGCTGGCGGATCGCGACCGCCGCGACAGCGAGCGCGAGGAGAGTCCGCTGAGCATCCCGCCCGACGCCGTCGTGCTCGACACCAGCGACTGGACGCTGGAGCACCAGGTCGACCAGGCGCTGCGGTCCGTGCGCAGCGTGGTGGCGGAGCACTGCCCGGCGGGGCATCGTCCGGTCGTGCCGACGACCCCGCTGTCCGCCAAGTACCGCCTCGCCTATCGCTGCATGGAAGCCCTGGCCTCCTTCTACGGGCTGCGCGTCGTGGGGCGGGAGAACCTGGACTGGGAGCGCGGCCCCACCATCGTCGCCTGCAATCACATCAGCTGGTGGGATCCGCCGCTGCTCGGCAGCGCGCTCTGGCGCAGCCCCGTCCGCACGCTGGCCAAGGCCGAGCTGTTCCGGTTCCCGCCCATGAGGGCTTTCTTCGGCTGGCTCGATGCCATCCCGATCCGCCGGGCGGGCTACGATCATCGCGCCTTTGAGGCGGCCCTTGACGCGCTGAGCGCCGGCCAGACCGTTCTCATCTTCCCCGAGGGCACCCGGCGCCCCGTGGGCCGGCCGGGCCCGGTGCGCAGCGGCCTGGGCAACCTGATGCAGGAGTCCGGCGCTCCCGCGGTTCCGGCCTTCATGCGGGGCAGCCGCCTGCTCCGGCCGGGCAGCTCCTCGCTCTCGCCGCTGGAGTTGCGGTTCGCGCCAGCGGTGCGGCTGCGCGCGCTGCCGGCCCTGCGCGCCCGCCTCGATAGCCGAACGATCAGCGCGCGCGTGGGATCCCTCTTCGAGGCCATCTACGTCGAGCTGCAGGCCCGTTCCTGGCTGGAAACGCCTCCCAGCGCCTGGGAACGGGACGAAGGGGCGCGGCAGCAGAAGGCCTATCGCGACAAGGAACGTCGCATCTTCGGGCGCAAACGGGCCGAAAAGGGCTCGTAGAGGCCGTAGGGCGGCCTCGGCGCTTGCAAAACCCCCCGGGGGCCTGTATATTTGAACCCCTACCCGGCCCTCCGGCTGGGTAAATTCGTGTCTGAAGGAGGCCTGTTTTCATGATCACCAATCCCTCTCCCGGGTCGGGTGCGCGCAAAGGGGCCGCATCCGTGCCCGGTGCCGGCATTTCCATGTCCGCCGATCCCCACGGCAGCGGCGAAGGCGACCAGGAATCCAGGAAGGCGCAGCCGGCCGGCCCGCGTCTGACCACGCAGTTCGACCCCGCCGCCATCGTCAACTTCGACTACCTCGAGGGCGAGCCGCTGGACCACGACGCGTACCTCCAGCTGATCAACCAGTACGAGGCGACGCTGCAGGAGATCCAGGAAGGGCAGATCCTCAAGGGTACGGTCGTCGAGGTCCGCGAGAACGAGGTGCTGCTGAACATCGGTTTCAAGAGCGAGGGCGTCATCGCCCTCGAGGAGTTCGGCGGCGCCGAGGTGAAGGCGGGGGACGAGTACGACGTCTTCCTGGAGAAGATCGAGAACCAGGACGGCCTGGTGGTCCTCTCCAAGGAGCGGGCGGATTTCCTCAAGGTCTGGGACAAGATCAAAATCGCGCACGAGTCCGGCGAGGTCGTCACCGGGCTGGTCGATCGCCGGATCAAGGGCGGGCTCGTCGTCAAGCTGTGGGGCGTCGATACCTTCCTGCCCGGCTCGCAGGTCGCGCTGCGCCAGGTGCCGAACCTGGAGGACATGATCGGCGAGGAGATCCAGTGCCGGATCATCAAGAAGAACAAGCGCCGCCGCAACGTGGTCGTCAGCCGGCGTATCGTGCTGGAGCAGGAGCGCGAGGAGAAGAAGCGCAAGCTCATCGCCGAGCTCGAGAAGGGGCAGGTCCGCAAGGGTGTCGTCAAGAACATCACCGATTTCGGCGCCTTCGTCGACCTGGGCGGCATCGACGGTCTGCTCCACATCACCGATCTCTCCTGGGGGCGCGTCTCGCACCCCAGCGAGGTCGTGGCGATCGGCGACGAGATCGAGGTCAAGGTGCTGGACTTCGAGGAGGAGAGGGAGCGTATCTCGCTGGGACTGAAGCAATTGCAGCCCTACCCCTGGGACAACGTCGAGGCGAAGTACCCCGAGGGCAGCGTCGTGCGCGGCAAGGTGGTCAGCATCACCAACTACGGCGCATTCGTCGAGCTGGAGAAGGGCGTCGAGGGTCTGATCCACATCAGCGAGATGTCCTGGACCCGCCATATCAAGCACCCGTCCAAGGTCGTGGCCATCGGCGACGTGGTGGACGTCATGGTGCTGAAGATCGACAAGGAGAACGAGAAGATCTCGCTCGGCCTGAAGCAGACCGAGGCCGATCCCTGGCTCACCCTCTCGGAGCGCTACCCGGTGGGGACCGTCATCGAGGGCAAGGTGCGCAACCTGACGGACTTCGGCGCCTTCGTCGAGGTCGAGGAGGGGATCGACGGGCTCGTGCACATCAGCGACATGTCCTGGACCAAGCGCGTGCGACACCCCAAGGAGGTCATCCGCAAGGGTGAGACCGTGAAGGTGCAGATCCTGGACATCGACACGGACAAACGCCGCATCAGCCTCGGCATCAAGCAGCTGCAGGACAACCCCTGGCCGACTCTGGCCATGGACTTCCCGGTGGGACGCACGCTCGACGGCGTCGTGACCCGCATGCTGGACCACGGTGTCATCGTGGAGGTCGAGAAGGAGCTGGAGGGCTTCGTCCCCCTCGGTCACCTGGGGATACCCAAGCTGGACAAGCCGCAGTTCTACTTCCGGGAAGGGGAGCAGGTGCCCCTGAAGGTCATCAAGATGGACGTCGAGAACCGCCGCATCGTGCTCTCCATCGCCGAGCGCCTCAAGGAGCTGGACCGCGAGGAGCAGGCGGAGTTTCTCGCCAACCATCCGCGTCGTGACGACGTCGAGATCAGCGGCGACAGCGGCAGCTCGCCCGAGGACGAGCAGCTGGCCTCCGAGATCGGCCCGGCCGCTGAGGAAACACCGGAGTCGGAGCCGGAGTTGGAGCCGGAGGCGGAGGCGAGCGCCGGCGAGCAGCCGGAGAGCGATGCGCCGCCCGCCGAGGCGGAGACACCTCCCGGGGATTCCGCTGCAGAAGAGAAGCAATAGCGGCGCCGCGCCACGGCGCGGTCCGCGACGACGCCGGGGGTGGAAGGGGACTTCCACCCCCTCTGCCTTGCTGGAGCCGCGATCATGAGAGCACGCGCAGCGGACGGGGTCTTGCGGGTCGCCTTCTGGACGCTCGGCTGTCGCCTGAACCAGGTGGACACCGAGGGGATGAAGGCGCGCCTGCACGCCGCCGGCAATGTGGCGATCGTGCCCTGGGCGAGCGAGGCCGACGTCTACGTGCTCAACAGCTGCACGGTCACCGGCCGGGCCGATCAGGAGTGCCGCCGCCTGGCCCGCCAGGTGAAGCGCCGCCATCCCGGCAGCCGGGTGGTGGTCGCCGGCTGCTACGCCCAGACCCAGCCGGAACGGCTGCGCGCCATCCCCGAGGTGGACGGCATCGTCGGCAACGCCGTCAAGGACGAGATCGCCGTCTGGCTGGCGGAGCTGCTGGCCGGCGACGAGCCTCTCGTGCGCGTGCACGATCTCGTGCAGCGGGGACCGTTCACGGCGCCGCTCATCGCGGAATTCGACGGCCGCTCACGCGCCTTCGTGAAGGTGCAGGATGGCTGCAACCTGCGCTGCGCCTACTGCCTGATCCGGCAGGCCCGCGGTCCCGGCCGCTCGCGTCCCGTGCCCGAGGTGCTGCAGCAGCTGCGGCACCTGGAACGGCACGGCTTTGCCGAGGTGGTCCTGGCCGGTGTCCACCTCGGCAGCTACGGGCAGGATCTCGAGCCGCGGAGCAGCCTGGTCGCCCTGCTGCGTACGGTGCTGGAGGACCTCCCGGCGCTGCGGGTCCGCCTGAGCAGCATCCATCCCAACGAGGTGACCGGGGAGCTGCTGGACCTCTTCCGGGGGTACCCGCACCTGCGTTCGCACCTGCACGTCTCCCTGCAGAGCGGCGACGACGGGGTGCTGCACCGCATGCGACGCCCCTACGGCAGCACCGACGCCCGGCGCGCCGTGCTGGCCGCGGCGGCGGTGCGCCCGCACTTCGGCCTCGGGGCCGATCTCATCGTCGGTTTCCCCGGCGAGACCGAGGCCGCGTTCGCGGCCACCTGCCGGCTCGTCGAGGAGCTGCCCTTCAGCTACCTGCACGTCTTCCGCTACTCGCCGCGGCCCGGGACGGCGGCGGCGGACTTCCCGGATGCGGTGCCGCCGGAGACGGTCTCCGCCCGCGGCGCACACCTGCGCTCCCTGGCGCGCCGCAAGGCGCGGGACTTCGCGAACGCTCAGCTGGACGCGCGGCGCGAGGCGGTGGTGGAGACGGAGGCGTACGCGGCGGGCTGGCGCCAGGCCACGACGGACAACTACCTGAACGTGCTGGTGCCCCACCACTGGCCGGCGGGCCGGCTGGTGGAGGTGAACGGCCTGCGCCGGGTGGGGGAGCGGCTCGAGGCGCGCGCCGTGACGCCCGTCGGCGCGCAGCCGGCCGGGCGGCGGGAGGCCTGAGCCCATGGCCCCTGCCCTGGATCGACCGCTCGCGGTGGGAATCGAGACCTTCGGTTGCCAGATGAACGTCTACGACACGGCGGCCATCTTCGGCCTGCTGGAAGCCGCCGGCTTCCGGCGGGCCGCGCGGCCGGACCTGGCCGACATCCTGCTCCTGAACACCTGCTCCGTGCGCGAGCACGCGGAGCAGCGGGTGCTCAGCCACCTGGGTGAGCTGCAGCGGCGGCGGCGTGACGGCGGCCGTCCCCGCCTGATCGGCATCGTCGGCTGCATGGCCGAGCGCCTGGGCGGCGCGCTGCTGGCGCCGCCTCGCGGCGTGGACCTGGTGGTGGGGGTGGACCAGTACGATCGCCTGCCGGCGCTGCTGCAGAGCCTGCTAGACTCCGGTTCCGGGGAGACGGTCACCGGTCACCGCGACGACGCCCACTACGTGGCGCCCCCGGAGGCCTACCCGACGAACAACTCGCACCTGGTCAGCATCCACAAGGGCTGCGACTATCGCTGCACCTACTGCATCGTGCCGGAAACGCGGGGTCCCCAGCGCGAAAAGTCGCCCTCCCGCATCCTGGAGGAGATCCGGCGCATCGTGTCCTCCGGCGGCGTCGAGGTCACTCTGCTGGGCCAGAACGTGACGGCGTACCGCTGGCAGGAGGAGCTGGACTTCGCCGGGCTGCTGGACCTGGTGGCCGGCGTGGAGGGCCTGCAGCGGATCCGCTTCCTGACCGGGCACCCGCGCGACCTGAGCGAGAGGTTGCTGCGCACCATGGCCGCACAGCCCAAGATCTGCCCGGCGCTGCACCTGCCGATGCAGAGCGGCAGCGACCGCATCCTGCGGCGCATGAAACGGCTGTACAGCCGGCAGGAGTACCTGGCCCGGGTGGACCTCGCGCGGGAGCTCATGCCCGATCTCACCCTGTCCTCGGACTTCATCGTCGGCTTCCCCGGGGAGACGGAGGCGGATTTCCACGAAACGCTTGAGGTGGTGCGCCGGGTGGCCTACGATCAGCTCTTCTCGTTCAAGTACTCGCCGCGGCCGGGAGCGCCGGCGGCCCGGTTGCGGGACGACGTTCCTGCGGAGGACAAGAAGCGGCGCCTGAACGAGCTGATGGCCGTGCAGGAGGAGGTCTGGGCCGGGGTGGCCCGGGCGCAGCTGGGTCGGGTCTGGCGGGCCAGCCTGGAAGGTCGGGCTCGGCGCCCCGCCGGCGCCTGGAAGGCGCGGACGGCCAACAACCGCAAGGTGCTGGTGCGCCTGCCGGACGGTCGCCCCGGCGACATGGTGAGCGTGAGGATCACGGGCTTCCACAGCACGACCTTCCTGGGGGAGCTCCTGCCGAAGGCGAGGTGATGATCGTGTGGGTCGTGCGTGGCATCGTCTTCCTGCTGCTCCTCTTCTTCCTGGTCTACTTCTTCCTGGACAACAGCAACCAGACCGTGGACATCAAGCTGTTCAAGCGCAGCTTCCTGGACATCTCCATCTTCTGGGTCGTGGTGGTCTCCTACCTGCTGGGTTTCGCGAGCTGCTTCGTGTGGGCCCTGGCGCGCTGGGTGCGCTACCTGCGCCAGATCTCGCGTCTGAAAAACGATGTACGGGCCAAGGAGCGCGAGATCGCCGACCTGCGACAGCTGCCGCTGCAGGATCTGCCGGACGAGAGCGACGGGGAGGCCCATGGCCGTGAATGAGCTGGCGCCCTGGCTGTTCCTCCTCCTGGTCGCCGTGGTGGCGGGCCTGGCCCTGGTGATCGTTTACCGCCGGCGCAGCCGTCCGGAGGCCGGCGACGGCTACACCCGGGGCCTGGAGCTCTGGCTGGCCGGCGATCGCCAGGCGGCCCGTACCGCCTTCCGCGCGGCCATCCAGCGGGATCCCGAGGCGGTGGATCCCTACCTGCAGCTCGGTAATCTCCTGCGCCTGAGCGGGGACGCCAGGCGCGCGGCGGTGTTGCACAGGAGCCTGACCGTGCGACCGGACGTGCCCGGGCCCAAGCGCCTGTCCATCTCGCTGGCGCTGGCCGAGGACCTGGTGGCCCTGCAGCAGTGGCCGGAGGCCCGGCAGGTCCTGGACCTGCTCGAGTCGCACGCCGGGTCAGAGCCGCGCTTCTGGCGGGCTCGCTTCGCGCAGCACCTGGGGGCGGGGGACGGAGAGGCGGCCGCGCGCGCCCTGCATCGGGCCGGGCAGTCGTGCGGCGGCGACGAAGGACGGGAGTTCCAGCGGCAGCACACCATCTTCCAACTCGACCGCGCCCTGCAGGCCTGCCGCCGCGGGCAGGTCCAGGAGGCGCGGCGCCTGCTCAAGCAGACCCCCCGCGAAGGGCCGCTGCGGGCCCGGCGCATCTACGTGGAGGCACTTGCGGCGGCGCGGGAGAGGGACTACGAGCGGGCCGTGGACATCGTCGCGACGGGCCTGCTGGCGGCACCGGGCGAGCTGGCGCCCTACCTGCCGGCGCTGCAGGAGATCCTGCTGGAGAGCGGGCAGTTCGACCGGACGGTCCCCATCCTCGAGTCGGCGTGTCAGGCCGAGGATTCGCCGCCGGCCCTCTGGATCGCCCTGGCCCTGCTCTACGAGAAGCTCGACGAGCGGGAGAAGGCTCTGCGCCTGCTGGAGAGCAAGGCGGGCGACGTGCGCCTGACGCCCAACGCGGCGGCGCCGTTCCTGAAGCTGCTGGCCGCAGAGGACGGCGGCACGCGCTTCGCCAGGGTCTGGCGGATGTTGCACCTGCCGGCGGTCGACCGCCGCTGGCGCTGCCGGGAGTGCGGAACCCTGCAGGAGAAGGTCCGCTGGTTCTGCCCGGTTTGCCGCAGCTTCGACAGTCACGCACCGGTTCCCCTCTAGGAGGCCCGTCATGAGGCCGCGAGTTCCGCGCCCAGGACATTTCCCGGCCGGCCGGCTGCTGCTCATCGCGGCCGCGGGCGGCCTGCTGCTGCTCGGCGTTCACGCCGCGGTCGCCGGCTGGGAAGAGGTGGCCGACCTGCTGGCCCGGGCGAACTACGAGGCGGCCGAGGAGCGCGCGAATTCGCTCGCCCTGGAGGAGGGGGCCGCGGGCGACGAACGCCTCTGGCCGATCCTGCTCGAAAGGGATCCGGAAAAAGCCCTGCCCGTGCTGCGGCAGCTGGCCTCCCGTTCCGACATCTCGGAGGAGCTACGGGTTCGCCTGGCGCTGGAGGAGGCGAGCATCGAGCTGGCCCGGGGGCGCTTCGCCGAGGCCCTGCCACCGCTGGAGCGCGTCCTCGGCCGGGCCCGGGATCAACTGCCGGGCGAGATCTACCTACTGGCCGGCATGGCCGAACGCGGCCTGCAGCGCATCCAGAAGAGCCGCGAGCACTTCGCCAGCGTCCGTCAGGACGATCCCGCCTTTCCCTGGGCCCGGCTCTACCTGGGCCAGATCGCCTTCCAGGAAGGCGACCTGGAGCTGGCGCGCCGTTACTTCCAGTCCGCCGAGCGCTCGCCCCTGGCGGCGCGGATGCCGGACCTGCTGGTCGGCCGGCACGGCATCCTGGAACAGGAAGGCCGGTCGGAAGAGGCCGCGGCCCTCGGTCGCGACATCGCCGACCGCTTCCCGCAGGCCCTGGCCGCGCTGCCCTTCGCGAGGGCGCCGGAGGACCTGGACCAGGCACTCCTGACGGAGGCGCCCGCGGACAGCGCGCCGCCGGCCGCCACCCACGGTCGCCTGTGCTTGCAGCTGGCCGCGTTCTCGGACCGGGGTCGCGCGCTGGCCTACCTGGCCTCCTGGCAGAGCGAGCTGCCGGACCTGCGGCTGGAGACCGAGCCTGGCGCCGAGGGGCAGATCCTCTACAAGGTGCGCACGGGCCAGTTCGTCAGCCGCGCCCAGGCCGGCACCGAGCAGGAGCGCCTGCGGCGCAAGTATGGCCTCGAAGCCATCGTGGTGGAGAGCGCCGACGCGCCATGAGCAGCGGGAACAGCAAGATCACGCCCATGCTCGCCCAGTACCTGGAGATCAAGGGGCAGCAGCCGGACAAGCTGCTGCTCTTCCGCATGGGCGACTTCTACGAGACCTTCTTCGAGGACGCCGAGACCCTGGCGCGCGTGGCCGGCGTCACCCTCACCTCGCGGGACCGCCAGAGCGACCACCCCGTGCCGCTGGCAGGCGTTCCCCACCATGCCCTGGACACCTACCTGGCGCGGCTGCTCGAGGCCGGACTGACGGTGGCCATCTGCGAGCAGGTCGAGGATCCGGCCCAGGCCAAGGGGCTGGTCAAGCGTGCGGTGGTGGAGATCGTCAGTCCCGGGACCGCGACTGCGCCCGAGCTGGTGCAGTCCGCCAGCGGGGTCTACTGCCTGGCGTATCTCCCGGGCGAGCAGGGCCAGACCGGCTGGGCCCTCTTGGACGCCTCCACCGGCGATTTCCGCTGCGGCCGCGAGGACGTATCCCTGGCGGCGCTCTGCGAGCGGCACGCCGTGCGGGAGGTCATCCTGCGCGAGGACACTCCAGACGAACAGCTGACCGCCTGGCGCGCGGCCCTGCCGGGCGTGGTGACGAACCGGGTCAGCGCGGCCTGGTTCCATCCCGCGTTTGCTGCCCAGACGCTGCGCGAGCACTTCGGGGTGCAGGATCTGGGCGCCTTCGGCCTGCTCGACGCGGCGCGCGGGCCGGCCGTGGCCGCGGCCGGAGCGCTGCTGCGCTACCTGACCTCGTTGAATCTCCGCCGGCCGGACCAGGTCACCTCCTTGCGCTACGCCGCGCGGGGAGACCGCCTCCTGCTGGACGAGGAGACCCTGCGCAACCTCGAGGTCTTCCGCACCTTCTCCGGCGAGCGCGGGGCGGGCACGCTGGTCCACCAGCTGGATGCCACGCTGACCCCCATGGGCCGCCGCCTGCTGGAGCAGCGCCTGGCCGAGCCCCTGACCGACCTCGCAGCGCTGCAGGCCTGGCATGCGGGCGTGGCCACGGCCGTGGAGGCCCGCCGCTGGCGTCAGGAGCTACGCGCCACCCTGGCCGAGGTGGGGGATGTGGAGCGCTGGGGCGCACGCGCGGCCGCCGGCCGCATCGGCCCCGCCCGGCTGCGGCAGCTCGGGCTCTCCCTGCAGGCGGTGGGCGAGCTGGCCCGGCGGGCGCAGGCGGCGGAGCAGGAACGGCCGGAACATCCCGTCGTCGCCTGGTCGCAGGAGATCCCCCCGCTAGGCGAGCTGTCCCGGCGCATCCTGGCCACCCTGCCCGACGAGCCCCCGGCCCAGGTCCGCGCCGGCGGCTACATCCGCGACGGCCTCCGGCCCGAGCTGGATCAGTGCCGCGGCCTGGCGCGGGACACCAAGGGATTCCTGGCCCGCCTGCAGGCTCGGGAGCGGGAGCGGACCGGCATCCCGACGCTCCGCGTCGGCTACAACAAGGTCTTCGGCTACTACTTCGAGGTCACCCGCAAGCACCTGGACAAGGTCCCGCCGGACTACGAGCAACGCCAGACGCTCGTCAACGCCTGCCGGTTCCACACCGGCGAGCTGAAGCAGGCGGAGCAGGAGATCCTGCAGGCCGAAGAGCGGGCCGAGCAGCTCGAGGCCGAGCTCTACCGGGAGCTGCTGGCCGGCGTCGCGGCGTCCCTGCCCGCGATCCACGCGGCCGCCGCCCGCCTGGGGGCCATCGACCTCCTGCTGGCCTTCGCCCAGCTCGCCGAGCAGCGCGGTTACGGGCGCCCCCTCTGCGACGACTCGACCGTGCTGGACATCGCGGAGGGGCGGCATCCGGTCGTGGAGCGGCTCCTCGATCACGACTTCATCCCCAACGACACGCACCTGGACGGCGAGGAGGCGCAGATCATCCTGTTGACCGGTCCCAACATGGGCGGCAAGTCCACCTACCTGCGCCAGGTGGCGCTGATCGTGCTCATGGCGCAGATCGGGAGCTTCGTGCCGGCCCGGCGGGCGCGCATCGGGGTGGCGGACCGCATCTTCACCCGCGTGGGCGCCAGCGACAACCTGGCCCGCGGCCAGTCCACCTTCTACAGCGAGATGAGCGAGACCGCGCACATCCTGCACCAGATGTCCCGGCGCAGCCTGGTCATCCTGGACGAGGTGGGCCGCGGCACCTCGACCTACGACGGTCTGTCCCTGGCCTGGGCCATCACCGAGTACCTGCACGATCCGCTCGGGCCGCGCCCGCGCACGATCTTCGCCACCCACTACCACGAGTTGACCGAGCTGGAGGACAGCCTCGCCGGGCTGGTGAACCTGCGCATGGACATCAAGGAGTGGGAAGGGCGCATCATCTTCCTCCACGCCGTCAAGCCGGGACGCAGCGATCAGAGCTACGGGATCCATGTGGCGCGCCTCGCCGGCATCCCGGAGCCGGTGCTGCGCCGCGCGCAGAACCTGCTGGCGAGCCTGGCCTTCGAGGACCGGCGCGCGCTCGCCTCCGGGCACTTCCAGAGCCTCGCCGGCGGCTCCTCCCTGGCGGCGGACGCCGCCGCCCGGCCGCCGGCCCATCAGCTCAGCCTCTTCCGCGACGGCGAGCGGGACGCCCTGGAGGCCCTGCGGCAGCTGGACCTGGAGCGGATCAGCCCGGTCGATGCCTTCATGTGGCTCATGAAGATCAAGCGGCAACTCAAATAACAGCAGTTCATTAACAGATTGACGCTTCTGAAGGCCAGGACCTGCCGCGATTGGCCGGCTCCGGCGATCTGGGCTAGAATGAGGACGAGACCGGCGATCAAGTCCCTCCCCGGCCGGCCGAAACAATGAACAGGCGCGTTTCCCTGGAATGGGCGGGAGGGTCATGGATCATCCTGTGCTCTGGAGCATCGCACTGGTCAGACCCGGCGAGCGGGAGGTGGCCTTGCTGGCCGATCTCGTGCAGCGCCGCGACGTGCGCGTGCTCGGGGTCCTGGATCCCGGCGGCGAGGCCGAGGGGACGGCCATCGCCGAGCTGCTGGCCATACCGGTGCACGCCGACCTCGAGGAAGGCGAGCTGCGCCGTGCCGATTACTTCGTCTATCCCACCGGCGACCTGCGGGCCGAGGCGCTGGTGCGCGACGCGGAGAGCCGCGGCTACACGCCGATCAGCAGCCGGGACTTCGCGCGCCTGCTGTCTCCCGCCGCCCTCGAGACCAGGCCCGTGCCGCGCGCGCCGGAGAGCTTCGAGCACCTGGAACGGGAAACCGAGTCGATCCACCGCACTCTCAGCCGCATCGAGGAGGCCCTGGAGCGGGAGTCGCTGCTGCGCTGGCTGCTCTCGCTGGCCACCCGCGCCGTCGGCGCCACCAGCGGCTCCATCATGCTGCGCGACGAATCCAGCGACGAGCTGTACATCGCCTTCGCCTACGGGCTGAGCGAGGCCACCCTGCACCGCACCCGCGTGCCGGAGGGCGAGGGGATCGCCGGACGCGTGGCCCGCAGCCGGCGGGCGGAGATCGTCCGGGGCCGCCAGGAGGAGGAGCTGCAGCGGGACCGGCCAGAGATCACCTCGGCCATCTGTGCCCCGCTGCTCTGGGAGACGGACCTGCTGGGAGTGCTGAACGTGAGCACGGCCAGCGGCGACCGGGAGCTGGACGAGGAAGACCTGGCGACGGTCGACCGCCTGGCGCGGCGTCTCTCCTTGATTCTGCATCGCTTCCTCGGCCTGCAGCGCGCCCAGGCGGGCGTGCTCTTCCGCGAGATGGACTCCCAGCTGCGCGGCCTCGTCCAGGAGTCGGCGGACATGGAGACCATCCTGGCGGCCTGGAGCGGCAACCTGGCCCTGCGCTTGCAGGCGGTGCGCTGCGGTCTGGCCGTGCTCTGCGCCGACGGCAGCCTGCTGGTGGCTGAGGGGACCGAGGACGGGCACACCACGTCCCGGCACGAGAGCCTGGAGAACGATGCCTGGCGCGACGTGCTGCAGACCGGCAGTCCGCTCGTGGTGCGCCAGAGCGAGGCGGGCCCGGAGCAGCCCGCGGGTCTGACCGTCTTCTACCTGCCGGTGGGCAAGGATCCGGTGCGGGCCGTTCTGACGCTCGTCTTCACCTCGGCGGCGCGCGCTCACCGCTTCCACGACGTCTCGGGGGAGATCCTCTACCTGCTGGAGAAGCGGCTGGTGGAGCTGATCAGCCGGGTTCAGCAGCGGGATCGCCTGGAGCGGCTGACGGCCCTGACCACGGCCTTGACCGATCTGGCGGCCTTCCCCGCGGGCGATCCCCGGGCGGCGGATCGCTTCCTGCTGGAGAGCGCCCGCCGCCTGTGCGGCGCCCGCCGGGCTTTCCTGGCCACCGGCCTCGTGCAGGGGGAGGCTTGCCTGGAGGGCGACGACGCTCCCGACGACCCGGCCTGGCTGGCCGAGGCGGGGCGCCTGCTGGCGATCGCCCAGCAGCAGGGCTGGACGGTCACCCTGCTCTCCGACCGCAACGAGCCGCGTCTGGA
>Ga0315542_1001732_pt1 | contig 13561 bp, 10 predicted proteins | sample SalMarSW160120MG_FD_202541 | JGI IMG/M metagenome (GOLD analysis project Ga0315542, IMG submission 202541) | Salt marsh sediment microbial communities from the Plum Island Ecosystem LTER, Massachusetts, United States - Salt Marsh Sediment SW1601-20 ...
GGAAAAAAGGAATCTCCGTACGAAACCATCTTATGAAAAATATAGAGAACAAGTATCTGCTTTTATTCCTTGGTTTCAAAAGAAAAAAGAATCAAAAATTTAAAAATCTATTTTCTTTTGCTCGCAATATAGTATTTGGATCTTTTTAATAAAATCCAACGAATAATAGGTCTAACTAAGGGAACAAGATGTCTTTTAAATCCAATCCATTTTTTAACATCCTCATAAAAATCTGATAATTCGTGATTTTGAAATTTGAGCAGTTCTTGGATTTCCTTAGTATCATAAAAACCACAATGGGAATCGTTTTGCGCAAAAGCTTCTTCAGGAAAAAAATGCCGACCAAATCCCATTATTTCCAACATGTCGTCTAAATGTTCCCCGAATTCTATCTGACATTGTTTACCACCACCTAAATTAAATGTTTTACCCCAAATTTCACGCGTCTCAATGGCATTTACAATTGCCAAAGCAACATCTCTGGTGTCGATAATTTCTACTGATGTTTTTAGTGCCATATCAAACATCACTGGTCTAAATTTCAACATGTCGGTTGAGGTACAATATGATAACCTAAAAATTACATAATCTATTCCAGATTCTTGTATCACGCGTTCTGCAGCCAATTTTGATTCTGCATAAGGGTGACCCGGTGAAATATTCACAGGATCTGTTATTTTAATATTAGGATTTTTTATACGGTCACCATAAACGGCTATTGAGGAGGTATAGATTATTTTCATGGGTTTTTTCTGATGCAAAATTGCATTTATGATATTTCTTGTCCCTTCGACGTTAACGATAAACACTTGATCACTTTCGGGATTATAATAAGATGCCGAAGGGATCACAGCAGCAGTATGAATTATGATATCTTGGTCTTCTACAGCAGCTTTTACTTCTTCATAATTTTCAACGCTTCCCCAAATAATCTCTACTTTTTTTAAATAGGGAACGAATTTTTTTTTATTTTTTTTTGACGCTCTTAAAAATAGTCTTATATCATAGATCTCGGATCTTGATAAAAGTTCATTAAAAATGTCAATTCCTACAGTTCCGGAAGCTCCTGTAAGGAGGACTTTTAATTTTTCCAATTTTTTGTTAGCCTACTAATATCCCAAAAATGATAATTCGTGAATTTATAAATAGTTAATGTTATGAATAAGATATTTAATGATGTGAAAGCATTTTTATTCATCCAAATTTTGCATCAAACATCTCAATGAGTAATTCTTCCAGTTTTTCCACGGGGATATCTAATAACGTGATTTCTAGATGTCTTCCTCTTTCCGCTTCTTCTATTCGGACTGTTTTTGATGCGATTATTTTTAATTGGTTAAGTTGGCGTACGTATTTTCTAAACGACATTTTTACATGAGGTTCTATATTATAGGTTTCACACACTGCTTGATAATCCTCAAAAGCTTCGTCAACAACTGCATATTCCTTAGTCATTAATGACCTTGTGATTCCATAAAGAGCTAACAATTCCTGATCATTTAACTGGTCCACGATATCTGCTCTGAATGTGGGGTAAACTTCATTGGATGCTGCTCTAATTAAATTGGCTGTTATATGGTCTAATCCTTCTTTATCTGCTTTGGATCCGCTCTTTTGAAATATTTCTATGCCATGCCTCATATTACTATGGTCCACAACAATTTGACTAACCATTGTGAGTAATTCTTCGTTCATTACATATTCTTTGAATGCTAATTCTGCCCTATATTGTAAAATAGTCATTGCTTCTTCGAAATTATATGGTTTGAGGTTAATTTTATCATTTAATCTGCTTAAGATTCTTTCGGTTTCGATTTTCATCCAATCTCTCTTTCTACTTATTAATAATATCGAAAGCTTGGCATTTTGATGACCAAATGTTTCCGCGATGTCAAGTAACGCAAGAACGTCTTCAGGGCTTAAAAGATGGACCTCATCAATAATAAGAAGCATGTAACCTTGATCATTGACCAATTTGGTAAGGATTAATTTTAAAGCCTCATCATCTGAAAATCCTCTCCCTGAGCCATGGGTGTACTTGGCTAAGAGCTCTCTGATTATCTTACTTTTGGAACGAAAGTTGATGCAGTTATAATACTCAATAAATAGGTTTACATCCTTTTCTAGAGCAACAGATTTAAACATCTTTCCAAAATATCGTGCGGTAACTGTTTTACCAATTCCTCCCTTTCCTAATAACAAGCAATTAATAGAAGGTTGTTCCTTTTCCTCTAGAATACGGCGATAATTGAAAATTAGACTTTTAAGAGTGTCGTCTCGACAAAATAATTTATTAGGTACGAAACTGAAATCAAGCGAGCTCGCCTGTTTAAATACTGATTTCTTCATAAATTCTTGCCTAAATAGATCCTCGTCCATGATAAACTGCTACTTATTGTTAAAATTATAGTTTGATAAGTTATAATAGGATATTTTAAGTTTAAAGTTTCCCATCCTATTAATTTTATAATATCTATGTTGCTAATAAAATTAATTACCAACATTAAAAATTAAAAATAGAGAAAAATAAACGCTAATATTATAAAATTACTTAAAAACGAGAGTTGAGAGGATGCATGGTCGTATAAGATTCTTTAATTTTTGTGATATCATTTTTTGCGTAGATTCTGGTGGTATTTGGGGAACTATGACCCAAGATATCTTGTAATTCGCTGATATCCATACCAGATCTTCTTAAATGAGTTGCTCCCGTATGTCTAAACACATGAGGCGTGATAACTTTATTGCTTGAAAATCCACATCTCTCTCTGATCAATTTAATATCTTGTTGAACAACTCGAGGGTTCAATTGCTTTTCTCGAGTATTTACTATTAAATAATCTTCTTCATCATAAGAAATTCTATTTTGAAGTGAATTGTTGAAAATCTCAAGAGTCTTCTGATCAACTGGAACTATTCTTTCTTTATTACCCTTTCCTCTTAATTTAATATAACCCTTATTAAAGTCTACATCTTGGACTTTAATATTACATAATTCACTTACTCGTGCCATTGTAGAATATAATAATCTGATAATGAGATAATAACGATCACTTTTTCTGGAATTAAATAAAGATTTATCCTTCAATTTCTCAAAGATTACTTCAATATCTTGCACATCAAGAAATTTCGGTAAACTCTCTTCTAATTTAATTTTCGGGCTTTTAATTGTGGTCATGGGATTCTTTGAGATAAATTCATTTAAAGTGAGAAATTTAAAGTAAGAACGCAATGAAGCAATCTTTCTACTAATTCCCTTTTTTGTATAATCCATATCCTTTAATTTTTTAAGAAACAACCTAATTCTTTGTCTGATAACCGGCGATTCAAGGTCTATATCTCCAACAAAATTAACAAACTTTTCCAAATCATAACGATATGCCTTTATCGTGGAAATTGCGCATCCTTCCTCGACTTCTTTACTAATTAAGAAATCTCCAATGAAATCAGAAAATTTATATCTTTCCATAATAAGTCAAATGACATCGTGATATTACATAATACCTTGTGATATTCAGGTAATATCACTCATGATAAGAAAAAGTGGGTAATACTCGAGAATTAATCCTTTTTTAGATGGCGGAGATATTTACACGCATTAATTCCTGCACGTGCCCCCTCAGCAGCAGCAAATACGACTTGGTACAATCCCCCAGTTACATCTCCTGCTGCAAACACACCTTTAATATTGGTTTGTTGATTTTCATCGACTTTCACATTTCTGTTTTCATCTAATTCTATTCCCGCTTTCTTAAAGATTGAATTCGACGGTATGTGAGATAATATAAATAAGCAATTCAAATCATATTCTGATAATTCGTTATCTTCACTCAATTCTTTATTAACAGGCTTACACTTGATTTTTTGAATAATTCCATTTGCATCTGGTACAGCTTCTATTATCTCTGTTTTATCAATTATTTTAATTCCTTTTTCTTTTACCTCTTTAGCTATCTCAGGGAGCTCTTCAAAACCAACTTTAGTAATAACGTGAGTAATGCATCCCATTTGATGAAGCGATAATGCATCTTCTAAAACTTCCTTATCATCTCCATATAAATATACTTGTCTTTCTTTATATAACGGACCATCACATAATGCGCAGTAAGAAACACCATATCCAATTAAACCACTTTCATTTTTAATAATTTCTTTTCTTTCTCCCATACCAGTAGCTATAATAATTGCATCAGATGAAATATTTGCTGTTCTTGTTGATACAATGTTCATTCCCATCCCAACCATGAGAGATATGACATCCCCTTCAATTAATCGCACGCTTTCATGACTTTCAGCATGTTCAATGAATTCTTTCAGTAGATCTGGTCCTGAAATGTTTTTTTTTCCTAACCAATTTTGAATTTCCTTAGTTTTTGCTAGAGCTGAAGATTCTTTTCCAATCAATATTATTGTATCTCTATTTGATCGTCCGCAATATACTCCAGCACTCAATCCCGCTGGACCAGCACCTATTATTAATACTTCACACTTATATTCGTCCATTAAATCGAACTCTTTTGCTATTTTATGTAATAAATACTCCTTGATTCAGTTTAAAGTTTTCTATTTTTTTTAACTATAAGTAATGATCTCTTGAATTGGATCAAATATCAGTCTAAACATTCTCATGTAAACCAGAATAATAAAAAAAACCAGAAAAATAAAAAAAAAAGTCTAATTAACAGATATAAAGTTCATTTCCACAAGCAAACTCATTTGTCAGCACAAATACGGTAGATCCCCACCTTTTAATGAAATCAGGAAATTTTAAAGGAGCCAAGTAATGTGTTCCCGCTTCAGTTCCATTACTTATCCAAATGTCACCACCATTAGAATACGCACAATAATATATTTTATCTCCGGCTATAGTGATATATCTCGGATTGCTATTTGCACTCCCTGGATTACTATCCGCAACTATTGTTGTTCCCGCTTCAGTTCCATTTGATTTCCACAATTCATGTCCTGAAGTCGAATTATATCCATTGTAATAAAGATAACTGTCGCTTGCAACAAGATATGATATGTCTCCTCCACTTCCGATATAAATATCTTTAACCATATACGTACCTAGTGCAGTTCCGTTCGTTCTCCATAATTCATGCCCATAGGCGAGGCTATTTCCTTCAAAATATAGAACGTTATTTAAAACTGCGGATTCTAAGTTTGTATCGCACCCACTAGCAGTCCCATTATAAATATCCTTTATCATTGTAGTTCCCTCGGGCGTGCCATCAGTTTTCCATAATTCCCTTCCATGAGTGCTATTATATGCAGTGAAATACATTATAGCTCCTATTATTTTTGCGATTTTAGGATCGGGATCTGACGCTCCTAAATAAATATCTTTAAGTCTAAGAGTGCCTGCTAATGTTCCATCACTTACCCATAGTTCGTCTCCATAGGTGGGATTTGCCCATTCTTTAAAAATTATTTTCGTTCCTAATCTATGAACTCCCCAATCAGTATCGATATCGATTTCTTTAATAAAGACGGTATTATAGGATGCCCCATTGGTTTTATAAAGACTTGGTCCATGGGATAAATCAGTAGCCTCAAAATAGAGAGTATTTCCAATTACACAAAATCCCCTAGGAGAACTTCCATAAATCGGATAAATATTAGTAACCCTATAAGTTCCTCCTGAAGTTCCATCACTTCTCCATAATTCAGCCTCTGTACCTAATGGAAATGGATCCCAAACTCCCTTATCATCTGCTTGAAAATAAAGAATGTTGTTCATTACAGTTAGATAAGATGGTATAGACGAGCTAGATGGATTTATGTTTTTGACCATATATGTTCCCGCATAAGTTCCATCACTCCTCCACAATTCTCTACCATAAGTATTTTCATAAGCTGAAAAGTACAAGATGCCGTTCATTGGCGTTAAATATTGACAGCTGGAAGAATCTACTCCAGCTCTTATATCTTTCACCATATATGTTCCTGAAGGTGTTCCATTAGTTACCCATAATTCATAACCATGGGTTCCATCATTTGCTGTAAAAAACATGAGGTTTCCTACAAAAGTAAAAGAAGATGGATTTGAATCTCCTGAAGGATTTATATCTTTTAATAGAGATACATTATTATTTACCGTCACTTTCCATGTATGACTAAGTTCCGCTTTTCCATCATCAATCGTAACAGATAGGTCATTATTTCCTGCTGAAAGGAAGGTAGTGAAATAGTAGAATTCAGTTGAATTTCCACCTACAACTTGCTCATTAAGTTTCCAGGTATAAGTTAAAGGGTTAAATTCAGGATCTGAAGCTGAAACATTGAATTTCTGGACTTGAGTTTCATTAATAATGGGATCTAACAACGGATAAAATGAATCTATTACGGGAGCGGTATTAAGATCGATTACGGTTAACGTCCAAGTATACGTATCGAATAATTCTCCATCGGTGACATTGATTTTAAGTTGGTACGTTCCTTCATCTTCAAATCCAGTATCATGCGTATAGGTAGTAGAATTCGTTCCAACAGGACTATCGTCTACCGTCCATTGATAAGTTAATGCATCATTATCTAAATCACTTGCAGATATGTTAAACTCTTGAGATTCACCCTCATTTATGGTTGGATTTGTAGATGGCTGAAAATCCGTAATAAATGGGGCTCTATTTACATCGCCGACGTAAAGTGTCCAAGAGTATTCATCAGAGAGTTCTCCATCGGTGATATTGACTTTAATTTGATATGTTCCTTTATCATCAAATCCAGTATCATGCGTATAGGTAGTAGAATTCGTTCCAACAGGACTATCATCTACCGTCCATTGGCACGTTAAAGGATCGTTATCTGGATCGTTAGCCATTATATTAAACACTTGAGATTCCCCTTCAGCAATACTTGGGTCGATGGCAGGTTGTGGATCAGTTATGTATGGATTTCTATTAACATTTAACACGACCAAAATCCACGAAGTGGACGTTGTAGCTTTCCCATCTGATACTTCTGCTTTAATTAAATAAGAACCAGCTGAATCAAAATTTGAAAGAAATGTAAAATTATTAACATTTTCACCCGCAGAAGTGTCATTTATTGTCCATATAAAGGATAATACGTCGTCGTCTGCGTCTAAAGCGGTTATTCTAAAAACTTGAGACTCTCCTTCTGATATTATTTTGTTAGTAGAAGGATTACGATCTATTATTTGGGGTTGATTGTTCGATAAATCTGCAGAAGGCCTAAAAAAGAAAGAAATCATGACTGTTCCCGAGATAATTCCGATTGCAATGATTAAAACTAAGAATAGATTTTTTTTTTTCATTGTTTTCAATCTTGGATGTTCAATTTAAATATAAATCAATAAAGAAATTATTATTATTTAAACGTTATTGATGAAATTCTCTGAGATACTACAACTTTGTATAATTCTTTCTGGATTTAAATATAATTACATAAAATTATTCTCTGAATTTTAAATCCTTAATTATATTCCTATTCTATGAATTTATTCAGCCAAATAACTCTCTGTTTAGTAGGTTTAAATCATCAGGTAACCAAGTTAGCATTTATATATAATAATATAGAATTTGTTGATTTTTCCTATTCCCAAATTGAACATATTCCCAGTTTGTAAATATTTAAATGGTATGATTTTAAACAAATTTTTATATGCTAATAGATAAATAAGAGTTACCAAAATCTATATAAAACTTTTTAAAATTAATTTGGAAGGATAATAATGGAAAATATAAAAAAATACAAAATTCTTGTTCTAATCAGTGTAATCATAATCATCCTCGGACCAATTCTTGGTTTTTTTTTTAATAAAATAATTTTGGTCAATCAATCATTTGTTACCTCTGAAACTAGTAACAATGATGTTCAAAATGCTACTGCGATTGAATTTACGCTTGTGAAAGATCAAAAAGCAGTAATAGAATTTTCTGCATTTACTGAAAATGTTACTGCTAACTTAATAATTTTATCAAAAGGAACTTATGATCTGGCGTATGCAGCCTCAACTGCTCCTGGAAGTATCACGGGAGAAAAATACTTTGTTTATTCAGAATTTACATTTGGTGATGCGAATTTAGCAGGTCAGGCATTCGCAGATGATATAAGAACTATAACCGCGGAAGGATATTGGTATATTGAATTTGCAGGAGGAGTTGACGGCGATTATCTGAGATATATACCCGGAGATTACGTTGTTATTGTTTATGGAACAAATTCTGGAGGGATTAACTTGAATATTTATTTTGATCTTGTAATAAAAATAGATGGTCCTGGAGATATACTCGAATTGCTGTTTATCCTGATTGGAGTTGGTGCGCTAGTTGCTATTATGCTTTTGGCAACTATTGGATATCTCAAAAAAACAGGGAGGGGTCTTTTATAATGGAAAAAAAACAAGTAAAAGCATCTCTTTTTGATAAATTACCTTTACTAGATAAGAATAGAGCAGCCAAATTTATAATCTATGGTATAATTATAGCAATAATATTTGGACTGATGATGATGATTAGTTACTCGATTGCCGTAAATGCTGGTCAATGGGCAGCTCTAGCTAATCAAGATAATTACTTAAATTACTGGAACGGATTCTATGGATTTAATGACTTCATTGAAAGACAGGAAGAGATTGAAATGATTGCATTATGGATGGCATATCAAGATGTCATATTTATGAATATAGCTCGCATTGGGATTAATATAGGTCTAGTGTTTGTACTAATTGGATTTCTATCATTTGCTGTAAACGATAAGATCGATGAAAATACTCGAAAAACATCAATAATCATTGCTGGATTAGTATTATTTATAATGATCTTTACTACGTTATTCTCATCCATAAGTGTAACCATAAATTAAATTAATTTTAATTTCTTTTTTTTTAATTGTTATTTATTGATTTTAATAATTCCACTCTTTTGATTGTGGGAGAAAAATAATTTTCGTGAAATATAAGTTTCAAGCTGTTTTAAACATATCTTGATATTCTCGGGATATTATATTTTATTGAGAAGATGTTTAACGAATATTTTTTTACAATTATGTCGAATGCATTATTAACTTAATTTGGGTCTCTAATTTTATTTACGTGAGGTTGTTCCTAGGATATTTAAATTATTCCTTATTTAAGATAAGTAGTAATTTTAAAACTATATCATTGTATATATTACATAATAACTATATAACCATGCATGATTAAAATGAGTGATTCTAAAGGTAAAAAATACGAGATTGCTGAACCTCATGATTTGTCTCCTCGCTCAAAGTGGATGAGAGATTATTATTTTAAAGGTGATGAGAGAAAATGGAAAAACCAGTACATGGCATTTACCACTGGAACCGATTGGGATATTATTTGGAATGAATCTGATTATTACGTCGCTCCAGAAGTTCACTTCTATATCGGAAACAAAGGAAAGGGCGTATTTGAAAGTTCATTACGATCCATGGCGGTTCAAGTGAAATTGCCCGAAGGCTTTTGGAAATTATCACTACCGGAACGAAGGATGATCTTTTTTGAGGCAGTAATGGTAAATTATGTACCACATGAAATTATCTCCGAAAATGATCTCATTGCTGGTGGAAGGTTCAACACTCAGTTAAGTAAATGCTTAACAGAAAAAGAAGCAAAAAAGCATTGGAAGAAAAATGTCAACGCGCGCCAAGAATTCTTTAAATATCATAAATCTGGTTTTGGAAACGTTGGAGCTACTGGCGGTCATATAATTCCTGATCATGAAACCATCATAAAAAAAGGTTTCAAACATGTTTATGAAAGAGCAACAAGGGAATATGAAAAAATGAGTCAAAAAGAGAAAGATGGTGAGAAAGGAGCAGAACTTCGAGCTATGATAAAAGCAGCAGAAATCCCCAGAAAATTAGCAAAAAAGTATGCTGAAGAATGTAGAACTCTTAAAGAAACAGCTTCCACACCAGAACGTGTTGAAGAATTAGAACAGATGGCAAAAAATCTAGAGCTTGTTCCATGGGAACCCGCTAAAACATTTTGGCAAGGTATTCAAGCACTTTGGCTCACTCACATGCTAGTAATGGCTGAAGAGTCCTACCCTGGACCAGGAATCTCTTTTGGAAGAACTGATCAGCATCTTTGGGATTTATACAAAAAAGATGTGATTGATGAAAAAAATATTTCCAAAGAGTTTGCTAAAGATATTTTAGGAAGTTTCTGGTTTCATTGTAATACGGCTTATGATGCTCAAATCATGGTTGGAAAACAAGGTATAACATCTGCCTTTGGCCAATTAATGACATTAAGTGGATGCGGTCCTAAGGGTGAAGATTTGACAAATGAGTTAACTTATGCTATTTTAGAAGTAATTGACGAATGGAGTCCTATTTTAGAACCAAAACCAAACATTCGCTTATGTCGTGCGAGTTCAGAAAAGTTACTAAATAAAGTCGTCGATATGGTTTCTCGATCCCAAGGTGCTCCATTTCTCATTAATTTTGATGAGCGAAGCATAGCTGGAATGATTAAGGAAGGAATACCTAAGGAAGATGCTTGGAATTATGCTTGTGTTGGTTGTCTAGAGAATACGATGCAGGGAAACGATCGTTCTGGGACGGTTAATTGCAATCCTAATCTCACAAAAAGTATTGAATTAACCTTATGGAATGGGAAGAACATGCCTAATAACAACGTGGTCACAAAAAAAGGAGAACAAATTGGACCGAAAACAGGTGATCCTGAATCCTTTAATTCTTGGAATGAATTTTGGAATGCTTGGAAGACACAAATAGAATTCCTCATAAAATATACCGTGGATGTATACAACCAAACTGAAAATCTTCGAGCAGAATTTATGCCGACTCCTTATTTATCAAGTATTGTACGTGGATGTATTGAGAAAGGGCTTGATATACGAAAAGGAGGTCCTGATTTAAGGTTCATAACCGTAGAAGGAGTAGGATATGCCACTACTGTGGATTCATTACTAGCAATAAAGAAACTTGTATATGAAGATAAAAAATACACCATTACGCAAGTTAAAGAAGCCATAATGGATAACTTCGAAAGTGAAGAACATTTTATCATGCAAACCGTAATGCAAAATAAACCTCCAAAATATGGAAATGATGAGGATGAGGCTGATGAGATCGCTCGAAAAGTGATGGAACTATGGGCAGGAGAAACTTGGAAATATAAAACACAAACTAACTTCCAATTTCGCCCAGGGATGCTATCATGGAATTATTGGGCTGGTGCTGACGCGGAATTTACAATTGCTACTCCAAATGGCAGAAAAACAGGTACGTACCTTTCAAATGCGATTTGTCCGACCAATGGCGCTGATGTAAAAGGACCTACTGCAGTGACAAATTCTGTTGGAGCTGTATTAGGAGGTAAAACTGATGATGGAGAATACGTGAATTGCTTACCTAATGGATCAAGTCATACTATTACTTTCAATCCTTCGATAATTAATGATTCAGAGCACCGTGAAAAATTTAAAGCTTATCTAAGAGGGTATGTAGAAAATGGTGGAACCGCTCTTCAAATTAACATGCTTGATTCTGAAATGCTTAAAGATGCACAAAAACACCCAGAAAATTATACTAATTTACTTGTAAGGGTCACGGGCTACAATGCATACTTCAATTCAATCGGGAAAGAGCTCCAAGATGAAATTATAGCACGCGAGTCCCATAAATTGTAATTTTATTCTTTTTACTTACAGATAACATGCCTTTTGTCTTCTTTTCAATTGATTTATAAATTCTGTAAAATTTTGGGAGATAATGTTTAATGATAAAGTTCCTTTAAAATCTAAATTAGCTTATGGTGGTCTTGGAGCTGGAATTGGTTTACCCTCTCAAATTGCGTTTTCTGCTATAACTTTTTTTTATAATACGACATTAGGATTAAATACTGAATTAACTGGAATCGCTTGGCTAATTTTTTCATTCTGGAATGCAATTAACGACCCGTTGTTTGGATTTATCGAAGATCGGACTAAATCTGAAAAATATGGAAGGCGAATTCCTTATATTCGCTTTGGTGCTCCTCTTTATGGAGTTGCATTTATTCTTTGTTGGATTCCTCTTGTGAATATTAATGATCAATTTGCTCTATTTTTCAATTTGATTATAGTTTTATTCGTTTTTGATACATTATTTACGATATTAGGCCTTATTAATTACACTCTTCCTGCTGAAATGGCTCTAACAGCAAAAGAAAGATCAAATTTATTGGTGTATGGTGCAGCTATATCTTCTATTTCGTATGTTATCGCTTTTATTTTACCTCTTCTGTTTTTAACTGGAAATGAATCTCCAAATGCAGCCATTGAGTTTCTATTTGTAATGATAATTGTGGGAATTATCTGTGCGATAATATTATTCATAAGTAGCTTCTATTTAAAAGAAAATAAGTATACGCAAATGGAAGAAACTCTCCCAGTACTTGAAGGCTTTATAGAAACTTTTAAAAACTATCCATTTTTAATTTATGAAGTTTCAAACTTCTCGTTTACTTTCGCTCAAACAATTCTTACTACTGCTATATTTTATTATGTTGAATATGTACTAAGTTTGACTGGGTTTTTAACCACTTTGCCATTATTATTAGTTTTTGCAATGATCTTCGCCTTTTTTGTAGTTTATAATAAATTGGTAGGAAAATACGGAGTAAAAAAAACCTTTATTTTAGCATTATTTCTGTCAGGATTAAGCTTTTTTTTGACTTTTTTCATAGGATGGTCATTTAATTTTGCACTAATTGGATTTATTTTTATTGGTATTGGTTTTTCAGGTTTTATGCTTGTAAATCAAGTAGTTATAGCTGATATTGTGGATTATGATGAAACTAGAACAAAAAAGCGTAGAGAAACAACTTATTCAGGAATAAACGCATTAATTACTAAACCAGCAATATCACTTGCTAATTGGGTGTTCTTGGTGATAATTAACAACTTTGGATTCGATGCGCAACAATCTATTCAAAACTTTTCTGCTCAAATGGGTATCATGATTGGATTCTCATTAATTCCGGCCATCTTATTAATATTTAGCTCAATAATCATGTTTTTTTATCCTTTAGACGGTCCTAAATGGCTAGCTCAGAAAGCAGAGTTGATTAAAATTCACGAAAATAAAGAATTGGATTATTTGAAGTATTTGGAAGAAAAACGGAAAGAAAAACATGAGTGATATTTATTCTTATCAAATTGGCTTGAAATCAGTATTTTTTTCTAGAAATTCTAATTGTTTTAGAAATAAGATATCCCGTTTTCTTAGTATTTCAATTTCACTTCTACCACCATAATCGTAATGCCCTTTCCCAGTTTTAGCGCCTAATTCTCCCTTTTTAACTTTTTCACTTATTAAAGGAACATTTCCTCCTTTAGCAGTGATAATATCTTCTACTAGATCAAGACCCGTGAAATCGTGCGCTTGAACCACTCCAATTATAGGTAACCGAATTCCTAAAGTACTTTTAATTACGAGGTCGATTTGTTCTGCTGTAGCCAAATTTCTCATCATTAACTCATACATCGCTCCCGAAATCGCATTTTGAATTTTATTTACGATGTAGTTAGGCGCAAATTTCTTCATTAAAATGGGGACC
>Ga0315542_1001733_pt1 | contig 13559 bp, 12 predicted proteins | sample SalMarSW160120MG_FD_202541 | JGI IMG/M metagenome (GOLD analysis project Ga0315542, IMG submission 202541) | Salt marsh sediment microbial communities from the Plum Island Ecosystem LTER, Massachusetts, United States - Salt Marsh Sediment SW1601-20 ...
CCTTGGCTTCCCTTATAACAGAAGCAGTTTTATCCTTTTTAGTCATGATAATTATACCACGTACATCATCAGGAAGCAGATTAACATTTTTGTATGACTTTTCTCCCATTATTTCATCTGCTTCAGGATTAACCGGGAGGATGTTCATCCCTTTTTGTTTTAGTTCTTTAAATGCAGTATGCCCGAATTTTCTTGGATTACGGGATACGCCAACAAGTGCAATTGGCTGAGATTCAATAAAATCGTTAATTTGTTTTAATGTGGCCATAGCTACTGAATATATTTTGTTAAGCATAATAAAATTAGTAAAAAAATCTAAATGTTTTAATTTTTTGCCCCATGCCCCCACTAAATAATCTTTTTTAATAAATCTTTACCCCCCTTTTAATTCCCCCCAATGGGGGGAAAATGTTCATCCAAATTGACATCAATGTAAATTTTTTGTTCAATTTTCTCCCCCTCGGGGGGAGATGTCAGCTTTGCTGACAGTGGGGGTGTAATCCTTAAACTGATGTGCTTGGGGAGTGATGTCGCGCAGCAACAGAGGGGAAAATGAAGTACATATTTTTTAACTTTAATTACTCCACACTTTAGTTCACTCCGGACTTTTTCTAAGTATAAATACTTAAAAACAGACCGGCTAATGCCAATGGACATATTTTTTTATTTACTTGGTATAGCCATAACTAATAACAGATCAATATGAAAAAGGCCGAAGACCCCAGCGGATACCTGTTTTCGAAAGGCTATTCCAACTATGTTTTTAGCTTACTGTTCCTGTTGTATATGTTTGATTATATCGACAGAATGGTGGTTACATCGATGTTTACCTCAATTGAAAGAGACTGGGGTATTACTCATACTCAAAGCGGGTTGCTGGTATCGGCTGTATACTGGGCAATTGTATTGCTAACCTTTCCAATATCTATTCTTGTGGACAGATGGAGCAGGACTAAAACCATAGGAGTTATGGCTATAATGTGGAGTATGGCAACGGCAATCTGTGCCCTGACGGGCAATTTTGTCCAGTTATTCATGGCCCGTATGTTGATTGGTGTCGGCGAGGCGGGATATGCTCCCGGGGGAAGTGCAATGATATCGGGGTTATATCCCATTGACCGAAGGGCAAGAATGATGGGAATATGGAACGCATCAATTCCTCTTGGCTCCGCTATAGGTGTTCTTCTTGGAGGAATAATAGCTGCCAAGTTAGGCTGGAAGCATGCATTTGGAATTGTAGCCATACCCGGCATGATAGTTGCAATACTGTTCCTTTTCGTAAAGGATTACAAAACTGTTGATCTGTCTTTTTTCGATAAGAACAAGAATAAAATTAAAATGGAGAAAAAGGATATGGTGAAGGAATTTGTTTCGAAACCTTCTATCATTTTTACATTTTTTGGAATAGCTGCAGTAGTTTTTGTAACTACTTCAATGCTGACATGGCTGCCTACATATTTTGAAAAAATGAGAGATATTTCCCAGGAAACTGCCGGAAAAATGGCAAGTTCTGTTATGGTTCTTGCGCTTGTAGGGGCCCCGCTCGGCGGGTTTCTTACCGACCGGTGGAGAAAAACAAGAATTAATGCTCGTTTGCTGTACCCTGCTTTATCGACACTACTCTCTGCCATAGTTCTTTTTATTGCGCTGGCTCTTGGCAAGGGGAAAATTCAATATGTCGTACTGCTTATTTTCGGAGTGCTTTTAATGAGCTTTATTTCAGGAGCAGCAGCTGTTACCCAGGATGTTATTCACCCCGGACTCAGAGCAACATCTTACGCGATTGCTGTTGTTATTCAGAACCTTCTCGGAGCATCAACAGCACCTATTATAATGGGTAAAATTTATGACCTGGCAAATATCCAGACAGCATTATCAGTTCTCCCGTTTGTATTATTGATAGGAGCTTTCCTTTTCTGGCTTGGTTCGAAATATTATGTGAAGGATCTGGAAAGTGTAACAAAGATTGCCCTGGAGGCGGAATAACATCACTTTTTTCTAGATGTTGTATAATGGACAAATTCTTTAAGGGATTCCTTTACCTCCGACTCAGGATATGAATCAAGTATGGCGAGCGCTTTATCGCGATACTGGTTCATTTTAAGTTCTGCATAATCAATCCCGCCATAGTCGGAGACAAAAGATATAACCTCAGCAATTTCCGATTTTGTTTTTTTCCTGTTTTTAACGATGCCAAGTATTTGTTTCCTTTTTGATGATGGAGATTGTTCAAGAGCATGGATCAGCGGAAGAGTAATCTTCTTCTCCTTGATATCATTTCCGACCTTTTTGCCTGTAAGTCCTGTCCCTTCATAATCAAGAATGTCGTCTCTTATCTGAAATGCAATTCCGATGTTTTCTCCAAACTCCTTCATAATCTGAATTGTCTCCTGGTCATCTGAAACAGATCTTGCACCACAGGCAGTACAGGCAGAAAGCAATGCAGCTGTCTTGCTTAGTATGATCTTGAAATAATCTTCTTCTTTAATATTTAACTTCCTCGATTTTTGTAATTGCAGCAGCTCGCCTTCACTCATAGATTTAACCGCTTCAGAAACAATTTCAAGCATATCAAACCGATTTTTCTCAACACTGATAAGCATTCCCTTGGAAAGCATGTAATCGCCTACCAGAACCGCTATTTTTGCATTCCAGAGTGCATTAATCGACAGAGCCCCGCGCCTCTCATTTGCATCATCAACAACATCATCATGAACCAGCGATGCAGTGTGAAGAAGTTCAATAAAAGTAGCAGCAACAAAGGCTGATTCGGAAATATCACCATTTAGCTTTGCAGTAAGGAATACCAGCAATGGCCTCATTTGCTTCCCCTTCCGTCGCAGTATATAGTTCAAAATGATGTTGAGCAGGGGAATATCACTGCGCATGGTTTTGCTGAAATAGGCTTCAAATTCAGCCATTTCCTTTTCAACAGGTACTTTTATTCTGTCGAGAACAGACATAATTTTAAATTTCGTTCAAATATAATAAAATCAAGAGCCATTATATTCTCGAGGTATCGGTTTTCATTTCTTTTTTGCCACACAACTCCGTTAAAGAGATCCTGTTGCTCGAAACAACCCCAAATACTCTGCAAATAAGCTAAATTCCACTTATATTCAAAGAATTAGTCCCCCCGGGGGGGACAGGCCCCGTTTACGGGGCCAGGGGGTATACAAGGGAAACAGAAGCACCTTCTCTCTAGGCGTGCAGGCAACCCGGCAATGGAGAAGCTAAATTGTAATATATAGCATATCAACATATTTATATATATTTGCATAACAAAATATTTTATAATGGATTTTAAAGATCTTAACCCTGAAAGTCTTGAAAGGGCAGCTAATATGCTGAAAGCAATAGCTCATCCTATCAGGATATCTATTGTTGGCTGTCTGGAAGACGGGGAAAGAAGAACTGTAACCGAAATACATACGCAGCTAGGAATAGAACAATCAACGGCATCGCATCATCTGGGAATTCTGAAGGACAAAGGTGTGCTTGTTTCCAAGAGAGACGGCAAGAATACCTGGTATTTTCTGAAACACGAAAACCTGAGAACAATTCTTAGTTGCGTAAGCAGCTGTTGCGAGGAATAGTTACGGTTATTTGTCTGTTCCGATTAAATCAGGCAACATCCCTGAACATTTTCTTCTGGAACAGGATTATTGATATTACGCCGCATGTAATTGCAGAGTCAGCAACATTAAATACAGGTCTGAAAAAAACAAATGATTCCCCGCCCTTAACCGGAAACCATTCAGGCCAGTGTGTATTGATAATCGGGAAATAGAACATATCCACCACTTTCCCGTGAAGAAAAGATGCATATCCTCCGCCCGGAGGGAAAAGAACGGCGGCTTTATTATAACTCTCACTGAATATCATTCCGTAAAAAGCACTGTCGATAAGATTTCCTACAGCCCCTGCCAGTATAGCACTTACTGCAAGAATTAGTCCAATGTGCGCCTTTTTCTTAATGAGTGAATAAAGAAACCAGCCAATACCAAAAATTGCAATCAGCCGGAAGAGACTTAAAATTGATTTACCGTAACTGCCCCCCATCTCCATTCCGAATGCCATTCCATTGTTCTCAATGAAGTGAAGCATACCCCAATTCCCAAAAAGATGTACCTCCTGACCAATAAGCAAGTGAGTCTTTACCCATATCTTCAATGTCTGATCAACTAAAAGTATCACGAAAATCAGTAACAGCGATTTCTTGCCCGTTGACATTCTTATCTATTTAAAATTCAGGGGCGCAAAATAGTAAAAAATATGATATGTCAATCCTGATTTCCGGTTTCCCTTTCAAACAGATTTAATTTTACGGAAAGCCTCATTGTTACTGCCAGCAGAATGAAAAGCCCTATATTTCCTGCCAGGTAAGCATAATCGTTAAGGGTTAGTAAAACGAAAATAAAAGAATATAGCAGGACAAGAAGTCCTGATATTAACATTACAGTGCGTTTTGTCTTTATTAATGTGCCAAGGAAAAATGAAATAAGCAAAATCGTGGAAACTGCGGAAATCAGGTAAGCAAGGTTGAATCCTGTATGCTCGCTTAAGGCATTTAACAGAGAAAAGAAAAGAACAAGGCCAAGAGATACAAGGAGATAGTGGAATACATGAATTTTTTCTCTTATAGTCATCTCTGCAAAAAGTAATGCAAGAAAAGTAAGAGCAATAAAAAGTATTCCATATTTTGCACTTCTCAGGGATTTCTGATAATGGTCGACTGTAAGGATAAAATTTACACCAAAAGAATCATCAGAAGGAAGATATGAGCTCCCGGTCCATATCTGCGGGAAGTTCCTGTTAAGATTAGTCACTATCCATTCTGCGGTGAATCCCGATTTATCGACTGTCCTTTCCGCAGGCAGAAAATTGCCTGTAAAACCAGGTGATTGCCATGATGACCGGAGATGGACCTCAGTAGATTTACCAACAGGAGAGAAAGTCAGGCTCTCTGATCCTGACAGACGGAAATTCATTGAATAGTGGATTTTCGTGTTATGTTCATTGCCTGTAGCTGTAAATGTGATACCCGACTTAAAAACATCAGCATCTTTAAGCCCTGGAACTGCCTCAAGCCTGGCTGAGTCAATTTCAAGATTAACCGATCCTTTTAGTCCGCGATTATCACTTATGCCTACGGAATAGTATTCTTCATCCCAGAGGATTTCGGTTCTTTCCCCGGTATTCATTTCCGGTATAAGAAAATCTCCTGTGAGACTAAGGTCAGCTGAATAGACAGCCGCCTTATAAATGCTCCTGTGCCTCGTTTCGGTATTTATATTCCCTGTAATATTTAATGTTTCGGGCATTATGTGAAATATCGTTTTATAAGGCTCTGCATCTTTCCTTGAAGGATATATCCAAGCGGGAATGTTCAGCACCGGTCCTGTTATGTTTTGAGGTCCCGCCCACTGGGAGGCAATTTCTTTTTTTACGTCTTCGGAATTTTTCTGTCTCTCCTTTATGATGGATTTTATCATCTCAAGGGGTATCAGCAAAAAAACTCCCAGTACCCCCAAAAGCATAATCTTTACAGTTAAAGACTGATGCCATTTCTTGTTGTCGCTGATTTCAATTTTCATGGTTACAGATATTTATGGTTTTACTTTGTGTCACAAAGTGAAATGGTAAAAAAATTATTGTGATTTAATTATTTCTTCAAGAGCTTTAAGATGAAGCCTGAATGACCGGGCACCATCCGGAGTGACGGAATAGCTTGTGTTGGGCTTCCTGCCGATAAATTGCTTGTTTACTTTTATTAAATTATTCTCTTCCAGGGCTTTTAAATGACTTGCAAGATTTCCATCAGTAACGCCCAGGGCCTCTTTCAGACTGTTGAAATCAAAAGTATCATTTACCATCAGGACGGACATAATACCCAGGCGCACCCTGTTTTCGAATAGTTTATTTAAGCTTGAAATTGCAATTTTCATCCTTCGTATTTTCTATACATAAACAGTCCGTAGCATATATGCAGAATCCCGAATCCAAAACACCAGAATAAGATCCCATATTCAGGAAAAACAGCAGCTGCCAGACCTGTGCATATTTCAATAAGGCCCATATAAAAGAGTTCATTATAAGTAAATTTACAGGCATTTACCAGCGCGAGCCCGTAAAATATAAGCATTGAAGGTATAATAAGTTGCCACTGGCCTTTAACATAAATTATAATGATCAATATTCCTCCTGTAAGCAGCGGGACAATAAGGCTGGTAAGCAAACGCTTTGATACCGGAGTCCATATCTTAAGCCCGTGACGCACAGATTTTCTGTATGAAAAGTATAAGGATATACCAATTGCCAATATCAGTACGATAAGAGCATCAGAAAAAAGCTGTAGTTTCAGGGTATTCAGCTCCCTGACGGATAAGTTTCTGAAGAATTCCCCATTATCGAGAAAGTTGTTTTTCAGAAAGACAATATAGGCAACTGCTCCGCCGATAAGTGCTGTTAAACCGGCAAATATTCCCGACAATCCGCTTAATGAGAGAAACCTGGAAGACTCCTCCATTATTTTTTTGATTGTTTTCAGGTCATCGTAATAATTCTGTTTACTCTCCATGTTATAAATATAAAAGTACTTTGTATTGCAAAGTAAAATCATTTAATTGTAAAAACAAAATAAAATACATTTAAATATTATTGGGGGATAGATATCCCCCTGTCAGCGAAGCTGACATCCCCCCTTTTTTCACCCCCCAACCCCCCCCCCAGAGGAGCTAATACACCTAATGTAAAACAGAATTAAGAACGCAGAACAAACGAACAGCGAAGTCAGAACTGAAATAAACTTCTGCATTCTGACTTCGTTTGTTCAAATGTTCTGACTTCAAAAACAATAACTCCCTTGACCTTCTTAAACAATAAGGGAGGGGGATATTAAACCATTTTGATTAAATGACCAACTTTTCTTCTTTAGGCGCGAGAGCAACCCGGAAATGGTGTGAACCGAGTGGCCTTAAAGCAAATACTTTAGATATAAGTTCACTTCCGCGAGCTCGGCGAAGCCAAATGAACATGAAGGATTTGGGCGAGCAAAAAATGAACATAGAAAAATTTGGATATAAAAAGGGACGTTGCATGCAACGTCCCTACAATATATATCAATTAACGTTTATTGAATCATCAGGGGCAGGTTACATTCAACCTGTTGGAATCCCAGCAATACCAATTTGTATCTCCGAGGTAATCAAGACTTTTAATCCGTCCTTCGTGAGTAAGGGTGTTCCACTCAACATCAACATCCGAGAATTTGACACCATTGTAATAATGGATTGAATAATAAGCGTTTAAAGTGCTTGTCGTTAAACCATATTCAATATAGCTGTTTTGGAATTGATCTGAAGATTTAATATAAGTATATTTTATGGTACCTATTGAATCACCGGATTTAGTCCAGTCAATCTGAAGAAGGGTGACAGGGTTTAGGTTGCTTTGGTAAAGAATCCACTGGCCACCGGCCCCGTCAAGTTTAGAAGTACCCTCAAACCAGAGAAAATCAGTATAAGATCCTTCCTTGGTAATGTACATCTTCCAGGCAACATTGGATGACTGAATCTGTCCTGTTAATCTGGCTTTATATACAACATCTGCAATAGTGGCATTGTAACTCCATTGCCAGGTTTGATTGGATAAATATACCGGCTCCTGGTTAACAGCCAGTTCAAAGGACACTACCGGTATGACAAGCGTTGTATTGATTATCAGTCTCCAGATACCGGCAACAGTAGCTGCATATTCCCAGTTGCTGTTTTCTGTGCCTTTCTGGCCGGGAACCACCTCAAGCGATTTCTTCTGACTTAAAAAATTACTGAAATCAATAGTCATGGACTCAGTTGGTGGCAACACAGGGGCTTCACCAATATCCTTCTTCTTTTTGCAACCGTTAAAAAAGGGGGAAGAGAGGATAAGTATAAGTGCAACGGAAAGAATTTTATTCATAATGTTATAAGTTAGTTTAAAAATTAAACGATAATATTCCGTAAAAATTATCTAACAGGTTAAATGCAAAGATAGAAAGTCGGGTATGAATAATCTCTCAATTATTATATATTTATTATTACTGTCCCATTAAAAGAGGGAGATTCAGCGCTAAAGCCAATAACAAAGTTTATAAAGTGGCATGAGGGTTAAGAGTTGGAGATCCCTCATTCCGAATGATCACGCAAAGCGTGAGAAATGAGGAATCCCCTAAAAATTTCATTAAATTCTTTTTGTTCGGATAAAAAGAGACTGACAGATTTTTTTATCTTTATTGATATATTTGAAAGAATTGAATAAATATCAGTTTTATAACAAATTATTTGATCATTTTCATATTTTTGAGTCTGGTAGGATTGGCAGGGAAATTTAGATTAAATTCTGGCGTTTATGCATATTATTCTCGATGATATTCCATTATCGTGTAACTTTTTTCGTTTAGAAAAGTTTAAATATTTACTCCTCGCGATTCTGTTGACAGGCATTTTTATTCCCGGCCGTTCAAACAATGTACAGGCAGATGATTCAAGCCTTTATAAACCCAGAACTTTCACTGCAGAAGAACTTATACGAGGCGAAAGGCTTTTTTACGGGCTGGTTTATGTTGGCAATAAATCAGTTAATTGTTCCGCATGTCACTATACAACCGTATCTGATACCATGAACTGGAATCCCGATGCACTGGAAATTTCCAGAAAATACCTCGTGAAAAGCGCGCTGGATTTAAGCAAAGTGTTACTCAGTCCTGCAGGGATTAAAATGTCGCAGGTGCATAAAGGATTTCAGCTTACCCCGGAAGACATAATGATGATAAAGGCCTATATGGACAGGCTGGTTGATATAGGCATGAAACAAAAAAAGCCGGTAATTACAAATCTTCTGTTATTTATCATTGCCTCTCTGCTGTTTCTGCTGTCAATTACGGATCTTATCATCACAAAAAGGATAAAACACCGGTGGATTAATTATATTATTTTTCTTTCTTCAGCATTTATAGTTACCAAAATTCTCGTTGTAGATGCCATAGCCCTGGGCCGTTCAAAAGATTATGCACCGGTTCAGCCTGTGAAATTTTCTCATGCTGTTCATGCCGGTCAGAACCAGACGGAATGTATCTATTGTCATAGTTATGCACCTTTCAGCAAAACCGCTGGTATTCCTCCCGAAAATGTATGTATGAATTGCCACCTGATGGTACGAAACGGAACCCGTTCAGGGGCTTTTGAAATATCCAGGATAATCGATGCTTACGAAAACAAAACACCTATTGAATGGATTAAAGTGCATAACCTGCCTGATCATGTGTTTTTCAGTCATGCACAGCATGTGGGCGCGGGAGGTCTGAAGTGCCAGGAATGTCATGGTGATGTTGAAAAAATGGATATAATCAGACAGGTGAGTGATCTGTCAATGGGCTGGTGCATTAATTGTCACAGGACTAAAAAACTTAATATTCACAGCAATAAATTTTATTCGGAATACAAGGATCTGGCAGCCAGAATAAAAAAAGGAGAGATTGACAGTGTTTCTGTCGGTATGCTTGGTGGAACAGAATGTATGAAATGCCATTATTAACAAAGGAATTTTGGAAAAGTGCTGAATTATGAAAAAAAACCGGAAAGATCAGGAAGAATTTGATGGTCTTATTCCCTTTAATGATGAAAATAGCGAGGCATCGAATGATGATCAGATTCTTGAATTATTGGGAAGTGATTTTGTCAGAAGAGGTACTTCAAGGAGAGATTTTCTGAAAGTTCTGGGATTTAGTTTTGCTTCAGCAGCTGTTCTTGCAAGTTGTAAACGACCTGTTCTTAATGCATTGCCATATGTTGTGCAGCCTCCTGAAATTACGCCCGGCAAGGCTCTCTATTATGCGTCGAGTTATTTTGACGGCCATGAATATTCAGGTATTCTTGTAAAAACAAGGGACGGAAGACCGATTAAGATCGAAGGCAATTCTCTATGCTCATTTAATAAAGAAGGAACCACAGCCCGGGTGCAGGCCTCCGTATTAAGCCTTTATGATGATACACGTCTGAAATCACCATCTGAAGACGGTAATCAGGTTTCATGGGATTCAATTGATGCAAAGATAATTGCCGGTCTGGCTGAAATAAATTCGCAGGGAGGCGGGATTGTCCTGCTCACTTCAAGTATTCTTTCTCCTTCAACTATCAGGCTTATAAATGAATTCGGGGGCAGGTTCAGAAATTTTAAATGGGTTCAATATGATGCCATATCTTATTCAGCTATACTGCAAGCCAATGATATTTGCTTCGGGAAACCTGTAATTCCGGATTATCATTTTGAGAATGCCTCTGTTGTGGTTTCTGTAAATGCAGATTTTCTTGGAACATGGATAGCTCCTGTTCATTTTATTCCGGGATATGCAGCCCGAAGAAAGCTTGATAATGGAGAAAAAGATATGGTGAAGCATATTCATTTCGAATCAGGGATGAGCCTTACCGGAGCAAATGCAGATATCAGAAAGAAAATCAGGCCTTCTGAAGAGAAGATCCTGCTTGTTGACCTGTACAATAAAATTGCTGATAAAACGGGAGCAGAGAAATTCCCCGGCATTCCTTTTAAAGAGGACCTTGCTGATCTTGCTGATAAGCTGATTGCATCTAAAGGAAAATCAATAGTCGTATCGGGGACAAATAATGTTGAGATCCAGATCATTGTAAATGGAATAAATAATCTTTTGGACAGCTACACGGAATGTATTGACCTGAATAATAATCTCAATATTGCGTCAGGTATTGACAGTAAGATGGATGGGCTCGTAAACGACCTGAATAATGGAAATGTCAAAGCCCTGTTGATGTATAATGTCAATCCTGTATATGATTACCCCGATGCAAATAAATTTCTTACCGGCTTAAAAAGCACAGAACTGACAGTAAACATGTCGGACAGGATGAATGAAACGGTTGGGGAATGCAAATATGAATGTCCTGTTAATCATTTTCTTGAATTGTGGGATGATGCTGAGATTATTCCCGGACAGCTCACTTTGAGTCAGCCGTGTATATCCCCGATTTTTGACACCCGTCAATTTCAGGATTCATTATTGAAATGGTCGGGAAATACTATGGTTTATCACGATTACCTGATTGCAAACTGGCAAAAATCCTATTACCCTTCTTCCGGTTTTTCCGATTCCGGGAAATTCTGGAATACAGTACTGGGTAATGGTGTATATAGCTACAAGGTAACAGCAGGTAAACCCTTGTCATTTCAGAAAGAAGGATTGATTAAGGCGTTTAAAGCTCCGGCCGTAGTACATGCAGAAGGATTTGAAGTTGATATTACCGAAAGTGTGTCACTTGGAACCGGGATGCATTCAAACAACCCGTGGCTGATGGAATTACCGGACCCTGTTTCGCGTCAGTGCTGGGAGAACGTTGCAGCAATTTCAAAAAGTGATGCGGAAAAACTAAATCTGCAGACGGGATCGCTGGTTAAGCTGGCTGAAGGCCTTATACTTCCGGCTTTTATTCAGCCCGGCCAGGCTGAGGGCACCATTTCCGCAGCTCTTGGTTACGGGCACACAAATTCAGGCCCTGTATGCAATAATGTAGGTGTTAATCTATATCCGTTTATAAAAATAAGCAACGGGAACAGGCTCTTTAATTTTGACACAGACAAAGTTGAGAACACTCTTAAACAGACAAAACTAGCCCTTTCACAGGAACATTATTCAATGGAAGGACGACCCATAGTAAGGGAAACTGTTCTGAGTGAGTATAGGAATAATCCATCATCAGGAAATGAGCTGCATGAAGAATTTGAAAAATCGCATGATACTTTGTATCCTGACGTGAAATATGATGGGTTTCACTGGGGCGTTTCAATAGACCTTAATTCGTGTGTCGGATGCAATGCCTGTGTTATAGCCTGCCAGGCTGAGAATAACATCCCGGTTGTAGGGAAAGATGAGGTCATTCGCAAGAGGATAATGCACTGGATAAAGATAGACAGATACTATTCAGATACTCCCGATGATCCCAAGGTCTACTTTCAGCCTCTTGCATGCCAGCATTGCGATAATGCGCCTTGTGAAAATGTCTGCCCCGTATCGGCCACAAACCATAGTAGCGAAGGACTGAACCAGATGACCTATAACCGATGTGTCGGAACCAAATATTGTATTAATAACTGCCCTTATAGAGTAAGAAGGTTTAACTGGTATCGCTACACCAATAATAAAGCATTTGATTTTAATTCCGCATCGGATCTTGGCAAAATGGTACTGAATCCCGATGTAACGGTAAGGGAGAGAGGTGTGGTGGAGAAATGTTCTTTATGTGTTCAGCGTATTCAGGAAAAGAAATTGCAGGCGAAACTTGAAAACAGGACGATTGCTGATTATGAGATAAAGACTGCCTGTATGCAGGCATGTCCTTCAGAAGCTATCGTTTTTGGCAACCTGAATGATGAGAAAAGCAAAGTGTCGAAGCTGTACGCCGATCCGAGACGTTACAACCTGCTTGAAGAGTTGCATACACTTCCTTCAATCGGGTATCTGACCAAAGTCAGGAATGATGAGAAACTAAATACATAAATAATCATAAGGTAATCGATGTATAACAGGAAAATCAGAGGTCCCCTGATTGAAGGGAATAAGACACTTGGTCAGATTACTGAGGACGTAATTAACCCTATGGATGTGAGTCCCGGAATGTGGTGGTTTTTAGCTTTCGGACTTGCTTCGGCTGCTGCAGTTTTTGGGGCGTATTGCATTTATATTACTGTTTATAAAGGAATTGGAACATGGGGGGTTAACAATTCCGTAGCATGGGGATGGGCTATTGTAAATTTTGTCTGGTGGATCGGGATAGGGCATGCAGGCACGGCATTCTCAATTTTCCTTCTGATTCTCAGGCAGAGATGGAGAACATCAATTAACAGGGCTGCCGAAGCCATGACTGTTTTCGCGGTAATATCGGCTGCATTGTTTCCTGCCCTGCACATGGGAAGGATCTGGCTTGCCTTCTATATTTTTCCGTATCCGAACACCCGCGGACCCTTATGGGTAAATTTCAACTCCCCACTTTTCTGGGATTTTACAGCCATTACAGCCTACCTGTTAATTTCGGTTTCATTCTGGTATCTCGGGATGTTGCCTGATTTGGCCACAATACGCGATAAAACGATTTCAAAGATCAGAAAGACGCTTTATGGTTTCTTCAGTCTTGGATGGACCGGTTCGAGCCGGCACTGGATACGGTATGAATCGCTGAGTTTCGTCCTTGGAGGAATAGCCGCCGTGCTTGTGGTTTCAGTTCACTCAATAGTTGCAACTGACTTTGCTGTTGGTATTGAACCAGGCTGGCATTCAACAATTTTCCCTCCATTCTTCGTGGTAGGGGCTATTTTTTCGGGATTTGCGATGGTTATGACACTCATGGTAATCATAAGGAAGGTTTACAAGCTTACAGATTACATCACCGATAACCATATGGATGCCATTGCAAGGATCCTGATCTTCATATCGCTGATAATGGGAACTGCCTATCTTACCGAAGTATTTGTAGCATGGTATTCGGGCAATGAAT
>Ga0315542_1001734_pt1 | contig 13552 bp, 13 predicted proteins | sample SalMarSW160120MG_FD_202541 | JGI IMG/M metagenome (GOLD analysis project Ga0315542, IMG submission 202541) | Salt marsh sediment microbial communities from the Plum Island Ecosystem LTER, Massachusetts, United States - Salt Marsh Sediment SW1601-20 ...
CGGGATTTGGATGATCAGGCCGATCAGAGACCCTTGGCGAAAATCGTGCCCCCCAGCGTTCTCTTCCTTCATTCAACGCTAGCAAGCAGGATAACCAGCTATTTTACCGCTGGCAACGCCTTTTTTGCGGCCCGAACGAGGCAGCCAAGCCGAATCTACGCTTCCCGATGATTTCCGAAATGGCCGGCTCAGGAACGCCCAAGGAACAAGGTGTCTTTTCCAACATCCGCCGCTTTCATAACAACAGATTATCATAATTAACTAAATTTGTCAATATCTGGTTTGAATTTTAAACTATTTTATGCTAAAATTTGGATATGAAAATATTAAAATTAGTTACAATTTTTATAACTCTAAGTCTAATAATTGCCCCTTTTTCATTACCTAAACAAGTAGAGGCTTTAGATTTTTACCCGCATGAGATTCTCACTAATTCTGATTTACTGGATTATGATTCCATGGATTTGGCAGCGATTTCTGATTTTTTAAATAGCCAGGCGGGAATTTTAAAAAACTACAGAACATTGGATGTTTATGGCATTGAACGTTCTGCGGCTGAAATTATTTATAATGCGGCACAAACTTATCAAATTAATCCGCGCTGGATTTTAGCTACTTTGCAAAAAGAACAAAGCTTAATCACCAACCCTTCTCCTTCCCAATACAACTTAGACTGGGCCATGGGCTATGGGGTCTGTGATTCCTGCAGTGTGGCAGATTCACAAGTAGCTATTTATAAAGGATTTGGCATTCAAGTCGATAGAGCTACTTGGCGAGTTAAATATTATTATGACAATCCGGAAAAGTTCAATTTCCAGGTTGGCCAATTATATAATGTGGATGGCATGGATGTATTAATATATAATCAAGCAACTGCGAATCTTTACAATTATACTCCTCATATTCATGGCAATTATAATTTTTGGCTAATCTGGAACCGCTGGTTCGCTAAAATTTATCCTGACGGTACTTTATTGCAGCAAGAAAATGAACCAGGTGTTTGGCTAATTCAAAACGGGCAAAGAAGGCCATTTTGGTCAAAAACTGCGTTAACTAGTCGTTATGATGAATCTAAAATCATCCAAGTTTCCCGAAATGATTTACAAAGATATGAAATTGGCTATCCGATTAAATATCCTAACTATTCGTTACTTGAATCATCTGATAATAAAATCTACTTAATTGTCAATAATGAGAAAAAACAAATTGAGTCAGCAGAAGTTTTTAAAGCTATTGGCTATAATCCATCAGAAGTAATTGAAGTTACAGATGAGGAATTAAGCCATTATGATGAAGGCCGCATGATTACTTTAAACAGCCTTTATCCTCAAGGCGCTTTACTCCAAGATAATAAAACCGGCGGTGTTTATTATGTAGAAGATGGCATAAAATATCCCATTTTAGCCAGAGAGATAATGCTAGCCAATTATAAAAGCTATAAATTAACGCCAGTCAGTTCAGATGAATTGAATAGATATGTCACAGCGGCTACTGGCATTAAATTTTTTGATGGCACTTTAATCAAAACAGTTGATGATGCCAAAGTTTATGTTATTTCCAATGGCCAAAGAAGATGGCTAGCCAATGAACAAACCTTTAATCAATTGGGCTATAAATGGTCTGATGTAATCACTATCAGCGAAAAAGTTGCTGAATTGCATCCTTTAGGCCAGCCCTTAGACTTAATGTTGCCGACTGATACGCAAATAGCCACAAAATAGTAATTAGTAATTAGTCATCAGTCATTTGTAATTGGAATCAAATTTTTTTTCAAAAATCATATAACCAATAACTATTAACAAATAACCTATAACAATATGTTAGTTTTTTCAGCCATTGTCCCCCATCCGCCAATTTTAATCCCTACTATTGGCAAGGACAATTTAGAAAAAATTCAAAAGACTGCTTCAGCCATGAAAAATTTAGAAGAATTACTTTATGCCAGCAAACCTGATGTTATTATAATCATTTCTCCTCATGGTGAAATTATTCCCGATGCCTTTTCCCTTAACTTAAACTCTACTTATCAGGCTAATTTTGAAAACTTCGGCGATTTTAAAACTAAACTAGAATTTAAAAGCAGCCCTATGCTGGCTTTACGCATTAAAGAAAGAGTTGAAGATGAATTACCTCTAATTTTATCTAGTTCTCCTAATTTAGATCACGGTCTTGCCGTACCTCTCTATTATTTAACTCAGCATTTGAAAAATATTGAAATTATACCAATTTATTATAGCTTGTTAGATTACAAGACACATTTTCATTTTGGCCAACTTTTAAAAAAGGAAATTGCTAAAAGTGCCAAAAGAGTTGCTGTCATTGCTTCTGGCGATTTATCGCATTGTCTAACCAAAGATGCGCCGGCAGGCTATTCAAAAGAAGGGGAAGAATTTGATAATAAACTTATTGATTTATTAAAAAATAAAAGCTACCAGAGTCTTTTAAAAATGGATGAAAAATTAATTGAAAAAGCAGCTGAATGCGGCTTACGCTCATTTCTTATTTTATTAGGCATAATTGAAGAATATGAATATAATTTTGAAGTCCTATCATATGAAGGACCATTTGGTGTGGGCTATCTAGTAGCAAATTTTAAGTTGAAATAATAATCAAAAAATATTATTCCCAAACTAAGAAGCGATTAATTAATCGCTTCTTAGTTTTTAAAAGACTTAACTTTATGCTATATTTTACTATATGGATCCATATATCAAATTAACTAAACAAACAATTGAAACCTATCTTAAGACTGGCAAAATCATTATGCTACCAGCAGATTTACCAGCAGAAATGATAAATAAACGGGCAGGTGTCTTTATTTGTTTTAAAAATAAAAAAGAATTACGCGGCTGTATTGGCACTTTTTTGCCAGTTTATGAAAACATCGCTCAAGAAATCATTCAAAATACCATTGCCGCAGCCACCCAAGACCCCCGTTTTTTACCAGTCAATGGTTCAGAATTGAAAGATCTAAAAGTTTCCATTGACATTTTATCTGAACCTCAAGAACTGCAAGATGAAGAGATTAATCAATTAGATCCTAAAAAATATGGCGCCATGGTCAAATCTGAGGATGGTTTACGCACTGGCCTGCTTTTGCCTGACTTAGAAGGCGTGGAGACTATTGAAGAACAAATATCTATTGCCTGCCAAAAAGCTGGCATTAATGAATATACTGAAAATTTTACTGTTTATAAATTTACAGTAGAAAGGCATGAAGAAAAATAAAATCGCTCAAATTATTCCCTTGACTCGTTTAAAAAGAGATCTGAATTTTTTTGACTATAAAATTCCCGATGAATTAAATCGGCAAATTAAACGAGGCCAATTAGTTGAAATCCCCTTTAGAAACAAACCAATCAAAGGGGTTATTTTAGATTTAGTTAAAAGTTCAAAGTTTCAAAATGAAAAATTGAAAAGCATAAAAATTATTTTAGATCCGGTTCCTTTTTTAATGGTTTGGCAGCTTAAATTAGTACAGGATTTAGCAGATTATTATTTTGTCTCTCAGGCAGTCCTAGCTAAAATGCTTATACCAGAAATTCCTAAACGAGAAAGGCAAAGTAAGGAGAAATTTTTAACCGATGTTCAATTCATTGATCCACCTAAATTAAATATTAAAATTGATCAATATTATAAAATTTTAAAACCAGCTTTATTAAGATATTTTAATCCAGAAAATAAAATCAAAGTTTACTTGGGCTTGATTAAAAAAACAATTGCCAAAAACAAACAAATTGCCATTATTGTACCTCAACTTTCAGATATAAAAAATATTTATCAATATTTACTGGAGTATAAGAATATAACTTCGATCTTACTTAATGATTTGCCTAAAAATAAATATTGGCAGGAATGGCTAAAAATAAAAAAAGGCCAAGCTAAAATAATTATCGGTACCCGCAGTGCTATTTTTGCGCCTTTTAACAGCTTAGACTTGATTATTATTGACCAGGAGGAAAATGAAAACCATAAACAGGAAGAGCCTAATCCCCGCTATAATACAAAAGATGTTGCTTTGAAATTAAAAGAACTCTTGAAATGCAAACTTATCTTTTGCGCGGCCACACCTGCTTTTACCAGCCTCTATAAAGTGCAAAATAAAGAATGGTCATATTTTGAATTTGATAAATTAACTTACAAACCTGAAATAAATATTATCGATAAACGGGAAGAATTTAAAAAAGGCAATTATTCAATTTTTAGCCAGGAATTACTGAATAAGATTGAATACAATTTAAAACGCGCCAGAAAAATATTTTTATTCTTAAATCGCAAAGGTTTCGCCAGTTTAGCAACTTGCAAAGATTGCGGCTATATTGCTATTTGCCCTGCCTGCCGATTACCCTTAACTCTTCATGCCAGCAAAAAATTAATCTGCCATCACTGCGGCTATCAGGAAGATTTATTTTTATTTTGCCCTAAATGCAAAAGCCCTAATATTAAATTAACCGGCCTGGGCACAGAAAAAGTAGAAATTGAAATTAAAAAAATATTCCCGCAGGCAAGTATCTTAAAAATTGATCAGGAAACGCCTTTAGCCAACAATAATTTAAGAGAATATGACTTGATTATCGGCACTCAGTATGCTTTTGAATTTATTAGCTGGAAAACTATTGATTTAATAGGCGTTATTAATGCTGATACTTTATTTTATCTGCCAGATTTCAAGAGCTTTGAAAAAACATTTAATCTTTTATACAAATTAGCGCTTACAATCGCTGACTCTAAAAAAGAAATAATTGTCCAAACTTTTTCGCCAGATAACTATATTTTCAAGGCCCTAAAAAAACTTGATTATAAAACTTTCTATTTACAGGAATTAAAAGAAAGAAAAACCTTTAACTATCCGCCCTTTAGCCAGTTAATCAAATTAATTTATCAAAGTTTTGAATTCAATAGCGGGCAAAAAGAGATTAATGAAGCTTATAGAACTTTAATGTCAAAAACTGATAATAAGAAAACTATTATTACCCCTCCGCTGCCAGCTTATACTCAACAGGTACGAGGCCGCTGGCGTTGGCAAATTATCATAAAATTACTTGATAAAAGGATCGATTTAGATTTTTTAAAGTCTTTACCTGAAAATATTATCATTGATAGGGATCCGGAAACTTTAATATAAACAAAAAAAAACCTGCGCATTGTTTAGCGCAGGCTGATAATGACTATTCATTAACTGCAGCCCTTTGTTTTTCCCACCAAGGCCGATTGTCATTGATTTTCATCAGTAAATGTTTCAGAGCAGGGTCATCAAACGTAAAATATCTGGTAGCTGTTCGCTTTAATTCATTAGATAACGTTGTTGAAGTCGCCCAGACTTCAACGGTTTTACCGAATTCCTGGCATACTTCAATCAGACGCTGGTAATCAGAATCGCCGCTGACCAGAACCAAGTGATCAAATGATTTTTCTTTGAGCAGTTGTAACATTACTTCAACTGTTAGCCACTGGTCAGTTCGGCTTTTAAAATGGGCTTTTTGGTTTTCGCCAGGTGCGTAGACTTTAAGAGGTGCTTGAATGGGCTCAAACCCCAATTCTTCCAAGTTGAAAATAAAAGAATTTCTTGCATTGCTTAAAGGATTAACATCATAAAAAACCTTCAAAATAAGTTCACGATTTTGGCCTTTGGCATGACCGACATGACCGATATGCTTCAGAAAAGCCTTAAAATTAATATTTTTTTTCAAACCTTTTGTCATGCCATAGACATTAGGACTGTCAATAACCACCAAAACTCTCAATTTTTTGCCCTCCTTTCCCGTTGACTTTTACTCTTATTTATGCTATTTTAAAGAGTATATTACAGTTTATAACAATATTAACAAAATGTCAAGGTTAAATATCAAAATTAATCCAGATCCTATTCTCAGGAAAAAAACAAAAAAAATCGCTGAAATTACTCCAGAAATTAAGCGCTTAATTTTAGATATGGCAAAAACCATGAAGCAAGCCCAAGGCATTGGATTGGCAGCGCCTCAAGTCGGTTCTAATCTTAATTTATGCTTAATTAATACTGAAAAAGGCCCTTTAGCTTTAATTAATCCTCAAATAACCTGGAAATCAATCAGAAAAGAAGTAGAAGAAGAAGGCTGTTTAAGCGTGCCTGGCACATTTGGCTTAGTCAAAAGGCATAAAATAATCTATATCAAAGCCCTAACCCAAGATGGCAAGTCAATAAAATTTAGAGCTGAAGGCTTATTTGCCCGCGTAATTCAGCATGAAATTGACCATTTAAATGGCATTTTAATTATTGATAAATTTGTCAAAGAAAAATAAACATGGATTCAAAAGATACAAAAATGATTTTTATGGGCACGCCTGAATTTGCTGTGCCTATTTTAAATGCTTTAATTAAAAGCTATAATGTTATAGCTGTTGTAACTCAGCCTGATAAAAAAGCGGGCAGGAAACAAATATTAACTCAATCCCCTATTAAAAAAATAGCTTTAAAAAATAAAATTCAGGTTTTGCAACCAGAAAAAATCAAAGGTAATATTGAATTTATTCAACAGATAAAAAATTTAAAGCCAGATTTAATTATAGTAGCAGCTTATGGCTTTATTTTGCCTAATGAATTGCTTGAAATGCCTAAATTTGGCGTACTCAATGTTCATGCTTCACTTTTACCCAAATATCGTGGTGCTTCGCCTATCCAGGCAACAATTTTAAATGGCGATAAAAAAACAGGAGTAACAATTATGCTGGTTAATGAAAAAATGGATGAAGGCGACATTTTAAATCAAAACGAAATGGAAATTGCTGATAATGAATCATTTTCAACCTTGCATGACAAACTTTCAATTTTAGGAACTCACCTCTTAATTGATACTTTGCCTAAATATTTAAATAGCGAGATTAAACCGCAAAAACAAGATAATTCCAAGACCACTTATTGCCAGCTAATAACTAAAGAAGATGGCAAAATAAACTGGCACAAATCAGCAGAAGAGATTGAACGCCAAGTGCGTGCTCTAAATCCCTGGCCAGGTACCTTTACTTTATGGAATAATAAAAAAATAAAAATTTTGCAGGCCTTAGCTGATGGTTCGACTAAGCTCACCATGACAGCTTCGGCTGGCGAAGTTATTAAGTTAGATAGTGGTTTGGCTGTGCAATGCGGTCGAGACGCGCTGCAAATTAAAGAATTGCAACTTGAAGGCAAAAAGCCGATGACTGATAAAGAATTTCTAAATGGGTATAAAGAAATAATAGGCTCAAATTTAAAATAATCTCTATAATAAAAAAAATCGTCCTACGCGGGGCGATTTTTTGTTTTAAAGTAAATTACGTACAATGAAAATTTTAATCTAACAACTAATCACTATTAGCCTTTTTATAAACATTAAAATACCAATTCAACATATCATAAGTAATTGGCACGCTAACTGCACTGCCTTCTCCGCCTTCTTCAACCAAGACCGTAATCGCTACTTCAGGATTATCATAGGGCGCAAAGCCAGTAAACCAGGCATGATTTTCCTTATTAGTATTCCATTGAGCCGTACCAGTTTTACCTGCCACACTTACATTTAAATTATTTAAATATTGAGCACTGCCTTCTGTCACAGTCTGTCTCATGGCTTTTTTAACAATATTAATATTAGCCGGGCTGATAAAATCCTGCCTTATTATTTGGGGTTTAATTATCTGGCTATCATCACCATTAGAAAGCACTTCTTTAACTAAATGCGGCTGATATAATGTACCGCCATTAGCAAAAACAGTTGTATAATTAGCCACTTGTAAAGGTGTCACCAAAAGATCACCTTGGCCAATGGCCATATGATAAGTATCACCTATATACCATTCTTCATTCTTAGTTTTTAATTTCCAATCAGGATCTGGAACTAAGCCAGTTGCTTCGCCAGGCAAATCAATACCAGTTTTTTTATCTAAACCAAACAATTCAAAATATTTTTTCAAGCCATCCTCGCCTAACCCCTTAAAATCCTCGTAACCACCACCCACAATATAAAAAAAGGTATTAACTGACCAGGCAATAGCCCGATAAACATTAGTCAATCCATGACCACCAGCTGCCCAATCAGGAAAAAACCAACGATCAAAAAGCCAAAGACCACCCGTGCTTAAAAATGTAGTTTTATCAGTAATAATTCCTTCCTGCAGCGCTCCAGCGGCTATAACTGGCTTAATCGTTGATCCTGACGGGTATTCACCTTTTATAGCTCGGTCAAATAAAGGATTATCTTCATTATCCACTAATTTTTTATAATCTTCGCTGGATATCCCTTGAGCAAATAAATTATCATCAAAATCAGGCAGACTGACTAAGGCAATAATTTCTCCATTTTGGGGATTTATCATTATTAAACTACCTCTTTTTTTGTTAAACTTTTTCAAATAATTATTTAAAATTTCTCTGGCTTTTTTCTGGACTTCCAAATCAATAGTCAATACTAAATTTTTACCATTTGCTGGTTCTTGATAATAAAGAACTTTTTTCTCCTGTCCAGCCACATCTACTTCAACGCCTTCTTTCCCATATTTACCGCGCAACGTCCCCTCATAATTTAATTCTAAACCAGTTTTACCAATATAATCATTTAATAAATAATCCTGATCTGACTTATCTTTTAATTCTTTATCTGTAATTTTACCTAAATAACCTAAAATATGAGAAAATTCATAAGAATAAAGATACTCTCTCTGATTTCTAGTTTCAATAAATAAGCCCGGAATTTGTTCTGATTTTATTTTTAATAAAAGCGCTTCCTGATACTCAATATTTTCCCTGACAGTCACTAAATATTTAAAATTAGAAGGATATTTATTAAGAATATTTTTTATGTCATCAGGACTTTGATTGATAGTCTGGGCAATCAAGCTTATTTGCTCTTCCTTTTTTTGTTCATTCAAGGCTAGATCTTTCGGCAAGATTAAAGCATCAAAGATGGGCACGTTCTTTACTAAAGGTTTTAGATTTTTATCATAAATTAATCCCCTGCTGGCTATAATTGATTTTTCTCTGGTTCTATTAACCTCTGCTAATTGGTCATAATATTCACCTTTAACTACTTGAAGCTGAAAAGTTCTGCCAAATAAAATAATCATGCCAATTAAAATAAAAAATAACAGAAAATTTATCTTTTTCTCAGCTAAATGCTTACCTAAAAATTTATCATCGCTATTATAAAGTTTTTCTTTTTCAACGCCAAAATCATCTTCCATGAAAAAACTTTCATCGATTTCTTTAGCATTTCTATATTTTCTATAAATATTTTTCTTCATTTTTTAATTAAAAAGGCCAAATTTAATTTTTTTATGGTAAATTTGGCAATAAAATATAAAGCCATCATTAAAATAAGATTTGAAAGCAGCTGCCAGCCAAGATTAGCTAAAAAAATCCAATCCAAATTGATATAGAGTTTAACAAAACCTAAAAAGTTAAATAATAAATTTAATATATATACTAACAAACTATACAAAAAAGTTGCGACTAAAATCAAAATTAGATTAGTATAGAAAGAAAAGTTAATTAATACATTTTTATAAAGAAAATTAACAGCTAATAAAACTAGGAGATAAACAATAATTAATGTACCCAAAGGCAAATATGAATAAATATTAATCAGAAAACCAATTAAAACTGCGAAGATAAAACCTAAATTAAAGCCAAAGATTATTGTTATAAAAACTAAAGTGACCAGTAATAAATTAAGGTTACTAAAAGGCGTCAAAGCCGGCAAAATGCTCTGAGCAATAAAAACTAATGCCAAAGAAATCAAAAAATAATATAGATATTTAATCATTAGTGTAATCTTTAGGTATTATAATGCTTAAAATAGTTATCTGATTATAATCAACCAAAGGATTAATAGTGGCTGATTTAAATAAATCATTTTCTTGGCTAATAATTCTGTTAACTTTACCTAAAATAAGGCCTCTGGGTATGAACTTTTCCAAACCAGATGTGATTAGCAAATCATCCTGCCTGATTCCAATATCTTGAGGTATAAGATCTACCTTAATACTTAAACCAAATTCACCTTTGGCTAAGCCAGTCGTTTCATTACTGCTTAGCGTACTCACTGCCAATTGACTGGCCTGATCTGTAAGTAATAAAATAGTTAAAAGATTATCCTTAACTTCTGCAACTTTACCAATAATTACACCCTGATCAACGACTGCTGCATAACCGGCTTGAATACCGTCATTTTTCCCTTTATTTATAATCAAGGTATTGACTCTGTTCAAATCCCTGCCAATAACTTTACCCATGACATAATCAAAATTCTGTTCCTCAAAAAAATTCAGCATAGATCTTAACTTATCATTTTCTAGTTTATAGCCGACCAATTGACTATTCTCATAAGATAATTGATTCAATTCTTGCTTCAGTTGATCATTTTCCGTTTTTAACTGCTGAGCTTCCTGATAGTTAATAAAGGAGTACTTTAATTTAGTAAAGAAAGTATAGCTGTCATTTTGCAAATCAGAAAAAAAGCCAATAAAATAATTTTCGCCTTTAAATAAAACTCCCAAATAATAGAAAAAAATAAGCAGTATAATAACTGCTAAAATAAAAAATTTAACAAGCCGATTTTTCTTTTTTTTATCCATAGCTATTAGCTTTCATCGAATTGGCCAGGTGAAATAATATTTTTTAATAAATCCAAGTCATCCAACAAATAGCCTGTTCCCCTAACGACCGCAGTTAAAGGATCGTCAGCGACATAAACTGGTATTTGAGTCGCACGAGAAATTGCTTTGTCTAGACCTTTTAAAAGAGAACCCCCGCCAGTTAAAAGGATACCTCTTTCATAAATATCAGCCACTAACTCCGGCGGCGTTATTTCCAATGTCGCTTTGATATTGTCAATAATTATGCGAATTGATTTGGATAATGCTTCCCTTATTTGTTCATCATTAACGATTATTTCCTTAGGCAAGCCCGTGACTAAATCTCTGCCTCGCATTTGGGCTTCTAATGGCTGCTTGAGCTGGGCAGCAGAACCGATTTTTATTTTAATATCTTCAGCTACTTTTTCGCCTAAAAGTAAATTAAACTTAGCTCTAGCATACTGGATAATATTTTTATTCATCTCATCGCCGGCAACTTTAATTGTTTTCCAAGTAACTATCCCGCCTAAAGAGATAACTGCAATTTCAGTGGTACCGCCGCCAATATCAACTATCATATTACCAACAGCTTCTTCAATCGGTAATCTGCAACCAATGGCAGCGGCCATTGATTCCTCAACTAAATAAACTTCTCTGGCTCCGGCTGAAAGCGCAGCATCTTCAACAGCTTTTCTTTCCACTTCTGTGACATCCAGAGGCACACCTACTACCACGCGAGGCCGAGGCAATAAATTAAAGGCTTCCTGATGAGTTTTTTCAATAAAATATTTTAACATTTTTTCAGTCACTTCAAAATCTGAAATTACCCCGTCTACTAAAGGACGGACAGCCGTAATATGAGCTGGTGTTTTACCCACCATTTTTTTGGCTTCAGCGCCCACAGCTAAAATCTGATCATTTTTTAAATTTATTGCTACAACAGATGGTTCATTTATAACTATGCCTTTATCTTTAACATAAACCAAGGTGTTAGCTGTGCCTAAATCTATGCCAATATCTTTGGAAAATTTACCTAAAATTCGGTCAAAAATCATACTAATCTATTTATTAATTGCCCCCTTTAAATACTTTATTAATTGGTTTATTTTAACTAATTCAATTTCAGCCAAATTGCGTTTTTTAATCTCTACACTAACTTTAGCTAAGGTCTTATCGCTTAAAACTAATCTAAAAGGTAAACCTAATAAATCAGCATCATTTAGCTTAACCCCAGCTGATTCATTACGGTCATCAAATAAGACTTCAAAACCTTCTTTAATTAAATCATTGTACAATAACTCTGATTTTTTGGCAAGCTCCTTATTCTCACCAATTGAAAGCAGATGAATTTGGTAAGGCGCCACGGTTTGGGGCCAAATAAGACCATTTTTATCATTATAAACTTCAGCGATTGTTCCCATAATGCGGCTGGGGCCCATACCATAACATCCCATAATAATATCACGTTCTTGTCCCTTATCATCAATATATTTAAATTCAAAATCTGAAGTAAAACGAGTCCCTAATTTAAAAATATTGCCTGTTTCAATAGCTTTTGCTTCTTTAAATTTATTTTTTGCTGTCTGGCAGCCCTGGCATTCTTTAATATCGCTGATAATTTCCTTATTATAAGCTAATTTGCATTTAGGACAGATGTAAATTATATCTTCTCCGTTTTCTGCCAAAGTCTGAAACTCATGGGAATACTTAGAAAATGCTCCGCCCGAAGCAAAAGTTAAATAAGTAATATCTCTTAAGCCTAAACGCTCAAATATTTTAAAATAAGCATCTTTTACAATTTCATAATATTTTTCTAAATCATTTTCATCGGAATGAAATGAATATAAATCCTTCATGGAAAATTCACGGCCTCTAAGCAACCCAGCCTTGGCTCTTGGTTCATTTCTAAATTTAGTCTGAATCTGATAAACATATTTTGGCAAATCTTTATAAGAAAAAACAAATTTTTTAAGCAAAGGGGTAACAACTTCCTCATGTGTTGCGCCTAAAGCATATTCCTTATCATCATATCCCTTAAATTTGAATAAAGCATCAAAATTATCCCAACGATCAGTCAACTGCCAAATTTCCTTAGGTGTCATGGCTGGCATTAATATTTCCTGGCCGCCAATTTTATTCATTTCCTGGCGTATAATGTCTTCAATTTTTCTTAAAACGCTTAGCCCTAAAGGTAAATAAGTATAAATGCCAGCAGTTGACTTATCAATAAAACCAGCCCTGATTAATAAAGAGGCATTTAAACTTTTTTCTTCGGAACCGATATCTTTTCTAGTTTTGGTAAATAAAAAAGATTGTTTCATATTCTTTGCCTTGTTTTAGACTTATAACTTATAAAAAATAATTCTATTAAAGCAAAAGCAAAAATCAAGATAAGAACATTTGACCAAACCAATAATTTAAAACTCTGCAAACTCAGACTAATAATAATCAGCAAAGAAAACCAAATCGCCTGGCGCAAAGAAATAATCACCTTTTTGAAGACTAATTTATCTTTAGTAAAAATCAATCTTACCAAAAGACCTAAAATAGCAAAAGTTCCTACCAAAGCCAAGAATAAACTGGTATAAAAAAAGAGTAAAGCTAATAAGCCACCCTCAAAAGGATTAAAAAAATGAATTACTGCAAAAAAGCCTAAATAACAAGCGATAGTAGCTAAAAGCATTAATAAAATATAGCTTTTTAATGACATATTAATCAATAATTTATTTATCAAGATAACTAAATTCTAACATATTTTACCTACTTGAGCAAGCTTAAATTAGATCGTAAATTTGATATCTTTAATTACTTTTTCTTTAAATTCTTCATTAATTTTTCTAATAAGATCTTCCTTTCTGAAATTTACTTCCTGAATAATAATAGAATTCAAACAAACAACAGTCAAAATCTTTTCTTTCATATATAAGGGTTTAATCTTTTTTATAATATTAGGCCCCAGTAATTCTTT
>Ga0315542_1001736_pt1 | contig 13551 bp, 10 predicted proteins | sample SalMarSW160120MG_FD_202541 | JGI IMG/M metagenome (GOLD analysis project Ga0315542, IMG submission 202541) | Salt marsh sediment microbial communities from the Plum Island Ecosystem LTER, Massachusetts, United States - Salt Marsh Sediment SW1601-20 ...
ATGGCTGTATCGTTGCTTGGCTGCGCAATTTCTGGTATGTGCCACTTTCAGCCCCGGTATGCAAATTCCGCTCCGGAGTCCGAAGAGGTGGCGCAGCTACATTAACACGATCGAAATCATTTGTCAACCGCTGGAATCATTAAATGTCGCGCAGGTTGAATGGCCTCTATTCGACTTGCAAACATCTCAACAGCACTTTACGGCGATGGCCCGAAGCTCGGTGTTCGAACAGATAAATCCCCTGCCAGGTACCCAGGCACAAGCGCCCATCTTCGACCGGTATGCTAATGCTCGTCAGGGTGAGCATGGCACGCATATGCGAGGGGGAATCATCGGCTCCTTCGAGGGTATGCTGGTACCAACTCTGGTCTTCGGGCGCCAGCCTTTCCATAAATGCTTCCAGGTCCACCCTGGCCGTTGGATCGTAATTCTCGCTGATTACCAGAGAGGCGCTGGTATGTGGCAAATACAGATAACACATACCCTCTTGAACACCCCAGCCATGCACCCTGGCCTGCACATCATTGGTGAAAGCATACAGACCTTTGCCGCGCGTTGAAATCATCAAAGTCTCTTTATACCAGTTCACTATACTCCCTCAATTCAATAATAAAGACTCACAAATGCCTCGTAGATAGGGCATAGATTCACGAAAAAAGTCCTTCTGAACCTCAATACCCACAAAAGCTCAAACACTTAACAACAGGCCCCATTATACGCGTTCCACGCGCATCAAGTTGTAGTTTACTCAAATGCTTTGGAACACAACACTCCCGCAGTATCTTGCGGGAGTGTTGTGTTCTTAATCAAAAATCTTCCGTCACCCCTATTGACAAATCTCTACTTACCGCCGCCTCCTTGTTGTGTCGCGGGACCACTCGGCGGTTCAACATCACCTTGAGGTCCGGTAGGCGACTCGACCTCACCTTTTGGGCCAGGACCAGGACCATAACTTTCTTCCGGTTGGGTGATTTCGCCCTGGTTCGATGGTCCAGGACCCGAGCCGGGACCGCTGCCGTTATAAACAGGCTCACTGGCGCCCTGTCCTTGCTTGGATGTCTCGCCCTTATTTGCCGGGCCTGGACCAGGGCCGCTGCCGTCCAGGGCGGGCTCGCAAGTTTCGCAGCCGGTCGCCGGACCATAGCCTACCTCCGGCTGGGTGACTTCACCCTGGTTCATCGGACCAGGGCCAGGGCCGGTGCCATCCAGGGCTGGTTCGCAAGTCTCGCAAGGGCCGACCTTTTGCGTGTCTGATATTGGCTCTCCGCTCAGGATGGTAGGCTCATCGGGTACGGGTGTTTCATCCACCTGTTCCTCTTCATCCACCGGCTTATTCAACTGCACGCGGGCTTGTGTCTGGAGCATCTGCTGGAACTTGAGGGGCTCATCCAGCCCCAACTCGACCAGCCGGTTCTGATTCCGGATCATCTCTTGCAGTTGAGTCATGGTGGACTGCGCCTCGTCTGGCTTGTTGACCTGCAGCATGGTCATCACCTGCGCCAGCACCTGGTTATTGGCTCGAATTTGCTCCAGGGCCTGGCGCATCTGTTCACCTTCCATGCTGGCAGCCAGCTTGAGAGCATAATTCAACTGCGTCTCCAGGCGAACCTGCACCTGCTGGGGGACCTGTTCACCATTGCCGACCAACTCCTCCACCTCTCCGACGCGGCGGTTTTGCAGCATCAGCACTTTGGCGAGTTTGGCCTGCTGTCCGGCAGCCAGACTGAGACTTACATCCTCGCTGACAGTCTTGACCGGGTAGAGCGCATCGTTAGGTAAGCTATCTTGCGCTGCATACACCGTCGCCCCCGCGCCCCCAAACAACAGGGAAATCATTACAAGAATGGTTGTCAATTGGGTTATCATTGTTAAGACACTCCTTATCTCATACGAATCTTGTACTTTTTTTCGTGGCCCTCACGTATGCCAACTTTTATCTAGCTTGGATCACTGTCAATTCACCCTTTAAGACGTCATGCACTTCTTACAGATACGGTTCAATCCGCGAAGTTTTAGTTAACAAGTTCGTAAGGTTTTGTTATGGAAAAGGTACGTTCGAAATCTGGTAAGATAAGATCGTCTCAACTCGCGGGGCTTTGAAAAGACACAAAGCACATCAGAGACTATCAAATGAACCTGGCAAGGGGGTCAGGAGATATAATTCCATCAATCGATCGCTTAAACCGGAGCACCATATGACCGTCGACAGCTTCAAATTCTTGCCCCGCCTGATCGCTTCGTTCTATCAGACAACCGACATCCAGCCAATGGCTCCAATACCCTGGACGCCACTGGCGCGGCCTCTATCTGAATGCAAATTCGGCCTGGTGACCTCCGCGGGGCTCTATCACAAAGGGACAGAGCCCCCCTTTGATCTACTGAGAGAGCAGAGCGAGCCCACCTGGGGCGATCCGAGCTATCGCACCCTCCCCACGCACCTTCGCCAGGAGGAGATCGGTGTCAGCCACCTGCACGTAAATACCAGCGATATCGAGGCAGACGTTAACATTGTGCTGCCCATCCACCGTTTTCTGGAACTGATCGAGATAGGGAGGATCGGAGGGCTGGCCCAGCATGCTTATTCCTTCATGGGGTATCAAGGCTTTCCGCCAGATACGCGCGCCTGGCAAAGTGCTTATGGCCCCCAGGTGGCAGAGAAATTAAAAGCCGAGGCGGTGGACTGCGTTTTCTTGACCCCCAGTTGACCGGATTGTGCCATCAATGTGCCCGTGCTGGCACGCATATTGGAAAGCGCCGGTCTGTCCACAATCCTGGTCACAATGATGCCATTCTGGGCGGAAAAGGTTGGCGCTCCACGCACCCTGGCTGTCGAATTTCCATTTGCTCACACCTTGGGGCAACCCGATCATACTGACCAGCAAATGCGGGTGATTCGCCAGGCCCTGCAGGTATTGGAAACAGCCGATCAACCCGGCATGATCGTGCATTCCACAGAGCAATGGCCTGAACCCAGCGAGGAAGCGATTAAAGATTGGCAGCCGCAGCAGCCCTCGCCCATTATCAAGGAAATGGCCCCCCGGATTCGTGAAATGCTGCGTCGAAAGCGCCAATCTGGCGGGAAATAAGGAGAGACGGGCAAAGTTTAAGGGCCTAACCAGAATCCGGGGGCGATATCAACCATAATCAAAGATATTTCTTAAGAACTTGCACTTTGATTTTCTATATAATCAATATATAATATTGCCACACAGATTTATCGAAGCAATCAATATTGCGTATTAGTTCATTTTACCAACAAACTTTCTAAGTACGTACCGGCCCAGCCGGGTGGAATAAAAGAACTGGCGAGTCCATTTACCCTCAATCGATAAAGTCTTTCATCATCAGGGGAAAATGATCATATTCAGGATAAGACCATGTTTGCGCAGCAGGATCCCGAGCAAACCAAAGAGTTAAAACAGGCAGAAGAATTGTGTAGCCAGGCTGAAGCGATTTTGCAGCAGGGCCAGATGACTCTTGAGAATGCTTTTGTCGCGCTGCGCCAGGCGCTCGAATTCCTGGGGGACAGTCAGGAATTAGGTTTCGTCCGGATCCGAAACCGAGCCGGGGGTATCTGGCTGCTTTTAATCGAGCAGATTTCGAACCCGGAAGAAACTCAAGCCCGGCTGCACGAAGGTACAAAACGCCTGGTATATACCCCCTTGCTAAAAGTCTTCGAAGACAGGCTGGCCCTGGTAGAGGTTGCCCTGGAAGTTGGCGGCTACTTCGAAAAAGAATCTCCTGATGAGTGGGCAAACTGGTTGGAAAGCGATAAAGGCGAATGGGCCCGCCGGTTGGAGAATAACCTGACTTTGCTGGCTGGCACGGACAGCTGGCAGATTTTACAAGACCAGGCAAAAAACTGGCGTGAGCAACTCACCGGCGTAATTTTGCCCGCATATCTGCAGCCGCTGTACGAAATCGCCCGCCAGCAGGCACGAGAAAGAAATTTTGAGGCTGCTCACCAGATCGTGGATGCGGCCTGTCAGCGGATTCCAGCAGCAATTGTCGCAGAACTCCCCGCGCATATCGGTAAACAGGGGCTTTGGCAATTGCGGGATGCCCTTCAAGCGCGCCTGCAAGCAGAAAAAGATTTAATCGCCGCGACGAAGGAGCTGAAAAAGCCCGGGAAAACTCTCAAGCAAGTATTTGCGGAAATCGATCCGTATCTCAGCGATCATCCTGATGTACCCCGGGATGACCTGCTTTCCTTGCTGAAGGATCTGAAACTGGCTGCCGAGATCGAATCTGTCTTACAAAGGCAGTCCTCCGTAAACAGATATGCCGCCGATATTTGCGACTACCTGGAATTGGCTCGTGGCGAGCTCTCCATCCGTAATCAGTTACCCGAATTCATCCAGCGTTCCGACCCCCAATTGGCTCAAGGGTTGCAAGCGCGCATGCTTGCTTTGCAGGAAAATCTGGCCCGCAAACCAGACGAGGCAATTTTAGCCATGTCGAAACGCATCCAAATGGAAACTCAGTTCATTTGGCCCGATTCAGATCCTGCGCCTTTATTGAATCTATCCTGGCAACTTCGTTGGTGTCTGGCATGCAAGGTAACCAAAGATCCAGAAGTGGTCACAACTGCCCGGGCTGCTCTGATAAGAGCTCAGCAGGGACCCAGGCTGCTGCTGAAACAAGCGCTGGGTGCATTTAACAGCATGCGCAAACATGCTGATTTGGTTTATCTCCAGGATATATTGAGAGCACTGACCAAACTTAATATTGGCCTGAGCCAATTGTCGGTAAACGGACAGCCGGTCATCACATTGCCTCCCGTTCCCAAAGGTCGATCATTGGCTGCCAAACCCCCGGAATTGGATGAAGAAGCATTAAAGAACTGGGCCCAAATTCTGGAATCATGGCACAAAATCTTGCTGGATGATATCGCCTTCACGCGCACATCGACTTACGAGCCTGTTCTGGTAAAAAAAGCCGGCGAGAAGGATCAGAAATTCCGCAAGGATCTGAATGAATTAAAGACCCAAGTTTGGCCGAAGTTGAAGCTTTCTCCCTGGGTCGAGGGCACGAGTCCGGCCAGGCTTGAGAAGGAATTAACACTGCGCCTGATCCAGATCAACGCAATACAAAAAGCAGGCAGTTGCCTGATGTATAAGCAGTCCATGGATTGCATGGGCCGTCTGGACGATCTGACGCCGTTGATGGAAAAAACCGATCCTTACCGCCCCTCGATTCTGGATGCCCAAAGTCAGTATCTGCGAATAAGCCTTAACGATATGCGCCGTCAAGCACGGCAGAAGCTTAGCGACCAGGTGACCGGTATCCTCCAGGAAAAGACAAAACCAGTGGAGAGATTGCACGATGAAATCCTGAGCCAGCCACAATCGAGAGAGACCGCCGAGTACGTTTATCATGCTGTTATTACCAGCGCGAACCAATTATCCACTGCAGCCTTGCAGGATGGCGGCCGAGATAAGAGCAACCACTTTTGGGAAATCATCATCAACGCCACCAAACCCTGGACCAGTCCAAACGGTCTCGCCGAAAATAACTCAGAACTTTCCCCAGAAGTAGTTGCCCAATGGCAGCAGATGAATCGGGCAGCGCTCAAAGCCTACCGGAAGCTCCCCAGGATCAACCTGAAAAGGGTAAATAGCGCCATTGTGGCGGTGATACTCGTGGTCTTCGTCGCCTGGTTTGGTTCGAATGCCTGGGCATCCCGCTCACGCGAACAGGATCAATTGGTGGTCCAGGCGGTTAAGGCCACCACCACGCAAATCGTCAGAGCTACAGACACGTTCCAGGCGGTCCAGGCAGTACAATCGCGGCAGGAAGCCGCTACATTGACAGCAGAAGCAAACCGTCTCGCCACCCAGCAAAGTTCTACCGCTCAAGCAGCTACCGCAGCTGTCGCCCAAAGTACCACTGCGGCAGAGACCGCCCAGGCACATACCGACGCTCAGGCAACTGCGCTGCACCAGACCGCTGCGGCTCTGGCGCCAACCGCGACTGCGCTTACCCAGGAACTGCAAAAGACCATCGAAGCCGCCCAATGTAAGAATCCGGAGCAGTATGCCTTAGAGATTCTCAGCCAACCGATCCTTTACCCGGCGCCGGGCACCAAATATATCGTTGGCAATGCGCCCTTCGGCGCTACCGCGACCTGGGAGATCAAGAATACGGGAGATTGTGAGTGGACAAATCTGTCGATTGAACCGCTGCAGGATTCACAGCCATTCCCATTAACTTTCTATAAGGATGGCGTGGAGACCGAGATCACACCTGAAAAACCTGTTGAAATCGGGGACCAGGTTAAAGTTGTGATGGATCTCGGCGTGCTGGAAAGCGTCAATATCGATCAGGAATGGATCCTCGTCGCCAATGATCTCCAATTAAGCGACCAACCTCACTTGCAGATTAAGGTAGCAGATTGGATCATCCCGGTGACGCCTCGGCCTACAGCAACCCGGGAATCATCTCACCCAGCTCCACCCAAATCCACACCGAAACCACCATCCCGGAAATCGCCCTCAGGGACACCTCCACCGAGATAATTCATATCCCAGGTCAGTGATTTTTCGCTTATTTGTTTCAGCAGGAACCAGGAAGGGGTCTGTCCCAATTCGGGAATTCATAGGGATTCCTCAAAGGCCACCTTTAAAATTTTTATTTTCCGCCCAATTGAGTATATAATCATTGACATTCTTTTCGCGTCTACGGCTTGCAATTTTGCCATAAGCAATCATGCATTCATGGGGAGATCAAATTTTCCAAAAACGGGTCGCTTCATCCAAAAAGCGAATTCAAGCCAACCACAATTTCAGGAATCAAAAGGATTTATAGGATGTCATCGACAAGACCGAATTCACCCGATAAGGCCAACGCTTCCACTCACAAATTAGCACCCGAACCCAGCGGCAGCCTGCGAGATCTCGTCAGAGATCCCCTGCGCTTCTTTCTAACCCTGACACGCCAGTATGGTGATGTGGTCCGCTATCGAGCCGCTCCCGAACCGGCTTGCCTGATCAACCATCCCGACGATATCAAACATATTCTGGTACTCAACAACCACAATTACACCAAAGAGACTTATATAAACCATATGTTCAAATCGGCGGTTGGCGACGGTCTGCTCACCAGTGAAGGTGAAGTCTGGCGACGGCAGCGTCGCTTGATACAGCCTGCTTTTCACCGCCAGAGGGTTGCCAATCTCGGTGGATTGGTTATCGAAGAGACGAGTAAACTGTTGGCGAGATGGGACGAATTCGCCAGCAAAGGGCAGGCGATCGATATCGCCAGCGAGATGTCTACGCTTACGCTCAGCATTACCGGCAAAGCTTTGTTCGGGGTCGATCTCGGCAACCGGGCCGGTTCTGTCGGGCAGGCGGTCAATATGGCGGCTGCCTTACTGGAAAAGCCCCGCCATGCTCACTTTCAAGAGGCTTTCCAATCGGTAGATCGTATCGTTTACGGAATTATCGAAGAACGGCGTAAATCGGATAAAGACACAGGCGATGTGCTCTCGTTGCTGCTGCAGGCACGCGATGAGGATACCGGCGAAAGGATGAGCGACCAGCAGTTACGCGACCAGGTGATCACTTTATTATTGGCGGGTTACGATACAACCGCCAGCGCGCTCACCTGGACCTGGTACCTACTCTCCCAGCACCCCTCAATCACCGACAAACTACGCGCCGAAATCAAGCAGGTGCTGGCAGGCCGATTGCCGGAGTATGAAGATCTGATCGATATACCCTATATTGAAATGGTTTTTGAAGAGGCTTTGCGTTTCTACCCGCCGGCCTGGATTCTGGGCCGCAAAGCGCTCGCGGATGACGAACTGGGCGGCTATTTCATTCCCGCCGGGACGATCATCGCCATCAGCCCGTATGCCGTTCACCGCCACCTGGGCTTTTGGGACGACCCGGAATTATTCGACCCCGAAAGATTCTCTCCGGAACGTTCTGATGGGCGCCATCACTTTGCTTATTTGCCTTTCGGCGCCGGTCCGCGTCAGTGTATCGGCAACAATTTCGCTCTGATGGAAGCGGGGCTGATCATCGCCGCTATTGCCCAAAAATACCACCTCAAACTGGTCCCAGGCCAGAATGTCCAACCCGAACCGATCTTTATTTTGCGGCCGCCTCGCCAGTTGATGATGGTTCTTCAGGAATGATCGCTGTACAATAAGCCCGCTTCGCATTTAACCCAGATGCTAATGTACACCATACTGGTTGAAAATAGCCAGCACCGTATCTGCGTAGGTATAACCCACATTTAACGGCCCGTAGATTCTCAATGCTTTTCGCAGATCACCGGCCTGTTCCGTAACCAGCTCCCGGAGCAACTGCGTACCGTATTGAATGTTGAACTCTGGGTTTTCCAGTTCCCGTCTGGCTGGCCGGTCGCTGAAACACGGGCTTCCTTTACAGAGAAAGTCGGCGGCAATTCCATCTCGAGGCATGACCTGCATCAGGCCTACGGCTCCGCTGTGCGAATAAGCTTTGGGATTCCCCCCGCTTTCCTGCCAGATCAACGCAGCCACCAGATCAGGGTGGAGATCCGTCTGCCGGGCGTATTTCGTAATCAATCCACACCACTGCAATACTTCATCTGGAAAGTGATCGCTCACCTCGCAATCTGACCAGATGAACTTCCAGGTTGAGGGATCAGCGGTGGAAGCCAGGCCTACAAATGCAATCATTCCTACGAATGCAAATGTAAAGAAGACCCTCTGCAAACAAGAGGATACAGAACCTTCGGCGCTGCGATTAGGGCTCATCCTGCCTGGAGGCCTCCATAAATAAACTGAAAATCCGGACCGTCCTGAACGGGATCGACACTACCGTTGATCAAATTATAATTCCGGGCGTGGCCTACGAACATATTTACTTGTAATGTTGCAAGGCCCTACGCGGCAGCCTTGTTTTATCAGGTTCAGAATCAAATCCTTGATTCAGGGTAAAATCACGTTTAAAGATTGAGACTATTGGCACAAGTAATGGATTGCGATCAAATCTAAGCTGGAGGAAGAATGAGTGACCTGGACGAATTACGTGAACTACTCGACAAGACCGCGGACGCCATTGCGCAGCATGACAACAACCCTAGTTCATGGCTGATGTGGAATGTCTACCTATTGAAAAAGCTGGAACAAAAATCCAGGAATGTCGATCCAATGGATCAGAGACTCTTCGCCGAAATGATAGCAAACCTGCGCGACACAATTCGTAATCGTCTAAACACAGGTGGTTGGTAGTAATGCGTAATAGAAGAATATGGATCATCATCCTGGCTCTGATCTTGCTAACAGGTGGGGCATTGACTGCGCGAGTCTTTCTCGCTCAACGAAACCCGGCAGCGAGCCAATGGCAAACTGCCAGCCTCACTCAAGGTGATCTGACCAGTACCTTAAACACAAGCGGCAGCCTGCGTTCCAACCAGACTGTGACCTTGAATTGGAAATCATCGGGGATTGTCGACAGTGTCAGTGTAAAAGCAGGCGACCGGGTGGCGACAGATCAGGAACTGGCTGCCCTATCCCAGGATTCCTTGCCGCAGGAGGTCATCCTGGCACAGGTAGATCTGAATGACGCCCAAAAAGCATTGAACGATCTTTATGACCCCCAGAATCTATCCCTGGCTCAAGCTGAAAAAGCAGTCGCAGACGCTGAAAAAGAAGTCGAGGATGCCGAATGGACGGTCAAGGTTCTCAAAGAAGGGCCAAAACAACTGGATATCGATAATGCTTATGCCGCCATGATCCTGGCACAGCACCGGCTTGAGCAGACTCAAGAGAATATCACTCGCGTCGAGCGCCTGGTAAAGAAGAATCCAAAGGATTATATGTTCTTTGAGAGCCGCGATCTGTACGAGAGCATTTTGAAATCGCTGAAGATTAAAGAAATTCAGGACCGCAAAGCTTACCAAAACTCACAGTATAAATATGAGCAATTAACCAGCCCGGTCGATCCGGTGGATCTTTCTGTGGCGGAATCGAACCTGACGCTTGCCAATGCAAAACTGGCGGATGCCCATTCCCAGGTCGAGCAGATCAAATCCGGCCCCAATGCGGAGGATATCGAAGTTGCTCAGGCGCGGGTTGAAGCGGCAAAAGCCTTCGTCGACCGCTACCGCTTGAAAGCACCCATCGATGGAATCATCACGCAGGTTAATGCCAGTCCAGGCGATACCGTTTTCATCAATCAACCAGCCATTCGCCTGGATGATCTTTCTCACATCCTGATCGACACCCAGGTTTCCGAGGTCGACATCAATCGCGTTCAGGTTGGACAGCCAGCCACCATAAAACTGGACAGTGTCCCAGGTCACGAATATCAGGGCACCGTTGTTGAAGTACCTGAAGCCGGTCAGAACGTACAGGGTCTGGTTAACTTCAACGTCAAGGTGGACCTCACCAATCCCGACGAAAAAACCCGCCCCGGAATGACCGCCAATGTGGATATCGTGATTAAAAAAGTCGAAAACGTACTGCAAGTGCCAATCGAGGCTATCCGTTTGCTGAACGGGAAACGAGTCGTGTATGTGCTCGATGCCAACGGTCAACCACAGCCGGTTGAAATTACACTGGGTATCTCCTCAGATAAATTCAGCGAACTGCAGAGTGGAAATTTAAAAGCCGGGGATCAGGTTGTGCTCAACCCACCTTCCTAAAATCGAGTAATGGATAGTGAGTGCACCAAAGTTCCTAATCGTAGCACCAACTGGCCCGGAGTATGCCGCGGTGCACTCCGCCCTGCATACAATTCCTGATCGGGAATGGTTGAGCTGGCAGCGCTGTGGTGTGGGTATGCGCCAGGCGAGTGCATTTTGCGAAACGCTGGATGCCCACAGCTTAAACTGCTTTGTACTGGTAGGCTGGGCAGGCGGTCTTTCTCCGGAACTTCAACCCGGCGATATTGTCTTGGGCAAGCGAGCGTTAACCGCTGGCGAGACACCTGTGCCGTGCACAATTCCCACGGGAATCCGGGAAAAATTGGACCAGGCTGGAATCGGAAAAACCAGAACCGGTGATATGCTTACCACTGCACGCGTGTTAGCAACGCCAGAAGCCAAACTTGCTGCCCAAAAGACGGCTGCATTGGCAGTTGAAATGGAAGCCTACCCACTGGCGGCCTGGGCCTATACCCATAACCTGCCTTTCATACACGCGCGTGTGATCCTGGATGCCGTTCACGAATCCCTGCCGGAATTGGGAGACAGCATTGACGAACTTGGCCGGCCGCGCATTCTCCCGATCCTGGCACTTCTCCTTCGTAAGCCTGCGCTCATTAGCCAGGTCTGGTTCCTGGCGCTGCGCATACGCCGGCTCAATTCTCGTCTGGCAGCACTGGCGGGTGTGTTGGCTGAGGTTCTGGCAACCCCAGATGGGCCATTCTGATCGGGATTGCTCCAAGCATCAGTAGAGCGAGCAGACAGCCCATCAACCCCAAAGATAGCTGCCCGATAGCAAAAGTGATCAGCAGGTTGAAAAGCAGGACTCCCGTAAAGAGCCCGCTCCCCATAAGTGCGTCGCCCGGATAACCTCGCCAATCTCTCCATCTCGGGCGGAAAAGCCAGCGATCGAGCAGCAGAAATATCCCCGTAATCACCCAGGATACCAGACCCCAACCGGCAAAATTTGCCAGCGGGACACCAAAATAAGCGCCTCCCGTTGGATACTTGTAAATTTGTCCCAAAAACCACTCACTGCCACGCAGCGCCACAGGATCGATCACGATATCCAGCCCCATCGTCAGCAATCCAGCCAGCACCCAGGTTCGTATGCCAACCCAGCCTGCAGGCTCAGCCCAGCGCACGTCCCAACGTCCTCTGGAACCTGGGGCCAGTGCCTCCGTCAGCAGGCGCGCGGTTTGCAGCCCGGCAAAAGTCAGGAATACGAACGACAGGCTGTCCATGAACGGCACCCCGCCAACCCACAGTTCTTTATGCAATGTTGGTGCGCTGATATATGAATAAGGTCCGAAAGGAAAGCCGTTATGGATAGAAGAGAACTCAGCCAGCCAGGCTAAACCATAACCAAGGAGGGTGTATGCACCTGTCCGGCGCCATCCCCAAACGGGAATGGATAGTGAAAGATATACGATCAGAAAAATGAACACATAAGGCCGGAGCAGGAAAGTCCCCACCACCAGATGCAAGATCTGCATAGCACACCTCGGAATTCACCCCTATCTTCAGGAGGGCAGTGGATCAGCGATCTACGATTTTCCAGAGACCTCCAGCTTAGAAGGGAACCGGATACCCGCAGAAATCGCTGATTCAGATTTCATCTCAGCCGCGTTTTGATCCTCTGCCATCGCTTTGCAGCGAACTCGTGCCAGAGCCAGGGTTGGGAAGTAGTTACGGTATTCATGGTACTTGATATAAAAGTCCCCCGGGAAACCTGTGCCAGTAAAATACGGTTCATCCCAGGTACCATCGGGGTTTTGGTGCTCCAAAAGCCAGCGCGCCCCAGCCTCCATTGACTCCGGCACACCGCCACTGCTCAGCAGTCCTAAAACTGCCCAGGCCGTCTGAGAGGCCGTGCTGGGGCCGCGCCCTCGCCAGGCTTTATCCGTATATGAAAGACAGGCTTCACCCCAACCGCCATCCCCATTCTGATGCATTCGCAGCCATTTCACCGCCCGGTCGACGCGCATATTACCCGCTCGAATGCCGAGAGCATCCAAAGCCATCAAGACTGCAGCGGTACCGTAGATATAATTCACCCCCCAGCGGCCAAACCAGGAACCATCCGCCTCCTGCTGCTTCCACAGATAATTCAAGCCGCGCTGCACATGTATCTCATCAATGCCGTAGCCCAATCGTCCCATCAATTCCAGAACATGAGCGGTTACGTCTGCACTGGATGGGTCCAGGACCTCTCCAAAATCACAAAATGGAATCTGCTCGACCAGGGCTGTGTGGTTCTCTCGGTCAAAGGCAGCCCAGCCGCCATCCTCGTTCTGCATTCCCAACAACCAGTTAAGTCCGCGCGTAAAAGCCTCTTTCGACGGGATGTCGACTTGCTGTAATGCCATTAAAACCAGGGCAGTGTCATCCGTATCCGGGTATTGGGAATTCTCGAATTCGAAAGGCCAACCGCCTGACGGTAGGCCTGGCGCGCGCACGGCCCAATCACCGATAACGTTGCTTTGCTGGCCTAACAGCCATTTAGCGGCACGCACGAGTGCAGGATGATCTGCAGGAAAACCGGTCTCTGCCAGGGCTAAGATTATCCAGGGTGTATCCCACCCGGGAGACACACAGGATTGCAGCCGGAAACCATCTTCGTCTTGAACACCAAAGCTTTCGATGGCCTCCTGGCCGTGCCTCACCGCTGCAGCATCCTCCGGAAAGCTGGCCAGTGCCAGGGTGCTGTAAACCATCGCCGGCTGGATGCCCCCCCAGCCCCCATCTGCTTCCTGATGATTAAGTATCCACTGGCGGGCTGTCCCTATGGCCTCCTTCCGCCAGGGATTGCTCTTCAGCAGCCAGTTGAATTTCTTTAACAACAAATCCAGAATGGCGAAGCCCGAACGTACATCCATCCTCAGAGAGAAGTGCTTAGGTAGTGTAGATTTA
>Ga0315542_1001737_pt1 | contig 13550 bp, 10 predicted proteins | sample SalMarSW160120MG_FD_202541 | JGI IMG/M metagenome (GOLD analysis project Ga0315542, IMG submission 202541) | Salt marsh sediment microbial communities from the Plum Island Ecosystem LTER, Massachusetts, United States - Salt Marsh Sediment SW1601-20 ...
TACTGTGTATATACGATATGCACAGTTGAAAGGGATAAGGACTTGTTTATCGCGATCTCATATTCGAGCTCGGACCCCATGCACAGGCAGATCACAGACCAGGTCAAGGATGCCATCGCGCGGGGGGCCCTTAAGGCGGGGGAGAAGCTTCCCTCTATAAGAGAGATGTCGAAGGAGCTGAAGATCAGCCCTATCACGATAAAGCGCTCATACCGCGATCTCGAACAGGACGGGTATATAGTGACCCGCGCCGGTCTCGGAAGCTTTGTCGCTGATGTCGACCTGGCAAGACTCAGGGCGGAGAAGCGCGATGAGATCGCCGGTGAACTCGGCAGGATAGTCACGGCGGCGGCCGGATACGGTATATCGCCGGGTGAAATCGGAAAGCTGCTCAGAAAGATACTGGAGGAAGGCAATGGATAATGTAATGGAAGTCACGGGCCTGACCAAGAGGTACAGGACCTTCACGCTCGACGGCGTGACGCTCGAGATCCCGAAGGGGACCATACTCGGCCTGATCGGCCCGAACGGCGCCGGCAAGACGACGACGATCAGGGTGCTGATGAAGATGGTCAGGCCCGATGGAGGCTCTGTCAGGATCTTCGGCATGGGTCTCGACGCACACGAGAAAGAGATAAAGAACCGGGTCGGGTATGTCGGCGAGGAGCAGTTCTACTACCTGAACAAGAAGGTCTCATGGACGGGGAGGTTCGTCTCCCGTTACTTCGAGAGGTGGGACCAGGGGATGTTCGATTCCCTTCTCGAGGAGTTCGGGCTTGATCCCTCGCAGAGGGTCGGTAAGCTCTCGAAGGGGATGAAGGTCAAGCTTTCTTTCGCCATCGCGTTCTCACATCATCCGGAACTGATGATACTCGATGAGCCGACGGCCGGACTCGATCCGGTCATAAGACGCGAGATGCTCGACAGGCTCCTCGCGTTCCGTGACGACCACGAGGGCTCCGTTTTCATATCCTCGCACATCACAGACGACATCGTGCGTATAGCCGATCACGTTGCGTTCATCGTGGACGGCCGCGTTGCGATCCACGCCGAAAAGGACGAGGTCCTCTCAGACTGGAAGAGGCTGCATTTCAAACCGGGGACGATCAACGGCGATATAGTGACGGGGTTGCGCTGTGTCGAGGCGCACGCCTTCGGCAGCACCGGTGTGACGAACAGGTTCAGAGAGCTGGAGGGCAGGATCTCCGCCGCCGTAAGCGCCGGCGACGTCAAGGTCGAGAACGTCGATCTCGATGACGTTCTGATCGCGTTTGTGAAAGGCGGAAGGGCATGATCGGGATACTGAAGAAAAACTGCGCTTTCTATCTGATGTACGGCGTTTTTTTCCTGATCATGTCGGTGGTGATGTGGCATGGCGCGATGGACAGGTTGAGAACACCGATCGCGGTTATAAACTCGTTCTTCATGTTCTTTATAGTCGTTATCCCGGCTCTTAGCGCCGAGGCGCTCGAAGAGAAGCACAGGGCCTATCCGTTCCTGATGACGATGCCGCTCAGGCTCGAGACGGTCGTAAGGGCGAAGATGGCGCTGCCTGTCATAGCGGTTGCTGTGACAGCGGCCTTCAACCTGATACTGTTCCGGTTCTTCGACAGCACGCCCTCGGCACTCGCCGACTGCGTTAAGATCATCCTGCTGAACGTCTCTGTAGTGATCGTGCTCGCGGGCGCCGTCTTTATCCTGATGTACAGGTACAACGTGAGGGTGCTGATGATGGTCCTGGTCTTTATGGGCGTCATCTTCAACTTCCTGGGCCTTGTCGCTGTAAGGGCCAGGGGGATCGGCAACATATTCGAATGGCCCGAGATGATCGTCTCGGGCAGGCCGGCATGGGTCTTCATCGCCTTGATACCGCTGAGCCTCGGCGTCTATCATATGATCTTCCGCAGGGCCCTGAAGCTGAAGGAAGAGAGGCTCTTCGACTAGGAGAAACGTGATGAACGGAATCATAAGGAAAGACATCTTCATCTACCTAGCGTACCTGGCGATTGTACCATTTCAGATACTCTACTGGCATATTACAAGGTCGGGGCTTGACTCGACCATCGTTTTCATCATGACAGGATGGATCAATATAGTCATGCTCGGTTCCATCCTCGGTGTCGAGATGAACGAGATGAAGAACGGCGGGTATATGTTTCTCGCCGCTCTGCCTGTGACTGCTCGCGATATCGTAAGAGCGAAGTTCGCGGTGATACTCGTGATATCGGCGATATACGGTTTTGCGGCCTGGTTCGCTTTCGCGGGCCTGGAAGCCCCGCCCGGCTATCTCGAGTTCGCGAGGCGATGGCTGCTGCTGAACGCGGCGACTGCTCTCGGCACAGCTGGACTTGTCTACTGGGCTGTCTTCAGATATGGGCTCGAGAGAGCCATGTATCTTCTGGGCGGGCTGCTCGCGTTCACCGTCATAGTTCCCATCGGTCTGAACGAGCTCGTGATACGCGGCTACCTCGGTGGTTCGTCCGCGGTCTTCCGCCTGGCCGGGACGGCGGGAAACCTCCTGCTGCTAGCGGCCGGCGCCGCCGTCTACCTCGCTTTCTATAAGCTGTCGGTAAGGGCTATGGAAGGAGACCTGAGGTCATGACTTGCAACCGGGCAGCCGCGCCCTTCCCTGGTCAGAGGTAGAAATCGATGCCGAGGAGCCAGCGGTCGCCCGAGGGCTTTATCTGCTGGCTGTCCCACCGGGGCCCCGTAAAGAGGCATATCGTGCCGCCGCTCCCGTACCACGTGAGATAGAGGAAAAGGTCGTTCTTCCGTGTCCATCCGCCGCCGCGGTCGAGGAAGTACAGGAGGTCCGGCCGAAGCTCGACTGCGAGCGATCCGATGTGTGCGAAGGCGATCTTCAGCCCGCCGCCCAGGGCCAGCGAGAAGTCGTGCCCCTGCTGGACGCAGTCGTGGAACTCCCACCGCGGGAAGTACCAGAAGGTCGCGCGCCACGCCGTGTCGAGTATGAATCCGGATCCTTCCCTCGCGGACCAAGTCTCTCTGCGGTAGCGAGGGTACCAGTCGCGCGAATAGAGACCGACCTTAGCTGCGTTCCATATCTCGCTCTGGTAGTCCTCGCGGTCGATGTCATGGAAGCAGTCGTGCAAGTACTCGAGATCCGCCATCCTCCCGGCCCACTCGAACCTCGCCCCGGCGATAAGCGAGTAGTGCGCGTCGTACGGATCGAATATGACGGAGCTGTGCTCCTGGTATCCCATGCCGACGTAAAGACCGGCACCCATGTATAAGCTCCAGTCCAGGCTCTCGCCGTCGGCAGCAAGGACGTCCACCGTGGCGACGAGCCCGCCGTCGAGAAAGAACTGCTCATCGTGAGGGAAAAACTCGAGTACCCACCCATGCACCTTCCATCTGACGGGGCACGAGTATTCAGCCGCCGCGATGGAGGAGTAGAGGACCGGGACAAGAAGCGCCGCGAGGACGCATGCCTTAAGTCTCACTTTTCATCCCCTCGATACCATTTCATCACTCACGATCTGACGAATTCGAGCAGAGGGCCGTAATCGCCTGACCCGTCGACTGCCCTTATCGCCCCGATGTAGCGCTTCCTTACGTTGTTGTCGTCTGAAAGGTCCGCTCCGCCCCATGAGAACCTCTCTGCCCCCAGCTTCCTCTCGAGCAGCAGGTCGGTCATCAGCCGCCCGTGCCTGCCGTTGCCGTTGGGGAAGGGATGGATCAGCTCGAAGCGGTAGTGAAACCTCACGCCGATCTCGTCGTCAGGCATCGGCCTTTCCTCGGCCCAGTACCGGGCATCGCCGAGCAGTTTCGCTATCTCTTCGTGTATCATGCCTACAGGCACTCCGATGTTCTTGCCGCTCGTCCTGTATGTGCCGGCCCACTTCCAGACCTTCCCGAACATCTTGATATGAAGCTTTCTGACGAACTGCTCGGTCAGGACGTCGCCGATCCTTCCGGTCTCGATCCAGTCGAGCGCCTCGAGGATGTTCTCCTGCTCGTACCTGTCGAGGTCTCCCTGCGTCCGGATCGAGGGTATCGAAAGCCCTTCCATCTCATCCGGTCCCAGAAGAACAACATCTTTCCTGTCTTCCATTCTCATGTCACTCTTCCCGCTGGGGGCTCCTGCTTCGTGCGTAGCTCTTTTTTCTCGCCGGGATCTTTCTCTGCGCAGGTATCACGATTCACGCGGGACTGTAAGTTCCAGAGAAAGCGCGGGGTCTGTTCGACCAGCCTGTGCACTTCCCTGGAATAGATCCTCTCGATCTCTTCTTCCGGCAGCTTGTGTCCTTCGAGCCGCATCGTCTGATTTATCCGGTCGATCTTCCTGCGCGCGACCTCTTTCGCCCTGCGCCTGACGATCTCCTCGAAAGATCCGTTGGGCCGAAACCCGTAGAAGAATGTGCAGTCCATCGCCTCCGCGGCCCGCTTCATGGCCTTGATCGTTGTAGATCCTTCCTGCTCCCTTTTTTCGAGCGCGCTGACGCTGGCCACGGAGATCCCCAGCCTTTCGGCCAGCTGCCTTCCGCTCATGCCGATCGCGTATCTGATCGCCCCGATCCAACCCCTGGCCGGTCTACTGAAGGTCGAAGGAAGATCGAAGAATCCCGAAAGGAACCATACGTCGAGACGCTCTCTGGCTATTTTCCTGTCATCATTCATCGCGTTCTCCTGACCCGGCAAGACATTTCATATCGCTCTGGAATATAAGCGCTTATCGATATATGCCCATTAATACGATGTTTATAGTTGTACTATAATCCAATTATAGCAATAATAATATCATATTATAATATAATTATTCACGATATATCAATGTGTCATAAAGAAGCAGGAGGCACCATACAATAATGTCGCGGCAAAATAGAGCCGCCATCCCGGGAGCCTCGCTACCTTAGCAGGACCGCTTTGCGGCTCAGCGTCCTGCCCTCGGCCCGCAGGAGGTAGAAGTAAACACCGCTCGAGAGGCCGGCGGCGTTCCACGCCACCTCGTGCTTACCGGCCTCCATCCAGCGCGAATCTATCACGGCGACCTCTCGTCCGGCTATGTCGTAGGCGCGAAGGTCGACATGCCCGGCCCGGGAGAGCGTGAAGCGTATCGATGTCGAGGGATTGAAGGGATTGGGAGAGTTCTGCAGCAAAGCGAAGCGCGGCGGGCGGCTTTCGGACCCCGTGAAATCCGTGACCGCCATGCGTGTTCTGTATACGAGCCTGTCGTGCCCGGTCACTGTGAGGTCGAGGGAATCCATGGCCGCTGGAATGGAGTCCGCCAGGCGTATCGTCATGATCCCGTCGGGCATCGCTGTTCCGGTGCCGAAGCATGTGCCATCCCCGTAAAGGGAGCCGGTCGAGCCGGGAGAGTCGGTTTCGACTGTAAAGCTGAGCGCGCCACGGGCGATCCCATGCGGATGGGCCGCCGCGATCGCGGATGGCTGCTCCGTCCATATATCCATCGCCGGATCGCCGAGCACGTTGAGTGCGTAAAAGCACCAGCGGTGAGCGCCGGGCTCGTATTCGTCGGGGAGGTCGACGAAGGGGACCGTCTCGTCCTTGGAGCGCATGTTTGCCTCGCCGAGTTTCGTGATCCCCTCGGTGAATATCGCGTCGAAGAACTCGCGCTGGAAGTGATGCGACGGGCCGTTTGTCGTCCCCTCGTAGAACCATCCGTACCGGGAGTTGCCCACATAAGCCGACGCGCAGGTTGGCAGGGTGACCATCTCCTCGGCGATGCAGTCGTCAAGGTCGAACCCGCCGGCGTTGCAGCCATATGAGTTGATAACGGGGAAGTTCGCCGCCAGGCCGTCGTTCGTGAAATTCGCCGTCGTGACGTGCCCGATGCTGATCTTCATGACGTAGTCGTAGCTTGAGTGGCCTGCGTGACAGATCAGGCTGGTCCCGGCGTTGATCGCGGCGTATACGTCAAGGGCGCTGTACGCGGCGTCGCGGTCGTAGAGCTTGACGATGTCGAACCCGGACGGGATCCCCGTCGTGACGAACCCGTGGATGTCCCAGGTCCCGATCAGCTGATCCATTTCGTCGCCGCCGTATGTCAGCGGGTTGCTGTAGAGATGCTCGCCGAGCATCAGCGCGTTGTCGCACTGCGCTACGACGGGCGATTCCTGGTACATAATGATCTTGTTTATTATCGCCGCCGCTTCCGCCTCATCATCGAACGAGATCCTGCCCACCGCCACCTCGGAGTAGAAGTCCTCCTCGCCCGGCTCCCCCCAGAGTGAGTCGCCGTCAGAGTTCCAGTCTCCGTCGAGGGACGCATAGTAAATGTCGGCAGGTATCCCCTCGTCCACGTAGAGCTGGGATGAGTGCACTTCGCAGTAGAGCCCGCGGTGAGGCAGGTCGTACGGGCCGTTGTCGCTGTCGCCCGCGAGAAGGACCTGGCTGATGCCTTCCTCGATATACGCGTCGACGACCGCCTGCCTTATCTTGTCGGCGAGATCGAGCCCGGAGTAAGCGAGGTCGATGCTCTCGACGGTCATGATCTCCGAGCGCAGGCCGCGCCTGGTGTAGAAATCCCTCAGCGGCGCGAGGGCTCCCGCGTAGTGCTCGCGCGCGATGATGAGATACTGGAATCCTTCGCCTGCCGAGGGAAACTCTTCGGCTGCGGGCAGCGCCCCGGGGTTGTCGACGAGCGATGCGAGCCTTTCGATCGTCGCTTTGTCGCGCCTCAGAAGCCTCGACGCGGCGGCCGACTCCGCTGAGGCGGCGGTCTCGACCGTGATGTCGATCTCCGACCAGTATCCGGCCTCTCCCGTGGCGGGGTCGTGCCCGACGGGGGAGAAGACGCCCGTAGCGATGGCATGTCCCCTGAGGTACCTTGTCCGGAATCGCGGCGAGGGAGGGTAGATCCATGCGTCGCGGGTGTAAACATCGTTCCTGTAGAGGAAACGCTTCACCGCGGGGCCGTCGCCCGGCACGGGATCCTGTCTGGGATAGAGCCTGACCGCCTGCGAGATCACCTTCCAGCCGCGCCTCTCGATCCTGACCCCGGCCGCCTCCTCACCGGGAGGCAGGAGTAAGGCCGCCCCCCTGAACGGGAAGCTCGGCTCGCCGGCCCTTCCGGCCTGCACCGTCGCCGGGAATACGAGCCGCGAGAATCCGCTTCCCGCGCATTCGACGGCCGGGTCGCCGAAGTTGTAAGTGACCTTCACGCCGGCGCGGGCCTCGCCTGAGGCTGTGATGACGATCAATACTGTACAGGCGATGATGAAGGGCAGAGGATGTCTCATGTGACCGATTATAACATAAAGAGACGTTCCGGCAAAGAATGTACAGATTTCTCTTTACAGGAAGACAGCATTTTCATAACATCTCCCGCAGGGAAGAGAGGTCCACGCTACTTTTCATCAGGCATCTGAAGGTCCGCATCATGGATCCGTAATATTTTTGGCGGTCGCTGCGACTGTCAGTAGAGGGAACGGGCACTTGCTCTCGCAAAGTGTCCGTTTCTTATTATTACCACATATCTGCGCACACCGGCGCCAAAAAGCGGGGAGGCGCGTCCTGCTCACACCTCCCCTATCCCTTGAGGTTACCCGGAAGGTCCCAACCTTCACCTCTTGGGATTTCCGTTACATACGAATTATATTACCGGCCCGCACGCTGCTCAATATCTTTTAATCCGGGACCGGCGATTTGGGCGATATTACCTATCCGCCACCGCGCCGCCTATCTCAGGAGCACCATCTTCCGTGCCTGCTTCTTCCCTCCCTGCTCGAGGACGCAGAAATAGATGCCGGACGCGGCGCTGTGGCCGGATCCGTCCCTGCCGTCCCACGTCACGCTGTGCGCGCCCTCGCCCATCCACCTGTCCCGAAGCGTCCTGACCAGTCCGCCGCTGACGTCGTATATCCTGATCGTCATTTGCCCGGCTGACGGCAGGTAGAAGGGGATCCAGGTCGAAGGATTGAAGGGATTTGGGTAGTTCTGGTCGAGAAGCAGAGCCGGTGTGACCCTGCCTCCAGCCATGTCTTCGACTCCGGACGCCACCCCTATTGCGCCGAGTATGCGGAGCTTCCCGTATCCCCAGGTATCGTTGTAGACCGGTCCGGTAAACCCGTCCTCGAGAGCGTGCGCCGCAAGCAGCAGCTCCACCTCGGGCATCATCGCGCCCGGCCAGGCCTGCTGGACGAGGGCCGCCGCCGCGGCGACGTGCGGCCCCGCGGCACTGGTCCCGCTGAATTGGCGGTAGGAGCCGATCGGGTAATTGTCGCTGGTCGTATGAGACATCGTCGAGTAGACGTCATAGTTCCCCGGAGAGACTATGTCGAGCAGGTGTTTCCCGTCTATCCTCTCGCCGCGCCCGCTGAACGCGCTGATCTCCCCGACCGGGATCGACCCGCCGCCGACTCCTCCGTATCCCTCGAATCCGCGCGTCGAATACGATCCGTTGCAGAAGGCGCTGTCGCAGGTGGCCGGCCAGGTGACGTTACGCTCGTCAGTGAAATAATTGGTGAACTCAGCGCCGTCCGCCCACGAAGAGAGATTGTCTGCGATGTTGCTTATGATCTCTACGCTCGCGCCGGACCCGTTCTCGACAGTCAGTTGCCATGATCCCATGGCGTCGAGGTTGGTGTTGTGGTCGATGTAGAGGTCGATCTTGTTGGTGCCGCGGACGCTCGTCGACATGTCCGTCCATACGTAGTAATTGTCCACTGGCTGCCATCCTCCGGTCAGCTCTATCTGCGTGCCCAGCGGTGTCAACAGCCTGAAGGTCAGATCATCCAGGCCTCCCAGCCAGAGAGTCGAACCGTACACGAACAGGATGCTGTTCCCGTTGTAGGTCGGCACACTGATCAGGAGTGTCCGGCTGCCGCCGGAAGGGACAGTGGTGATCGCGTGCTTTCTGCCGCGGCCGAGGTTGCCGGAAGGCGTTATCTGTATGATCGTCTCGTTCTCTATGGATATGACTTCCTCTTCCAGCGAAGAGCCATCGAGGTAGTCCCAGACGAATCCGCCGAATTCGTAGAGCATCACGTCCGCTCCCCGCGACCTTGCCCACGGGACGAGATAGGAGATGGGCAGGCCGGAGAAGTAATAGCCTGCTAGCAGCTCAGCGTCGGGGGCGATGCCGCAGAACCTGTGCAGCCGGCGCGTTCCGCCCGCGACGATGCCCATCACCGACGTTCCGTGCCCGTTCGTGTCGTCTTCGGACAGTATCAGGTCAGTGCCTCGAACACGCTCGGTCGAGTCGGTGGCGACGGTCGCGTATATCTTGGAGGTCCCGAGCTGGACGAGCCTTTCGCCGACGTCGAGCGTGCCGTTGTGGTTATCATCGAGCGACACGAAAGTGGGCTCGCCGAACCCGGGCGTGCTTTCGCTGAACCCGGCCGAAGGGCCGAAATCCCTCTTCCCGTTGTAGTTCTGGTCGGCGTATATCCAGTCCCAGTAGGTCTGGTAGATATTGTCGTTGTTCGCCGGTGGCCCGCTGCCCCAGACTGCGGCGTAGTCCAGTATAAAGCCGTCGCGGAGCCTCAGGATCTCACCGAAGTCGAAGCTGTCGTTGTGGTTCAGATCGACGAAGTCGTAACCCGGGTCGAACATGCCGTTGCCGTTGTCGTCGACCCAGTTGAACGTATCCCCGTCAGCATAGAAGAATGAAGGGTGAAAGACGTCTATGCCCGTGTCGAAGTCGGCGACGCGCTTTCCTCTGCCGGTGATGGGGAAGCCCAGCGGGTCATCGAATGTCCATGCAGAATCCGCCCCGATCTCCGGGCGGCTGACGTCGAGCGCCGGGTAGACGGCAGGCTTCCAGCTCGATTCGAGCCTCAGCACCTCGCGGCGCGTGCCGAGCCCGTCGATACCGTCCCACGGGACCCTGACGGGGTAGATCGCCGCCGTCCGCGCTATCTGCCCGCCGACACGGTAGAACTCGATCCCTCGCGACTCGAGATCGGCGATCTCTGCCGCGGTGAGGACGTGGTCGAACTTGACCGTTGCCGTAGCCCTTTCTCCGCCTGCGGCGCCGAGCATGGCACGGCGCGGATCGGCGGTCTTCATCGGCGCTTCCCGCATGTCCTGCTGGAAGCGCATCTGCGAGTCCATCTTGTCTCGCGCGGCTGCCGGTTCCGAATAGGCCCGCGGCGCGGAGGCGATTCCGGCTGTCATCACGGCTATAAGCAAAAGAACAGGGGATTTTTTTCTCACGGCTCGCTCCTTCCGGTGCGGTGCCAGTCCTGTGAGGTACGGGTGGGTGCTGATTTAATAATACATTTTATATGGCGGCGAAAAAAGGAATTCGTTTATAGTCGTACCGGAAAAGGGATTGCGGCAACCTGGCATGCCCGGAAGGAGCGTGATGTACGGTCGAGAATGGAGCGATATGACGGCAGGGGCGCAGTTTCGCCTCTATATGATCCTATTCATCCTCATCGCTGTATCGCCCCGCGCGGTGCGCGCCGGAGAGATATATGCGACGGGCCTGAAGCAGGCTGACAGGGACACCTCCGCGGCGCTCGAGGCGGAAAAGCCGTTACAGCGCCAGCCACCCGCCGTCGAGAAGAAAGTGCCGACCTGGCAGTGGGGTGTTCGATTCCGCCTCAGGGAGACATATATTGCCAATCCGTTCGACCTGGATACTGACGGCTTCGACGACCGGCACTATTTCCGGATGCGCACGCAGCTCTGGGGGGCTTACAACCCGAACGAGTGGTGGAAGGTCTACGCGATGCTCAACAACGAGCACCGGTACTGGCTCAAGCCTGAGGACGGTCCCGCCGGCACCGGCTTCATCTGGGACGAGGTCGTTTTCGAGAGTCTCTACATAGAGGGAAAGAAGCTCGACTACACGCCATACGGGTTCAAGGTGGGACGGCAGAACCTTTTCTACGGCGAGGGGCTGATCTGCTGGGACGGGGGCCCGCTCGACGGGTCGAGGACGGCCTACTTCAACGCGGTCCTTCTTCAGGGCGATTGGGGCAGGCGCAGGCTCGACGTGCATTTTATCTCGGACCCCGAAAAGGACGAGTACCTCCCGGTCATCAACAGCCAGGACCGCAGCCTCATCGAGTGGGACGAGACCGGCGCGGGACTCTACTACACCGACGAGTCTCTCGGCGGCAAGAAGCTCGAAGCCTACTACTTCTACAAGAACGAGGACGACCCCGACGGCGTTTACCCCGAGAGTAACATCCACACGATAGGGGCTCGGGCGACCGGTAAAGCCCGGGAGGATTTCGAGTTCGGGATCGAGTGGGCCTCGCAGCTGGGGGACCGGGGCGACGCGCGCAGGATCGGCTGGGGCGGATACATCTGGGGGCTGTACGACCTTCCCTGGGACGACATGCCCCTCGAGATCGGGCTGGGCGGCCTCGCCCTCTCGGGCGACAAGCCTGAGACGCAGGAGTACGAGGGGTGGGACCCTGTCTACTCGCGATGGCCCAAGTGGAGCGAGCTTTACATATATACTCTGGTCAATGAACGCGGTATCGCCTACTGGGAGAACCTCGGGGCCGGCTGGCTCAACCTTGCCTGGAAGGACCATCCGAGGTTCCAGGCCGACTGGAAGCTCTACTGGATGTACGCGTTCGAGCCGCCGCCGGACCCCACGAAAGAGGTCTTTGGCGACGGGAACTTCCGCGGCAATCTCTCGACGCTGAGACTGAAGTGGAACTGGACCGCCTACCTGAGCGGGCATTTCCTCTGGGAGGTCCTCATGCCCGGCGACTTCTACGCGGACGGGAACGACTACTCCCATTTCCTGCGCTGGGAACTTTACTTCAAATACTAGAGATCCTGTGCTATTATATTAACGGCTTCACCCGCAGGCAAATCAGGATATTTACGGGAGGTAGACAATGCCTGCCGGTCATGGCGCATGGTGCTGCTCAGAGGAGGTTGTCATGTCTGAGATCGAAGTAGGCAGGGTGGAGGATTATTTCGCCCATATCGAGGTCGTAGCGATCGAGGTGACCTCAGAGGGGATCAGCGTGGGCGACACGCTCCATTTCAAGGGGCACACGACCGACTTCAAGCAGAAGATCACCTCGATGCAGGTCGACCACAAATCGGTCGAGGAGGCGCCGGCCGGCTCTGAGGTCGGGATAAAGGTAAAAGACAGGGTCAGGACCCACGACCAGGTGTTCAAGGTCGTCGAGGACTGAGACGGCCGCGTCCGGGACAGCAAAAGAGCCGCCCCCGCGAAGGGGCGGCTCTTCCTTTATATATGTCTTCTGCCGGACTCTACTGACCCGATGGCCGCTCCAGCCCGTAGTTCTGCCTCTTGTCCGCTCGCTTGAGCAGGAACGCGAGGTAGATCGAGATGACGCCGAGCGCCACGAGCATCAGGATCGGGATCGTATAGTTGTACGTCGCGATCTCTCCAGTGGCCCGCATGTGGTCGATCTTCGCGGAGATCTTCTCGGGGCTCAGGCCCTGCGCCGCAAGTTCCCCGCGCGTGGTCTGTATCTGGCTTACCACCTTGGGATTGACAAGGTCGAGCACCTTGCCGATTCCGAAGTAGAAGAGCGAGAGGCCGTAGTTCTGGATCGTGAACATCGTGGCGTAGGCGGTCCCTAGCCTGTTCTCGGCTACGATCTTAGCGACCGACGGCCACATCGCGGCCGGGACCAGCGAGAAGGCTATCCCCAGGGAGAACAGCCCGGTGTACCCTAGGATCCTGCTGTTAAGCACCGAGAGTGTCAGGTGAGCGTAGATAAGGAGGACCGAGCCGAGGATCATCAGCGAGGCGGCCTTGCCCTTCGCGTCCACCAGGCGGCCGAAGATCGGGGTGAAGATGATCGTGCCGAGCGGGATAAGCCCGCTGACCTTCGGTCCGTTCGTAAGGTAGGCGCCTACCTTATGGAAGAAAGACGCTCCCGACAGGTCGGGAAGAGTGTATGTAAAACCGAACTTGTTCACCAGCAGATCCGGAGCGTACTGCAGGAACGGGAAGACCGCCGAATAGAACGCAACGCAGAGAAGAGAGATGAAAATGAACGAGTGGTCCGTGATCAGCTTCACGAGGTCGCTGAACTTGAACTCGTCCTCGTGCACCTCCACGCCGCTGCCGGCGGCCTCTTCGGCCAGTTGCCTGTCGAGCTTCTTGTCGAGGCCGAGGTACGCGATGAAGAGCAGGGTGCCGAGAAGGATGATCGACGCCGAGATGACCAGGGCGTTGCTGAGGCTACCGCCGCCCAGATCCAGCGAGAACGAGATGGCCATGAAGCTTCCGAGCCTTCCGACCACGATGTTCATCCCCATCGCGAACGCCAGCTCTTTACCCTTGAACCATTTGACGATCGTTCGGCTGATCAGCACGCACGTCGTCTCCAGCCCTATTCCGAAGAGTATTCGTCCCACGACCATCGACCAGAGCATCTGGTTCTTGCTCGTGCCGAAAGTGCCCTTGCTGCCGAGCCACACGATGTAGGCGCCCAGCGTAGCGATGACGGCGAGGATGATGCCTGTCTTGCGGATCCCCCAGCGGTCGAGGGCTATTCCTCCGACGATGATCATCAGGGCCAGGTTGGCCCAGGTTGTGGAGCTGATGAGTAGTCCGAACTGGGAGCTTGTGAATCCCAGCTGGCTCTCGAAGAGAGACTTCAGAGGTCCGAGGCCGT
>Ga0315542_1001739_pt1 | contig 13542 bp, 7 predicted proteins | sample SalMarSW160120MG_FD_202541 | JGI IMG/M metagenome (GOLD analysis project Ga0315542, IMG submission 202541) | Salt marsh sediment microbial communities from the Plum Island Ecosystem LTER, Massachusetts, United States - Salt Marsh Sediment SW1601-20 ...
CCACCTCCCGAGCCTCGCCGGGCAAACCGGCCACGTACCCGTGTGCGTGCCGAGGCGGGAGGTCGGCCCATGTACATCAGTCACATTCACGTGCCGGCGAAGGGCGGCTCACGGAAGAGGCGTCGCGCCCGCCGTCGCGCCATCGCGGAGCAGCACGCCGCCCTACGCAAGCAGGAGCGGCTGGACAGATGCCGCAAGGAAGCACGTCTGCAAGCGATCATGCGCGAGCGTCTCGCTAGCTCCGACAAGCACAATCCTCGCATAAGTCTCATGCAGGTCCTCGACTACTTGCAGCTCGAGTATCATGCCCGCCGGCGCATCGATGCCCTGCTGGACGTATTGTCTGAGACCTCGCCGCGTCTCGTCGATCCCGACAACGCATTGGTTTTCAGCCGCCTGATCAGTCAGCCCTGGATTCGCCCCTTGCGGGGCTGGTCGCCTCGTGGGCGCAGCCCGCGCACTCACCTGATCTCGCTGGTCGATCACCTTTTGATCCTCTATCGGGTCCCCGCCTTCATCAAGAGCGCCTTTCTCAGCTCGGAGGAGGCCGATCGCAATGTCGTACGCGTGGCGCCGCTGCTTGCTCATCTGGGCCGGGGTGAGAGCATTCGGTCCTGTGTCGAGGCAGACATCATCCAGATGCCCCTCACCCGGCGCATGGGCCATCTGTTCGTGACCGCACCGGAAGGTATGAGCGTCCTGATGGCTCTGCTGCGAGCTCAGGTGCTGGGTCATGGCGGTGATGAGGCGCTGGCTCGTGCCGTGATCGGTGCTCGCATCTCCGAGAGGCACGGTTCGCTTCGCTTCTGGGACGAGGCAATCCACTGGTTCTGCCGTCAGCCGGACCTGGACCTCGTCCAGGTCGGACCTCTCACCGATTACCTAGAGCACCGCCACCGCGAAAGCTCCCGGTTCCGGCTGAAGGGCCGCACGGTCAGATCCCTGACCCGCGGCATGCAGAGCTGGCATCGCGAGCTGGCAGTCGCGCGGCTGCGCGGCATCATCTTCCTCCCTTCCGGCCTGTTCGGGGGAACCTGGCGCATCAAGACCAGCGGCGAGGGCCGCCCCGACAGGGAGATCGTCTGGACCATGCTGGAGATTCTCAACAGCAAGGACCTGACCTCCGAAGGTCGTATCCTGAGGCATTGTGTGAGCAGCTACACCCACAAGGTGGCTTCCGGCAGTTGCGCGATCTGGTCGCTGCGGTGCAACGAGGCGCGTTGCGTGACCATCGAGGTCTCCCTGCAGGATAGGGCGGTGGTCCAGGTACGGGGCAAATTCAACCGCCCGCCGAGGCCTCAGGAAATGGCCATGCTGCGCAGGTGGGCCAGGACAAACCATCTCATCGTGGACAGTGTACGGCTCCTGTGGGAATAATGGGCAGCCTACCAGAGGGGATTGGTCCAGGAGTTTCAGCCCGATACGAGGTGGTTTGTGCCGATCCGATGAGTCGCCCGACCCGCAGGAATCGGCTCGCCTGCCGCAAGGAGAGACATCATGAACAGGATTCGCTTCGTTCTTGCTCTCACGATCTGCCTCGGCCTGCTGTCATCGTCATCCGCCCTTCCCGGCGCGACCGACAGCGAGAACGTCACCCTGGCCGGCCACTGGCCGCACGGTCCCTGCCTCGCCACGGCCGCCCAGGGCAACCTGGTGATTTTCGGCGACGGCTGTCTGTTGACGATCGCCCAGATCACGGATCCGGACATCTTCACCCAGCTGGGCAATATCGAGCTGCCGGTGGCCATCCGCAACATCGCCGTTGCCGGAGACCACGTCTATGTGGTCGGCGAGGTCAACGGACTACAGGTCGTCGACATCAGCGACCCAGCCGACCCGGCTATCGTGGGTAGCAATCCCCTGGCCGGGTATGCATGCGATGTCGCTGTGGCCGGTGATCATGCCTACGTGGCCGACAACTATTATGGCGTGCGCGTCGTCGACATTACCGATCCAGCCAGCCCCACCGAGGTCGGCTTCCTGCAGTCCGACGGTCTGGCCCGGGGTCTTGCCGTCAGCGGCGATCATGTCTACGCGGCGGCGGACTACAACGGTCTGCGAATCATCGATGTCAGCGACCCCGCCGCGCCCGTCGAGGTCGGATTCATCGACACGCAGAATCAGGCGCTGGAGGTGGATGTCAGCGGTTCCTATGCCTACGTGGCGGACTTCGATGACGGTCTGCGCGTTGTGGACGTCAGTGATTCAGCCCAGCCGACCGAGATCGGCTCCTGGAACATTGGTGTCCATGTCAACAAGGTCTGCATCCTGGGAAACGAGGCATACGTGGCGTCCGGCAGTGCCGGGTTGTACGTGATCGACATTACCACACCAGCCGGTCCACTGGAAATCGGACATTATGAAACCAAGGGCTGGGCACTGGGGGTCTCTGCGGTGCCGGGACACGCCTACGTCGCCGCCTCGACCGGCATGTACTGGCTGGACGTCAGCGATCCAACCGATCCGGCGGCTGTCTTCGTACAGAACACACCTGGCGAGATCTACGGGATCGAGGTCCACGGCGACCGCGCGTACGTGGTGGGATACGGTTCCGGACTCTGGATACTCGACGTCGGCGATCCCAGCCAGGCGACAACGCTTGGCTATCTCGAGACGGAGGCCATCAATCCCTCCCTGACCGTGGTCGACGATCACGCCTACCTGGGATGCAATTGGGAAGGTCTGCGGGTGGTGGATGTCTCGGATCCCGGGAACCCGAGCGAGGTCGGACTGGCATATGTCTCCGCGCCCGTGAGCAGCATCGCGTTCGCGAATGATCACGTCTTCGCGGCCTGCTCTTCCGGGGGATTGCAGGTCGTGGACGTTGCCACGCCCTCGTCCCCGCAATGGATCGGCTCCCTCGCGACCCTCGACGAGGCGCAGGACATCGCCATCCTGGGGAACTACGCCTACGTCGCCTGCGGCTTCAGCGGGCTGTCCATCTGCGACATCAGCGATCCGGCCCATCCCACCGAGGTCGGTCATTTCGCGACTGCCAATCAGGCCTTGGGAGTGATTGCGCGGGGGAACCAGGTCTACATCGCCAATGGAAACGATGGCCTGCGGATCCTCGATGTGAGTGATCCCGCCGATCCCCAGGAGGTCAGCGTCCTGGATCCGGGATACTGGGCGCATGGCATCGCTCTCAGCGCGGAGGGAGCCAGCCAGAGCCATGCTTACGTGGCCGGCTGGAATGCGGGACTGCGCCTCGTCGACATCAGCACGCTGTCGTCGCCGGTCGAGATCGGTTCCTTCGAGACCTTCACGGTCGTCCGTCGAGTCTCCATCCAGGGCAGGTATGCCTTCGTGGCAGCAGACGCCGGCGGCCTCTGGATCTTGGAGGACGCGCTGGTCACGGCCACCTATCTGGAGTCGTTCCTGGCCGGAAGAGAGAACGGCCAAGCTGTCATCAGGTGGCACCTGTCCCGGCTGCCGGACGACGGGGCCCTCTACCTCTGGCGAGGAGAGCCAGGCGGCGGGATGCAGAGGATCAGCGACGAGCCGTTTTCGGGAATGCTGTCCGGCGAGTTCGTTGACCCGTCCCCACCAGCGGGGGGAGCCGAGTACTGGCTGCAGGAACTTGGCTTGAACGGCTCGCAGCGCTGGCTCGGGCCGGCGAACCTGCCGGCCGAGTCGTCGCGGTCCTTGGTTCCGGAACTGTGCCAGAATCTTCCCAATCCCTTCAATCCCCGGACCGTCATCCGGTTCACGCTGCCCGAGAACACGCAGGCGGAGATCGCGGTGTACTCCGTGCAGGGCCGACGGGTCGCCGGCCTGGCAAGCGGTCTGCTGACGCGGGGAATGCACGAGATCGTCTGGGAGGGTTGCGACGATGGCGGGCGCAACGCGCCTTCGGGGCTGTACTTCTACCGCCTGACGACGAACGCGTATATACTGACCAGGAGAATGCTGCTGATCAGGTAGAGCTGATACCGCCAGGGCTGACGGGAACGTGTCGACATGAAGACGGTGATGTCCATCGGTGCTCATCCGGACGACATGGAGTTCGGCTGTACCGGCACGATCATGCAGCTGCTGCGCCGGGACTACCGGGGCGTCATGGTCCTTTTGACCAACGGGGAGAACGGCTTCAAGGCCGGAGAACTGCCGCCCGGGGAACGCGTGGCGGTCCGGAAGCGGGAGCAACGCGAGGCGGCGCACCTGCTCGGCATGCAGGACATCGAGTTTCTCGACAACCAGGACGGTTATCTCGAGTACGACGAGGACCTCCGGCGCCGGCTCGTCATCCTGCTCAGGAAGTATCGACCGGAGATCGTCTTCTCCTTCGACCCTGCCAACCAGGCCTTCGACAACCTGAATCTCTTCCACCGCGATCATCGCATTGCCGCGGTCGCGACCTTCGATGCCGTCTTCGCCGCGAAGAATCCGTGGATATACCCCGGCCATCCCCACCGGGTCGAGGAGTTGTGGTTCTACGGGAGCAACGCGCCCGACCGCTTCGTCGACATCACCGAGGACATCGATCGCAAGCTGGAGATCCTGCTTTGCCACCGCTCGCAGTTCCCGGACCCGACCAGAATCGAGCGCTTCATCCGCGAGGTCCTCTCCGGCCCCCACGGCGACTACCGTCACTGCGAGCGGTTCCGGGTGCTGAAAACCGTGCAGATCGCCTGAGATCGTCAACGATCGGCCATTGGCGCCGCCGCCGGGCTGTGGTTACCCTGGACCGGGTACGCCGAACAGCGGAGGGACAGCGCCGTTATGAAGATCCTCTACCTCACACGCGAGTATCCGCCGTACGTCTACGGGGGGGCCGGCGTGCACGTCGAGCACCTCGCCCGCGAGATGGCCGGGCTGGCCCGGGTCGAGGTCCGGTGCTTCGGCGATCAGGACGAACCCGGCGGCAATCCGGTCGTGCGAGGCCTGCCCTACGGCGCGGGAATGTTCCGGGATCATCCCGGGCGCGTGCGGGCCGCGCTGTCGGCACTGGAGACCAGCCTGGCGGCGAACGTCCGTCCCATCAACGCCGACCTGGTCCACTGCCATACCTGGTACACCCATCTGGGCGGCATCGTCGCCAGGCTGGCCTACGGTCTTCCCCTGGTGGTAACGGTCCATTCCCTCGAGCCGCTGCGTCCGTGGAAGCGCGAGCAGCTCGGCCGGGGCTACGACCTGTCCTGCTGGGTCGAGCGCGCGATCCTAGCGATGGCCGACGCGGTGATCGCTGTCTCCCGGCAGGACGGCGAGGTGATCCGACACCAGTTCGGCGTTCCCGACGAACGCGTGACGGTCATCCCCAACGGGATCGACCCGGAGGTCTACCGCCCGGTGCAGGCGCCGGAAGCGCTGCGGCGCCACGGCATCGATCCCGAGGTTCCCTACGTGCTATTCCTGGGCCGCATCACGCGGCAGAAGGGCATCGGCCACTTCCTGGCGGCGGCCCGCCGGCTGCCTCCGGAAACGCAGATCGTGCTCTGCGCCGCGGGAGCGGACACGCCCGAGCTGGCCGCCGAGACCTCCGCGGCCGTCGCCGAGCTGCGGGCACGGCGTGGCCCCGGGCGGGTGATCTGGATCGACGCCATGGTGCCCCGCCAGGAGGCCGTCGCCCTCCATTCCCACGCGGCGGTGTTCTGCTGTCCATCCGTGTACGAGCCGTTCGGGATCATCAACCTCGAGGCGATGGCCTGCCAGACGCCTGTCGTCGCCAGCGCCGTCGGCGGCATACCGGACGTCGTCCTGCCAGGCGAAACCGGCGAGCTGATCGCGTTTGCGCCGGCGGGGCCGGACGACCTCGAGCCCGCGGATCCCGAGCGCTTCGCGGCCGATCTCGCGGCGGCGATCACGGGTCTGCTCGCCGATCCCGAGCGACGCCGCCGCCTCGGCGAGGCCGGCCGCCGCCGCGTGATCGCCGAGTTCGGCTGGACCGCCGTGGCCCGCCGGACCCATGCGCTCTATGAGCGTCTCATCGAATCCCAGCAGGAGGTGAGCGCGTCGTGAACCCGCGCGAGAAGCTGCCGCAGCCGGCGCCGGAGCTGAACCGCCGCGTCTGGCTGGAAAGCCCGCAACCTCGCGTCGACGACGGGCGCTGGCCCGTCAAGCGCGCGGTCGGCGAGACGATGGAGGTCACGGTCGATGCCCTGGCCGACGGCCAAGACGCCCTGGCGGTCGTCCTGAGGTGGCGGCCCGCGTCGGCAAGCGGGTGGCGCGAGGTGCCCATGCAGCATGTCGGCAACGACCGCTGGCGGGCTGCGTTCACGATCGGCAGCCAGGAACCTCACCACTACACGGCGGCGGCCTGGATCGAACGCTTCACGACCTGGCGCGACGCGCTGGTCAAGAAGCACGCGGTCGGGCAGGACGTGGGTCTCGAGCTGCAGGAAGGAGCCGCGCTGCTGCACGAGCACGCGGCCCGGGCTCCGCAACCCGACCGGCTGTGGCTGGAGCAGGCGGCGGCTGCCCTGACGGAGAACCGACCGATCGAGGAGCGCGTGGCGCGGGCCGCGGGCGACGACCTGGCCGCCATGGCTCGCAAGTATCCCGACCGTTCCGGCGAGACGACCCTCGACCGCGAGTTCGTGGTGGACGTCAACCGCCCGCGCGCGGCCTGCGGCGCCTGGTACGAGTTCTTTCCCCGTTCGGCCCTGACCGCGGCCGAGGAGCCGGTGCCGGGTTTCCGCGCCGCCGAGACGCGCCTGCCGGAGATCGCGCGCATGGGCTTCGACGTGGTCTACCTGCCGCCGATCCACCCCATTGGCAAGACTCACCGCAAGGGGCGCAACAACACCGGCAAGCCCGAATCCGGTGATCCCGGCAGCCCCTGGGCCATCGGTGCGGCCGAGGGCGGGCACAAGGCGGTGCATCCGGAGCTGGGCAGCCTGGAGGACTTCGATCACTTCCTGGCCGCGACCCGGCAGCACGGCCTCGAGCTGGCCATCGATCTGGCCTACCAGTGCTCGCCGGATCATCCCTACGTGGCCGAGCACCCGCAGTGGTTCCGCCACCGGCCGGACGGCAGCATCCGGTACGCGGAGAATCCGCCCAAGAAGTACGAGGACATCTACCCGCTCGACTTCGAGAATGCGGACTGGCGCGAGCTGTGGCGCGAGCTGCTGGACGTGGCGCTGTTCTGGTGCGCGAGGGGCGTGCGCATCCTCCGGGTCGACAATCCCCACACCAAGCCACTGCGCTTCTGGCAGTGGCTGATCGCCGAGGTCAAGCGCCGCCATCCGGAGACCATCTTCCTCGCCGAGGCCTTCACGCGCCCGAAGCTGATGTACGCGCTGGCCAAGGTGGGCTTCGACCAGTCCTACACCTACTTCACCTGGCGCAACACCGAGCGTGAGCTGAAGCAATACCTGCGCGAGCTGACCAGTCCGCCGGTCAGCGAGTTCTTCCGGCCCAACTTCTTCACCAACACGCCCGATATCCTGCCGGAGTACCTGCAGTTCGGCGGCCGGCCGGCCTTCCAGATCCGCCTCGTGCTGGCGGCGACGCTGGCCGCCAGCTACGGGATCTACAGCGGATTCGAGCTGTGCGAGAACCGGGCCTTGCCGGAACGCGAGGAGTACCTGGACGCCGAGAAGTACGAGCGCAAACGCTGGGACTGGGACCGGCCCGGCAACATCCGCGAGCTGATCACCCGGGTCAACACCATCCGCCGCGACAATCCCGCGCTGTACCGCAACGATCGTCTCATGTTCCATCCCGTGGACAACGAGCAGCTGATCTTCTACAGCAAGACCACACCCGACCTGGACAACATCATCCTGGTGGCGGTGAATCTCGATCCTCATCACCGGCACTCGGGCTGGGTGGATTTGCCGCTCGCGGAGTTGGACATCGGACCGCACGACGTGTACCAGATGCACGATCTGATCGGCGAGGGACGCTATCTGTGGCAGGGCGCTCACAACTACGTGGAGCTGGATCCGCAGGTCATGCCCGCTCAGATATTCCGGCTACGACGCCGCGTGCGCACCGAGCGCGACTTCGACTATTTCATGTAACGATCTTATATAGTGCGGTGATGGTCCGAAGGCCGAACGGCAAGAGACCAAGGGGGATATCATTGTCCGGCAGCAAGAACACGCTCTGGTACAAGGATGCCATCATCTACGAGCTGCACGTCAAGGCCTTCCGGGACAGCAGCGGCGACGGGCGCGGGGATTTTCGCGGACTGATCGAGAAGCTGGACTACCTGGAGAGCCTGGGGGTGACGGCCATCTGGCTGCTGCCCTTCTACCCCTCCCCGCTGCGCGACGACGGGTACGACATCTCCGACTATCGCGGCGTCCATCCCGACTACGGCACCCTGCGCGACTTCCGAGCCCTGGTGCGCGAGGCGCACCGGCGTGGCCTGCGCGTGATCACCGAGCTGGTCGTCAACCACACCTCGGACCAGCACCCGTGGTTCCAGGCCGCCCGCCGGGCGAAGCCCGGCTCGGCGCAGCGCAACTACTACGTCTGGAGTGACGACGACAAGAAGTTCGCCGAGACCCGGATCATCTTCCGCGACACGGAGGCCTCCAACTGGGCCTGGGACGCCGTCGCCGGCCAGTATTACTGGCACCGTTTCTTCAGCCACCAGCCCGACCTGAACCACAACAATCCGAAAGTGGTTCAGGCGGTGATCAGGGTGCTGCGCTTCTGGCTCAAGATGGGGGTGGACGGGCTGCGGCTCGACGCCGTGCCGTATCTCTGCGTGCGCGAGGGCACCAGCAACGAGAACCTTCCCGAGACGCACGCGGTGATCAAGCAGATGCGCGCCGCGGTGGACGCCGAGTTCGACGACCGCATGCTGCTGGCCGAGGCCAACCAGTGGCCGACCGACGTGCGGCCCTATTTTGGTGACGGCGATGCCTGTCACATGGCCTTCCACTTCCCGCTGATGCCGCGGATCTTCATGGCCCTCTCCCAGGAAGACCAACGGCCGATCATCGACATCCTGAAGCAGACGCCCGAGATTCCCGATTCCTGCCAGTGGACCCTGTTCCTGCGCAACCACGACGAGCTGACCCTCGAGATGGTCACGGACGAGGAGCGGGACTACATGTACTCGGCCTACGCTGGCGACCCGCGCATGCGTCTGAACCTCGGCATCCGCCGCCGCCTCGCTCCCTTGCTCAACAACTCGATGCGGAGGATCGAGCTGATCAACAGCCTGCTCTTCTCCTTCCCCGGCACGCCGGTCATCTACTACGGCGACGAGATCGGCATGGGCGACAACATCTTCCTCGGCGACCGGGACGGGGTGCGGACGCCCATGCAGTGGTCGGTCGACCGCAATGCCGGCTTCTCGAGCTGCGATCCGGCGCGGCTCTACCTGCCGGTGCTGATGGATCCCGTCTACGGCTACGGGGCGGTGAACGTCGAGGCCCAGGATCGCAACCCCTCCTCCCTGCTTCACTTCATGCGCCGGCTGATCGCCCTGCGACGCCAGCACAAGGCCTTCGGCCGCGGCAGCATGGAGTTCCTGCATCCCGAAAACCGGCATGTCCTGGCCTACCTCCGGCGTTACCGTGGCGAGACCCTGCTCTGCCTGGCCAACCTCAGCCGCTACGTGCAGCCGGTGGAGCTGAACCTGGACGAGTTCGACGGCTGGACGCCCGTCGAGATGATCGGCCGCACCGAGTTCCCGACCATCGGCGAGCTGCCGTACTTCCTGACCGTGGGTCCGCATGCCTTCTACTGGTTCCTGCTCGAGCCCCAGCCGGAGCCGATCATCACCGGTCAGGCCGTGACGACGAAGCGGGCCGAACAGCTGCCGGTGGTCACGCTCGAGCGCGGCGTCGAGCTGCTGGACGACACCAGCCGTTACGTCCTCGAGACCGAGGTCCTGCCCCATTTCCTGCGCCGCCAGCGCTGGTTCCGCAGCAAGGCCCGCGCGCTGGGTTCGCTGCGCTTGCTCGACTGGTGCCACCTGGGAACAGGCTTCTACGTGACCGTCGTCGAGGCCCGATACGAGGACGGCGGGACCGAGCGCTACGCCCTGCCCGTGAGGGCCGTCACCGGCAAGCCGGCCGAGAAGCTGGCGGCGGACGTACCTGCCAGCGTCATGGCTCGCCTGCGCACCCCGCGCACCGAGGGAATCATCTGCGACGCCCTGGCCGATCGCACGTCATGTCGCGAGCTCTATGCCGCCATCGTGGACGGTCGCCAGTACGACACCGCGCGCGACGGCGGAATCCGGGCCTTCACGGCCAGCGGCATGCGGAGCGACCTGTTCGTCCGTGCCGGCGCCCCTTCGGTGCGTCGCCTGTCGGTGGAGCAGAGCAACACCTCCATCGTGATGGACGAGGCCTTCGTGCTGAAGTTCTACCGGCAGCTCGAGGACGGGCCCAATCCCGATCTCGAGGTGGGGCTGCATCTGACCGAGCGCACCGGATTCACCGGCATGGCCCGCGTGCAAGGGGGCATGGCCTATATCGGCCGGGGCGGAGCGGAGACGACCATCGCCATGCTACAGGACTTCGTGGTCAACGAGGGCGACGGCTGGCAGCATGGGTTGCAGGCGGCCCGTGATTTTCTGGCCGCCATCGGCCGGCGCCACTGGCCGGATCCGCCGCCCCCTGTGGCGGCGGGCCCGCTGCAGCTGGCCACCCGGGAGCCACCGGAGATCTTCACCGCCGTCGCCGGCAACTTCCCGGAGCGGGCTCGGGAGCTGGGCCGCCGCACGGCCGAGTTCCATCGAGCCCTGGCCGGCGACCGGCGGCGTCCCGATTTTGCACCGCGGGCCATGACGACCGCTGACCTCGAGGCCCTGGCCGACGCCTGCACGGCTCACGTGCACGAGGCCCTCGAGCTGCTCAACAGAAGCGCGAGCAAGCTGGCTGAAAGCGAGCGCGGGAACGCCGACCGGGTGCTGACCGCCGGGCCGCAGCTCATCGCCCGTTTCCAGGACCTGCCCGGCCTGTCAGAGGCCGGCCAGCTCATCCGGATCCACGGCGATTACCATCTCGGACAGGTGCTGGTCACCGATAGGGGCTGGCTGCTGATCGACTTCGAGGGCGAGCCGCTGCTTCCCCTCGCCGAGCGCCGTCAGAAGCAATCGCCGCTGAAGGACATCGCCGGCATGATCCGCTCGTTCGATTACGCGGCCCAGACCGTGCGGCACGAGGTATCCGCACGGCGGCCGGAGCGTCTTGCAGCCGCCGCCGCCTGGGCTGCGGTCTGGAATCGCTGGATGGGGGCGATCTTCCTGGCCGGCTACCTGGGCGCCATGGGCGACAGGCCGCCGCTGGCCGCCGGCGAGGCGGCGCGCGAGGTGCTGCTGGATGTCTTTCTGCTGGACAAGACCTTCTACGAGCTGAAGTACGAGCTGAACAACCGCCCCGACTGGGTTCACATCCCTTTGGCGGGCATCCTCGATATCATCACGCGGACGATGGGCCCGGAGAACGGAGAGGGAAGGGGCTAGCACCATGAGCGAGCATGTCGAGCTGCTGAGCGACTACGATCTGCATCTCATCGGCGAGAGCACGCACTACCGGCTATGGGAGAAGCTCGGCGCTCATCCAGCCGAGGTCCGTGGCCGCCGCGGTGCGCGCTTCGCCGTCTGGGCACCCAATGCCGAGCAGGTTGCGGTGGTCGGCGACTTCAACGGCTGGGACGCCGCCGCCGATCCCCTGCGGCTGCGGGGCGGCTCAGGCATCTGGGAGGGCTTCGTCCCCGGCCTGAAGCCGGGCGCGCTGTACAAGTACGCCATCACCTCGCACGGCGGTGGCTATCACGTGCAGAAGACCGATCCCTTCGGCTTCGGCTGCGAGCTGCGGCCGCAGACGGCCTCGGTGCTCCACGATCTCGGCGGCTTCCAGTGGAACGATCAGGAATGGATGCATACGCGCGGCGCGCGCCAGGCTCTGGACGCTCCGATCCTGATCTACGAGGTGCATCTCGGTTCCTGGATGCGCGTCCCCGAGGAGGACAACCGCTGGCTGAGCTACCGTGAGCTGGCCGACCGGCTCGTCGCTTACGTCGGGGAGATGGGCTTCACCCACGTCGAGCTGCTGCCGATCTCGGAGCATCCGCTCGACGCCTCCTGGGGCTATCAGACCGTGGGCTACTTCGCCCCCACGAGCCGCTACGGCTCGCCGCAGGACTTCATGCATTTCGTGGACACCCTACATCGCGCCGGCATCGGCGTGATCCTGGACTGGGTGCCGGCCCACTTCCCCCGCGACGAGCACGGGCTCGGCTACTTCGACGGCACCCACCTCTTCGAGCACGCCGATCCCCGCCAGGGCGAGCAGCCGGACTGGGGCACCTTCGTCTTCAACTACGGCCGCCCCCAGGTGTCGAACTTCCTGCTGGCCAACGCCTTGTACTGGCTGGAGGTCTATCACGTCGACGGGCTGCGGGTGGACGCGGTCGCCTCGATGCTCTACCTGGACTACTCGCGCCGCGAGGGCGAGTGGATTCCCAACCGCTTCGGCGGCCGCGAGAATCTCGAGGCGATCGACTTCCTGAAGCGGTTCAACGAGGTGGTCTACCGGGAACACCCGGACATCATCACCATCGCGGAGGAATCGACGGTTTGGCCCGGCGTCTCGCGCCCGACCCATCTCGGCGGGCTCGGCTTCGGCCTGAAGTGGGACATGGGCTGGATGCACGACACGTTGAGCTACTTCTCCCTGGACAGCATCTTTCGCAAATTCCATCACGAGAAGCTCACCTTCAACATGGTGTACGCCTTCCACGAGAACTTCCTGCTGCCGCTGTCCCACGACGAGATGGTCCATGGCAAGGGTTCGCTCCTCGGCAGGATGCCGGGCGACGAATGGCGCAAGTTCGCCAACCTGCGCGCCCTGTTCGGCTACATGTTCACGCACAGCGGCAAGAAGCTGCTGTTCATGGGCGGCGAGTTCGGGCAGTGGTCGGAGTGGAACGTGGCCGGCAGCCTGGACTGGCACCTGCTCGAGCAGGACAGTCACCGGGGCCTGCAGCGCTGGGTGCGCGACCTGAACACGCTGATCCGGGGCGAGCCGGCGCTCCACGAGCTGGATTGCGAGCCCGCCGGCTTCCGCTGGCTGGACTGCAACGACAGCGAGCAGAGCGTGCTGTCCTACATGCGCTTCGCCCGCGACGACCGGCGCCTGGTGGTCTGCATCTGCAACTTCACTCCGGTGCCGCGCCGCAACTACCGGATCGGCGTCCCGCGCGGCGGACACTGGGACGAGATCCTCAACAGCGACGCCCCCCTGTACGGCGGCAGCAACCAGGGCAACCTCGGCGGCGCCCAGGCGACGCCGGTCCCCTGGCACGGCTTCGACCAGTCGCTGAGCATCACCGCACCCCCGCTGGGCATGGTGGTATTCCGTCCCTCCGAGTTGGGCTGAGCCACACGCGGCCGGACTATCCAGATCGGCCGGCCAGACGTGCCACGTCGGGGGGTCGGTTCGTTCGCGGGGCCTAACTTCGCCGGTACACGTCGGTGCTCAGGTACTTGAGGCCCGAGTCGGCCATGAGCGTGACTACTCGGGCATCGGGCCCAAGCAGTTCCGCCACGCGAAGCGCGGCGACAACGTTCGCCCCGGACGAGGTCCCGGCGAACAGGGCTTCCTCCCGGGCGATGCGCCGAGCCAT
>Ga0315542_1001741_pt1 | contig 13539 bp, 14 predicted proteins | sample SalMarSW160120MG_FD_202541 | JGI IMG/M metagenome (GOLD analysis project Ga0315542, IMG submission 202541) | Salt marsh sediment microbial communities from the Plum Island Ecosystem LTER, Massachusetts, United States - Salt Marsh Sediment SW1601-20 ...
GGCTTGACTTCCCCGGGAACCGGCACCCCTTTTCCGATGGGGGGGTTCACATAGTCCAGGAAATCCGCCGGATAGCAGGAGTAAAGGTTCGCAACTTTCGCGGTGTCCATGACAGAGCCGCCGCCCACGGCTACAAATGCATCAAATCCGCCCGCAGCGGCAAATTCAGCGGCTTCCTTGAAAGATGAATCAGTCGGTTCTATCCTCACCTCGTCGAATAAGGAATATTCTATCCTTTCTTTGGAAAGCGATTCCAGGACCGTTTGAACAGGAGGCAGGTCCCTCAGGACCGGGTCTGTAACCACCATGGCTCTCTTCACCTGCCGCTCCGAGAGATCCATCCCCACCTCGCGGGTAGCACCCTCTCCGAAACGGATACCCGACGCGGCCATTTCAAAAGCATACTCATATTCCATCTTCGTCTCCTTTCCATAAAAAGGCTTTGTATAGAAAATCCCTTCTTCTCCGATCCCTCATGCACCAGGTTCGATGTGCCGCTAATCAGATTCAGTGAAGAACAAGGAGGATGGGGGCGCTAAGGGCATACTCTTCGAATAACACACGGCTGAGTGGACAGTCAATAACAACATGAACTTTAGTTGAGTGTTTTTATTGACAATCTTACAGTAAGCCATATATTTAGGGCTCATGCACTTTAAATATCATTATTCATCACTACGGTGGGATATTTCGTTTGTGACGCATTCACCACACGGTTACAGAGATCACAAGGCATTTTGATTTCTTGTCCATTTTCCTGCTCAAGGCTTCACAAGAAGGAGGGATTAAAAGTGGCCGGATGCGTGTGTCCCTGGTGGCTGGCATATACATTCGACAATCCTCTTCGCCGTCTTATCCATAAACCGGAGAAGCTCCTGGCCCCATATGTGCGGGAAGGGATGACCGCCATGGATGTGGGGTGCGGTATGGGCTTTTTTTCCATCGGCCTGGCCAGGCTGGTGGGTGACCGCGGGCACGTTATCTCCTTGGATATCCAACAAAAGATGCTGGATGTGCTCAAAAAACGCGCGGAGAAAGCCGGAGTGCTGAATCGAATCCAGCTTCACAGGTCCGAGCCCGGGACCATCAACATTGAGGCCGGCGCGGATTTCATCCTGTGTTTCTGGATGGTCCATGAGGTTCCTGACACCGCCGCATTTTTCCGCGAGCTGCGCCGGCATGTCAACCCGAACGGCAGACTTCTGATTGTTGAACCAAAGAAGCATGTTTCAGATATGCACTTTGAAGAAACAGTGGGCCTGTTCCAGGAATCAGGCTTTGACCTTGCCGAGAGGCCCGGAATCAGCATGAGCAGGACAGCCGTTTTTGTCGCCCGTACGGCATGAAAGCACTCGCAAGTTTCACTTCCCTTCACCTGGCGGCGGATTTGGGCCTTGCGCAAAGGCTTGACAGCCCTTCTTTCCGCCTTACTTTGTAATAACCGACGAAAGGAGGCTGTTCTTCATGCTCAGAAAGATAGTTGTCGGCCCATACCAGGCCAATTGTTATGTTCTCGGGTGCAAAGAGACGATGGAAGGGCTCGTTATTGATCCCGGCGACGAAGTATTCCGGATCGTACAGGCAATAACGGAAACCGGCCTCACTATACGGCACATCCTCATCACCCACGGCCATATAGATCACGTTGGGGGCGCCGCCGAGTTGAAAAGGATCACGGGCGCTCCCGTTTCCATTCATCCCCTGGACATCACCGGCCTGGGATTCTCTCCTGACAGGGAGGTAAATGACGGAGACGACATTCGGGTCGGCACCTACCTGATAAAGGTCCTCCACACGCCGGGGCATTCCCCCGGAGGTGTGTGCTATCTGGCGCCCGGAGCGGTATTCACGGGGGATACCCTCTTTGCCGGTTCTATCGGAAGGACCGACTTCCCCGGCGGGGACTACGGCCGGCTCATCAAAGGGGTCCAATCCAAGCTGTTTACCCTCGATGAGAACCTGCGCGTCTATCCCGGCCACGGCCCGCCCAGCACCATCGCCACGGAACAGGCCACAAATCCCTTTTTTCGGTGATTGACGTTCAGGAAGCGTTCTTCCGCGACCCTTCCCTTATATATTAAGGAGATGAGACCGGTGGCGGAATCGGGCTGACGATGAGCTACTTGCAGACGTCGACCCACGAGGCCTTTGTGAGCCGGGCAATTTCTTCAGGGCTTATCTCGATGCAGGTATTTCGCGACCCCGCCGCAGGATATACCCGCTCGAACGGTTTGAGACTCTTGTCCAGATAGACCTCCGCCAACTCCTTGACGCCGAAGGGACACACCCCGCCGACCGGGTGCCCGGTAGCTTCCAGGACCTCGTCGGGGGACATCATTTTGGCCCGCGCCTGGAACTGTTCCTTGAATTTCCGGTTGTCAATCCTCGCATCTCCCTTTGTCACCACCAGTATGCTCCTATCCTTTATCTTGAATGCCAGGGTCTTGGCGATCAGAGCGGATGGGACTCCCAGGGCCTCTGCGGCCCGGTCCACGGTTTCAATGCTCGCGTCGAATTCCAACACTTCATAAGACAGGTCATTTTCCTGAAAATACGCCTTTACGTTTTCAACGCTCATTGTCATCCTCCATACAAGATTACCTTAGCGCGGGTTTGTCCCTGACACAAGGATTATTGACGGGGCAAGGCGGGAGCCTGGACAATCGGATCATTTTCCCGAACGTGGTACGGAATTTGCTCAATCTAAGTGGGGTTATTGCAGCGGTCCCGAGGCTGATTGGAAGCAAATTGCAGTGTTTGCAATGAGTTAATGCTTATGTATTTCCGAAATGAGGACGATGAATGTGTATACTTCTATACATCTGTGTATCTTTCCTGAAGCATAAGAGGGAAGTTCGAAGGGAGGCCAGAAATGTCAACCGCAGAGTTATTAACGATTGTACCTGGTTCGCCGGTCCTTTCCGGACTGATTTTGTTCATCATTGCGTTGCTTATGTTGTATCTCGCACGCGCTCCGTCTCATCGGGCCATCCGGTCCGTCGGCTCTATTTTGCATTCCGCAATGCGCATTGCGTCCAGGTCCGTTCTTCGGGGTGAGCAGTATTTGGTGGAAAGAAACAGGGAAGTTCTGCTGGCAGCCGGGAGAGAAGCGGTCGAGCGTTCCATTGAGCGTGAATTTCAACGGGTGGACGCGGTTGTCAAGCGGGATCTGAGTGCATACCCGGCATTGCAGCTCAAATTGAGTGAGCAGATTACGCTCATCGATGAAGATTACCGTGAAAGCACCGAGCTGCCTCCCCCGTCGCCTGCATGGGTGGGGGCAGTGAAAGCGGTCGCAAATATCCAGCCCCAGGGAGACGGAACGGTCGCCGACATCCTCATGGAAATCCAGGAAAGCACCGAAAAGCAGTACAAGAAGGCCATGAATGACTACCGGGACAGCATGGGTGTCCGGCATGCCCTGCTCAAGAAGATGATGCCTCACTGGCGGAAGCTGGCCGAGACCCTGTACAAAGTGGGGAAGAACATTACCGGCCTTCAGGAACGGGCAAAGGTAATTGACCGCAGGATGGACGAATACGAACAAATACGCGCAGGGAGCGTGCGGGCCCAGCAGACGCTGACCTCGTCGTCCATGACCCAGTTCGTTATTTCAGGTTTCGTGCTCCTCATTGCCTTCGGCGGGGCCGTCATCAATTTCAACCTGATCGCATTGCCCATGTCGGAGATGGTTGGAGGAGCCAGCTACATCGGGAGGTACCCAATGGCCAGCGTTGCGGCGATGGTTATTATCCTCCTTGAGGTCTCGATGGGTCTCTATTTGATGGAATCTATCCGTATCACGAATCTCTTTCCCATCATCGGGTCCATGGACGACAGGATGCGGAGGAAAATGATATGGATTACATTTGCAATCCTCCTCGTGCTGGCCTGTGTCGAGTCTTCATTGGCCTTCATGCGTGAGCAGATTGCTGCCGATATGGAGGCATTGCGGCACACATTGACCACTTCGGAAACGATTCAACCCGTGAATTCGTGGATACCGACAGTCGGCCAGATGGTAATGGGATTTATCCTCCCATTCGCGTTGACATTCGTGGCCATTCCGCTGGAATCGTTTGTCAATGCCTCCCGCACGGTCGGCGGTGTCGTTGCGGCTGCGGCGCTTCGCTGGATGGCGTTCATGTTCCGTCTTTTGGGAAATACCGCCAAATACCTTTCCGAATTCCTGGTTAATGTATATGACGTGCTGATTTTTCCCCCGCTTTATATCGAAAGGCTTGCTTTTCACAGGACGGCTGAGGAACAAATCCATCCACAGGAGGGCGGGCTATGAAAAGGTTCCTCATAACACTGACGATCCTCGGAGCGTGCCTGTTTTTCGTCGGTTGTTCGGATGTGAACAGCCATTCCCGCGGCGTATACCTGCTCATGGATACATCGGGCACGTATAAGAATGAATTGAAAAAGGCGTGCAGCATTATCTACTACCTCCTCGGTACCCTGAAACCGGGCGATTCCCTTGGAGTCGCGAGGATAGATACGGGGAGCTTCAGCGAAAAGGATATTGTAGCCAAGAAGACGTTCGACAACCGGCCGTCCGTTTCCAATCAGCAAAAAAGGCTTTTCAAAGACCGAGTGGACAAATTTGTTGCCTCGGTAAAGGGGAGTCCCTATACGGATATCAGCGGGGGCATTCTCCAGGCCGTGGAATACCTGAACGAAACCGGAGCAGGGGAAAAATACATCCTGATTTTTTCCGATTTAAAAGAGGACCTGCGAAAGGGCTATATCCGCAACTTTGACATCGAAATGCCGAGAGTTCACGTTGTCGCCCTGAATGTCACCAAACTGCGCAGCGACAATATTGATCCCAGAGAATACATGAACCGCCTGGAATACTGGCAAAAGCGGGCACAGGACGGCGGCGCGACCTGGCGCGTTGTCAATGACCTCGAAAGACTCGACACGATCCTGGCCGATCGATGATATTGCACTGCGCGTTTCTCCTGTTTCCGTTCGTCCAGGCTCTTGAGAATCTTCTCAAGACCCCGCTGCCGCGAGTTCCATTATAAGAGGTGGCGGTCGATATTGGGATCGGGTCCGGACGGGGGAGAAACCGCCTTCGGAGAGGATGTGGCCGGTCTGGTTTTTTTCCTCTTTTTATAAAACCGGCTGGCCTTGGCGCGATTACCGCAATCGCGCATGTCGCACCAGCGCCGGCTGAGATTGCGGCTGGTGTCCAGAAACAGCCAGCCGCAGCTGGGATCGCCGCACTTCTTGACTCTCCTGAGCTCCGGGGACACAAGCAAATCCGCTGCAGAACGAACAAGAGGATTGAGTATTCGATCCGGTTTCTCCGGATCAGCATTCGTATTCCAGACAAAGTGCTGTTCCTGCTGGATGATCTCTGAAAATTGCATTGCCGTACCGAGATACCGGTTAAAGATCACCAGATCCTGTTCGGCGACGGGCAGGCCTCCGGCAATCGTGGAAAAAATTCGATAAATCGCCTCCCGCAGCTGAATCGCGTCTCGTATAACAACGCGGCCCTCCAGAGAATCTATTTCCGCGAGTTGTAATAATCGTTCCGCCTCTCGATCCGAGATCGTGCCCACGTACCGGCTCCAAACGACAAGATCATGGTAGGTGCGCAGGTATTCAACAGGATGATCGGTCCCCCGCCAGTCCAGGGTATTGACAAAATCCAGGCATAGCCGGCCCCCCAGAAGGCTTAGATTGCCGGCATGTTTTTCGGTATTGTCCACCAGATGCCTCTCGATGTATTCTAACCTTCAAAAAGTTATTGACAGGTTATGAATTCTTGGATATGAATATAACCTGCTAAATCATAATAGCGGGTTATATTATTGTCAAGCAATTTATCGCGGGGGGCGGGAGAGATGCAGCAATTTGAATTTATGGAGAAATTTGAAGAGCTCCTGGAACAGCAGGGCTTTCAGAGCAGAATCGTATCCATTGAGCACCTCAAGGAATTGCAAGAGGAAATTGACGCCCTCCACAGAAAGAATCTGCTGGACGAAGAACTCTACGACGCTTATCTGGCTTCATTTGACTTTGCATGTCGGCAAAAGCTGCTCGACGCTCGATCACTGATCATCGCATCGGTTCCACAGCCCCAGGTTCGGGTTACGTTCGTCCGGGAAGATCGATCCTGTCCTGTCATCATTCCGCCGACGTATGCTTTTCCGTCAGATAATAACGTTGCGGATTTCTTGAGGGCACGACGGAGGATAATCTGCCTTCCAGGACCCTTGATAAACTAAGAGGGCTGGACATGATGGAATATGTCCCCGTGATCGGACGAAACCTGAAAGCCGCCCTCAGGGAAAAGGAAATCATTGAGGAGGGGTGCTGTGAACGAAATCGATGATCGTCACCTCCGGCGGCGCAAGAAACCGGATCGGAGGACCCCACGTACCGGAACCACGGCTGACGTACAGATGGCCGCCCCCGGGAAGCGTGAAAAAGCCGGCGGCATAAGGGGAGAACAGTTCCGTCACATACCTGAATGGGAAGATCTGCCCGCCGTGGATGTGTCCGGAAAGCTGCAGGTCGAATAGGCCCGCGGCATTCTTGTCTACAACCGGCCGATGCTTCAGGAGAAGGGTAAAGATCCTTCGTGAAGATGTAGAGAGGAGGTCCTTCTCCGAGACGACTTTTGCAAGGCCGAAGGATTTTCCGGCGGGGTCATCCACACCGAAAATCGCGATGACCCCGGGTATCTCGACGCCTTCGCCACGGAGCATCGAAAAGCCGGCCCTTTTCGTAATGCCCAGAGAGTACGGAAGGCCGGCGTAAAATTCGTGATTTCCCGTCACGGCAAATTTCCCATATTTGGCGGGGACCGATCGAAGCATATCGGCGGCCGCGGAAACGTTGTCCGCCTGCCCGTCTACCAGATCACCCGTAGATACCAGAATGTCCGGGACCGCCGCCCTGACCTTCGCAAGAATCCTTTTCAGCCTGTCTGTCCCGACGATGAGACCGAGGTGCACGTCGGAAATCTGGACAATCCTCAGCTTCCCTGTCTCTTTCGAAATCTTGGGGCTCTCGATGGTTATCCTTTCGGTTCGGATGTTCAGCGCCTCGAAATACCCGTAAGTCGCTATCGATACGGACGCCAGCAATGGGATGAGAAAGGCGGTCCGCGCCGTCATTTTCATCCAGGAAAGATCCAATTTGAAGATCCAGGCCATGAAGGAGACAAGGATCCTGCAGCCGTCGATGAGAAAAGAGGCACAGACAAAAAGGAACAGACAACCCATCCAGGTGTAACCGACATAGGCCAATGCCTTTGCCGGAAGTTCCAGACCGGCGCTCTTGGAAAGTCGCACCAGAACCGGACAGAGCATCATGGCTGTCATGAAAAGAGCAAATGGGATCCCGGCCCTCGGACCAAATGAAAAGGCTGCCCGTGCCTTGAGAAACCCGTACAGGTGCATGCCGCTGTAAAGCAGCAGGAATGTCGTCACGAACAAAATAAATCTCAACGCGCTTCAACTCCTCTACGATTATGGAGGAGGACGGCTGCATGGACATTGGAGACGTCGCTCGTCCACAGGGGTCTGTCTTACTTTTCCTTAACCGCCTTCAGTAGATCTCGCCAGCTTAGTATCCCAACCGGTTTTCGCTCTTCATCCACGACGGGTATACAGGAAATCTTGTGATTGTTGAAGACTTCAATCGCTTCATCGATTCCGGCTTTTGGTGATAAGGTAATAGGTTTTCTCGTCATTATCTGATGCGCTCTCTTATTGAGGGTTGCCAGGTCCTCGGCTGTCTCGGAGATGCTTCCAATGTTTGGGCTCAAGGCCTTCAGAAGGTCCCTGTCAGAGATCACGCCATATAGTCTGCCGGACTCGACCACGAGCAGATGATGGAACTTGACCTTATCAAAAATTCCCTTAAGGACTTTTAGTGAATCATCCATTTCGACAGTGACAATGGTTTCGCTCATTATTTCTTTTACCTTCATGACTTCTCCTTCCACCCGGATTGATGAACCGTACGGATTCCGGCATTTATGCCAACTCTTCAATTTCAGCAGGCACAATAAAGTGGTACCATTTTGGTATGATCTTGTAAAGATTCGGGTCCAGAGGGCCGGGCTTTGGGCCACCCATGGAAGGGGCTCTCCATCCACAAATAGATTTCGGACACGATTGCCCTGTATTGTATTGACGTTATAATATACAATGATCAACTGATACCGGGATCGGAAGAACGGAAACAGGCACGTGAATATCCAGGTAGGGCAATCTGCTGTCTTCTCTGAGCGCGGACGGTAATTTCGTCCGCATAAAAAGTCCAGAGAAAGGAGATTGTTCTGAACGAGGCGCAGCAGTGATGTCGAACCACCGGTTGTGAATGCCGAGACTGTTTCAGACGTTCTAAACGTTCCATCAGACAGGAAGAAGAAAACTCGTGAGCATCTCCGCAAGACAGAAAATGTACATCGGTTATTATATCTTTCACCAGCTGCTGTTTCGGAAACGAAAATATTCGCTGGTTCTCATGCTTGAACCCCTGTACCGATGCAACCTGAAATGCCGCGGGTGCGGAAAGATACAGCTCGCCGATAAAGTTCCGGACGCCCGGCTGACCGTAGAGGAATGCACCGGCGCTGCCGAGGAAGCGAATGTACCCGTCGTCTCGATCACCGGCGGCGAACCGCTGCTTCACCCGGACATCCCTGAGGTGGTTGCCCGGCTGACCGGCCGCCGGCGCTTCGTCTACCTCTGCACCAATGCGCTTCTTCTGGAAAAGCGAATCGAGGAATTTTCCCCGTCGCCTTTCCTGACATTCAGCATCCATCTGGACGGGCTGGAGGATCGGCACGACGAATTGGCGGGCCGCAAGGGGATTTTCGCCGGCGCCGTGAATGCCATTGGGATGTTACTCCGCCGGGGATTCCGGGTAACGACCAACACCACGCTTTTCCGGGACGACACCCCCGAAAACGCGGCATCTCTTTTCGATTTCCTGACCGCCCTCGGTGTCGATGGGATGACCGTAGCGCCGGCGTTCAATTATGAAACAGCTCCGGACCGTTCCCATTTTCTGGAAGACCGGGAGGCAACACGGAATTTCTTCCGGCGCGTGTTCGAGATTGGCCGGGACCGGGACTGGCAGTTCAATCACAGCAGCATCTACCTCGATTTTCTGGCCGGAGGACGCGATTTTCCATGCACGCCATGGGGGAATCCGACACGGAATGTGTTCGGATGGCAAAAACCCTGTTATCTCCTCAATGACGGGTATGCGGATTCCTATGAAGAACTTCTCAGGGACACCGACTGGGAAACCTACGGCGTCGGACGGAACCCGAAATGCGGGTCGTGCATGGTCCACTGCGGCTTCGAACCGACGGCGGTCATGGAATCTTTACGGAATCCTTTTCGGGTGTTCGGATCAGCGAGACACTATCAGTTCCGGTGAGGGGGAAACCCATTGTCTGAATCGTGCCCGGTCCCGCGCGGCGGGACAAGAAATGCGGGGCCACCGCCTGAGCAAAGGAGGGTCCACGCGTCTGCCAGCGCACCGCAGGCCGCCCGAAACCGGATCAGCATCCGTGACAGAGCGATCACGGCGGTGGGGCGGCGGGCGACTTCGCCGAACAGCCTCGGCAAGCGGACACTCCCGTCCGTCGAAAGGGTATCGAACAGCCAGGGAGGAATCGACTGCGTGAAAGGATCGCATACAGCACGCATAATGAAAAAGGGAAGCCTCGCTTCCGCTGCCGCCATCGCGACGCCGGCGCTTTCCATGTCTACCGCCAGTGACTGGAAGCGTCCGCCGTATTCCTCTTTCATCGCGGCCGAAAGGACCGGCCGCACCGAGCACATGATCCGCCCGCAGTGTGAGGTGATTCCCCCGGCCGCCAACCGGTCCGCCGCCCGTACGACAGTCTCCCTCTCGGCGTGCCAGATTCCTGAGATTTTTCCAGCATCAACCAGGAGGACGCTTTCGGCAATGACCAGGTTACCCGGCTGCAGACCGGCGACCAGCCCACCGGAGACTCCCACATTGACCAGTGCAGCCGCCCCCTGTTCTACAAGCCGCCCTGCAGCGCCGCGGGCGTTCTCGATTCCCATGCCGGACAGGCCGGTCAGAAGGTCGCTTCCCCCCGGCAGGGCCTGCCGCCTGAATGCGTATCCGTCTCTTTTCCGCCAGCCTCTCCGGCCCGCCATACGGGCGGCTTCGGAGGGGAGTGCGATGATCATGCCGATGGTGGGTGGCATAATTTCCTCGAATTGCAGGACCGGATCGGGGTTTCGAAAAAATGGAATCCAGACCCGCGAAATATACACCAAGTGTCGATCAAAGCCAACCTTCGATGAAAAAAGGGTACATAATGGATGCGATTATCTCAACAGTATGCCCGCACCACACCCACATGGACCGGGTTATCGAAGACGCTGTTGCCTGGCTCAATGATCAACAGTACCCGGAAGGATACTGGGCCGGGATGCTTGAATCGAATGTCTGCATGGAAGCCGAATGGATTCTGGCCATGTACATCCTCGGCGTCGAGAATGATCCGAAAATCGAAGGGTTGAAACAGGGGATACTGGACGAACAGCGCCCCGATGGATCGTGGGAAACCTACTGCAGGGCCCCTGAAGGAGACATCAACGCCACGGTGGAAGCATACGCGGCCCTGCGGGTCTGCGGAATGGCACCGGCCGCCGATCCCATCGAACGGGCCCGCCGCTGGATCCTGGACCATGGCGGCGTTTCCAGGGTCCGGGTCTTCACCCGCTACTGGCTCGCCCTTATCGGCGAGTGGCCCTGGGAAAAGACGCCCAACATTCCTCCGGAAATCATCTTCCTTCCCCGCTGGTCTCCAATCAACATCTATAACTTCGCCTGTTGGGCCCGGGCCACGATCCTCCCGCTGGCGATTCTTTCCGCGCACCGTACGGTCCGTCCGTTCCCTGATGCCTCCAGGCTCGATGAGCTTTTTCCGGCGGGACGGCAGGCCGTTGATTACAATCATCCCAAAATAGGGAGCCCCTTTTCCTGGGAACGATTTTTCACGGTCGCCGACCGCATCCTGCACCTGTACCAGAGGATCGGGATGGCCCCGGGCCGGAAAACGGCCATCCGAGCCTGCATGAAATGGATTGTCGCCCACCAGGATGCCGACGGTGCATGGGGAGGGATCCAGCCGCCCTGGATCTACAGCCTCATGGCCCTGAACGCCGAAGGATACCCGATCACCCACCCCGTTATCCGGAAAGGGCTCGACGCACTCAATGGCTACTGGACATTCGAGAAAAACGGCGCGCTCCACGTACAGGCGAGCGAATCGCCGGTATGGGACACCCTTCTCTCCCTCATGGCCATGCAGGACTGCGGCTGCGATTACACCCGCTCGCCGGCCATGAAGAAGGCGGTCGAATGGATCCTCGGACAGGAGATCCGAACCCCGGGCGACTGGCAGGTAAAGGTTAAAGGGGTCGAACCGGGAGGCTGGGCATTCCAACGGGCCAACGCCTCGTACCCGGATATCGACGACACCGCCGTGGCCCTGATCGTTCTGGGCCGGCTCCGGCATTGTTACGAGGACCGGCAGCGCCTGGAAGCCGTCATTAAACGGGCAACCCGGTGGGTCATCGCCATGCAGTGCCGAAAAGGAGGCTGGGGAGCGTTCGACCGGGACAACGACAAGAAGATCCTGACCAGGATCCCGTTCTGCGATTTCGGGGAAGTCCTCGATCCCCCGAGTGCCGATCTCGCCGGCCGTGTCATCAAAGCCATCGGAGACCAGGGGATGGATCGTTCACACCCGGTTGTCCGGCGGGCCATGGCCTTCATCAGGCAGGAACAGGAACCGAAAGGATGCTGGTTCGGCCGGTGGGGGGTGAATTATATCTATGGCACCGCGGCCGTGCTGTCCGGGCTCCAGGCTGTCGGCGAGGATATGCAGGCCGGTTATGTAAAAAAGGCCGCCGACTGGATCGCCTCCCGCCAGAACCGGGACGGCGGGTGGGGGGAATCGTGCGGCTCCTACATGGATGCCGCACTCCGCGGAAAAGGGGAAAGCACTCCCTCCCAGACCGGATGGGCAATGATGGCACTGCTGGAGCTCGACGATCCGAAATACCGGAAAGCGATCGAAGACGGGGTATCGTTTCTGATCGCGCGCCAGCAAGGGGGGACCTGGGATGAGCCTCAGTATACCGGTACCGGATTTCCCGGCTACGGTGAGGGGCAGCGGATCGATCTTGCCGCTGAGGGACTGAGCGAAAAACTCTGCCAGGGCGCCGAACTCAGCCGTGGATTCATGATCAACTATAATATGTACCGACACTATTTCCCGCTCATGGCGCTGGGAAGGGCACGCCGGTTCCTGTGCTGAATTGCCGGGTTCCGTGCTCAATTCACACGCAATTTCTTTAAAGTGCCGGATGCAAACAGAAACAGGTCCAGAGAAAAGGATAGCCGGGTTGAATGATCCTTCCGTATCAGCGATCCTGGTCGCATCGGATGCCAACGGGCTTCGACCGATCTACCGTGTACCCGCGGTCCGCAGGCTCGTGATTCTTTTCTGCGGGGCGGGAATTCGACGAGTCCATATCGTTGGTCATACCCATCCCCTTGTTCCGGTACTTTCAGACCTGCTTATGCCGGAATTCTTTCACCCGGCACGAGGCAGCGCATCCCTAAAAAAACTGCTGAAAGAGCCGCCTCTCAATGCAAATGGCCTGTTCCTGGCCCTGAGGGCTGATCTCGTACTCGACCGTGATTCAGTGCGGAATATGGTACTGGAAGCCGCAAAGGGTCAAGCCCTGTTCATGCCCGAAAAAGGCGGGGCGGGTGCCGATGGGCTTTATCTAACCGGCACGGAGAATATTGTTCAGGTCCTTCAGACGCTCTGGTTCCCGGAATCGTATCCTTTTCCTCCGATCAGAGGGCACCGTGTGATCCAGGGTCCTTCCGGTCTGCCGTGCCGTGCGGGCGCAGACGCCGAGGGAATGATTCTCCCGGAAGCCGGACTGGTTCGGACTCTGGGTCGGCAGACCGAAGCAGATGACGGGTTTATGGCCCGCCACGTGGATCGACGGATTTCCCGCTTTTTCAGCAGCCGGTTGGCACGTACCGCGATTTCGCCCAACCAGATTACGATCGCCGGAATGACGATCGGGTTGGTGGGAGCCTTTTTCCTCTCATTGCCGGACCATTGGTCGCAGGTCTTCGGCGCCCTCCTGTTTGTTTTCTGTGTCATCGTGGACGGGGTCGACGGAGAGGTCGCCCGTTTGAAACTCATGGAGACGACTTTCGGTCACACCCTGGATATCGTCACGGACAATATCGTGAATGTTGCTGTTTTCGTCTGCATTGCAATCGGCCTCTATCGCCATACCGGAAACCCGCTCTACCTGCGCGCCTTGCTGTTTCTCATGGGCGGGTTCGCGCTGGCTGCCGTTGCCGTCTATTACTGCATCCTCAAGCGAAATGCTGGAGAAATCAGGCAGTCGTCCCGCAGCTTCCGGGTGATGGCGCTTATGGCCAATCGCGATTTTGCCTATCTGGTGCTGCTTTTCGCGG
>Ga0315542_1001742_pt1 | contig 13536 bp, 14 predicted proteins | sample SalMarSW160120MG_FD_202541 | JGI IMG/M metagenome (GOLD analysis project Ga0315542, IMG submission 202541) | Salt marsh sediment microbial communities from the Plum Island Ecosystem LTER, Massachusetts, United States - Salt Marsh Sediment SW1601-20 ...
TCGTGTATGGTCTCTGGACACAAGAGAAAAAATAAGAAAAAAGATAAAAGAATTAATCGCCTTAGCAGAAAATCGAATTTTCTTCATAATAACACCAGATTTACTCATGCCCGAATTAGGGGGTTTTGAGTGGATACTAAAAGAATTATGGAAGAAAAAATTTGCAACAAATGTTCAAATTGTTATTGCATTAAAATATTATGAATTTCTTAAAGGAGAAATTAAAAAATTATTAAAAGTATCAATTAAGGTTCATTCAATCGAAGGTGATAATGTCATTCCTTTTGGATTGCTAATAGTGGACGATGAATTTCTACTCACGACATTAGATCAAGTAAAAGAAGCTCCAGAATACACTTCTGGCTTATGGTTGGAGAATGGTAAGCGAAATCAAATATCTGGTTATGAGCATTTGTTTAGGCATTTTATCACCTCTGAAACTAAGGAAATAATGTTGACACCTAAAAAAATTCCATACCCAACTTGAACTAAAATTTTACAAAAAAAAATAAAAAGTTTAAATTGAACGTAATAATGTTAAATATTATTAATCTGGGGTGTTCCAAATTTCATATAGGGGAAAAGTAGTATTTTGTGGTCAACCAGAAGTAGGTAAGACTAGTCTACTAGCTCGATATGTGGATGGTAACTTTAATGAAGAGTTGGTTAGAAAAGATATTTATGAAAAAGGATTTAAGGAGATATAAATGAGTTATCGTGGAAAGGTAGTACTTCTTGGAGCTCCATCAGTGGGCAAAACAAGCCTATTAGCACGTTATGTGGATGACATTTTTAGGGATGAATACATGCAAACTATCGGCGCAAATTTTTTGATAAAGGAAGTTGATCTAAAGAACATCATACATAATATAGATATAAAATCATCGGAGAGAAATCAAGATATAAAAGAAAGAGGCTTAAAGCTTTACTTTTGGGATATTGGTGGACAAACAGATAAATTATTTGCTAATGAATACTATTTCATCCAAGCTCTTGGGGCTATGATTATATTTGATATTTTAAATAGAAAATCATTTAAGAATTTAGAATTTTGGATATCAAAATTGAAGGAACTAAGTGGTGATGTTCCATTTATAATTGTAGGAAATAAACTTGATAAATCAGAGGAAAGGGAGGTCTCTGAAGAGGAAGGAAGAAAATTCGCCAAGAAATATGGGGTTGATTATATCGAAACTTCCGCTAAAAACGATATGAATGTGAATAAAGCATTTGAATTGTTGGCAATAAAAATCTTGGAAGGTATAAAATAAAAATATTCTTGGAATTAAATCAAACTATTTATCTTATGATTTTTTATTATTCACATTGCTAAATCGCTTTCAAATATAAATTTAACTCATCATGACCACCTTATTAATTCCAGTTGCATCACTTTCTAAAACTAAATCCCGATTAGGAGATATATTCACTCGAGATCAATTAAAGAATCTTACCATTGCAATGGTGAAGGATTTATTCTCTAAAATTACACGGACAAGATTACAAATAGATTCACTCGTATATTGTAATAGTTCTGAAATATTAGATTTAGCAGAAGATTATGGATTTATTCCAATAAAGGAGAAAATAGAAACCCCTCAGAAATGCTTTGATGACATTCTTCAAGATATTAACAAAATCGCAATTCAAGAATTTAATGCCAAAAAGACGATGATTACGTTTTCAGATCTAATTTTAATTACTCCTAAAAATCTTATTGAGATAGTTAATCTCGTTGAAAAAAATCAAGTAGTCGTATGTCCTGCCATAATTTCAGCGGGAATATCAGTATTGGGCAGAAACCCCCCAGGGATCATTCCAACATATTTTTGTCACCCCACAATACCTTCTTTAGTTGCACTATTAAATGAAGCGAATTCTCGTGGATTGAAAATTGCTATTTATGATTCTTTTAGAGCGGGATTTGATATTGATATAAAACATGATGTTGTGTTAGCTCATGAGTATTTAAAAGCTTTTAATCTGGTTGAGAGTGAAACTTATCGGTTCCTCGAACAGAATATTAAATTAGCCATTACAAAAAAGAGTTCTCTAAATAACAGATTGTTAGAAATAAAGAGAGTTGGGAAACCAAATTGTTAAAAAGAGAATGATATATTAATTTTAACCTCTTCACCAAGAACAGTACTTGCTAATTGCTGAAATTCTTCTCGCTCATCTTTCAGAGAGCTTAGATTTCTTATATAATCTTTATTTTTTCTCTCTATATCATTTTGCAAGTGTTCCAGCTTTACCGTATTCATTGAAATTTGGTTTTTTAAATCTTCCAGTTTTGAAGCGATGCCCGCTTCTTTAATTTGTTCTTCGTAACTTTTTATGATTTGATTCAACTTATTAAATTCTTCCATTTCGTTATAAATTTCTTTTTCATCAAAGATTTGGTTAATTTGCTCAATGGTTTTCTCTTTAGTTTCAGTTTTAAGATTTAATTTATTTTCTTCTAAAACATGGCGTAATTGAACCAACAAACCAGAAAATCGGGTGAGATCCTTAGTTTCTTTACTTAACGTAGAAATAGAATCCTTAAGAAATTCTCGAATATAATTTAAATCAACATTTGTAACATGTATTGTCCCTTTTTCCAGCTCAAATTTCATCTTTTTTAGCGATTTCTTAAAACTCAGTTTTTCATTGATTTTCAATCGTAATTTATATAATTCATCATTTTTTTCTTCGAGTTCTTTCAAGAGTTCATTTTTTTCTAAAATGATAAGTTGTTGGGTTAGATCTTCTTGATTTTTATTTCGTTCCTCCAATTCTTTCTCAAAAGAATCAAGATCTTCCTTTGCATGCTCAATATTTTCCCTTAATGAGAACATTTTGGGTATTTTTTTAAGTAAGGCTTCAGCTTCTTTTAAATCACCATATTTTTTCCTCATAAATTCATCTAAAATTCCTTTCTTTTTTCCCAATTTTCGCGTGATATAGTTTAATTCTTTGATTTCTGCTTGGACTTCTTTTTGGAATTTTGGCAATGATTTTCGTGCAATTTCGTTAATGCTCGAAAATAGTTTTGTAAGGGAATTTAATAAAACCGATATTTTTTCGTGATTCATTTCTTCTTCTGGAATCTCGATCTCATCAATTTCCCGTCTTATTTTATCAGAGAAGAAATGTAGTGACCGTTGAGCCTTCTCATCTATTCTGTTCTCTCCTGCATCGATGAAATGATCCATGCATACCTTTATTTCAATTAAATTTGCTTTTATATCATCTAATAATTTGATCACTGTTCTTTTGACTTTAATGAAGAGAGTATCAAGCTTTTCTTTATAAAGTGCCTCAAATTCTTCTAGGGTTACTTCAATCATATTAATCTACTTTGATGCTATAATTTTTTTTTTCCCATTCATATATTTTTGAAGAACGTCTGGAATCGTGATTGAATGATCTGCATTCTGATAATTCTCTAAAATACAACAAATTGTGCGCTCTGTAGCAATCGTTGTGCAGTTTAACGTGTGCGCAACTTGCTTTTCAAGTTGAGTACCAACTTTTCCCATTCTAATTTTTAGTTTTCTTGCTTGATAGTCAGTACAATTACTACAAGACACTAATTCACGATAATTTCCTGATGCTGGAAAAATACATTCTAAATCATATTTCTTTGCTGCATTATCATTTAATTCTCCTGATGCTATGTTTACAATTCGATAAGGGATCTTTAAATCACTATAAATTTCTTCGGCATTACTAATCAATTCTTCAAATATCTCCCAAGATTCTTCGGGTTTACATAAAACAAATTGTTCTACTTTTTCAAATTGATGCACCCTAAAAATACCTAAGGTGTCTTTTCCATGCGATCCTGCCTCTCGCCTAAAACATGTTGATGTTCCTGCATATTTAATTGGTAACCTTTCAGGCTCAATAATTTCATCATAATGATAACCTGCTAGCGATTGTTCTGATGTAGCAATCATGTACAAATCTTCTCCTTCAATTTTATACAATTGCTCTTCAAAATCTGATAACTCAGCAGCTGCTTTTATTACTTCATAGTTTACAAAAAAAGGTGTCCACATTGGTGTGAAACCTTTATTAATTAACTTATCTAACGCAAATCTCATCAAGGCTAAGTTCAATAAAACAAGATCTCCCTTTAAATAAAAAAATCTGGATCCGACAATTTCTGCTGCTTTTTTGGTATCTGCTCCATCAATTAATTCGATTAAATCCACGTGGGATTTGGGTTTGAATTTGAAATTGGGTACTTCACCCTTGATAGAAATAATTTCGTTGTTCTCTTCACCTTTACCCCCCGGTACTGAATCATGCAAGATATTACCTACTTTATATCGAAAATTCTCCCTTAATTCATGAAATTCATCTTTTAACTTTTGCAATCCGTCGATCTTTTCCTTAATCTCTTTTGATTGGAGTTTACTTTTCTCCGCTTTTTCTTTCTCTCCAGATCGGTTGAATTCCCCTATTTGTTTTGATAATTTATTCCTTTTTTTTTTTAGTTCTTCAAGATTTTGCAATACTTCTCTCCATTTGATGTCGTAATCGAGTACCATTTCGGCATTTAAAGGATCTTTAAATCTCTTTTTCTCCGATTCAATGATTTCATTCAAATGATTTCGAAATAAATCTATATCAAGCAAGGTTATGTCCTCTCAATTTAATGAAAGTATTAATTAATAATGTCTTAAAATCATTATGAATTATTTTTGGAAATCTGGGAATAATCAAACGTTTACTCGTGTTTTATTCTTTCCTCAATAGTTGACCGTTGAAGTGCTACTTTTATCTTTCTCTTGTCAAAACCTACTGAATCTATAATTTGAATGATTTTAATTCGTTTTGCTTTCCCTTTTAGGCCTTCTTCTTCCATGAATTTTTTAGCATAATCTTCAGTGCTATTTTTATCGGCTGTCAAAATATAATTTGAGTAATAATCTGTGAAATAAAAAACTTAGTGGGATTCTATTTACATATTTTGGAATGAGTATATTCTTTAAACAGAAAAAATATATTATTTCTCCTACTTCACAACATAAGATATAAAAATGTGATTGAATAGTAAGGTGATACATTAAAAAGGTGAAAATGATGTCTGATAAACAGACCAATGAACCTAGGATTGGAATTTACGTATGCGAGTGAGGCGTAAATATTGGAATGCATATTGATTGCTCAGTTCTACGAGATTTTGCTGCAACATTACCTAATGTCGTAATTGCAAGGATAAACAAGTTTACTTGCAGTGATCCTGGACAACAATCCATTAAAAATGATATCATCGAATTAGATTTAAATAGAGTGGTGGTGGCAGCATGCACCCCAAAAATTCATGAAGCTACTTATAGATCAGTTTTAATTGAAGCGGGGTTAAGTCCATATTATTTCGAAATGGTAAACATACGAGAACAGTGTTCATTTGTACATCAAGGAGATAAAGTCGTTGCGACTGAAAAAGCTAAAAGATTGTTACTAGCAGGTATAAATAGAGCAAGAAAATTAGAAATAATCCCTTTTAAAGAAATTCCGATAACGAAAACTGCTCTTGTAATAGGAGCTGGTATAGCAGGAATGAATGCCGCACTAGATTTAGCGAATCAAGGAATTGAAGTTTACTTGGTAGAAAAGTCGCCTACAATTGGGGGTAAAATGGCTCAACTTGATAGAATATTTCCAACTGATGATTGTGGTATTTGAGTATTGGCTCCCATAATGGTAAATGCATCCAAGCACCCAAATATTACTTTGATGACATATTCAGATATAGTACAATTTACTGGTGTAACAGGAGAATTTTATGTAACCGTTAGGAAGAATCCTCGATACGTTGATGAACGAAAATGCACCGGATGTGGATTGTGTACGACTAAATGCCCAATCAGAGTTCCTGATTCATTTAATCGAGGAATTGGAGAAAGAAGTGCTATATATATCCCTTTTCCACAAGCAGTTCCGAAACTTGCTGTTATGGATAAATCTGTGTGCATTGAATGTAAGAATTGCGAAAGAATTTGTCCCGCAGAAGCAATAGCATTTGATCAAGAACAAGAACTAATTGAATTGAAAATTGGGGCAATAGTTATAGCGACGGGGTGGGATGAATATCCAATACTTCAAACGAATGAATACAATTACGGGATATATCCAGATGTAATCACCCAGATTGAATTGGAACGATTATTAAGCCCCATAGGACCAACAGGAGGTCACGTGCATCGGATATCAGACGGAAACACTCCTAAAAATATAGCTATGATACAATGTGTTGGTTCGAGATCTTTAAGAGGAAATCCTTATTGTAGCGCAGTATGTTGCAATGTTGCTCTGAAAAACGCTCAATTATTAAAGCAGGAATATCCGCAGACTAACATTACCATATTTTATATTGATATCAGAACTTGGGATAAAGGAAACGAGGAATATTACAGAAATATACGCGGTCAGAATATTAACTTTATCAAGGGGAAACCCGGAGATATTAAATTAAATGATGATGGCACGATGCGATTATATTTTGACACCTCTTTAGAGAGTGATGTGGTGTACATAGATTTTGATTTAGTCATTTTATCGACTGGAATAGTCCCATCACGAGGCACTATTGAACTTTCTGAGATTATGGGTCTTAGTAAAGGTCCGAATGGCTTTTTAACAGAAATTCATGGGTGTTTGAAACCAGTTGAAACAAAAGATAATGGTATATATATATGTGGGTGTGCTGCCGGTCCTAAAAATATACCATATTCAGTTACGTCAGCTTTGGGTGCTGCTAGCAAAGTAGCAACCCTGCTTTCAAATGATATCTTACGTCAAGAACTTATTATCGCGGAAGTGGATGATAATCTATGCGTGGGATGTCATAGATGCGAGAAAGTATGTGATTTTGATGCAATTACTGTTAATGATGATCAGATCGCGGTGGTCGATGAATTAAAATGCAAGGGGTGTGGAGCATGTGTAACTTCGTGCCCAGCTAGAGCGATCGATCTCAAGTATTACAGAGATTCTCAGTTGGAAGAAGAAATAAAAGGAATTGCTGATCCATTTTACTCAATTTCGAATGTTTCTCACGAAAAAATTCAGAATTAGATTAATAACTGTGATCATAATGGATAATAAAAATGAAAGAAAAATTATAGCATTTGGTTGTGAGAAGTGAGGATATTCAGTTGCTGATTTAACTGGAACTACTCGAAGAAATTATTCAACCGATTTTCATTTAATTCGTGTAAAATGTACTGGAAGGATAGGAATTCACTTGATAATGGATAGTTTTTTAAAAGGTGCAGATGGAGTAGCAATCATATCTTGTCATGAAGGTGAATGTGATTATGGCGGAGCTAATATGAATACAAATAAACATGTATTATTTCTAAAAAGACTTTTTAATCATCTAGGTATAAATGAAGACAGGATCCAACAGTATTTCTGTGCTGCTGCAGAGGTAGAAAACTTCGTCTCTTCAGTAAAGGATATGACTAATAAAATCCGTTCACTGCCTCCCTTGCCAAAAAATCAATTAAATCCGAAGTAGAATGAACTTTTCAAAAAAATAATAGTTGAGAGGTAACTTGCCCGATGTGTGGGTTTTCGGATTAGTAGTAATATAAAAAATCGAATTATTATGAATTCTGAAAAATTGTTATCATGGGAATTTTTGAAAAATGTGGCTGAAACCCTAGACTCATTTAGGGTTCGAGCGTTGATAGATGGAAAGAATGATATTTTAAAAGCAGGTATATACACGGAAGACCAATTTCAAGTCTTATTTTTCAATATGTTTGATTTTGAACAATTAAAATACGAATTACTAACTTTCTTAAAAAACAAACCCGAAAATACTCTTAAAGACTTAATAGAGTTCACAAAATTAAAAAAAATTGATTTAAGAACGGTATTAACTCTTTTAACATTATTGAAAAATGAGAAGTTATTAAATGTAGAAGAACTAAAAGAACAAAAGAATACCGATAATCAAGATTTATCAATTTATAAATTAAAAGATTTTATTATAACTTTAAATGAGATTATTACGGGAAAAACTATTTATGAACCCGTACAAATAATATTTGATGCAAAAGTATGCTCTGGATGCGGATTGTGCACTGGGATATGCCCAGTTAATTGCATTACGATGGTCAATGGAATCGGAAATGTAGATGATAAAGCATGTATAAAATGCGGATTATGCTATTTGTTATGCCCTAGAACATTTTTGCCAACAATTAGCATGCACATGGCGCAAATGAATAGCAATCATCTTGAAACTCATGATCTAATGGGACCTTACTTGGATATTTTTTCTGCTCGAACAAAAATAACAGAGATCAAACACGTTTGTCAAGATGGAGGGGTCACGAGCAGCTGTCTCTATTATTTATTCAAGAGTCACCAAATTAACTTGGCATTAGGGGCAACGATGAGTGAAGATCCTTGGAGACCAAAAGCTTTTTTATTAAGTTCAAAGGAAGATGTTATATCTTCAGCTGGAACAAAATACGTGAATAACCCAAATTTAAGTTTACTAAATGATAAAAGACTTTCACAAACCAATTTTGCAATTGTAGGAGTTCCATGTCAGATGCAAGCACTTTTAAAATCCAAGCTATACAACTTACATTTCAAGTATAAGTATCGAATAGGGATATTCTGCATGGAATCTTTTTCTTATGATAGCTTCTTGAAAATATGTAGTTTAGTTGATGTAAACGCAGCGAATGTGAGTAAAACTAACATCAATAAGGGTAAATTCTTTATTTATACTAATGATGGGAGTGAATTCTCAGTTCCCATAAAAGAAATAACACATTTAGCTAGACCCGATTGCGAAGTTTGTTATGATCTTACTTCTGAATTCGCTGATATCTCCATAGGATCAATAGGTTCTCCTTCGGGGTGGAATACCGTAATTATTCGAACTTTAGAAGGGAAAAAACTTTACGAAGAGCTAATCGCTCACGACGTTATTGAATCGGTACACTTTAAAGATGTTAAACCAGGATTATCAATGCTTCAAAAAATTGCTCGATCAAAAAAGGTAAAATGCCAAAAATCCTTGGATGAAAAAAGAAAAGAAAATCTTCGATTTCCAAGCTATTAATCCCTATTATTCTACTGTTGTTGACTTTTATGGTTTAATTTGGCATTTATTGGATTCTTTATTTAAACAGTCGCTATTTACAATGAGTCAGTGCTAAAAAACACAAAATTAATATTAAATTTCACATTAAAAAGATCAATATCGAATTTAAGATTGAACTAATAATGAGTATTGTACCCGCGTTTAGACCGAAACATTTCCGAGAAAAGATCTTCTTTAGAAATCTACGCTCTCAAATAGATGGAAATGCTCTAGTAGAATTTGGATTAACTCAGATTCGTGGTGTTGGTAGAAGATTTTCTCAAGCCATAGTACACGTAGCTGAAATCGACCCCCAAATGAGAATTGGTGCCTTATCTGAGAAAGATCTAAATAAGCTTGAAGAAATCATGATGGATCCAATACAACACGGAATTCCCTCTTGGATGGTCAATCGGAAAAAGGACATGAGGACTGGTGAAGATAAACATATTTTAGGCAATTCTCTTGATTTACAAACTAAACAAGACATCGATCGCATGAAACGGATAAAAAGCTATAAAGGAGTTCGTCATCACAATAAATTAAAAGTGAGAGGACAAAGGACTAAAAGCACTGGTCGACATGGCTTGGTAATTGGAGTCGTACGGAAAAAGAGAGGACAACCTTAGGTGAAATATCATGGGAGATCCACGGCGGTTAAGGAAGAAGTTTAAAAAACCAAAACATCCCTTTCAAAAGGAGCGAATCCTGGAAGAATTGGAATTTATCGGAAAATATGGTCTGCGAAATAAACGTGAATTCTGGAAAATGAGGACTATCTTGGGTAATTGGAGAAAAATTGCCCGTGAGTCTAGATCCTTACCACACGATAAAGCTAAAAAAGTTCAACAAGAATTAATAAATAAGCTAAACCGACTTGGTGTTATTGGGGCGCAAGCTCAATTTGAAGATGTTCTCCTTCTCACTGTAGATGATATCTTAAAAAGAAGATTACAAACTCTCGTATTTGAAAAGGGCTTGACAAAAACAGTATACGAAGCTCGACAAAGGATAATTCACAAACATGTTGCAATCGGAGATAAATTAATTAATTCCCCATCTTATATAGTAAAATTAGATGAAGAAAATCTAATAAGATATGCTCCAAGCAGTCCTTTCACCCAAATAAAAGAAAATCCAAAGAAGTAGTTTTCCTTTAGGAATTTCTAATCAGCTTTTCTAATTTTTTGATTTGTATTTTATTCCTCTTTAATATTACAGAATATTAAGGAAAATAATAAAATTAAACCTACTATTGTAAAAAAGGCCCCTAAAACAATCAATTCATAAAACCATTCAAGCATCGAAGGTTTTGCACTTATTATATAAGGGAGATACTCTACGGGTGTTGAATTTATTTTGTTCATCAGAAAGGTTGCTGATGATACTATTAAAAAAGTTCCCAATACGATTAATACTAAAGTAAAATAAATTGAGTTGTTTAATTTGATATAATTTCTTATGGAGTTCATTATCTTCCTAGATTCAACAAGTTGTTTTAAATTTTTTCTTGATGGGTATCATATCCTTTCTGGCATATCTTTCCTCGTATAATCACTTTTTATTCCTCGTATATTATTTCGACTAAATTTCGACTTAATTCTGCAGTTTGCGGTGAAAATAAATGGTGAAAATTCTCTAATTTAAAACACTCCTGCGATTTATTAGGTCGACCTTCTCTTTTTTTATCATGGAAAAACCTTGTTCATATTATGATTGGGAAAAAAGTTTCAAAAACACTTCCGAAAAAAAGAAAAATAAGCCCAGGGAATTAAGGCGTATTAACTCGATAGGGATATCTGCCGATTCCTTCAAGAGCTATTTGAAGTCATGGAAGTCTAAAAATATGAATAAGAGCTTTAAGAAAGAGAACAACTTGAGAATTAACAATATTAAAACATTATTAAAATCCTAAAATATTATATTAATTTATTTCTAAATGTGTTCACTCCTTAAAAAGGCATGTTGAGTTTAACTTAAATTCGAGGGTATTAAACCTTTAAAATGCTTATCAAAAGTAGCTAAAAAATTACAGTTTAATCGCTTGCAATGAGTTAAAATGGAACTATCGGTAAAGGATAATCTTTTTTCCTTATATTTTTGAAATATCTCCCAAGAATTCTTAAAGTCATCATCAGTAAGACTTAGCAATTTTATCTTTCTACTTTTTAAAATATAGTTACCTATCTCTATCGCAAAATCAGGACGTTTTATTCTTACTAACGCTAAAGTTACTAATTCATTAAATACTAATGTAGAGGTAATAATTTCCCCGAATTCATTTTTAAGAAACCGTCTCATCAAAGATTGAGCAATTTCGAAGTTCTTATCATCCCTATTCTTAACTGCTAAGATAAATCCCGTATCTAAAAAAACAACCATCTATTCTTCCTCGTTAATCTGATATAAAACCTCATCAACTTTTTCTGATAAATCTTTAATACCTAACTCAAAAACATCATCCAATCCTTTCCATGCATAATCATCGATAATTGAATTTGAAGATTCATTCTCTTCAAGACCTTCTGCTGTCATTGCCTCTTCAATCAATTTGGCAATAAGATCCTTTTTGCTTATTTTTTTTCCTCTTAAGGTTAAATGTGAAATCAATTTATCCAATAATTTTAGATGTCTCTTATCAATTCGTACGGTGCTAATGAAAATCACCTTTTTTTCTTTGTATACTAGTATACAAAGCTTCTCTTCCATATTAATATAACCAAACTTGATAATTTTATATGTTATACTTGATATAGAATCAAATAACCCAATTGTGAACCATATGACCAAAGCAAAAAAGATCATTATAAGTATCATCCTTATTATTATGGGAAGTATCCTTATGGCTTTCCCACTATTACTCTATGCAGGAGTCATTAATGCCAAAGAACTCTTCGGACTTAAGATTTTAACCATTCAATACTTCCTACCCATCATAGCAATCTTAGGGATCATATTGATAATATACGGGGTACGCGCTCTCTCTCGTAAAGGATGAAACGATGAATAAGACGTCTAAATAAACATTTACCAACAAAATTAAAAGAAAAAGTAAAAAAAATAGGACATTTGATCTCTACCCACCCGTTTTGAAGTGAATATATGAGTAAATCATCGTAATAATATCCAAAAATATGAATAAATACTCCAATTAATCTAATATTGCAACAGCAACATTTTTCTTCTTATTTGAAACACATATCTAAAGTAAAAATAAGTAATACTTTTTTACTAGATGTTTTTTAAGTCTTCTCTTTGTTTGGAATAATATAAAAACGTCGATTAAGTCCCTTAACTTAGGAAATAGCATTTTTTGTGTTTTGCACTTTTATTCAAAGTGAAACAGCTTTCTGTGCACTCCCCACAACTGAGCACGGTGCCCCAAAATAGCATCTTCAGCAACTATTGAAATATCACAGAGAAGTTGTAAATGACACACCTAATCAGTTCAATATCCGCGAATTTGAGCAACGGTAGGTTTGGATAAATTTTTGAAAAAAAAAATCACAAAAAAAACAAAAAAGTCAAGATTTCTCTGCCTTCGTTTTAGCTTCCTCTTTAGTTTTTTTGACTCTCTTCCTAGCTTTGCTAGCATCATTCTCAGCTTTCTCAGCAACATCCTTAGTTTTCTCTGCTCTCCTCTTAGCTTTTTCAGCCCTCTTCTTAACTTTCTTCTCAGCTTTCTCAGCAACAATCCTAGCTTTCTCAGCTACTTTCTCAGTATTCTCATCTGTCTTCTCAGCTTTCTCAGCAACAATCCTAGCTTTCTCAGATACCTTCTCAGCTCTCTCTCTAATCATCTTAGTTTCCTCAGCTTTCTCAAAACCTATTTCCTGGTTTTTAAGGTCACTTATTGTCTCCATTTCATATCTCGTATAATCCTCATTTGTTGCATTCCTTATAGCCTGTGCCCCACAATTTTCGCAATATTCCATTTGTGTGTGTGCAAATTCCCCACATTCATCACAGATTAATGTAAATGTCTTTTTAAATGTATTTATGTCCAATATACTTCACATTCATAAAAATTATTTTTTTATAGATGATACTAAAAATTATAACTTCTTATTTAAACGTTTATACAAACTCACATTTTCTTAGCAAATATCGTTTTCTTAACAAGTAAGATAAAAAAGATCATGTTTATTGGGATCTGTAAATAGAATTTCCCTATTAACAAATTTTAAATTCGATTTAGCTGACCTTCAAGATTGAAAAACACATAATCTAGAAATAAAATAATAAATATTTCAGGATTCCAACTGTATCAGGTATATTGCTTTATGTTAATGGTAATATTAAATTACTTCTTCAAAAGCTACTTCAAGGATAATCACATCTTCGAGAATATAAGAGCATTAAACAAAGCCCCATACCCTAATTTCTCTTTTAAATTAGAATTTTTAAAAGAGAAGGCCTTATTGATTCTT
>Ga0315542_1001744_pt1 | contig 13532 bp, 15 predicted proteins | sample SalMarSW160120MG_FD_202541 | JGI IMG/M metagenome (GOLD analysis project Ga0315542, IMG submission 202541) | Salt marsh sediment microbial communities from the Plum Island Ecosystem LTER, Massachusetts, United States - Salt Marsh Sediment SW1601-20 ...
CGACTGCACCACCGAGCACCCGGTCATACTGCGTTCAGGTCCGATTGGTTGACCCGGCTGCGGGTGTAGCCTGAAAATGCCCCCGGATCGAGGTTGTTCATGACCGACATGCGTTCCATAGAACAGACGGATCCGTCTGTCGCCGCACTCATCAAGGCAGACGTCGACCGCCAGAACTCACACATCCACCTCATCGCATCGGAGAACTTCGCGTCGCGTGCAGTCATGGAGGCCTCAGGCTCGGTGTTCACAAACAAGTACGCCGAGGGCTACCCGGGAAGGCGCTACTACGAAGGGTGTCAAGTCGTCGATCAGATAGAGGACCTTGCCCGCAATCGAGCGATGGAGTTGTTCGGTGCCGAACACGCCAACGTCCAGGCCCACTCCGGTTCGCAGGCGAATATGGCCGCCTACTTCGCCACCATCCAGCCCGGAGACACCGTTCTGGGCATGCGTCTCGATCAGGGGGGACACCTCACTCACGGATCGCCCGTCAGCTTCTCCGGCCAGCTCTACAACTTCGTCGCCTACGGCGTCGATCCGGAGACCGAACTCATCGACATGAACGAGGTGCGGCGCCTCGCCCTCGAACACAGGCCCCGGATGCTGCTCGCCGGATACTCGGCCTATTCGAGGAAGATCGACTATCAGGCGTTTCGTGACATTGCAGACGAGGTCGGTGCCGTATTCATGGTGGATGCTGCCCACTTCATCGGGATCGTTGCTGGTGGCGCGTTCCCGAACCCCGTCCCCTATGCGGATGTCGTCACCGCTACCACCCACAAGGCGCTTCGGGGTCCACGCGGAGGACTGATCCTGTCCAAGGAAGAGTTCGCGCAGGCGATCGACAAAGCCGTGTTCCCCACAGCTCAGGGCGGCGCGATATTCAACCAGATCGCCGCCAAAGCCGTCTGCTTCCTGGAGGCGTCGACCGACGAGTACAAGGAGTACGCCCACCAGGTCGTCCGCAACGCCAAAGCGATGGCCGATCGGCTGGCCTCGCACGGTGTGCGGATCGTCAGCGGAGCAACAGAGAACCACATGTTCCTCACCGACATGCGCAGTATCGACGAAGACCTCACCGGCAAAGAAGCGGCGACCCTTCTCGACGGTCTTGGGATCACCCTCAACCGCAACGCCATCCCGTTCGACCCTCGATCCCCGTTCGTCACCAGCGGCTTGCGGATCGGGACTCCATCCGTGACCACACAGGGCATGAAGGAGGCGGAAGTCGAACAAGTCTCCGATCTGATTGCCAAGGCGTTGAAGCAGCGTCACGACGGGGTCGTATTGAAGGAGGTCGGGTACGCGGCAGCCGAACTCGCCGCTGCGTTCCCACCGTACGGACAGGAGTTCCCGGGTCACGTGTAGGAACGAGCTGTTCAGCTCTTCAGTTTCCAGTCGTCAGTCAGAACACGGTCAGGGTTGTCGCTAGGAGTGGCCCCCCTACCCTCGGCGGCTCCGCCACCGGCGGTACTTTCCCCCCAACGTCGCCCTTTGGGCTCCTGGGGGGACCGATAGACCATCTCCTCCCCTCGTGAGGGTGGAGCTCGAGTCGTTCCTTTGCCAAGCGAACCCGCAGGGAGGTGTCCCGAAGGGCTCGAGGGGGTCCTGAGCCGCCAGTTTCCAGTCGTCAGTCAGAACACGGTCAGGGTTGTCGCTAGGAGTGGCCCCCCTACCCCCGGCGGCTCCGCCACCGGCGGTACTTTCCCCCCAACGCTCACTTCGTTCGCTGGGTAGAGAGCGCGTGTTCCCTTGTCACCACACCTTGTAGCCTGTACCGGATAGGAAGTACCGCCAGGCCAGGCCTGGCGTCTAGATTTGCCTAGGGGACGAGGATCAGTCACGATGCCGCCGAACTACAGCGCGGGCAAGGGAATCGCCGAAGCGGCAGAGGTGTCGAGTCGTTTCTTCGGGTCCGTGGTATCGGGTGGATTGCTCGGCTGGGGGCTCGATCACTGGATGGGCACCTGGCCGTGGCTCGTGTCGATCGGGACGGTGCTCGGATTCGTGCTGGGGTTCTACTGGATGATGCAGTACGCGAAGGAGACGGAGTGGCGTGGACGTTGAAGCGCGCATGGGGTCCGAAATGGCGCGCAGTGCGCTGTGGTTCGGGCCCGCGATCGCTGTCCTGATGCTCGTGATCGGCGGTCCTCCGGCTGCGATCGGAGCCATCGTCGGTGCAGCGATCGTGGCTGCTCTGTTCTACTTCAGCGGCAAGGCCCTGTCGTGGGCTGCGCGTCGCTCACCCCTGACCTTGGGGGCCGTCTCGATGGGTGGATTCATCGTGCGGCTGCTCCTGTTGACCGTATTGGTGTGGGCGGCACTTCGCTTTCTACAATTGGACCGCACCGGGCTCTTCGTAGGTCTGGGCGCCACGTACATCGGGCTGACCGCGTTGCAGGCCCGGAAGGAGGCTGTCAGGTGATCGTTGCACAGATCGTGCAGGTACCAAGCGACATCAACGAGATGTTCGACTGGCCGGCAGTGCTTCCCCTGGGCATCAATCGTGTCGTGCTGCTCGTCTTCCTCGCGACGATCGCAACGTTCCTGTTCCTCTATCTGCCGTTCCGCAGGTCCCGCATCGTTCCCACCAAGTTCCAAGCAGCCGTCGAGTGGGGTGTCGGGTTCGTGAAGACCAACATCGGCCGCGATGTGATCGGACCCGAATCAGTCAAGTACGAATGGCTGTTGATTCCGATGTTCTTCTGGATTCTGTTCCTCAATCTCTTCGAGGTCACGCCGTTCATCAACTTCCCGCCCACCTCCCGAATGGCGATCCCTGCGTTCCTGGCCGTCTTCGTCTACATCGTGTTCGTCTTCGTAGGCATAAAGAAACACGGGTTTCGCTATTTCTTCAAGACGGTCGTGCCGGATGTTCCCTGGCCGTATCTCATCCTGGTGACCCCGATCGAGATCATCTCCGTATTCTTCATTCGGCCGGTCAGCCTCGCGGTCCGGCTTTTCGCCAACATGCTCGCCGGTCACATCATGTTGACCGTGTTCTTCCTGACCTCCGCCGCGTACTTCGTTCTGTCCCCGAAGCTGCTCGCATTCCCCATCCCGTTTGCCTTCGCTGTCGTGATCACCGGCTTCGAGATCTTCGTCGGGGCCCTTCAGGCCTTCATCTTCACACTGCTGACCGCCGTCTACATCGAAAGTTCCATCCACTTGGAGCACTGAGAGGAGAACCACATTGGACACTCAAGCCGCAGCACTTCTCGGCGCCGGGCTGGTCTACGGCCTCGCTGCCATCGGCCCCGGCATTGGCATCGGCATCGTCGCCGGCAATGCCGTGCAGGCCATGGTGCGTCAGCCGGAGATGCAGGGCCAGGTTCGAACGACCATGTTCCTCGGTATCGCCTTCACCGAGGCGCTCGCCTTGTTCGGCCTGCTGCTGTTCTTCATTCTCTACGGGAAGGCGTAACCGATGCCGTCTCTTTTCGTGCTCGCAGCGGCTGAGGGAGGCAAGTCCGGCCTGTTCTTGATCCTTCCTGAAACTCACGAGCTGATCTGGGGCATCGTCAGCTTTGCCGTGCTCGTCTTCCTTCTCTGGAAGTTCGCCGGTCCGGCGATGAACCGGATGCTCGAGGACCGTCAACAGGCGGTCGTGGGCGGATTGCAGGAGGCAGAGCAGGCGAAAGCCGAAGCGCAAGGGCTGCTCGACGACTACCGGTCACAGCTTGCCAGTGCCAAGGACGAAGCGAATCGCATCATCGAAGAGGCGCGCCAGACAGCCGAAACGATGCGCTCCGAGATGACCGCCAAGGCCTCCTCCGAAGCGGACGAAATCGTCGCCAAGGCCAGGTCAGAGGTCAGCGCAGAACGCGAACGTGCGATCGCCGAAGTCCGCCAGGAAGTCGCCGACCTCTCGCTCGATCTCGCCGAACGCGTTGTTCAGGGCAGTCTCGACCGTGAGGCACAGAGAGGTCTCATCGACAGGTACCTGGACGAACTCGAACGGATGGGCTGATGGACGAACGTATCGCAGGATACGCGGAGGCGATCTTCTCGGTCGCGAGCGCGGAGGGGGTCCTCGACCAGGTCGAAGGCGAGCTCTTCGCGATCGGTCGGGGTATCGAATTGTCTCCCGAGCTGACCGATGCGCTCTCCGATCCTCGGGTGCCCGGCGACCGGAAGGAAGCGATCCTGGCCGACCTCGTGGAGGGGAAGGCATCGCCGCTCACTGTGTCGTTCATCAGGTTCGTCGCCGGACTTGGTCGATCGAGGGAGATCCCTCAGATCGCCGATGCGTTCGTCGCCAGAGCGGCCGAGTCGCGCAACAAGGCCGTCGCCGAAGTGCGTGCCGCCCTTCCGCTGGATGCCGAAACCCTGCGACGCCTCGAGGAGGCACTTGGCAAAGCCACCGGCAAGACCATCGATGTGAAGCTCGTCGTCGATCCGAGTGTCGTCGGCGGCGTGGTCGCAACGATCGGTGACACGGTGATCGACGGCTCGATTCGCCACCGCCTCGACAGCCTCCGCCAAACCATGCAAAGCCGATGAAGGAGCAACGATGGCCGAACTGACGCTTGACCCGAAAGACATCGCCGCTTCACTTCGAAAGCATCTCGAAGGTTGGGAGCCGTCCGTCGAAGCCGAGACCGTCGGGTACGTGACAGCCGTTGCCGACGGCGTCGCTCGCGTCAGAGGGCTGCCCGGCGCGATGGCATCGGAACTCCTCGAGTTCCCTGGGGGTTTGCTCGGCGTTGCGCTGAACCTCGACGAGGAGTCCATCGGCGTCGTGTTGATGGGCGAGTTCTCCCACATTGAAGAGGGATCACCGGTTCGTTCAACAGGACAGGTGTTGTCGATCGGTGTCGGCGATGCACTGCTGGGTCGTGTCGTCGATCCACTCGGCAATCCGCTCGACGGAAAAGGCCCTATCAACACGACCGAGCGCCGCCTCCTCGAAGTGCAGGCTCCCTCGGTGGTGCAGCGCCAGCCGGTGAAAGAGCCTCTCCAGACCGGCATCAAGGCCATCGACTCGATGATCCCGATAGGCCGTGGCCAGCGTGAGTTGATCATCGGTGACCGCCAGACCGGAAAGACGGCGGTCGCGGTCGACACGATCATCAACCAGAAGGGCAAAGACGTGAAGTGCGTCTACGTGGCGATCGGCCAGAAGGTATCGACGGTCGCTGAGGTCGTGGACGCCCTTCAACGCCACGGAGCCATGGAGTACACGGTGGTTGTCAACGCCGCCGCCTCGGCGCCGGCCGCCCTTCAGATGTACGCGCCGTACGCCGGTTCGGCGATCGGGCAGCATTGGATGTACAACGGTCAGCATGCCCTGATCGTGTTCGACGACCTGTCCAAACAGGCGGTCGCCTACCGCGAGATCTCGCTGCTGCTGCGCCGGCCGCCCGGCCGTGAGGCGTACCCCGGCGACGTCTTCTACCTCCACAGCCGCCTGCTCGAACGCTGCGCGAAGCTCTCTGACGAGCTCGGAGGTGGTTCGCTCACCGGCCTGCCAATCGTCGAAACCAAGGCGGGCGACATTTCGGCGTACATCCCTACGAACGTCATTTCGATCACCGACGGACAGATCTTTCTGGAGACCGACCTGTTCTACTCGGGTGTGCGGCCCGCCATCAACGCGGGGACGTCGGTGTCTCGTGTCGGTGGGAACGCCCAAGTCAAGGCGATGAGAAAGGTCTCCGGTCCGTTGCGCATCAACCTCGCCCAGTTCCGGGAGCTGGAGGCGTTCGCCGAATTCGGTGCCGAACTCGACTCGGTCAGTGCCGCACAGCTCGAACGAGGCAGGCGGGTCATCGAGGTCCTCAAGCAGCGGCAGTTCAGCCCGGTCCCAATCGAGGATCAGGTCGTCGCAATCCACGCGGTGACGAACGGCTTCATGGACGACGTGCCCATTGAGGCGATCCGGCGTTTTGAAGACGAACTCCACGCCTATCTGAGGAGTCGTCACGGAACGATGCTGGATGGCATCAGAGAATCCGGATCGCTGCCGGAAGGTGACGAACTGGATGCCGCGATCAACGGATTCAAAGAGATCTTCGAGGCATAGTGGCAAGCGCTGAACTTCGACAGACGAGAAGACGGATCAAGTCCGTCCAATCGACCAAGAAGATCACGCGCGCCATGGAACTGATCGCAGCGTCGCGGATCGTGACCGCTCAACAGCGGGTCGACGCATCCAAACCCTACGTCTGGCACCTCACCGATGTCATCCGGAAAGCCAGCAGAGCTGCGGGCGGCGCACGGCACATGCTGCTGGAGCGCAGGCCGCTGAGCACAGCGGGTATCGTTGTGGTCTCGTCCGATCGAGGGCTCGCCGGTGCCTACAACTCGACGGTCATTCGACTCGCAGAGAAGAGGGTCATCGAGTTGCGGGCAGAGGGTGTCGATGCCCGTTTGTACGTCGTCGGCAAGAAAGCGCATACGTATTTTCGTTTCCGCGGCTACCACGTCGAGCGGGCGTTCGTCGGCATGACCGACTCGCCCGGCTACTCGGATGCCCGTGCCGTTGCCAACGCCATCATGGAGGCATACGCCGTCGGTGACGTCGACATGGTCGAGGTGTTCTACACGCGGTACCGGTCGGCGCTCATTCAGGAAGAAACGACGATCGGGCTGCTGCCCATCATGCCGCCGACCCCCTCCGAAGGCGATGCGATCGAGACGATCGACTACAGCTACGAGCCTTCGCCGGCAGAGATTCTGGACCGGATCCTGCCGAGGTACGTGGAGGCGACCCTCTTCGGTGTGTTGCTGGACTCATCGGCGTCGGAGCACGCGTCTCGCCAGCGGGCGATGAAGGCCGCAACCGACAACGCCGAGGAACTGATCAAGGTTCTCAGCCGGAAAGCAAACCAGGCCCGTCAGGCAGAGATCACGACGGAGATCTCGGAGATCGTAGGTGGCGCAGAAGCGCTGCGCGAAGGATGAACGAAGGAGCAAGCGTGGCAGAGGTCAAGAGCGTTGGACGGATCGTCAAGGTGACGGGACCGGTCGTCGACGTCGAGTTTCCCAAGGGCGAGCTGCCCGAGATCCTGCACGCCCTCGAGATCTCGTTCGAAGTGGACGGTCGCGAGGAAACCATCGTCGCGGAGGTAGCACAGCATCTCGGCAACAACCGTGTGCGTGCCGTCGCCATGAAAGCCACTGACGGTCTCATCCGTGGCGCAGAAGTACGCAACACCGGCGGTCCGATCACGGTCCCGGTCGGACCCAAGACCCTCGGGCACATCTTCAACATGTGGGGGCAGCCTCTCGACGTCCCGGCAGGCTCCATCGACTTCGATGAACGCTGGCCAATTCACCGGTCCCCGCCGAAGTTCGAGGACGTCGAGCCGCAGAAGGAGATCTTCGAAACCGGTATCAAGGTGATCGACCTGCTGGAACCGTATGTACGTGGCGGCAAGATCGGCATGTTCGGCGGCGCCGGCACCGGCAAGACCGTCATCATCCAGGAGATGATCAACCGTGTCGCCACTCAGCATGGTGGCGTGTCGACGTTCGCCGGTGTGGGCGAGCGGACCCGTGAGGGCAACGACCTGTTCCTCGAGATGAGCGAATCGGGAGTTCTCGAAAAGGCTGCGCTGGTGTTCGGCCAGATGGACGAACCGCCAGGCGTGCGGCTCCGTGTCGGACTGTCCGCGTTGACGATGGCCGAGTACTTCCGTGATGTCATGCGTCAGGACGTGCTGTTGTTCATCGACAACATCTTCCGCTTCACACAGGCCGGTTCCGAAGTGTCGACGCTGCTAGGGCGGATGCCGTCTGCCGTCGGCTACCAGCCGACCCTTGCCGACGAGATGGGTGTCCTCCAGGAGCGCATTACGTCGCTGAAGGGACGGTCGATCACATCACTCCAGGCGATCTACGTGCCTGCCGACGACATCACCGACCCGGCGCCGCACACGACGTTCGCGCACCTCGACGCGACAACGGTGCTGTCGAGAGGTCTGGTGGAGCTGGGTATCTACCCGGCGATCGACCCGTTGGATTCGACCAGCCGCATCCTGGACCCTCTGTACGTGGGGCAGGATCACTACGACGTGGCCAGGACCGTCCAGCAGATCCTCCAGCGCTACAAGGACCTCCAGGATATCATCGCGATCCTCGGCATCGACGAGCTGTCAGAGGAGGACAAGCTGATCGTTGGTAGGGCACGGAGGATCCAGAAGTTCCTCTCCCAGCCGATGTTCGTTGCCGAGCAGTTCACCGGTATCCCCGGTGTGTTTGTCCCGCTCGAAGAAAGCATCCGTGACTTCCGGATGCTCATCGACGGCGAGTTGGACTCGCTTCCCGAGCAGGCGTTCTACATGGTCGGTGGTGTCGAGCAAGTGCAGGCCAAGGCGAAGCAGCTGGTGTCCGAGTCATGAGCTTTCGCGTCGATATCGTCACTCCCGAGTTGGTGATCTGGTCGGGGGATGCCTCCTTTCTGGTCGCCAAGACGGTTGAGGGCGAGATCGGCATTCTGACCGGCCACGAGCCGACACTCGCCGCCCTTGCAACCGGTGCCGTTGTTGTCGAGGCGGAAGATGAGAAGGTCACAGTGGGAATCCATGGAGGTTTTCTCCAGGTCCTCGACGATCAGGTGACGTTGCTGACCGACCGGGCCGAACTCACGGAGGATCGACGCGAGGCGGCGAAGGCCGCTCACCGGCTTCGCGAGGAGTCGATGGGTGAGTCTGACGGCGCTGTCTGACTTTACCTTGACACGCGAATCCTCGTACAATACGAATGCCCGGTTCTGGGCGCGAATCCAATCCGGCTCAACCGGGTCGAATCCACAAGGAGGATGAAATGTTGGCAAAGAGGGGAGCGCTCGTCGCGTTGATCGTGGCGTTTGCGCTCGTCGTAGCTGCGTGCGGAGGCACATCGGCGACGACTACAACGGCTGCGTCGGCGGAGACGACGACCACGGCCGCAATGGAGACAACCACCACGGCCGCAATGGAGACAACCACTACCACCGAGGCGACGATGAGCCTTTCGGGCACGATCACCTTGTGGGACGCGTGGACAGAGGCCGAGATCGCGAGCCTCAACGACGTGATTGCCGGCTTCCAGGCCAAATACCCGGATGTCACCTTCGACATTCTGTACGTTCCGTTCGATGACCTTCAGAACAAGGTGACCACCGAGTGGTCGACGGGTGGTGGCCCATCCGTGCTGATCGGCGCCACCGACTGGGCCTCGAGCTTCCTGGATGCAGAGCTGATCCAGGACATGAAGGGTCTCATCTCCCAGGACGTCATCGACACGATCAACCCTGCTGCCCTGTCGGCCGTTGATTACGACGGCGTGTACGCGGGCCTTCCCGAGACCCTCAAGGGTGTCGTGATGTATCGAAACAAGACGCTGGCCCCTGATGCTCCCGCATCGTTCGACGACATCGTTGCCCTGGGCAACGCAAGCCTCGAGCGCGGCTTCTTCTTTTCGATGCCCAACCTGGTTACCGCCTGCGGCGGCCAGATCGCGGACTCTGACGGCATGCCTGCGTTCAACACAGACGCCGGTGTGTGCTGGCTCGAGCTGCTGAACAAGTACCCGAACCCGACGTACAACTCGGATGACGATGTGAACACGTTCAAGGCCGGTCAGACGAGTGTGATCATCGACGGTACCTGGAACCTCAGTGCCCTGTCCGACGCCATCGGCGCCGAGAACCTGGCGATCGATCCGTGGCCGACGGCGGCTGACGGCAAGATGTCCGGTGTGGTCCAGACCGAGTCGATCTACCTCAGCGCCAACGCCACTGGTGACGATCTCGACGCCGCCAAGGCATTCGTCGAGTACTTCCTGTCGCCGGAGGCGCAGCAGATGCTGGCTGACCCGACCAAGGCCTCCCACATCCCGGCTGTTGCCGGTGTCACGGTTTCCGATCCGCTGCTGTCCGAGGCCGTTGCGGCATTCGCCGGCGGTATCTCGCAGCCCCGTTTCGGTGGCTGCTACTGGGGCAACATGGACACGGCTCTGAACGCCTACTTCGGTGGCGAGCAGACCGCCCAGGAAGCCCTCCAGAGCGCAGCCGACATCATCGGCAACGCTGTCACGGCAGGTGAGTGCAGCTAAAGGCTGTACCAGATTAAGGAAAGGGGCGGGTGCTCGCACCCGCCCCTTTCGCGTTCTCTATACTCTTCGCCCGGAGGAGAGTTCGTGGCCACGAGGGTGGGACACCAGCAACTGAGCATCTGGCGGCGTGCACGCAGGTCGCTCGGTCCGTGGGCGTACATAGCCCCTGCCGGAATCATCATGGCCGCCATCTCGTTCTTCCCGCAGGCCTTCCAGATCTGGATGGCGTTCACGGACTTCACGATCAAGAACCTGCGATTCAACCTCTTCGACTCGGCGACCTGGGCCAAGTTCGCCCCGGCGGGCGTGGGATTCCAGAACTTCGTTCGGATCGTCAAGAGCGATCTGCCAATCGGGACCTACGATTTCGGGCGCATCCTCGGCTGGAACCTGACGTGGACGTTCGTCAACCTGATCTTTCACGTGTCGCTCGGCGTGGGAATCGCGATGGCGCTCAACGCCAAGCGGGTGGTCTTTCGCCGCTTCTACCGGGCCATGTTCGTGATCCCGTGGGCGCTCCCCGCCTATGTGAGCGCACTGACCTGGGCAAACATGTTCAATAAGGACTTCGGGGCCATCAACCAGCTGTTCCACACCAACATCGACTGGTTGGGACAGGCGAGCCTGACCGGCCCGTTCCACAGCGGGATCCTGGCATGGCTGCCGTACGCGGCCTTTGCGGTGATCATCGCCAACGTGTGGCTCGGCTGGCCTTTCATGATGGTGGTCGCAACGGGTGCCCTCCAGTCGATTCCTCATGAGCTGTACGAGGCGGCCCGCATCGACGGAGCATCAGGCTGGCAGCAGTTCAGGTATGTGACTATGCCGTTGATCCGTCCGGCGATGGTGCCGGCGATCATGCTCGGCTCCATCTGGACGTTCAACCAGTTCAACGTCATCTACTTCATCTCCCAGGGCGGTCCGCTCGGACGGACCGAGATCCTGATAACCCAGGCGTTCAAGCTCGTGTATGAGAACCAGTTGTACGGTGTGGCCGCGGCGTTCAGCATCGTGGTGTTCATCGTCCTGTTGATCATCACGCTCGCTCAGAACCGGATCACGAGAGCGACGGAGTCCTATGACCTTGCCTAGCCTCCCCCGAGCTCCACGCGAGGTGAAGGTACCGAATGTCACGGATCCGTGGACGCCCAAGGACGTCCTCAGGCAGATCTTCCTTCAGATCGGTCTGCTCATTGTGCTTGCCCTCGTGCTGTTCCCGGTCGTGTGGGTGGTGTCCATGGCGATCGATCCGAGGAACATCTCGCAGCCACTCAGCTTGACGCTGATCCCTCCGGGTGCATCGCTCGCAGCATTCAAGAAGGTGCTGTTCGAGCCATTCAAGCTGTTGTGTTCGAACCCGAGCGATGTCACCACGTGCATGAAGTTCGGGGGCCTGCTGAAGAACAGCCTGCTCGTGTCGCTCGGCACGTCACTGTTCGCCGTTGTCCTAGGAGCATCGGCTGCCTACGCCTTCTCCCGCTTCCGTTTCATCGGCCGGCAGATGGGCATGCTCGGCTTCATCTTCCTGATGATGATGCCTTCGACCGGACTGCTCGCACCGCTGTTCGTCCTGCTGTCCCAGATCAAGGTCGCAGGTGAGCCACTGAGGGCCACGCTGCTCGGACTCGCAATCGCCTACTCGGCGGGTGCGCTTCCATTCGCCGTCTGGAACCTGAAGGGGTATTTCGATACCGTGCCGAAGGATCTCGAAGAGGCGGCGTTGGTCGACGGGGCGACCCCTCTCAGGACGTTCCTTCGCATCATCGTGCCCCTTTCGATGCCCGCCATGGCGGTCACGGTCCTGTTCTCGTTCATGACGGGGTGGACCGAGTTCATCCTCGCCTGGACCTTCCTTTCCAAGCCCAGCCGGTTCACGCTGGCGATGGCCCTTCGATCCATGCAGGGACAGTTCACGACGCCATGGTCCGAGTTCGCAGCGATGTCCATCCTCATGTCGATCCCGATCATCATTCTGTTCTTCGCGCTCCAACGATGGATCGTCTCAGGTCTGACGATCGGTGGCGTCAAGGGATGAGATCCCGGCGGTTCGCCGCACTCGTTCTTGGGTTGATTCTCGCCTCCTGTATCTCGACGTCCACAACCACGACCGCGTCGACGACGACCACCGGTGCCGAACCATCGTCAACGACAACGACGTCGGCCAATAGCCTCACCGTATGGGTGGACGATCCTCGATACGACATGGTCTCGGAGGCAGGCACCGCGTACACGGAACGCACCGGCGTACCGGTCGACGTCGTTCGCATCGGGTTTGATGATGCGATCGCCGCTGTCCTCGACGGTGAGGGCCCCGACGTGTTCCTCGCATCTCATGAACACCTCGGGGAACTGCTCGACGCCGGTCTGGTCACTCCGGTTGATCTCGGCGACCTCGATCTGGACCCGGTGGCCGTTTCGGCAGTGAGCGACAAGGGGATCACCTACGGTGTTCCGTATGGCTTGGAGGCGGTAGCTCTGTTCTCACACATGGGGCCGGAAGCGACGTTTGGGGATGTCACAGGGTCGGTGGGTGTGCCCAACCATTGGTACTACGCCTACGGGTTCATGGCGGCGTCAGGCGGCTACCTGTTCGGAGATTCCATCGACGACATAGGCGTGACCCGTGGGGCCGCGGGCCTCGAAGGACTCCAGAAGCTCGTCGATGCCGGCACGGTGGTCGTTGGACCGTACGTCGACATGGCTGACGGATTCGCGGCGGGTGATCTGACAGGTTTGATCTCAGGCCCATGGCAGGTCGCGCCCTTCTTGGACCTGGATGTTGACTTCACTGTCGTGTCACTGCCGGCCATGAGCGGGATGGAGCTGGAACCTCTCGTCGGCGTGCAGGCGTTCTTCGTTCGTCAGGACAGCGACCTCGCGATGGCGTTCGTCGAAGACGTCGTCGAATCGCCCGACTTCTTGACACAGGCCGCTGCCGCCGACGACAGGGTTCCTGCGTACCTTCCCGCCCGTGACACCTACCCGTATCCGGGTTTTGTGACCAGCGTGGACAGCGGGCAGCTGATACCGCGATACGCGAAAACGGCTCTGGTGTCGGATCCGCTGACCTCGCTCTTCGACGATGTGTTTGCCGGTCTGCCGCCTGATGTCGAGACCGCCGAAGCGGAGATCCGGAGCGTCGTCGGTGGGTAGGCAACCCTCTACACTCCGGCCGATGAAGCGACTCCTTGCCGTGTTCGCGGTGTTCGCCGTCACCGCAGCCTGCACCCAGACCGACACCTCAACGACGACGAGCAGCTCCTCGACGACCTCGACCTCCGCTGCTCCGACAACGACTGCTCCTGAGGCTCTGGACCCGGACGGCTTCTACCTGATGCTCATGTGGCATCAGCATCAGCCGTTGTACCCGGTCGACGCGGACGGTGTCGTCACACGTCCTTGGGTCAGGGTGCACGCCACCAAGGACTACTACGACATGGCCGCCCTCTCCGAGCAGTTCCCGGGTGTCAAAGTCACGTTCAACCTCA
>Ga0315542_1001745_pt1 | contig 13532 bp, 12 predicted proteins | sample SalMarSW160120MG_FD_202541 | JGI IMG/M metagenome (GOLD analysis project Ga0315542, IMG submission 202541) | Salt marsh sediment microbial communities from the Plum Island Ecosystem LTER, Massachusetts, United States - Salt Marsh Sediment SW1601-20 ...
CGAGAGCTAACGGTGTGTTTACATTGATCCACCATAAAGAAAATCGGCTCCCTCGAAGCGAGAGGGCCGATTTCTGGATGTGCCATGCAGCCCACTGAAGATTCAGCGGGATGAAAGTTCCTACTTCCTCAGGAGAGCCTTTATGCTCCCCCAGGTAGCGCTTTGCGTTCCGACCGGATTGAACGGTCCGACCGTGATCGATCCGAACGGCTCGACATCGGTGACCCAGACGTTTACGCCCGTCATCTGGAATCCGTACTGAACGTGACGCGCCGCATCGTTGACGGTATCAAGGCTGATGCTGAACGGCCCGACCGAGGACAGGACTACCGAGCTAACATTGAACGATGAAAAGTCAGGGGCAAAGTCCTTGATGAACGCGATGATAACGTGCGCACTGGTCAGGTCGGTGGCCTGTACTATACCGCTGAAGACCACGGTCTGGCCCGCGAGCGGTCCATTCTCTTCCGCATAGCAGTTGGCTTCCATGATCTTGTTGCCGGGAGCACCAGGACCACCGCAATCGGGGGCTGTATACCCGTCGACGCACTGGTACCAGTACTCATTGGGATCACCGATCGTGTTCGGTCCGAGGGTCAACTCGTCCATGGACCAGACAGCTGTCAGGTCGGGAATTCCCCATGTGCTAGCGAACTGGAACGCTCCGTCCCCGTCGGGAGCAGGAAGATTATATACGTTCATGTACCCGTTGACGATCTTGGCGGGATCGACAGTGACGCTGATCTGTGCCTGGGCATTACCCAGACCCATGACTACGATCAGTAATGGGAGAATTGCAGCGATAGCAAGTTTCCTCATATCCAGTCTCCTTGTTTGAGGACCTCATCGGAAGCTCGTGGATCTTCAGGGCCGTCCTCTGCAATTTCCGATGTTCTGCGTGTACTTATTGGGGACACATCCAGGGGGATTGTATCACATTTTAATAATCATTACAAGTTCAAAGGAATGAATAGTTTCCTCCCTGCAGGCCACCCGCGGATCCCTGGTTCCGCGGCGGCGCGAAGCCATCCGGCGTTGCGAATTTCCACCGGGTATGTTATTATATATATTACATAAGGTTAGGCAGAGTGAGAGCGACGCGATATTCTGTGTGGGCAGAACGAGGAGGTGTTCTGCCATCACCATCTCTATCCCTCGATCGTACAGCAAGTCCAGGAGGACATTCGGATGACAAAGACGATAACTTCAGCATCGACAGGACTTCTGGTATCTGCGATCATCGTGGCCACCGGGCTGATCACTCCCGCCGGCGCCACCTTTTCGCTCGTCTGGTCGGATGAATTCAACGGATCCAGCCTGGATCTAAGCAATTGGACCCCCGATATCGGCGACGGCTGCCCGAGTCTGTGCGGCTGGGGCAATAACGAGCTCCAGTATTACCGGGCCGAGAATGTGACTGTATCGGGCGGGAACCTCGTCATCACGACTCTCGCGGAATCGTTCGGAGGCCGCAGCTATACATCCGGCAAGGTCACTACGAGGAACAAACACAACTTCCTCTACGGAAGAATAGAGATGAGGGCCAAAATACCGACCGGAGGCGGAATGTGGCCCGCATTCTGGATGATGCCTCAGGATGAAGTCTATGGAGGGTGGGCCGCAAGTGGTGAGCTCGATATCATGGAATCGGCTAACGCAACGACGTCTGTCGGCGGAACGATTCATTACGGTGGCACTTATCCTGCCAATACGTATTCGGGCGGGTCATATTCTCTGGGTGGAGCGAGTTTCGCGGAGGACTTCCACATCTATGCCGTCGAATGGGAGCCCGAAGAGATACGCTGGTACGTTGATGGTGTTCTATTTTATACCAGGACCAGTGCGCAGTGGTATACAGACGCGGCGCCAGGCAACCCTCAGGCGCCTTTCGACCAGGATTTCTACATCATATTAAACGCCGCGATAGGTGGCAACTACACCGGCTGCACGAACCCGGGCTGCATTACAGCGACGCTCCCACAGCAGTACCTGATCGACTACGTGCGGGTATACGAAGACATACCGAACGCCGCGCCCACGGTTTCCATAACCTCACCCGCTTCCGGCAGCAGCCTTCCCGCGGGCGATATCACTATCGACGCGACCGCTTCCGATACGGATGGATCAATTTCGACCGTTGAGTTTTATAATGGCTATGTCTATCTGGGAGAAGATACGGTCGCGCCGTACTCCTTCTCCTGGACCTCCGTCCCGGACGGTTGTTATGAGATAGTCGCCAGAGCCATCGATGATCTCGGCGGCTTCGAGACGGCCGCCGCCGATATCACCGTCGGGACGGGTTGCGGCCAGGCGCCGTTCCTCGGGATAGCGTTTGACCTTCCGGCCAGGATCGAAGCGGAAGATTATGACGCCGGAGGAGAATCCGTCGCATACCATGATACAGACACGGGCAACAACGGCTCGCAATACCGCGACGATGACGTCGACATCGAGGCATGCGCCGATACGGGAGGCGGATACAACGTCGGATGGATAAACCCCTCCGAATGGCTCGAATACACCGTGACCGTTCCCGCGGACGGATACTACACGATCGAAGCGCGCGTAGCGTCACTTTCCGCCGGTGGCACATTCCATGTGGAGTTCAACGGCATGGACGAGACCGGCGAAGTCAGCGTACCGGTCACGGGCGGATGGCAGACATGGACGACCGTCTCTGTGACAACGACACTCTCCGCCGGCACTCAGACGATGAGATTTGTGCCGACCGCAGAAGGGTTCAACGTCAATTACATTGAAGTCCTGTGGGTGTCGACCGATGCCCTGCCAGTCATTCAAACGCCTGGTATTATATTGCATCCATGTTATCCCAATCCCTTCAATCCGGTGACGACAATAGGTTATGACCTGCAGGATCCGGCAACCGTCACGCTGGCCATCTATGATGTGACAGGCAAGCTGGTGCAGACGCTGGTTTCGTCGGAATCGACTACAGCCGGTCATCACGAGGTCGTCTGGAAAGGGCGTGATCAGGAGGGACGAGTCGTTGCGGCCGGCGTCTATTTTTACAGACTGGATGCACGTGGATACTCGGAGACGAGAAAAATGGTACTGGTCAGGTGACGATTTCCTGGCCGAAGGATGGTCCGCAGTGCCATGTGCTATTGACCGTGATGAACAGGAGAACAACTCGTGAGAATGATCATCCTATTGACCGCGGCGGTATTCCTGGCCGGGAATACCGCGCACGCTCAGATCGGCGCCCTGATCTGGGAAGATGATTTCAACGATCTGGGCAACTGGATTAAGATCACCGGTAACGGGAGCTGGGGCTGGGGAAACGGCGAGCTGGAGTTCTACTCCGAGGGCAACGTCGACATCGTGGAGATTCTCGGTGAGACCGGAAATATGGCCCTGCGCATCACCGCCCGGCAGGAAAGCGGCCCGGGCATCGTCGATCAGTGGGGGAATCCCCTGAACTACACGTCAGGCAAAGTGATCTCCAAGTCGCTTGTCACCATCAAGTACGGCATGATCGAGACCAGGGTGAGGATCCCCGACCTGGATTTGGCCGGCTGGCCCGCGGTATGGCTCCTCGGCAACGCCAATTATGCCTGGCCTCGTTGTGGTGAGATAGACTTGATGGAAATGGGGGCAAAGCAGACCTTCAGGAACCTGCACGACGGGCACAACGGCGGCAACGGGCTGGACAACTCCACCGTAAATGAGGCGGTCGGCGCTAACGCCATCTTCTATTCCGACGACGCGGTCACACCGGAGAATCCTTCCGGCGCGGCCAGCATCTCCTGGGATCCGGATGACGACTACTGTCGCCCGTATTTCAGCTACGCCCCCGATCTCGTCGAACGCTTCCTGACCTACCGTATGTACTGGGACGAAGACAGCCTGCGGTTTACCGTCATCGACGACGACGTGGAATACGACCTGTACGAGTACCCGTTATCCATCACCGAGGTCTCCGACGAATTCACGAAGCCCTTCTATCTCATCGCGAATCTGGCAATCGGAGGGGCCTTCACCGATGCTTTCAATCTAGGTGATCCGGGGAGCGGTGCCCCCGTTTCCATGCCGTTTCCCGCGGAGATGTACATCGACTACATCAGGGTCTATGAGTGGAACGGTCAGGGTGGAGTACGTCTGGGACCGCCGGCATTCGAGAGTGGTACCTTTGGCATCTACACAGATGAGACGCCCACCAGCGGCGGACTTGAGGCCGAGGTCTCGTCCGAGATCTACGTGTGGGAAGGTACCCTCACCGACGGGACCATCCCCCCATACGAGGGCGATAACGTGCTGTCCTGGCAAACGGCGGGCCTGGGGTGGTTCGGTGCCGGCATCATGTCCGTGCAGCCGCTGAACCTGTTCGACTTCGGCGAGGGGCACGTCAAATTCCGGATCAAGATCCCGGCGAACGTCACATTCAAGATCGGAATCATCGATGCCTGGGGTAACCAGCAGTACGTCGAATTTCCCGCGTACGTGACAACTTACGGACTGGTGCGCGACGGTGGCTGGGGCCAGGCGGCGATCCCCGTCATCGACATCCGGGGACTCGCCATCGACTTGCGTATGCTGAGCTATGCGTTCGTTATCCTGGAGGAACACGGCGCCGCCTGCGAATTCGCCCTGGACGATATCTATTGGGATGACGGCTTCACCACTGGAATCGAAGAAGGAGAGCTCGCAGACGGACGGAAGCTGCAGCTCTTCTCCAACGTCCCGAACCCCTTCAACGCTATTACCGAGATCCGTTTCGAGCTTCCAGCGGCGGGAATCTATAACCTCGATGTCTACGATGTGGTCGGGCGTCGAGTCGCCGGGTTCAGCGGGATCGGCGCGGCCGGGATCAACACGGTCCACTGGAACGGTCGCAATGATCGCGGGACCAATGTCGGCTCGGGGGTTTACTACTACCGGGTGGAAAACGACGCGGGCTCGGCGACCGGGACAATGGTGCTGGTGAGATGATCGCGCCATAGAAAAGGAGTCCTTTATCATGCGCGGTTTCCTCAATACTATTATTCTCGTCCTGGTATTGCTTATTCCTGCCATGTCCTGTGAAAATACCGCCGCGATGCGTCCGTTTGAACCAGTCGTGGACGGACAAAGGATATACAACGCAGTCTGCTACGGACCGCATCGGGACGGCCAGCGCCCCGGGGGGGAGCAGCCATCTGCAGAAGAGCTCCTGGAAGACCTGCATCTGATGCTGCCGCACTGGAAACTGATACGGATCTACAATTCATCCGAGTTTGCCGAGACGTTCCTTAATGTGATCCGCGATAACGGCATCGCTGTGAAGGTAATGCTCGGAGTATGGATCGATCCCGAGGAGCGGCGGGATAAGGCGGGCAAGGTTCTGGAGCGATTCAGCGAAGCTGTCGCTTCAAACCGGAGGGAGGTCGACGCCGCGATCCGTCTGGCGAATTCATACCAGGATATAGTCGTGGCTGTAAGTGTAGGTAATGAGACCCAGATCTACTGGTCGGCCCACCGCAGTCCCCTGGATATCCTGATCGGTCACGTGCGGCGCGTTCGCGAGGGAGTAGATGTCCCCGTGACGGTGGCAGACGATTTCAACTACTGGAACAAGCCGGAAAGCCGCGAGCTGTCCTCGGAGATCGATTTTTTAACAATACACGCGCATCCGATGTGGAACGGGCTCCAGGAGGAAGACGCACTGGACTGGCTGAGCGATCAGTTCGACTGCGTGCAGTCCGTGCATCCGGACCGGCTTGTAGTGATCGGCGAGACAGGATGGGCCACCTCCGTGATCGATGAGGGTGATCAGGGCAAGTATATCAAAGGGAACCCCGGGGAAGTAGAGCAGAAGCTGTTTTATGAGGCCGTTCGAGCCTGGGCAGAGGCCGGACAGAAGACGGTGTTCTTTTTCGAAGCCTTTGACGAGAACTGGAAGGGCGGTACTGATCCCGCGGAGGTGGAGAAACACTGGGGGCTTTTCCGTGCGGACCGTACTCCGAAAATGGCAATGTCGGACGAAACAGGCAGATGATCAGAGCAGATCCGTGCCCTATTCTTCCAGGTCGACATAGAAGATCTGATCGAAGCTGCCAGGCGGGCGTCCCACCCAGGCGATTATCGATCCATACATGGAAGCCTGCGTGTCGTTGTAGGTATTGTCTGTTATGTCGTGGATCGTCGCGCCGTCCCAGTAGCGGATCTCCCAGTCGTACCCGTCCCATGCCTCATAGGCGATAGTTCCTTCGTACAGACATGGCGCGTAGCCCGGGCCCACCTCGTGTATGGCCGCGCCATCCCAGTACTTTATTATGGCTGGATTGGCCCCGTATTCATATGCCAGGTGCCCGGCTTGCAGCGAAGGGTCGGTGATCATGCGTGCGTCGATATCGTCGGTGATTTCGGTGAGCGTCCCGTGCCAGAGCCAGGCCCGGAACCCCTCGATGCCGACCCTGTCGTGGCTGCGCCAGACGACGGTGAAGTCGTCGGCGGACGGGATCTCGTTGCTCCACTGGCTCGTGGGGCAGCAATCCTCTGAGATCACCGACTCATTGTGATCGCTTTCGTTCCAATAATGCACCTCCTCGTACATGGTGCTGCCCTGGAGCCACGTGAAGCTGCCCGCGCCGGCCAGGTCGGCGAAGCGATCGTTGACCTCGTTGTCTGTGAACTGGGAATAACGCGGCACTTTGTAGAGGTTGTAGACCCAGATTTCCCAGTCGTCGGGATAGGGTCTCCGGCCCTCCCAGACGATGCGCTCGCAGCTGCGGTTGTTGGGATGCCCCTTCTCGCCGCCGTTGTCTGTCAGGCGCGTGGGTGTCGGATAAGCAACCTCCAGATCTGCGATGTAGATCTCGTCGCCATCCTCGGCAGTGTAGTGGACCCAGACAACATAGCCTCTATCGACGCACGGCTGGTCGTTGTGGCCTTCGCTGGTGAGCTGGTGCATTACGAAGCCGCCTCCAGTCGAAGCGATGACCACGTTGGACAAGTCTGACCAGTTGGACGCCTCGTCGGAGGTCTTCAGGGCGAAATGAAAGTCCGCGCCGCTGCCCGTATTTATGACGGCGCTCTGCTCGGTGCCCGGCGCGGCCGGCTCAGGCTCCGTCGAGGCCCGGGTGCAGGTCGCCCAGTTTCCCTCGGTGACAGGGAAGCTGGCGTAGCGGATGTCGTACACGCTTGCCGTTCCAGTTACGCCGTCGTCGCCGGGAGCCGTCCAGGCAAGCGTCACCACTCCGCCGACAGCGGACTGGACTCGCAGGTCCGTCACCGCGGCAGGAGCGATGGTATCGCCCGGTACAACCGGGTCTTCATCGCCGCACCCCGCGAGGGCGAGAAGTATCAGGGCCGCCAGGCCCAGTGACAGAATCTCTTTACGAGTACTCATGGCCATTCCCTTTTTGCGTGTCGCCTGCTGTGGCGACATCTCTTTATAGATTCATGCGTACGGGACATCCGGCCGGCGGGGTCCGCTTATCCGGCAGACGCCTTCCGCCCGGCTGATGTCACCAGAATCGATTCGGATATCGGCCTCATGCGTTAAATGTCATTAAAATTCGCCCAATATTCCGGGCGGTATTGTCCCTGGTAGTTTCATGAGATTATATCACATGAAGCCGGGAGAAAATACAGTCCAATCAGACTAAATCATCCTGCAGTATTGCTCCAGGGAGTGGCGGCGCACAGAAGCCTCTCCCAGCACAGCCGCCCATGGGCAGGGATACTGGTCATAGCGCTCGCCGCCTTCCTATTCATAGTCCCTGATATTCAGTGCCGCGTGGCACCCGAGCTTATAGTTGACGCTTGATAAGGCCGTCCCATATACTCTCGCCGTTTTAAAGCGGACCGGACAATTGAACGAAGGCAGAGGTCATGAAGGCAAATCTCGCGCTTATCCCGGCGATCATCATACTGCTGCTGACAGGCGCCGCGGCGCCTGCCGCGTCAATGAAAATATTGGCAAAGAACCCTTATGCTGGCGCCATCGTCGTAGATGCCGCTACGGGCAAAGTGCTTTTCGAGGACAACCCCGACGCCAGGGCCTACCCGGCCAGCGTCACAAAGCTTATGGTGCTGCTCCTGATACTCGATGCTGTTGACGCCGGCCACCTGACCCTTGACGAGCCGGTCAAGGTGACGGCCAAGTCCTCCACGATAGGCGGGTCCCAGGTCTACCTCAAGGACAACGAGGTGTTCCCGGTCGACGAGCTCCTGTACGCTCTGATGGTCCAGTCGGCGAATGACGCAGCGGTGGCGCTCGCGATCCATTACATGGGAAGCAAAGCGGCGTTCGTCAAACTGATGAACAAGCGCGCGCAGAAGATCGGGATGAATGATACGGTCTTTCACTCCGTGCACGGCCTTCCTCCCGGCCGGGGCCAGCTGCCCGATGTCTCCACACCGCGCGATATCGCGGCGCTGTGCCTTGAGCTTCTGAAAAAGCCAGACGCCTTGAAATACACATCCACCAGGCGGCGTCCCTTCAGGACGGAGGCGGCGGAGCCCTTTCTCATGGAGAACCACAATCGGCTGCTCGGAGAGGTGGAAGGATGCGACGGGCTCAAGACCGGGTTCTTCTGGGCGGCGGGATTTTCCATAGCGGCGACAGCGGCCGATGAAGATAACAGGGTTATTGCCGTCGTCCTCGGGGCGATGAACGAAAAAGTAAGAGACGCCAGGGCAAAAGAGATGCTGGCCGAGGGGCTGACCAAACTTGGTGCGAATGCTCTACAGCTCCTCCCCGCGCAGATGCCTTAGAATCACCGGAGCCGGAGCAAATAGCTTTAATCGCGGTCTGGCTATTCAAGGGCTGTAAGAATGCAAAAGGGGCAAATCTCGGAAGGAGAGCCCCTGCAAAGACAGCCCATTATCTGACAGAATGTCAGGTGGCATCAAGGGTCGAAGTGCAGAATGCGCAGCGCCCGGCCTTGATCGGTATCGTAGAGAGGCAGAAGGGGCACTCTTTTGTCGTCGGCACCGCGGGAGGGGCCTCCTCTTTCCTCTTCATGCTGTTTAAGCCCTTGATCAGGAAGAAGACCGCGACCGCAATGATCAGGAAGCTGATTATAGTGTTGATGAATGCGCCGTAGTTTATCGTGACCGCCCCGGCCGCCTGGGCTTCAGCCAGTGTGGCGTAGGATCCGGGCCCGTGACCCGAGCTGAGCGTGATGAACAGGTTAGTGAAATCCACGTTGCCCAGCAGCATACCTATCGGCGGCATTATGACATCGGACACAAGCGATTTTACGATCGTGCCGAACGCGGCGCCGATGATAATGCCCACGGCCATGTCGACGACATTGCCGCGCATGACGAACTCCTTGAACTCCTTGAGCATCTAGCACCTCCTTAAAAAAATCCCAAGTCCTGAAACCTGACGGAGCGACCTGTGTGCCTGTAGATGATGACCGGATTCTACACGATTTCGATAGGTATGCAATACAATTAGATTCAAAACAGTCTCTTCGGGCCGGAATGTCCCAGAATCATCTCTTCATGCTCGATTCTGTCTTGACACCTCATTGATTGGCGGTGTTCAATACGATTCACAATCACCCAATGACATCTGATGGCAACTGTTGAAGGGATTTCTGAAAGGGATCAAGTGTAAGGGGACCGTATAGACATTTCTCTGGAAGGAGAACGATATGAACGAGCTAGCGACCGGCGGCAAGCGGATGACGGCCTACGGCGTCATCGCCATAATCCTCGGGATCCTCGCCATGCTGGCGCCCCTGCTGACGGGGTTCTCGATCATGACAGTCATCGGTATCATCGTCCTGATAGCGGGGATCGTCCGGATGGTATGGGCCTTCAAGGCGGGCAGCCTCGGCAAGGGGATCTGGACCTTCGTGATCGGCCTTCTGACGCTGATCGCCGGCATATTGCTCTTCGCCCACCCGCTCTTCGCGTCCAGCGTCCTCACAGTCCTGCTCGTCTTCTATTTTTTACTCGATGGCATCTTCGAGCTGGTCGCGGGATTCCAGATAAGGCCGGCAGCCGGATCGGGCTGGCTGATATTCGGAGGGGTGATATCGATACTGCTTGGCATCCTGATATGGAAACAGTACCCGCTGTCCGGCGTATGGGCCATCGGCATTCTCTTCGGGATCAAGCTGTTCCTAGTCGGCCTGATAATGTTGACGGGCGGCTCTGTGATGCGTCAGATCGCGAAAGAGTAGTCACATTATGATGGCGGGTGTCTCTCTGGACCATGGAGAGGATGGTGAAAGCTATGACCTGCATGGAGAACCTGCTGGATGCCCTGGCGGATTGTGGAGAGGCTGCCGCCTTCTACAAGGGACATGACCTCCTGCTTGTAAACAAGCTTTTCGCCGAACTGTTCGAAAGGGACAGGGAGGAGTACCGCGGGCTGCCGATCATGGAGATATGCCATGAAGACTCAGTCGAGATGATCCGCGATTTCATAAACAGAAGAGCCTACGGCGATCACGATGTTCCTACTACATATCCTGCTTTCTTCAGGACGGCATCCAACACGAAGCTTGCCCTGCGGATAACCGTCATCAGGACAAAGCACACGAAGGGCGCCATGCTTGCCATCGTGCAGGAAATAGAGCCTGTTTAAGGGCCTGGCCTTTACTGGTCAGCTCGAAACCCGCCGGGATGACCGCATGTCATGGCCACTAGGGAAACGTTCATGGGAATGAAAAGGAAGACCCGATACTCCAATCTCGATTACTGGATGGCCGCGGTGGCGCTCGTGGCAGTGATTATCATCGTGGCTCATATCACCGCGGCGCCGGGGCATTCCGGAAATGCCCGGCTGGAGACGGAGTTACAGGGGGTCCTTGATGATTACCTCGGCGAGAACCGCATCGCTCCTGGAATATCGGCATGCGTCCTCTGTCCGGCCCTCGGGCTGGACTGGTCGGGAGCCGCAGGCACGGCTGCAAAGGGTGACTCGACGCCGATGGCTGCCGCTCACACATTCCGTATCGCCAGTAACACGAAGCCGTACGTGGCGGCGGCGGTATTGCGGCTCGTGGAAGAGGGACGGCTAGGCCTGGACGAAAGCCTGAGCCGGCATCTGGCGGGGGTGTACGACTCGCTCCTGCGTGGCGACGGCTATGACACCGACGGGATCACAATAGCCCAGGTCCTCAGCCATACGGCCGGCCTTGGCGACCACACGAACGATTCTCTCTTCGTCCAGCGCCTCTTTTCCGACACTCTGCACGTCTGGACACCCGACGAGCAGATACGCTGCCTGGCAGAATGGCGGGAGCCGGTGGGGGCACCCGGGGAGAAATATGAATATTCGGACGCCGGGTACGTCATCCTCGGCACAATAGTCACAGGTATTACGTGCAGGCCGCTCGGGCCTTCAGTACGTGACCTTCTCGATTTCGGCAGGCTCGGACTTGACGCCACATACTGGGAGTACATGGAAGAGCCTCCGCCTGGAGCCGGCCCCCGTGCCCATCAGTATTTCGGCGAGACGGACGTGACCGCATGGAATGCCTCATTCGACCTCTACGGAGGAGGAGGTATCGTCACAGATTCGCGCGAGCTAGCCATTTTCATGCGCAGCCTGCTGAAGGGGGATGTCTTTGCCGAGGGATCCACCCTTGACGCGATGATCGGTGAGGGGACGGAAACATACCGCCTCGGATTGATGGTCCTCGATTGTGACGGGATAAAGGTCTTCGGCCACCAGGGATTCTGGAACACATTCTCCTTCCACGCGCCTTCGCTCGACGCGACGGCCGCCGGCAGCATCCTGAACCACGACGCGGCAAACGGGCGGGAGCTGATGTGCCGGCTCTTGCGCGTAGTCGCGGCAGCCTCTGAAAAGCGGGAGAAGTGACAGGCAGGCTCTTTTCCGCTGCGGTGAAAGCCCCGCATGAAAAAAGGGCCCCTCTTTCGAAGGGCCCGATATGATGGGAGTTGAATTCTGCCGAGCAGATCAGTTCCCGTGCATGCTCTTGATCCCGCCCCAGGTCGACTCTTCCGTGCCGACAGCGCAGTCGACGATCGAAAGGGTGATCGAGGTGAAATCCCAGGCGGCACCGTGGACTCGCGTGGCGCTGCATCCAGGGTCAAGAAGACCGGGATAGTTTGCCGGGATCGTCTCGCCGAGATCGGTCGAGGCGATGAGTGTGCCGTTGCCGATGTAGAAGCTCATGCATGTCCCCGGGTAGTTGTCGAAATAGGCGATCGCCTGGACGTTGGTCACCGCCGCGATTTCTACCCAATTCGAGTAGGTGATCGTCTCGAACTCGGTGTAGGAGTCGATGTGACCGGGGTAATCGACATCGCCGTTCGCCCACGGGCCCGATCCGCTGAGCCAGATGTACCCGCCGACGAACGTCTTCATGTATGTCCTGTTGCCGTTGCCGCTGGCGTTGACGTTGTTGACCAGGAGTACGGGTGTCGTCTCAGTTGTCGAGCACCAGTAATGCCACTGGTTGCCGAGCGTCATTCCGTCCCACGACTGGGCGTTGAGCGTCGTTCCCGGGGTCAGCGCGCTGTTGCCGCTGTCCCAGCCTTCAGAATAGCGTCCTAGAAAGAGCGGCCCGCCCAGGTCGGTCGACTGGTAGTCGCCGTTCAGGGGAGCGCCGGCAAAGGATGTCCCGGTGAAGAGCACAAGAAGAGATACGACTGTAACAAGACGCTTCATATAAAGCCTCCGCTCGATTCATGTGACTGGGAATGTGTACGATCCCCCCGTACACTTCTTCTGGCGAGTGGAAGGATTCTATCAGAAAAATCGTGTAATGTCAATAAATTATAATTGTTATCGGCGGTGTGGCCGTGGATCGCCGTTCTGTGTAAAGTGAAATTTCCCTGTGCTTTACATGTATTGACCGGGAAACTGTCTTTCAACTGGAGTGTGAAACATCTATCTTGACGGTGATAGCAGCTGAATGGAGGAGACATGCGCATCCTTTTCCGGATTCTGTGCATGGGGTGCTTGCTGTCGATGGCAGGATGTGGTCCCGAAGATAAGATATCAGGTGAAGACTTCGTCGCGGCCATCGACAATCTTCGCGTCGAGCTGCCCTGCCTGGGTTCTGGTTCGACAAACTTGAACTGCGCGATACCCGACGCGGACGAGGAATCCGCGGCCATCAAGGGGGATAGCGGAGTGATATATGAGGTCACCCTGCGCGTCAGGGGCGTGGTCGAACAGAAGACATATTCAGACTATACCGCTTCCGACGGTTTGTGGATCGAGGGCGGAACGCCAGACGGCGGATCATCCAATATCTTCAGGCTACACGTCTCCTCGCCTGAAGAGACATACCATCTCAATTCCGGTATTTCCGGGATAGACGAGTGCTTTCTGCTCGATGTGCAGAAGACCGTGGTAATGGATGACGGAGCTACGCTGACCCTGCTGGCCGACTCGGGGGGCGACGGTCTCGGAACGAGGAACATCGACGGGGATGGTTACCCGATCGTGGTCAGCGGCGTCTCTCCCTATCCATACGCTTTTGACGGTCAGTTCGTCCAGATCGACATCGTCGACGTCAGGATCCGCTGACCGGCCTGCAAAAATAATCCTTGCCCGCCATATGAGAGGGATGTACAAGTCGTGATAAGGA
>Ga0315542_1001746_pt1 | contig 13528 bp, 11 predicted proteins | sample SalMarSW160120MG_FD_202541 | JGI IMG/M metagenome (GOLD analysis project Ga0315542, IMG submission 202541) | Salt marsh sediment microbial communities from the Plum Island Ecosystem LTER, Massachusetts, United States - Salt Marsh Sediment SW1601-20 ...
GATTCCGAGACCGAGACCTACGTGGGGGTAAAGCTTTTTATCGATACCTGGCGCTGGTCAGGCGTCCCTTTTTTCCTCCGGACCGGGAAACGCTTGTCCCGCCGCAGCACGGAAATCTCCATTCAGTTCAAAACCCCACCGCACCTGCTGTTCGGAAGGGACAGGACGGCCCAACTCAATCCCAACTCACTTACCCTGGCCATTCAGCCTGATGAAGGCATTACCTTCCGCTTTAATTCCAAAATACCCGGATTCGACACAAAAATGCGTACGGTGAACATGTCTTTTTCCTATGGAAGTTCTTTCGCGGAAAAATCACCCGAAGCCTATGAACGCCTGCTGCTTGACGTGATGCTGGGAGACAACACCCTGTTTACCCGCAATGATGAGATCGAATGCGCGTGGCGGTTTATCTCCAACCTGATCACCGCCTACCGGGAGGAGGATAAAAACCGGCTGCTTTTTTATCCCGCGGGGGGAGCCGGCCCTGAGGAGGCGGATATGCTGATCAACCGTTACGGGATCAAATGGAGGAAACTATGAACCGGGAGCTCAATCCCGAATCAATCGAAAACAAAATCAACGCTGATCTGGAAAAACAGCCCGCGCATAATATCCGGGCCTGCCTTTTTAATCTGATATTCATTTATAATATTTTTCGGGAGCATCTTGTCTCCGAACTTCTGGATTTCCTGTTCGGTAAAAGGCCGGCGCGGATAATTCACCTCCAGCAGACGGAAAAGCCCGTTTCAAGCAGCTATGTAAAGGTCCGTTGTTATCCGGATCCACAGAACAACCAGGTGTGCTTCCAGGAAATAATCATTCAAAACGGAAAAGATGAAATCGGGAACGCTCCCGGAACCTGGGTCCCATTGCTGATCCATGAAATACCTGTTATCATCGTCTGGCTTGATTCCTTGCAGCCGTTTCCCTCTATGCTGCACACCATCTCCACCCTGGCGGATAAGGTTATTTTTTGTACGGAAGCAAACCACCTCCTGGGAGAAGACCCCCTGACCGTGTGCCGAAATATCGAGCGACAGCTGATCGTCCGTAATGAGAACAGCACTCCGGGGAAACCGGTTGTGTCCGATCTTACCTGGTTTCGCTCTTTACCGCTCAGGCAACAAACGGCCCTGCTGTTTAATCCCGTCAGTATGAGACAGTACATCTATGAGATAAAAGACATCACCCTGCATGGTATTTCCCAAAGCGAGGCGCTGCTCTATTTGGTTTGGCTCGCCAGCAGGTTGAACTGGAAATCTACAGATGTAAAATCGGGACTGCCGCGATTCATGGACGGCCGGGGAAACCGCGTCGGTATACACATGAGAGATGATACAGCCAGAAAAGTGGTTTTTATCACCAACGACGGACAAGAGTTTTCCATCAATCGCATTGATGAAGAGGGGGGTGAGTGTATCATAAACGAGCGCCACGTGCTGCTGGATGAACTTGATTCACTTGATCATGACCCGCTTTATTATGACGCCCTGAATAAGATACGTGAAAATGAATAATATTCTGAATTTCAAAAGTGAACATAATTTTGCCTTAAAGGCGGCTCTGTTTATTCTCTCCTGTATAGAAGAGACAATAGAAAAACAGGGGTTGTGCAGTATAATCCTGGCCGGAGGAAACACCCCGCAATTATGTTACAAGAGACTTTCCACATTGATTAAGGAAAGGGATATCCCGGTAGGCTCAATGTATTGGTTTTTTGGAGATGAACGCTGGGTTCCGGTAGACAACCCGCAGAGCAATGAAGGCATGGCACGCAGACTGTTACTGGGCCCCCTTGATGTCAGGCCTGATCATGTCTTCTCCTGGCATGTTGACGGGAGTACCCCTATTGCCGGTGCCCGCCGTTACCAGGGGATATTGGACGATTTTTTCAAGGCCTACTCCCGTTCTCCCGATATCTGCCTGTTGGGAATGGGTGATGACGGACATACCGCGTCCTTGTTCCCCCGCTCCAGAATTGTTACCCCGGATCAGAAAAGTATTGCCATAAAAAAAGATATTAAAGCGGACGCAGTGGCCGTTCTCCTTGCGAACAACAAGACCTATCGGCTTTCGCTCACTCCCCATTTTCTCAATACAAGCAAAAACATAATTTTTCTCATCCGCGGACAAGCAAAACGGAAGGCTTTTTCCGAATTACGGACGGGGAGCACCGTCCTTCCCGCTTCATGGATCAAGGGAAAAAACCTCTCGTTTTTTGTCGGTGACGAGGTCCTGGGAAACCCCGGTTAACCTCAGGTAATTTGTTTTAAATCTGCTGCTATCTTTGTCACCTTCAGGCCCAGGTATTCAGCCACGGATTTCCCGGGACCGGACTCCCCAAATCTGTCGATGCCGAAAACCATTCCTTTCCCCTTTATAATATCCTGCCAACCGAAGGTCACCCCTGCTTCTATGACTGCTTTTGTAACCTCAGGCGGCAACAGCTCGTTTTGCCGGGCAGCAGGCTGCTGTAAAAACAGTTCGCGGCACGGCATTGACACCACACGTATTTTCTTGTCTTCAAGCTGCGCGGCAACCTGCAATGCCAGCCCCACCTCCGAGCCGCTGGCGATCAGAATCAGGTCCGGCGTCCCCGCGCAGTCCTTAACGATATAGGCACCGCGTTTGATCTGTTTCTTCCAATCCGGGTCCTGTTTTTCAAAGACAGCCAGGTTCTGCCGTGAGAGGGCCATTGCAATGGGTCCGTCCTTATAACCGCAAACCAGTTTCCACAGCTCAACGTGCTCCTGGGCATCGGCGGGACGGAAAACCAAAAGATCGGGGATAATCCGTAAGGCGGCCAGCTGCTCCACCGGCTGATGGGTGGGACCGTCCTCCCCTACAAAGATTGAGTCATGCGTAAAGATATAGATAACGGGCAACTTCATCAACGCGGCCAGACGTATGGGCGGTCTCATATAATCGGAAAATACCAGGAAGGTGGCGCAGAAAACCCGTAGCCCACCGTGTAAAGCCAGGCCGTTGGTTACCGCCCCCATTCCGTGCTCTCGCACGCCGAAGCAGATGTTACGGCCGCTATGGTTGGTTTTTTGATACTCGCCCAACCCTTTCAGGTCGGTCTTGTTTGAACCTGCCAAGTCCGCCGAGCCGCCGATAAGGTACGGCATTCCCTGGGCGGTGGCATTCAGAATTTCATGGCCGGAAGAGCGGGTGGCGATGGCATCCCCCACCTTATAATCGGGCAGTTTGAGGTCCGCGGGTTCATCCTCGGCAAAAAACCGCTGCCACAGCTTATACAGCTCCGGATTTGCCTGTCGCCATTCCGTATACTCTTGCTGCCACTGCTTCTGCTGCTCGGCCCATACTATTTGCTTTTGCCCGAAATAGTCCTTTGCCTGCGGATCGATATAAAACATTGCCGTTTCCGGTACCCCCAAAGCCTTCTTGGTAAGCGCCACCTCCTCCTCACCCAGCGGAGCCCCATGGGCTTTGTGTGAACCCGCAAGGTGCGGGGACCCTTTGGCGATCACTGATGTAAGAACAATTAAGGTCGGCCTTTGTGTTTCCGCCTTGGCCTGTTCAATCAGCCCGACAATCTCACCGATATCATACGCACTGCCGGACAAGGTCTGCCAACCGTATGCCTGGTAACGCCGCGTTACATCCTCGGTAAAGGTAATATCAGTGGAGCCGTCGATGGTAATTTTATTCGAATCGTAAAAAACGATTAATTTTCCCAGGCCAAGATGACCGGCCAGAGAGGCCGCCTCTGAGGTTACCCCCTCCATCATACACCCGTCACCGGCAAGCGCGTAGGTGTAATGGTCGATAATTGTATGGTCTTTTGTATTAAACCGGTCGGCCAGTATTGTTTCCGCAATAGCCATCCCCACGGCATTGGCCAAGCCCTGCCCCAGAGGACCGGTGGTCGTTTCCACCCCGACGGTCACTCCGTGTTCCGGATGACCCGGTGTCTTGGAACCGAGCTGCCTGAAGTTTTTCAACTCTTCCAGACTGAGATCGTACCCGCTTAAATGCAGCAGGGAGTATAAAAGCATGGAGCCGTGTCCGGCCGAAAGCACAAACCGGTCGCGGTTGACCCAGTCCGGCGTGGCGGGATTGTGTCGCAGCACCTCACCAAAAAGTACCGCTCCCAACTCCGCACAGCCCATGGGCAGCCCGGGATGTCCGGAGTTGGCTTTTTGTACCGCGTCCATGGTCAGGGTCCTTACGGACAGGGCTACTTTTCGAATCGCTTCCATGGTTTCATTTTTCATATTACTTTCCTCCTGGATATGGTTATGCCTGCGGGCGATAGTTCCAGCAAACAAAAATTATTGTCTTTTACAGCACCGACATTTACGCATACGGTTTCTCCCACCATATCACGATTTGCCGATTCATGGATATGGCCGCTGAGACATAGTGTAAGCGCTTTCATTTTTATAAATTCCTTCACCACCTGTGAACCACAGTGTATCCCACCCGCTGTTTTATCTAATTTGGTATTATATGGCGGAGCATGAGAGACCAATACGGTGGTGCTGCACCCGGCAACCGCTTCATATCCTTGGCGCAGTAATCCGCCGAGCTCTTTATCATCAAGCTCAAACGGTGTATGGAAAGGGGTCGGGTTGCTTCCGCCCACTCCGAAAAAACCGATTCCCCGGTATACAACTCCATTTCCGTGAATACTGATCTTTTTTTCCGTTAAATAATCCAGTACACCTCTACGGTCCATATTACCGGGCACGGCAAACACCGTGATGTTTTTTTCAAGCAACGGTTCGACAATCCGCTTTACCTGTTCATACCCCCCGAGATGCGTCAGATCACCGGCAAAGATTACCGGTATCTGAGGGGGAAAACCACCCAAAATCCGCTCTACCTTGGCTGCCGCCCCATGAATATCGGAAAGTACAAGAACCTTCATTTACCCGCTTATGAATGCTTTTTCTTCTTCTTCTTCTTTTTCTTAACGGTCCGCTGCACGCGTACAACCTGTTTGTGCTGTTCCTGAATTTGGCTGTGTTCCGGATTCTGTGAATCAGGAGTATCAATCACCGGTTGTGCCACCGGTATACGCTTGCCGAACATTTCCCTGTCGTGCTTTTCTTTTCCCTTGGCAATGGCTTTCTGCCATCCCAAAACCACCGGAGAAGCAATATAGATTGAAGAATACGTCCCCACAACAATACCGACCAGCAGGCTTAAGGCAAAATCCTTAATATCGCTGGAACCCGTAACCAATACATACAACGGGATAACCGCGATCAGGGTGGTCAACGAGGTCATAATCGTTCTGCTGAGAGATTGTGTGATACTGGTATCGATAATATCATCCATACGATATTCTCTGAGTAAAGAAAAGTTTTCACGAATCCGGTCATAGACAACAATGGTGTCATTCAATGAATAACCGACAATCGTCAATACCGCCGCTATGGTTGCCGTACTGATTTCAATATGAAAAAAGCAGATAAATCCGAGCATAATGAGTACGTCATGGATAAGTGCAATGATGGCGCCGACCGCGTACGTAATCTTGAAACGGATGGAGATATACACCATGATGAGGGCCAACGCGATCAGAATAAAATAAATGGAGTTTATGGCCAACACCTGGGCCAGCTGCGGGCTCATGGTTTCACTCTGTTTTTCAATTATGTCGTTACTGCCGTAAGCATCGGCAAGCAGGGAGTGGATCTGCTTACTCACCTGTGTATCATCTTTGTTCCCCTGGGGGATATTCGCCCGGATCATAAACTCCTGCTGTTCCGGTTCCCCCACGTTCTGCAGCGTTACCCCGGGTATTGCAGATAACAATGATCGCATCTTTACCAGCGAAGTGATCAACGTATCGCCCTTTTGTAAAACATAATTTACGACATGCGCCTGACCGGGATTAATCACCGTCTCCTGAATACTGATAAGCCGTATCGGAGCGATACCGCCGTCCGCGTTCAGGCTGATCCCGATATCCGGCACCTCTTTCTTCAGCATATCACGCAGGTTGTTCAGCGAATTTATGGTATCCAGTTCAAAGGTATGTACTTTGGCATCCTCATCCGTAATATTAAGATACTTCTTGTTGGCTTCCAGTACACCACCCTTGGTGATCTCCAGCTTGACGGCGCTCTGGCCGGTATTAGTAACGGTCAAGCCAACCGGAGCAATCTGTACCTGAAGGATATAACCGCCCTTGAAGTCAATACCTAAATTGAATCCGCCGCTAATAATAAAATTTGTTATGCCAAAAATAATCAACGCAAGTGAGATAGAAATCGCTATAAATCGAGCCTTGGTGAACCTGATTATCCTTTTCATTATACCCGCCTCCAGCTGATGCTGAGTCTTTTTGCTTTAAATACAGTGGTAACAAAATCGAACATGAGTCTCGAGACAAAAATAGCCGAAAGAAATGAGGTAAAAATACCCACAGCCAGGGTAAAGGCAAATCCCTGTATACTTCCTTTACTTAACAGGGATAGAATAAAGGCCGCAATAAAGGTAGTGACGTTCGCGTCAAGGATTGTCCAGAAGGCCTTGCCGAAACCCGTTTTAATTGCCGCCTGCCGGGATTTTCCCAGATGGTACTCCTCTTTAATACGTTCAAAGATAATAACATTCGCATCCACGGACATACCCACCGTAAGAATAATACCCGCGATACTGGTAAGGGTCAGCGTAAAGCCGGTGGCGGAAAGGATGGCAACCATCAAAAACAGGTTAACCATCAAACCCAGGTTGGCGATAATTCCCGCACCTTTATAATAAATAAGCATAAATGCGATAACAAAGATAAACCCGATCAAAATCGCGTTTAATCCCTGGCGGATCATATCCTCTCCCAAGGAAGGGCCTACCTCGGACTGGTTCTCTATATCCAGTACGACCGGAAGGGGACCGGTTCGCAACACCTTGGCCAGATCATTTACCTCTGCCTGGGTAAAATCACCGCGGATGGAGACCACCCCGCCGCTGATGGGTTCGGTAATCGTTGCAATCGAGTGCGATTTGATCTTACCGTCCAGCACAACGGCAAGGGCCTCACCCTGGTGCTGTTCGGTTACCTTGTAAAACTGCTCGGCACCGTCGATCGTGTTACCCTTATCGTCTTTATACTCACCCAACACAAAAACAACAATCGGCTTGCCGGTTCGCCTGTCTACATCCGGATACGCATTCTGAATGGCCTCACCGCGGAGTACCGGTTTGGCCTGAATGACCGTAAAACCCGTACGCCTGTCCAAACCATACTCGTCCTTTTCATAAACCCCGATCAGCTCATCGCCTTTGGGCAGAACCGACGGGTCCTTTAAGCGAAACGGTTCGGAAGGCTGGGTGTTCGCCAGATAATCATTCGGATGTTCGGCTTTGTATTTCTCAAAGGCATCAACCCCTGCCTTGTCAAGCAAATGAAAGTTCAGTCTGCCCTTTCCCATAATAACCTTACGGATACGTTCCGGGTCGGCCGCACCGGGAAGCTCCACGGTAATACGATCGCCCTGCCGACGAATGGAAGGCTCGGTAACACCGAACTGGTCGATACGGGAGTTCAGAATCTCCATAGCCTGCTGTACCCGTTCTTCCTTCAAATAATCCGGTATATCTGTCCCGTGCTCTTTTTTGTATGCCGCAAAATCAGCTTTAATGGATACATACATACCGCCCTGCAGATCCAAGCCCAGCTGCAGGGTTTGGGACCTGAAATCCTTTAGATACAGTGTATCATCCCGATAATGCTTCTCCAGCAGCGCCGCGAAATCTTTTTCCGAAACCCCCTCGTAGATAACCTTGAAGGCCTGGACCACCAGGCGCTTTACAGGAGATTCCCCGGCCGTACCGGCCGCGAATCCCTGAATTTTTTTACGCACCTCATTCGCCTGGATTTCGGCGTTTCTTCTGATCTGGGGAATTGAACTCAATGCATTTTTCTTGCTGTTTTCGGGTATTAATAAATACCACTGTAACGTGGGTGAAATAAACATCACCGCCAGCACGAGTATGAGAATAAAGATAATTACTCTAGAACGAACACTCATAATTTGCTCCGATTTGTTGATGTTTTCCTATTCGGAAAAAAATGTTATTTTTTTTCGCCGGCCGCTTCTTTTTTATTGACTACATTTGCAATAGCAGATTTCTGAAACTCTATTTTTGTATTTTCGTCTACTTTTAAGGTTACCGACTGCTCTTTTACCGAAGTAACAACACCCTGAACACCACCGATGGTGGTAACTTTATCTCCTTTTTTCAGGGCCGACAGCATATTCTGTACTTGTTTCTGTCGCTTATTCTGCGGCCGGATAATGAGAAAATAAAAAACCACGAGTACCAGGCCTACCATACCGATGGTGATGATAAAGCTATTGGTTGAACCCTGTCCGTCCGTCTGTAATAGCGATAAATTTGAAAATATCGTGTTTAGCATTGCTTTTCCTTTACTATTCTCTAAGATTTTGGCTACGTTATCATATATGTTAATCTAAAGTCAAGCCAACAATTCCCTTTTTATACAGGTATTTATAGGTCAGTTTGAATGTGAAACGATGAAATCACCGAGCTTTTCCACCCCGTTTTCAATCCCAAAACTTCGTATCCGTTCATTACAGAGTTTAAGTATTTCTCTGTCGTTTGAAATCCTGATCAAGAGGTCATGCAGCTCATGCGCGCTCTGCGCGGCGAATCCAAACCCGTTTTTTACCACAAAATCCTTGGTCCCCGCCTCATTGATTACCCAGGCGTTATGAATCACGGGTTTTTCCAAATTCAGGGCCTCAAAGGTAAAGTTGGCACCCGCCTTGCCCACAACAAAATCCGACGCCGATACATACTCTTCCATATTATCTACAAAACCCCTGATCAGGATGAACGGCGGCCCCGCAAATCCGGACACATCTTTCTCCAACCTGGCCTGCAGCTTTCGGTTCCTGCCGCAGATAATAATAAACTGAATATTCAGCTTTTTATTCATCAAAAACCTGATGTGATCCTCCATGGCGCCCAGGCCTTCCCCGCCCGCACTCATCACAAAGGTAAGCACATCCGTCTGTAATCCAAGCTTCCGGCGGATCTGCAGCCTGTCCTTCCCAATCCGTTCAAATTTTGGATTTACCGGATAAGGGAAAATATGGATTTTCTCTCTTGCCACTCCCCGTTTGGCCAACTCCTTTTTTGCTTCTTCGGAAAACACCACCATGGAATCACAATGCCGGTCCGCCCAAAAGTGGTGTGCCCAAAACGGATCGGTGTTAATGCTGATATGCGGTATGGCCATTCCGTTCCTGTGTTTCAACGCGCCGAAACGATGGGCGAAAAAATAATGTGTGGTAACAAAAAGCTGCGGTTTTTCCCTGAGCAGAAAACGTTTTAAACGCTTTTTTAGGCCCATACCGAAAAGCCCATTAATAAGCCAGCTGACGAAGCTATTGTCTCCTATGTTCATGATAAGACCGGACAACCGGGGTTTCTTTAATCCCACCTTGTTCCATGAATTACTGTAGACATAATAAGCAAAATCAGCCTTCAATTCCTTTGCCAGATCCACTACTTTCACTTCATACTGCCCGGCATAATGTTGATTTATATAATTACAAAGGGCCAACGCAGGCGCCCTGTGACCATCCCCCAGCATAATCATACCGATGATTATCTTCTTCATCCGCTTTTAGGAACCCCTCTTCTGCTTGATAGACTTCAACACCGCTTTCAGGCGCCTGTTAAAAATCGCCTCCACGCGAAAGGACGCCTTTCTGGATTCCTTCATATACTCAATCAGGTACTCCAACCCGGAAGCGATTTTTTCCAGACCCTCTATGTCCTCCTCTTTCGCATCCGCCTGCCCGTGATCAAACTCCGGTCCTACCAGCTTTATGATATTTCCGATTTCTGACAACGTATAATTGAAGGTCTGCAGGTCTTTTATAAACTTAACAAGAAGGATGTCCTGTACCCGGTACAGCCTGAACCCACCCTCGGTGCGCTGGTGCGGGTTGATCAGTCCCTTCTCTTCCCAAAATTTGATGGTACGGGTATTCACCCCGCCCTGTTCGGCCAGTTCTCCCACGGTTAACAGCCGGGTCTTCTCAAGCGGCTTTTCCGTTTTGTCTTTTATCGGCAGACCGATCTCATTTTTTATCTTGGCTATTGCCTCATAAGAATAGCCCATGGACAGGAAATTTTTCACCGCCTTTCCGTACTGCAGGGCTTGTTCGGGAAAATAATCACCGCTGTCCGAAACCGGAACAATGAGTTTACTCTGTATCCATTTTTCCAGCTCGTTTTGGGTAATATCAAGTTTTTGCATTAATTCCTCTCGGTTTACTTTCAAATACCTGTTGTGCTCCCTTTTCCCGGTTAAACAAGCAGTATCTTATCTATTCCTTCCGGCACTTTTGTCACCCCGAACATACGTTTCAGGCTCGCGACCGAATCCACGGACTTCCCGTTCCGCTCATTAAAAATATGCATTACCCGTTCCAGTTCCTCTTCATTTTCATCGTACACCGCGGAACAGATTGCCGACTTAAACAGTCCCTGTTTTGCAAGTTCTTCAGTGGTAAGTCTTCCGTATTTTTTCTTGGCCGAGGCGTTTACTATGGCAGTATCGCCCTGGTAACCTACAGTAAAAATAAAATCATTTCGTTTAATCATTATTCGTCGACCTTTATAATGGATTTATTCTGCCGTATATCGTGAAAATTGGCAAGAGGCCATAAAGCATAAACAGCAATATGAGAATTGCTTTACTATAAAAAAGGGGAAAGCCTTTTCGTATACTTTCCCCTTTTATTAAATCCTTTATTTTCTTATTAATACGGAGGCATTCCTCCCGGGGGCATTCCTCCCGGTACGGCAGGTGGTGCCTCTTTTTCCGGCAGATCCGTAATGGTGCATTCCGTAGTGAGCAGGAGCCCGGCGATTGATGCGGCGTTCTGCAGGGCCGATCTGGTCACCTTGGCGGGATCGATAATCCCGGCCTTCACCAGGTCTATCCATTCCATCTTGGCCGCGTCAAATCCGATACCGTCCTTCTCCGTTTTCGCTTTTTCAGCCACAATTGCACCGTCAAGCCCCGCGTTCTCTGCAATCTGTCTGATGGGCTCTTCCAGAGAGCGGATAACAATCTTGAAACCCACGGCTTCCTCTTCAAGGCTTTTGCTGAGATCGGTTTCTTTCAGCTTGTTGACCGATTTTACCAGGGTAATACCGCCGCCCGGAATAATACCTTCTTCGATAGCGGCCCTGGTGGCGGAAAGCGCATCCTCAACCCGGTGCTTCTTTTCTTTCAGCTCAACTTCGGTAGCCGCGCCGACATTAATAACGGCCACACCACCGGCCAGTTTGGCCAGGCGTTCCTGCAGCTTTTCTCTGTCATAATCGGATGTGGTATCCTCAATCTGGACCTTTATCTGGGCAATGCGGTCTTTGATATCCTTTTCTTTTCCCGCGCCTTCAATAATCGTGGTATTTTCTTTGTCGATCTTTACCGATTTCGCCTGTCCCAACTGGCTTAAATCCGTATTTTCCAGTTTCAGACCCAGCTCTTCGGAAACAACCTGTCCGCCGGTTAAAATGGCGATATCCTCCAGCATGGCCTTTCTGCGGTCACCGAATCCGGGAGCCTTTACCGCGCAGGCGTTCAAGGTTCCCCTGATGTTATTCACAACAAGGGTGGCGAGTGCCTCGCCTTCCACATCCTCGGCGATAAGAAGCACCGGCTTCCCTGCCTGGGCTACTTTTTCCAGCAGCGGCAGCAGGTCCTTCATACTGGATATCTTCTTATCGTAAATTAAAATATAGGGGTTCTCGAAAACAGTGGTCATATTTTCGCGGTTGGTGACAAAATAGGGGGAAACATACCCGCGGTCGAACTGCATACCCTCAACCACCTCCAGATCGGTCACCATGCTTTTTGATTCTTCAACGGTAATGACCCCGTCCTTGCCCACCTTTTCCATGGCGTCGGCGATAAGATTTCCGATCTCGCTGTCGTTATTGGCGGAAATTGAGGCGACCTGGGCGATCTCGCTCTTGTTATCCCCTATCGCCTTTGCCTTGTCCTTGATATACGAAACCGCAACATCAACCGCCTTCGCGATACCGCGTTTAATCCCCATCGGATTGATACCCGCGGCCACGCTCTTTAAACCCTCTTTGATCATACTATAAGCAAGTACGGTGGCGGTTGTTGTCCCGTCTCCCGCAACATCATTGGTTTTGGTCGCTACTTCCTTCAGCAGCTGAGCACCCATGTTCTCAAACGGATCCTCAAGCTCAATCTCCTTGGCAATAGTTACTCCGTCGTTTGTTACCGTAGGCGCTCCAAACTTCTTGTCCAGAATAACATTCCTGCCCTTGGGTCCTAATGTAACCTTGACCGCATTAGACATCTTCTCTACGCCTGCAAGTAATGCTTTTCTAGCAGACTCATCAAATTGTAGTTGCTTTGCCATTTATTCACCCTCTCTTTATTAGTAATTTATAGTTTAAAATTCGATTGGTATAGAGCGTCTCCCGCTCTTTTTTGATAAGATACATATTCTTTTTAATTTCATCAACAAAAAAATATTTTTTTTATGTCATATATGCACTAAATTAACTTGACTAATAAGCCGAATTGATTAAAAAAGTACTGATGAGAGCAAGAAAAGAGCTTACCGTATTTATCAGTTTTCGCTGGCAGAGGGCCGGAAGAGACGATACGGCCCGCGGCACGGAACGTCTGCTGGAAACACTGGTCCGCCTGGGCCTTGATAAAGGTATGCCGCTGCATTGGAACCTTCCCAATACCCCCTACCTGGAAAAAAAACATCCGCAACTGGACGGTATTATCACTGAAATCAAAACAAGGATCAAGGCGTGCGGGGACTGCGTCATTCCCATGGGTTACAGTGGGGCGTTTCATCCGCTGCTTTCGGCTTCTGAAGTGGAAAAGGAACTGACCTGGAGTATCAACAATCCCTGGAAAACAGGGATTGTTGAACAGTTTAAAGAACGGCCGCGGATACTGATACCCACCATGCCCGATCTCCTGCGGCCGGCGGTAGCCGCCATTTACAAGAAATCCGGTTTTACCCTGATCGGTGTTCCCTTTACTACTGACGGGCAAACGGATTATTCATTCGGTCCCTGGAAACTGAAGGAAGCGGTAGAACTGTTTTTATATCACCATATAGCAACACCTTCATATGGGCTTCGCATCCCCAGACATGCCCCTTATGCCTGTCTTGTATTCGATCTGCCGCAGCACAACACGTATGAGCAGTTTGAGGAAATTCTTCACGTGCTTTCCAAACGCTTTCATGTCAGATACAACTCCTTAAAAGGGTACAAGTTCGGTAAGGCAAAAAAACAAATCCCCGACAGCAAAATCCCGCAGCCGCCCATGGTATGTAATCCCGTCTCCCGGATATACCTAAAAAGCGCGAATCCTTTACGTACCAAAGATAAAAAAAGCGATAAAGATTTCAGCAATATCCTGAAGCTTGTTTCATATAACAACGGTGATCTGGACCCTACAAAGATCCGCAGTCTTGATTCCTTGGAAAACGGGCCG
>Ga0315542_1001747_pt1 | contig 13524 bp, 19 predicted proteins | sample SalMarSW160120MG_FD_202541 | JGI IMG/M metagenome (GOLD analysis project Ga0315542, IMG submission 202541) | Salt marsh sediment microbial communities from the Plum Island Ecosystem LTER, Massachusetts, United States - Salt Marsh Sediment SW1601-20 ...
CTCAAGGGATCTTATTGACATGAATTCAGGTATTATTGAAAGCTTCAAAAAACAAAAGGCCAAAGCCCTCTCTCATTTCCCTATCATAAATAGAAGGCTGGAGTTATGGGATAGTAGGCCCAATTGGATTGCCATCACAAATTTGAAATCACTTTCATCAGCCATTAAAAAAATTGAAAAGCATTTCCTTTCGATTCAGACATGTAAAATTTCAACCGCACGTAAGGATGATAGAAAAGTTCGAGTAGAATAATTTTCATCCAACTTGGTGAATGCAGGCGTGTCGGCTTACAAGCCGCGCCAGATTCACGTCGGGCAGTACCCTACAACCGCAAAGAGACATGTATGGCTGGTCCAGACAGGACACTTTCTGAAAAGGCCTTCACCTACGAGGACTTGGCGCGATCCGCCCAGCATTTCCTTGCAGAACGCCCCATTATAGTGCTTGGCACCGGGGCCACGATCCCGCATGGACTGCCATCCATGCCGGAGCTCGCAGACCTGCTGCTTGCGGCTATCCAGGGAAATCCCCCCGGTTGGGAGGAGTTTTCGGTGCATCTTGATACGACGAAAGATCTGGAACAGGCACTGCACGACGTGGGCTTGCCGGGTGAAACCGTCGAAATCCTTGTGGCGGCCACATGGGAAATCATCTCGTCAAAGGATTCAGAATTCTACGAGCAACTTCTGAAAGGGCCGATAGCGTTTCCCCTAGCTGACCTCTTCAAGTACCTCCTAGCAACGGCTGATTCACATATCCGAGTCGTGACAACCAATTACGACCGTCTGGCCGAGTACGCTGCCAACTACGTTGGTGCATACGTTTCTACTGGGGTAACTGCCGGATGGCTTCAGCGATTCGTTCCGTCGTCCGTGAATGCGGAACGTCCACCCGCACCAGGATATGAGGGTCAAGTATCTGTGCTTAAGGTGCATGGGTCGCTGGATTGGTTCCGCGATGCCACCGACGATGTTGTTGGCGTGCCGCTGGCACGTGCGATACCACCTAATACGCAACCGCTGGTTGTGACGCCTGGAGTTACGAAGTACCGCGCGGTCCACAAGGATCCGTTTCGAACGGTGATGACGGCTGCTGACGCAGTGTTGCGAGCGGCAAGATGCTACGTTTGCGTTGGCTACGGATTCAACGACGAGCATGTTCAGCCGATCCTCGTCAACCGGGTTATGAAGAGTGACATCCCGCTCGTCATCGTGACAAAACAGCTCACTGAGCCGATACGCAAAGCGTTTCTGACAAACCCACCAAAGAAGTTCATCTTCCTGGAAGAAGCAGACGGGGGCACCACGGCATACAACCCGGATCACCCTAGCGGTGTTCGCCTTGAAGGCGTATCGGTTTGGAGATTAGACAATTTCATGAGATTGATAACCGGCGAGAAAGCGAGGTAGCGAATGCCCATATTCGATTACAGCAATGAGGAATCCATCGGTTCCGTTTACAGTGTAGACACCGGCACCGTTCTTGTCAGCGTGTCGAATCTCGACGCCTTGCGAAAACTGCAGGTGAATCATTTGATCGTCCTGAGGAGTTCTCGAGCCGGCCAGCACTTGATCGGCCTGATCAACAAGATCATGCGGAAGGCGTTGGTCGGCGTTAATGAGAACGAAGACGGCGAAGCGCAGGACGACAAAGTTTTGGTTGAGAATATCGTGCGGATCAGCCTAATCGGCACACTACTTGATGCCGTTGGCACCGATCAAAACGTTTTTCGTCGCACGCTGGAAACCGTCCCTGAGATCGACGCTCCGTGCTTCGTCTTGAGCGGCGAGAAACTAACAGGCTTTATGCGCGCCATTTCCACACAGATTGTCGAAGGTCAGGAACCCCTCAGTCTCGGAAAGTACACACTGGATGAGGAGGCAAATGCGTGGATTGATGGAAATCGTTTTTTCCAGCGGCATGCCGTTGTCGTGGGTAGTACAGGGTCTGGTAAGTCGTGGACAGTGGCGCGGATTCTAGAGCAAGTCGCGGCGCTTCCAAATGCCAGCGCGCTGCTGTTTGACATTCACGGGGAGTATGCGCCGCTGAACGGCTATGGCGTTTCTCACCTTCGTGTAGCAGGCCCTGGCGATCTTGACGGCGCTCGTACATTGGATGATGGGGTCATTTTTCTTCCGTACTGGCTGCTGACATACGAAGAGATGCTTGCCATGTTGCTCGACCGCAGCGACCAGAACGCGCCGAATCAAGCGATGATCTTCAATCGGGAAGTGCTCGATGCGAAGAGGGTGTACCTTGAAGGTGCTGGGAAAAATGAAGTTCTGGTGAACTTCACTATAGACAGCCCAGTACCCTACACCTTGGGCGGTGTGGTTGATAAGCTTCAGGAATTGGATGTTGAAATGGTGGCAGGAGCAAGGGGGGAGAAGCAAGGCCCGTTTCATGGGAAACTCACCCGTTTTGTCCAACGCCTTCAATCGAAGATAGGTGACCGTCGGCTTGGCTTCCTTTTCAGTGCCGGTAATGATGCAATGCGATATGAATGGCTTGAAGAGTTGGCAACAGTGCTTCTTGGAAGCACAACTCTTCGCAATAAGGGCGGTGTTAAGATCATTGATTTCTCTGAGGTGCCGTCCGATATTCTCCCACTCATCATCGGGTTGGTGGCTCGGCTTGTTTTCTCGGTTCAACAATGGACTGAGAAAGAGAAGAGGCACCCGGTTGCTCTTCTTTGTGACGAAGCACATCTTTACATCCCTGAGAGGCACGAGACGGGGGTATTGGAAGCTGGTTTGCGATCATTTGAGCGCATCGCCAAGGAAGGACGGAAATATGGTGTGGGGCTGACGGTAATCAGCCAGCGTCCTGCCGAGGTCAACCGAACAGTGTTGAGTCAGTGCAACAACTTCGTAGCAATGCGCCTAACGAATGCCGAGGACCAGGCCGTGATACGCCGCTTGCTGCCGGACACGTTGGGTGGCTTTACCGACCTTCTGCCCATTCTAGATATTGGCGAAGCCCTTGTTGTTGGTGACGCGGCCATGTTACCGAGCCGAATACGGATCGATGAACCGAACAACCGGCCGAGCAGTGGAACGGTCGCATTCTGGGACCGTTGGGCTGCGGAAACTGTCGAAAACGGCATCCCTGCCGCTGTCGAGGCCCTGCGGAAACAGAGGACAGGAGACTGATGTGACAGTATAGGTGCATGTCGGGGACGCCCATTTAGCAAATTGGGAGGTGCGGCAGTGATTCTTCAACGACAAACCCCATCATCCACGTGGTCCTTGGCAAACCTTGCGGATTTACCGATGAGGAACTGCATTTCATCATCAACTATGGCATAGAGTACTGCATGGCCAGGGTGGTTGGATGAAGGGAGGAAGAGGCGACAGAATGATAGACTTTCAATTAACACGTCATGCCGAGGATACACTGCTCAAGCGTAAGATTGAAAAGGAATGGCTGGAGCGGGTGCTGGCATTCCCGCAGCGAATTGAGGCGGGTGCAACAGATCCCATGTTGGAACACCGGCTGGCGGTGATTTCCGAGTGCGACAACCGCGTGCTTCGTGTTATAATCAATCCGCATACAAACCCTATACGAGTGATTACACTTTTTTTTGACCGTAACATCAGAGGTAAGCTATGAAACTGAAAATTGATAATGAAGCCGATGCCCTTTATCTGACCCTTGATGAGTCGGATGCCGTGGAATCGCAAGAGGTTTCGCCCGGCATCATTGTGGACTATAATGCCGATAACCATGTGGTCGGCATTGAAATGCTTTACTTGTCCAAAAGGACTCCGAAACTGGATACAGGAAAGCTGCTTTTTGAAATGGCCCCGGCATCGCGCTCCTCAGAGCCTGACGTGATGGAACTAACCAAATCCTCATAATGCCCTGTTGAGACCAAATCAGCCATCGCAAACGTATTAAAGAATGGCGACAAATGCCCGGTGGGCGGAAAACAAGGTAAAGGCTCCAGGTGAAGAATTGTATGAAATGATTTCGGAAGACCCGGTTTGATCCGCATTTTATATACTTGATAAACCAATGCCTTCTGTAAGCAAATGAAAATAAAGCGTTTTTAATTGTATAGACCACCGAGGAAAATCGAACAAGTTGACCGTATTTTATACAATGCAACCAAAAGACCTCTACAAGAAGAATTGAAGGCAGAAGGCTGATATTTATGGCCATAGATCATCCAGTTGAGGTTATTGATCGTAACAGCCCATTCTACCCGATTCAGTTGGCCAAACGCTTGGGTGAAGACGCCCCTGCCCGACTTCGGGCCATCGGCCGCCTTGATCTGATCAGTGTTCCCAAGACCGCTCTTTTCTGTTCCAAAAGCTGCCCCGGCGATGCCGTTCTTAAGACCATGGATCAGGCCCAGAAATGGCGCGACCAGACTCGATGCATTATTAGTGGTTTTCATTCACCTATTGAAAAGGAATGCCTTCAAATATTGCTACGCGGGGGACAGCCGATCATTATTTGTCCTGCGCGCAGTCTGGAACGGATGCGAATTCCTATGGAATGGCGCAAAGGCATTGAGACCGGCCGGATTTTGCTTTTATCCCTCTTTGAGCCGCCGCAGAGCCGCCTCACCGCAGCGCTTGCAGCACAGCGGAACAAAGTGGTTGCAGCCATGGCCGACGAGGTGTATTTCGCCCACGTTGCTCCCGGTGGAAAGACGGCCCGACTTGGTGAACAAATATCTGGATGGGGCGTTCCTATTTAGCCCCGAGGCCATTGAACAATTAAAGGTCATCCTCGAAAAGGAATTTTGAGACGAAAAAATACATAAGGGGAAAGTGATGTCTATCCCGGACTATCAAACAATAATGCTGCCCCTTCTGAAATTTCTGGCTGACGGTCAGGTCCACGCGAAGCGGGAAGCGGTCCAACACCTCGCTGAAGAGTTTAAGCTTTCAGGGGAAGAGCGGAAGGAGCTCCTTCCTAGCGGCAAGCAGCCTGTTTTTGGCAACAGAGTCGGCTGGGCACGCACCTATCTCAAAAATGCAGGCCTCATCAAATCCATACGCCATGGCTACTTCGCCATCACCGATCAAGGGAAGCAAATCCTCGCACGTAACCCGGAACGGATTGACGTCAAGTTCCTGGAACAATTTCCGGACTTCATGGAATTCAAGCAACCGAAAAAGGGAGGAGGATCAGCAGCAGTTGTGACTCCCAGTGAAACAACTCCTGAAGAAGTCTTGGAAACCGCTTACCAAGAGATTCAAGAAACCCTCGCATCGGAACTCCTCAAGACCGTGAAGGAATGCTCTCCGGAGTTCTTTGAGAGACTGGTCGTGGACCTACTACTGAAGATGGGATATGGCGGCTCTCGGAAAGAGGCCGGCAAGGCCATAGGCGCTACAGGCGATGGCGGCATTGACGGCATAATCAAGGAAGACAAGCTAGGTCTTGACATCATCTACATTCAAGCCAAGAGATGGACAAACGGCATCGTAGGCAGGCCGGAAATTCAGAAATTCGCCGGTGCGCTCCAGGGCCAGAGGGCTAGAAAAGGCATTTTCATTACCACCTCCAATTTCAGCAAGGAAGCCCTCGATTATGTGAGAAACATTGAGACTAAGATCATCCTAATTGATGGACAGAGACTTGCCGAATTGATGGCGGAACACAATGTCGGCGTAGCGCCGATCGCCTCCTACGAAATCAAAAAGATCGACAACGATTATTTTGTCGAGGATTGAGTTATTTTTGAAAGCAGAGGAACTTTAGCGTATAACTGATACCAATTATTGTAGTAACCTCAAGGCCACAAGGCACAGGAGGGTCATAATGCTAAGGAAACTCTATGTAAACAATTACCGTTGCCTCGTCAACTTCGAGATAACCTTCGATAGGCTGACTCTTTTAGTCGGACCGAATGGCGGCGGCAAGTCGACACTCTTTGACTTGCTTTACAATTTACGCCGTCTGTTGATAGACAACGCCAAGGTAAATGAGGTGTTTCCCCCGGACGATCTTACAGCCTGGGTAAATAAGAAGGAACAATCATTCGAGCTTGAGGTTCAGGGTGAATATGGCCTTTTTTCCTATAAGCTGGTCATCTTGCACAACCCGGAAAAGAAGATACAGCGGATCGAATCGGAACTCCTGTTCATCGACGGCATGCCCTTGTTCGAGTTCAACAAAGGAGAGGTTAAGCTCTACCATGACGATTATAAACCAGGCCCTGAATATTCCTTCGACTGGTCTGTCTCTGCTTTGGCGACTATTGTCGAGCGACCGGACAACAAGAAATTGACCTGGTTTAAAAAGTGGGTGGAGAAGCTTTTTGTCGTCAGTCTACAGCCCAAAGCAATGACTTCAGAAACCGAGGAGGAATCCGACTGGCTGAACCGCGATGGCACCAACTTCGCGTCCTGGTACAGGTTCATTTCTCAGGAACATCAGGACAAGATTTTTAAGTTGACGCAGCAATTGCGGAACACCATACCCGGCTTCCATGCTTTCAAGTTGGAGCAGGTGGGAAAGCACAGGATCCTAAAGGTTGGTTTCACAGGCGATGATGAGACTGCCACACCGATTTATTTCGACTTTGAACAGCTTTCGGACGGGCAGCGGGTCTTAATAGCTCTTTATTCTCTTTTGCTCGGCTTACAAGACATGGGGCACACCGTCTTTATCGACGAACCGGAAAATTACGTGTCGCTGCCTGAAATACAACCCTGGCTTATGGAACTGAACGATGCTTGCGGGGATGGCTTCCCTCAGGCGGTGCTTATCAGTCACCACCCTGAGCTAATCGATTATTTCGGCCCCGAAAATGGCAAGTGGATTGAACGAGAACCCCTTGGTCCCGCGCGCGTTAAGAAACTACCCGCCCAACTCGATAGAGAACTGAAGCTCTCCGGGCAAATTGCCAGGGGGTGGACGGAATGAGCATGCGACGAGTCAAAATTGTGCTTCTCTGCGAGGACTCCCAACACGAAGCCTTCGTCAGGAGATTTCTCAGGGGTATGGGCTGGAACACTCGGGAGCTCCGGGTCGAAAAAAGTTCTTCAGGCAGTGGAGAACAATGGGTGCGGGAGAGATTCCCAGATGAGCTTAGGATCTATCGGAAGCGTCGGCCAAAGGCTGCTTCCGCCTTAATCGCAATGATCGACGCAGACGGCAAAGGGGTGCAAGATCGGCTAAGTGAATTTGAAAAGTCTTGCAACTCTCGCCAGGTAGAATTTCGACGCGATGACGAGGCTGTTGCTATTGCGGTTCCAAAGAGAAATATCGAGACCTGGATCCATTACCTGCGGGGGCATCCGGTAAATGAGGAGGATGAGTATCCGAAATTAGATATGGAGCGGGGCTGCAGACCGGCAGTGGTAAGACTAGTACAGCTATGCAAGACAACTGGTTTAGAGATGGATGCTCCGAAGGCATTGGTGATGGCTTGTGACGAATATAATAGCAGACTAAGACCAGACGAATTCGCATAAATCAAGTGTGGCGGAGCGTCTATAAAAATCTGGCGCGTAATGTTCAAGCAGTACTCAAGACTTTTCTCTCACCTCCGAACCGACGAAAACCGACATCAGAATCACTATGCCACATGGCTTTTATGTTTAGGCCGCTTTTGTTCTTCTTCTCGATGACGGCGAGCGAGGACGAGTCGATATTCGGCTTCCAGACCAGTCCAGACGTGGGCCGGCACCCCCATCACTTTCTCCAACTGAAGCGCCGTGTCCGGAGTAATAGCCCTACGTCCTTTGAAGATGGCACCGAGCTTAGGGGCCGGCCGGTTCATCCGCTTGGCAAGTTCGTCCTTGCTCATGCCCAGATCCTGGATTACCTCTTCCAGGCACTCGCCAGGACGAATCGGCAGATCGGAATATATGTCCTGATTAATCGCCATAGTGCTTGCTCACCGCCTCACTGTGAGCGATCCTGGTCTATCGGCCTTGAAAGCAAAAACTGGAAGGTGCAGTAAAATACGCCTGATTAAAAGTGAAATTCTGGATTGCAATGATACAACGAATGATCTTGCTGAATATGCAGCCGAAGCGATCGCATTCGAAATTGAAGAGGATCGAAGAGCATCATCGAAGGCACTTTGGCGGTTCAATTCAAAAATAACCGCAGCAATTCCTACGAATTCATTGGAGCAGGCATCAGAAGGACATTAGAAGGGTATCTTGAATTTCTGACATAGTTTTCAGCATAATTGCAAATCGTACACTCCTGTGATACCTTCTTACTGATTTGTAATTCGGGACAATTCGGGATATTGTGAATCTTAACTTGGATTTTTGTTACAGTCAGGAGGTGAAAACATGGGAAATCTAGGGACGATAGGTATCTTTTTTGCCGGGTTCTTTGGCGGCTTGGGTGTCTTCTTGGCCGCTTGTGGTTTGCTCTGGTGGTGCGCTCTTTATCAAAAAATACATTTACCAAAACAAAAAGAAAGTGGTTAAAGTGGGTACTGGCGGTGTCTGGTGTCTGGTCCTGCCGGATGAGGAGGACATCATGGTCTGCCTTCAAGGCAAGTATAGGATGACCAGCAATTCAGCCTCCTTGTCTCCGGGATTGGAGAGATGGTGATCGAGGTTGGAATTGAATCGGAGCGACTCCTTTTCCGTAAGTCTCGTCTGATCTTTATCCACAATGAGTTTCACCTCACCGGAAACCACATAGACGAACTCCTCGCCTTCGTGTCGATATCCGACGCCCTTGTGAGACGTTTTCGCCGGAATGGTGACGGAAAAGGCCATGAGATGGGTGTCCTCCACCGGCGGCGTGAGGGTTTTGTACACGTAGTGTTCCGTTCGTTTGCCCGCTTCCTCCAGACGTCTTTCCGGCGAACCGGCGGTTGGCAGGAACGTACCGGAATCCAGTTTCATGGCCTTGGCCAGTTGTATCAAAAGGGCCACCGGCGGTTCCACCTGAGAAGCTTCTACCCATGAAAGATATTCATCTGAACAACCGGCCTTATCAGCCAACTCCTGGACGCTGAGGCCTTTTTCCTCACGGGCCCGCCTGATTCTTTGACCGATCGATTGAGTCTCGTTCTTGACCATGAGTTAATATCCTTTCGACGTATTGGGGATGTGGCGCTTGATCACATGGGTTGTGCAGGAATCTTGACGCATTCGGAATCCGGCATGGGACCCTCCAGCGAATCGCACGGGCAGCGGATCCCTATGTTCTGCAAAGGGTTTATGTTTCAGGAGGGAGTATAGAAAAACGAATCCTGCATGTCAATGATGATTCCCTTCCACGATGAGCCCTCCGTGCCCAGAGTGAACGAATGCTTGTCAAATGGTCTTTGGAGGAGCATAATATCGGCAAATCGAGATAATTCGGACCGTGCACGCCTGGAAGCCTATTCCCGAAAGTGGGACGGGAGAAAGGAGATGCAAGCTATGGAGAGCGGGACTCTGCCAGGTACTTGAGTTTCGTGATTACGTCTTCTGTTCCCGCAAATCGCCGAATGGTAGGGACCTTAAAGCCCGGCGGCGCTCGATCTCATGACCCAAAATAATCAAGGAGACCCGGTTTGGTGCAGATTTTCGTGGACGCCGATGCTTGCCCGGTGAAACAGGAAGTCTATCGGGTAGCTAATCGCCATAAGCTTAGCGTCACCCTGGTAGCAGGGGCCTGGATGCGGATCCCGGATGGCATCAAGATGACCTTGAAAGTTGTTGGCCAAGGCGTGGATGCAGCTGATGACTGGATTGTCGAGCACCTGGATGAAAATGACATCGTGATCACGGCGGACATACCGCTTGCAGCCCGTTGCGTTGAGAGAGGAGCCTATGTGCTTGGACCTACCGGGAAGGCATTTACAGAGGACAATATCGGCTCCGCGCTTGCAATTCGCAACTTGCTCTCCGACTTGCGCGAGGCCGGTGAGGTTTCAGGCGGACCCCCGCCGTTTGACAAGCGAGACCGTTCCCGGTTCCTTCAGGCACTGGATAACGTCGTCAACGAAATCCTGCGCAAGCAAACACAGCAGAAATCCCGAGAAGAGGAGACGAAAAAATGAAAGTCGTAAGAATGAGTCAAATACCAAAGGAGCCATTTGATAAGCCCCTTTTTACGGGACCGGATGTAACCCTTCAGGTCCTTGTGCCGGAAAGCAAGGAGTTCAGGGTCAACGTCGTGAACTTCGGGAAAGGCGTCCGAAACAAATTTCACGTTCACGACAGCGAACAGGTCCTCATCGTCACTGCAGGCCGGGGCATAATCGCAACCGAAAAAGAGCAAGAGGTGATCACTGCCGGCGATGTCGTCCTGATCCCTGCCGGGGAGAAGCACTGGCACGGAGCTACCGAGGAATCGGAGTTCTCCCATATCTATATAACGGGGTTGGAAAGCCAGGTCACCCAGCTGGAGGATTAGGAGAGTCCGGATAGCCTATCAGCCCACTCGGTGATCGGGCACGCGGTGCACGTCGCCCACGTCATCATAGCGCGTCATACCGGACCTCTGGGATCAGCATGACTTTATCGCCCCCGGATCTCACATCATCTCATGATCAGCGGGATACTTCCTATATCACTAGTGATATTAATGGCTTTCGTGCTCTCCGCCGTGAAATTCGTAGTGTTCCCCGTGTCCCCCGCTTCTAAATCCATGAAGTCCATGGTGCTCTCCGCGCGGCCCATGTGAAAATTCGTGATGCTCGCCGTGAAACTCGTGACGCTCGTGTATCACCCCTCCGTGGTAATAAAAAGGGGAATACCCGTAAAATCCGTAACCTCCATATTCGTAAGGGGCGTAATCGTATTCCCCATTCCAGCCATAATAGCCTTCGTAGGCACAGCCGGAAAGCATCAGGAAAACGAACAACAGAATCGGCAGAATAATATTTCTCATGTTCATTACAAGTCATCTCCTTTACCCTGATCCTCCGTCCAGGTATCATCTGATGAAATCCGGCGGCGGACCCGGGTGTACTGCCCTTCAACCGGGCTTTCTTATAGAAAGGTAAGAACGAAAACGAAATTTTCTAATGGGAAATATTCAAATGGAGGTTCGGTGCAGAGCGCGTAAAAGAGGAAAGAGTGGCGAGACCCTGGAGAATCAGGTATCATACAGTGGATTACCATAAGGGAAAAGGGAGGTGGGAATGATGCTGGAAATCGGTTCCTCATACCCGGAGAGGCATTTGCCGGACCAGACCGGAAAAACGAGGGGTTTTTCCGGTCTGACCGGCCCCGAAGGCCTGGTCCTCTTTGTATACTCGAAGGACAATACCTCGGGCTGAACCACTGAAGCAGGCGAGTTCGGAGAACTCGCTGGAGAGTTCCGCGCTGCGGGATTCCGTATTGCGGGAATCAGCAAGGACCCGGTCGAATCCCACCGGAAATTTGCGGAAAAGCTGGAACTAAGATACCCGCTCCTGGCCGACCCGGAAAAGGCCATGCTGCAGGCACTGGGCGCGTGGGGTGAGAAGAAACTCTACGGCAAGGTATCCATGGGGGCCGTGCGCTCGACCTTCGTGTTCGACGCGGGCGGGAAGCTCGTCCGGCTGTACCCGAAAGTGAAAGCCAAGGGGCACGCGGCCGGGGTGCTGGAAGACATCCAACAGCAGGGATAGCCTTCAGGGAACAAATACAATGTCGCGGTATTCTGTCGTGGGCAGGCGCCTGCCGAGGGACGGGATTGGCCCGTCTCGCAAAAGACACTCGAGATCCGATACTATTTTTCCTGCTCACCGAGGATGCGCTCGATCCTGCGGTCCGGTACCAGCCACATGAGCGCGACGAACACATAGAGGCCGCCGGCGATCCACCGGCTGAAGAAAGCAGCAGAAATCGCTATGGCGTAGAGGAGGGGTGAAAGCTTTCCCTTGATGTCCCGGCCGACCGCCTTGGCAAGCAGCGAGGTATCTCCCTGGCTTGCGATGATGAGATGCTGCAAGATCCAATACGCAATAGCGGCCATAAGCAGCACACCGCCGTACACAACGAGCGGTGCTTTCGTGAAATGATTCTCTCCCACCCAGCCCGTGACGAACGGGAAAAGCGAGAGCCAGAACAGCAGGTGCAGGTTTGCCCACAAGATACCACCGGTCACCCGCTGAGTGGCGTGCAGCATGTGGTGATGGTTGTTCCAGTAGATTCCCAGATAGACAAAGCTGAGCACGTAACTCAAGAAGACGGGCAGAAGGGGTTTCAACACGACAAAGTCATCACCGTGGGGAACCCTTAATTCCAAGACCATAATCGTGATAATGATGGCGATGACCCCGTCACTGAACGCTTCCAGTCTATTTCTTCCCATGGTTCATCCCGGTTTTGTGTGAAGATCACGAATTCAGAAGTGCAAGACTTAGCCGGCGGGTCCCGGGCTGAACGGACGCCCTGACCGCAAGGATCTCATTACACGGGCGGCGTGTTGCCTGATGACTCTTACCGCTTCAGGGGTGCGCCTTCGAACGGCTTCGGTCATGAGACATCCGATTTCCGCCTGGGCAATATTGACCCCCACCAGCCGGACAGAAGGCGGCAGCATCCCCAGGGATTGTCCCAGGTCGATCTGACGGCCGAGGGATATGCCATGGGTGCTCAATACCTCCTCGCTCTTTAAGACGGGACGCGCCGGATCAAACCAGTCCACATCAACCAGACTGCCAGGTTTTTCGCCGGGGCAGCAGACCGCATCCACGATGAGAATCGCGGCATATCCCTCTGCGTAATCCAGCAGATCCGCCGAGCGGGTTCCCAATTCCACAACCGTCACGCCTGGCGCTGGATCGGCACGAAGGCCTTCAGCCACGGTATGTCCGAAGCCGTCGTCTTCGGCATCCGGATTGCCGCAGGTGACGATCAGGATCGGTTTTTTGCTGGATCTTCGCGCCATGTGCGTTCAAATTTCAAAAAATGGACCGAGCAGCTGATGCAGGGATCGTAGTTGCGGATGAGATGCTCGCATCGCATGGCGGCCGTTTCATCATCCAGGTCCACGACCTGCTTTGCGATTTTGTAAAGATCCTGCTCGATGCACATCTGGTTCTGGGCCGTGGGAGGCACGATCCGGGCAAATGAAATGGACCCGTCGCTTTCCGTTCGGTAATCATGCCAGCAGAGGCCTCGGGGCGCCTCGGTGCCGTGGCCGCCGTATCCGGCTCGGGGTGATATGGGAATCCGGCATCGGGAGGGCGGCATGTAGGATTCCAGGATATCGGCCGCGAGAGCCAGGGCATGCACCGTTTCAAGAGCCCGGGCCGGCAGGCTCAAAAAGCTGTTGTCCCAGGGCAGATTTTTGCCGACGGCCGCGCTGACTCCCGGGAGCAGGTTGGCGGCAACCGGATGCAGTTTCTCATGGTTGAGGTTGAGGCGGGCCAGGGGGCCGACCAGGTAAGCGCCCCGGCCCTTTATCACCGAGAAAAGCGCATTGCTGTATTCGACCTGGCGTTCTTCGACGGCTTCGCCGAACTCCTGCTGATCCACATCGAGTCCCCTGTTTGACTTGATGCGGCCAAGATTCATGGGATATTCGTCATCGGGGCAGAGGGCTACAAACTCGTAATCCTGCTTGAGGTCCGGGTAGGTTACCTTTTGGGCAAGAAAGAGGGCGAG
>Ga0315542_1001748_pt1 | contig 13521 bp, 11 predicted proteins | sample SalMarSW160120MG_FD_202541 | JGI IMG/M metagenome (GOLD analysis project Ga0315542, IMG submission 202541) | Salt marsh sediment microbial communities from the Plum Island Ecosystem LTER, Massachusetts, United States - Salt Marsh Sediment SW1601-20 ...
AGGGAATTGCAAGATGAATCAGGGAGTTATGAGATCAGGCTGAGTCCGGGAGGATGCTGCTGAAGCCTGCTCTTCTTCAATAAGCAGATTGAAAAAAGTCGGCACGCAAAGAGAGGCCACCCCGTTGGGGGAGTTTTCCAGAAATGCCAGTCCCGTTCCAAGCTCAGGGCAGAATGCAATCTCTGCCCGGTATCCCTTGACATATCCCCCGTGATACATGATCCTGCATCCCTTGTAATCAAACACCCTCCAGCCAAAGCTGTAATATCGCCCGTCTATGCGGTCCCACTGCCTGGTATAGGCTTTCTTAAGGGGAGTTTCGACTTCCGGGTTCGAGATTTGCCGGAGCACCTCTGGAGGTATGGCATCCGGCGAATTCCCGAGCAGGGCTTTCAGCCATTTACCCATATCCTCAATGCTGGCATTAACGCCGGCAGCCGGCAAAAGGTTATAATACCCGGTATGAAGGGGAAGGGGATAGAATTCCCTTTTCCTGCGTGTATGAGGAAAAGCCACGTCGGGATTCCAGACGAGTCCCCTGAAACCGGTTGATGCATCGTCCATGCCCAGCGGACGGAAAATATTTTCCGCCATCAGCTCCGGGTAATCCGTTCCGGTCCCCAGCAAAACGATCGTATCGATCAGGCTGAAGAGCACGTTCTGGTAACCGTACAACCGCCCGGGAGGAGCAGCAATGTCCACTTCCGCCAGCCTCGGCAGGATCTCTCCAACCTTCTGGCCCTCTTCCGCCAGGTTATCGTAGGCATGAGGCACCAGGCCGGAAGTATGGCTGAGCAGGTGCCGGATCGCAAGTTCATTTGTACTCACGGAATCCTTCAGCCTGAAACCGGGAAGGTATAAGATTACCCGGTCATCAAGGTCAATTCGGCCCTGGTTATCCAGCTGGCAGGCAAGGATACCTGCAAATCCTTTTGAAACGGAGGCCAGGCGAAAGACCGTATGCCGGTCGACAGAATCCGATGTTCCCGCACGCCTTAAGCCATAGCACAGGGTATATGCGATCTCATTGTCATGGAATACCGTTGCCGCTGCCCCTACGGTTCCCATGCTGTCGAGACTGCTGCGAAGAAAATCATCGAACCGCCTGATGGTTTTCCTGAACGGGGTAGTGTCTCCGGGGAAGGTACCCCCATCTGATTTGGAAGGTGCGGTGGTAATCAGGGGCGATGCAGCCCGGACCGGTTCACCGAAAGGCAGATAATGTGAATGTCCCTGGATGAAGATCAAACTGAATGCTGCAATACCCCCTAGAAGTAAAACTCCTGCTATCCTTTTTTTCATTTCTTAGTCCATACTCCTTTCATAGGCCTGCGCGATGGCGACCACCTTCCTGTATTCTGCCGGGCTGAGATCATGGAAGAAATAATTCACCGGATCCACCTCTTTGCCGTTGACATGAACCTCATAATGCAGGTGTTCGCCGCAGGAAAGGCCCGTGTTGCCAACCTCGCCGATAATGTTCCCCCTCTTGACCAGTTGTCCCTTTTTAACCTTGAAGCCGTATCCGTGGTCAATCTCAACCACCTTCCCGAAGGTCTCCGAGACCCTGACATCTTTCACGACACCATCGGCAGTGGCAAAAACGGCCGTCCCGTTCGATGCAAAAAAATCAATCCCCTCGTGCATCCTGTAAATGTGCAGTATGGGATGCATCCTCATTCCGAATCCGGATCCTGTCAGTTTCAGGTCTTTATTGTAGATGGGCATTATGGCCGGCATATGGTTCAGTTTATCCTGGTTCCGGAAGGCTGCCTTCAGCACTTCCTTGTATGAATTCTCCTGGACCTTCAGGTGGGCATCGAGCCGGTCAATCCGTTCGGCAGTCCAGATAACTTCTGCCGGGTATCCTGCTTCGCTCAGGGATATAGCGGGACTGTGTCCGCCGGTACCGGCTTCACGCAGCGACCAGGGAAGGGGATTCTTACCGACCAGGGAACGGTAGATGCTGTCGTCGAGGTTGATCATGGCCGACAGGGTACGGTCGTATGAATCCAGCCTTTTATCAAGCGAGGTGAAAAGCTCGAGCAGTTTTTCATTCTGGGAGATCAGGTTCTTCTCCCTGGGAGTTCTAACAAGGCCGGTAGTAAGAAAATACCCTGCCGTGCCAATGGTCAGGCTGAAAAGTATATAAGACGCTGCCCGGATGAGCCATCTTTTCAGGCTCCTCTTGACCGGGGTCAGGGTAAGCTGGTCAGGATTAAAGTGATATTTCTTCCGGGCCATCAATCTGAAAAAGAATCACTAAATATATTATTATCCTGTTAAACAAGCAATATTAGTTTTCATCTGGGCTTAAATCACCTTCCTGCCGTTCGGGTCCCAGAATACTTTCCGGTTCTCCCTGTATGAAATGGTAGCCATATGCGCGGTAATGGCTTCCTCGAATCCCCGGTCAATGTTACAGCTCGGTTGCTGTCCTGAGCGTATGCAATCGATCCATTCCTTGATATGAAGGTGGGTGGTATCAACCCGTCGTCCTTCCCGGTAAGTATAGAGCAGACCCCTTCCGGCAAAATAGGCCTCCGTTGCCGAGGTTACCGCATCCACGTTCTTCTTGCCCGGTACATAGGTATACAGCGGACGTCCAGGATCAACTATTCCCTGTTCGATCATTTCTGCGTACCGGGTGGAATCCCGGTCCGCCCATACGGTGAGGTTATTCCCAATCTCCATATTTGCGTCATGGCCCATGATGACCTTGCCGCGATCCCGGCTGCTTGCCAGGGTGGCGCTGTAGAGCAGGGTGAGGTCACGTTCGGGGTATTCGCAGCTGACCTGCCACACATCGGGAACCTCGCGTCCATCCTTGAAATAATAAATGCCGCCCGAGGAGACCACAGAATGGGGTATGCCGAGCGAAAGGATCTGGTTCATGGCATCGTACTCATGGGTGAAAAGATCGCCGGAAAGCCCGGTACCGTAATCCCACCAGCACCGCCAGCGGAAAAACCTTTCAAGGCTGAACGGGTGATCCGAGAAGGGCCCGTTGAACTGTGCCCAGTCGATGTTGCCGGGACCGGCCCCCTCATCGATGTTATACAACCAGGCCCCGTCGGGACTGTTCCGGTTCGTGCAGACCTCGATCAGGTTGATCTTGCCCAGGATATCTTTTTCAACTGCTTCCCGGGCCTTCATATAGCTTTCGGTCTGCCTTCCCTGGTGCCCCAGCTGGAAACATATCCCGCTTTCCTTTATCGTTGCGACCATATCGGGGACTTCCTCCAGCAGCCGGGTCATTCCCTTTTCAACGTAAACATGTTTGCCCGCTCGTGCAGCATCGATCGCCATACTGGCATGCCAGCAGTCCGGTGTGGCGATAATAACGGCATCAATATCGGTTGCGTCCAGAAGCTCCCGGTAGGTCCTGTACCGTTTTGCGTGCGGGATTATGTTTGCATCCAGGCCTTCCCGTTTAAGGTTGCCGGAGGTCCTCAGGGCCCTTTCCGCCCGCACATCATAGACGTCGCAGATCCCGTTCAGTTCCACATTCAGGTCTTCCTGGGCCAGGTAATCCTCATACCTTTTATCTTCTGGATGGGTGGCTGCGAAATCTTTCCAATGCTGTATCAGTTCCGGATCTGCAAATCCCGCGGCTTGCATCAGTTGGGTCCCTCTTATTCCGATTCCGATGATCCCGAGCCGTACAGTCCTGTTTTTGGGTGGTGAGGGGGGGAAGTGCGGCGCACTGGCGTCAAGGTCAAGTTCCCCGAGAAAAACATTCTTCAGGAAATGATCCTTTCTTCTCTTGCGCCACCAGGCGATGGCGAATGCACCCAGGAAGGGTATCCCGGCAAGCCCTCTGAGCATGTTCCTGCGATCTATCTTCCCGGTCAGGGGATTCTTTTCTCCTTCCATAGCAGATTATTTAAAGAGTTCATCCTGTTGAATCTTGAGAATTTTTCCTGCGGAAAATGAACCTGTCGAGTCCCGCCTGAATGCCGGTGGGAAACAGGAACAGCAGCCACAGGGCAACCAATTCTATCAGGGTCTTGTTTACAATAAGGTAACTTCCTTCTCCGGGCAGAACGTATTCCAGGTTCAGGAAAGGAGGATGACTGAGGTAATAGAAGGCCAGCAGCAGGATGCCTCCAAGGGTGGCGATCCGGGTGAAACATCCCAGGATAAGTCCCAATCCAATAAGGATCAGTCCCCATACATTCAAAAAATCCACCACCGCCAGTACCCCGGGGTTTGCCGCAAGGGACTCGAAGAATCCTGCGAAGATCCATTTCGAATCGAGAAGGTAACCGATGGAGGACCAGTCCGGGTCCACTACCTTGACCATGCCTTCGTAAAGGAAATGCCACCCGATCAGCACCCTGAGAAATACAAGGATCCTTAATTGCCATTTAGAGTATTGCATGGGACAATCGTATTTGTAAATCCTAAAAATATTCAAAATTCAGTAATAAGGGCACCTTTGAAGGAAAAATTTACTTCTTATCCAGATTAATGGTGTATCACGGATTCAGCCGGTCAGTGCTCTTATGGAGTCCGGATCGATATCTGACAGGCTCCGGATGATGAGGTTCGCACCAGTCAGGTCAAGGTGCATGCCGTCTTTGTGGTGCAAGGCAATTACCTTCATGCCCGCGGCCAGGGCTGCCCGGATGCCGTTCTCCGAATCCTCGATCACAAGGCATCGTGCCGGGTCTGTCGCGGAAAGCCCGGCTGCCTTCAGGAAGATATCCGGGGCCGGTTTCGACCGCTTCACATCGTTGCCGCCTACAAATCCCCGGAAATAACTTTCCAGGTCATTGATCAGGAGAACCCTTTGGATGATCTCCGCGGAGGAGGAGGAAGCGATCCAGCAGGGTACTCCTTCCTCCCGGAGGGCTCCGAGCAGGGGCAGGAGTCCCTCCATCAGGGGGATGGACCCGGGGACCTCCAGCCTCTCCATGAATCGTCTGCGTTCTTCCATGATGAGTTCCTCCAGGGTACGTTTGATGGGGTAATGCTCATGCATGTAACCCCACATGGCTTTTTCAGCCGTGCCCATGAACCTGAGGTGTTCTTCCCTGCTGACCGGGATGTTGAGCTCATCGTACATTTCGCGTTCGATCTCCTGGTACACGCGCTCGGAATCCAGGATCACCCCGTCCATGTCAAATATAACGGTGAAGCCCTTCCTTTGTGGGATGTCCTGCATTCGAGGTGACTTAAATCGCAGTGATTCTATTTGCTTTCCTGGTGAAAACCGCCAAGATCGCCTTCCAGGGTATTGGAGGAAGCCGGGTCGTTGATGCCGAAATCGGAGGCACCCGATTTGACCAGCACGCCGTATCCCTTGCTGTTATTAACGGTGGAATTGGTAAGGCTGACATCGGAGGCGCCTGCCTCGACGATCAGGTTGGCCTTATCGCTGAGATCCCCGCCGCCGTCGCGGATAAGCATGAAGTCGAGCTGCACCTTCTGGGTTCCCTTCAGGAAAATCCCGTCCCAGTGTCCCTTTTTTGACTGGGTGCCTTCAATGGTAATCTCAGAGCCTGCAGAACCTGAGGCCAGCAGGCCTCCGGATACCTGCAGGGTGGTACCCACGGACATTTTAATCACCGCGCCGGCCTCAATGGCCAGCTCCTTGGTCGCCTTGATCGTAAGCGTTTCGAGGATTTTGAAGTCGTATTCGGCATCCAGGTTCTTCCAGGTCCCCAGCGGATCATCGAGTCCCATGTGAACCTCAACGGCAGGAACGGAAGCAGAAGGTGACCTGAGTGTGTTTCCGTCCGCAACCTTGCCGACATCGTCCATGCGTATCCGTATGGCCGAAACGGCATTGTTTTCGAAGGTATTTCCCTTGAAATTTTCGGAATACTGGATATGCGCATCGCCCGGCATGTAGAGTCCTATTCCCCCGCTTCCCGAGATGGTGGAATTTTTCATGCTCAGCAATTTTTCCACAACCAGGGATGCTATCTGGTCGGTGCCCGTGAACATCGAGTTCCCGGCGTTCAGCAGGTTCAGGCAGCTCAGGTCCGCCTGTCCCACCCGTACGTAAACGCCTTTCCATGAACCGGGCTGGGACGTTACGCCGTCCATCAGGACGGGACTCTCCTGCGTGCCGGAAACCGTCAGTATTCCGGACACTTTCAATCCCGCGTTCTGCTCAAAATACATTCTGACCCCGTTGTTTATGGTCAGGTCCCTGTTGAATTCCAGCAGTCCCCTGATCTTATAGGGCATCCCCTGGTCGCTGAACCAGGGAATGCTGCCCGAGGCGGGGTAGGTGGATCCGTAGATCTCGATGTAGGTTCCGGGGGTCTCGTTTTCGAAGAGCTGGCCGGAAAGGTCGCTGAGCACGTGGACCGGGATGACCATTGGTCCCAGTGCGTTCATGACGAAACGGTTGTTCCGGTATGCATACACCTGGTTCTCGGTATCGTAAAAGAAATCTGAGTTATCCTTCACGATGAGCCCGTATCCCCCGCTGTATTTCAGGGTATTGCCCGAGAATGCCAGGGTTGCACCGCCGATCATGATCACTGAGGCCTTTTCCCCGGGGTCAGGGGTAAAGGATGCATTGCCCGCATTTTCGATCAGGCAGTTGGCAAATGCATTCCCCGTTGTTTTAAGGCAGATCCCTTTCCAGGTTGAATCTGCCGCGACAAAGGAGGCGTTCTCGGCATAGATTGTTCCGCCGTCACGGATGACCAGGGATGCCCCTTCCTTGAATTCGATGATCACCCCGATGTCCACGATGAGCGCCCCTGTGACGGCCACTTCCCCGGTAGCGATATAATCGACATCATCCCCTGTGGCGATCTTTTTGAGTCTTGTATCCGAGGAGATCAGATCATCCAGCCTGACTGCCCCTGAAATGATGATGTTCTGGTAGTCGGAGCTGAAAAGCTCTCCCCTGGTAATGGTGAGTTTTACCTGGTAGGTCCCGTTATGCATGGGGATAAAAAATGCGGTATCCGCTGTAGAATTGGTGATGGTGTCGTTCCCGGGCTGGTTATGGAAGCTCCAGCTGACCTGGTAGTCCGTCCCCGTTGAAGCGTTTGCCACGAGCCAGACGGTATCGCCGATGCTGGCAGTCGTATCCGGTCCCGTTCTGGCAACCAGTTCCGGCAGGTTGTCCTCTTTCTTGCAGGTACTGAATATCCCGGCTGCAAGGACCAGGATTATGATGATGCGGCGGGTTCTCATTTTTTTGTAATGTTTGCTAAAATTAATCTTTTGACGCGGAATGGCCAACAAGGCCCTCATTCGTAGCGGTCCATCCAGACCTCATTCGTAGCGGTCCATCCAGACCGCCATTTCCGTTCTCCCCCGGTTCGCCCAGGCATAATAGGGAATCGCTGTAAATTGACCATCCCTGCTCGTGATCACCATTATGCCATTCAGCATATCCGGTCGGTATTCCGCGACAAGGTCCCCCAGGGTAGGGATCCTGAGCTGCAGTGCTTTTCCCCCATTGTCTGTTCCCTCTGCACAGTATACGATGGGACCGCGTTCCAGTGCCTCCTTGCCCTGATCCTCGCTTACGTGGATACTGGCAGAAACGTTACGTACGGGCATGGGAAGATCCAGCTCGATGCGATACCCCCTGTGCCATTTCCGCCGTATGACCGCAAATCCGTTTTCCAGGTTCATTTCAATCCCGGCGCCGTTCAGGCTGAGTGCAGGCCTGCTGTCATCCGGATCAAGGAATGCGTAAAGGTCCCCGGGCACAACGTGGTTGCGGCTCCAGCCGGGGATCCGGATTCGTATGCCGAATTCCCTGCTTTTTTCGGGATCTACGATTACCGTGACGCGTCCGTTCCACGGGTAATCCGTCTCCTGCCGGATATTCACCCGGTTACCGGGAAGATCAATCTCTGTGGTTCCGGCAATGAAGAGGTTTACGTAGATTTCATCCCCTTTGCGTGCATAGATGTAGCCAGGGATGGACGGCATAAACCGGGCGATGTTCGTGGGACAGCAGGCGCAGTCAAACCAGGGGGAGCGCTCGTAATTTCCCTCGGAGGCAAGGGGATTGGGGTAGAAAAAGGTATTGCCTTCGAGGGACACCCCTGGCAGTATCCCGTTGTACAGGTCCCGTTCCAGGATGTCCAGGTACTTCGAATCGCCGGATAACAGGAACATCCGGTGATTCCAGAGGGCATTCCCGATCCCCGCGCATGTCTCGTTGTAGGCCCTGAGATTGGGGAGCATGTATTCCTCCCCGAAGCCTTCATTGTAATCCTGAACTCCCATGTTCCCGGTCAGGTAAAGTTTTTTACCGGTGATGTTGTTCCAGATTGCGTTCAGGGGTTTCAGGTAGGAAGAATCGCCGGATATGGCAGCTATGTCAGCAATCCCCGAATAGAGGTAAAGTGCGCGGACGACGTGCCCGACCGGTTCGGTCTGTTCGAGAATGGGCAGATGGTCCTGGTTGTAAGTGTAATCGTCCAGGTAATGGTGGGGTTCCCGGCCGTTGTAATGTCCCCGTTCATCGATAAAAAAACGGGCCGTCTCCAGGTATTTTTCATTTCCCGTTATGCGGTAAAGCTTGACCAGGCCGATCTCGATCTCCTCGTGTCCCGGTACATCCCGGATCGCATCCGGTCCGAATTCCCGGCAGACCAGGTCGGCGTTGCGAAGGGCCACATCCAGCAGGGAACGTTTCCCCGTTGCCAGGTAATGGGCGGCGGCGGCCTCGTACAGGTGTCCCGCACAATACAGCTCATGGCTCTGGTCCACCCTCGACCAGCGGGCATCGTTGCCATACATCCCGTTGAACCTCTCTGCCAGCCCGGTTTTAATGATCGTCCTGGGGGTGGACAGGTAGCCGTCCTCTTCCTGGGCCGTGCCGATCAGGGCTATCAGGCTGTCGAGGTAGGCTTCCAGTTCAGCATCCGGGTGCACCTGCAGGGAATAGGAGGCTCCTTCGATTACCTTGTACACATCCGAATCGTTGTAACGCCTGCCCTGATAGTCCCCGTCCGCCAGTCCTCCTGCAACGGCAAAATTATGGATCCGTCCCGTTTCCTCGCATCGCTGAAAGCAGTAAGGGATGGTCACCTTACGGTTGGTCTCCAGGCGGGGCGACCAGAAAGCATCGTCTATGGTCACATCGGTGAATGAAACGGGCTGTAAGGGATAGTCTTTTTTTACCTCAGGGGCGCGGCATCCACTCAGGGGGACCAGCAGCAGGGGGGAAATAACGGCCGCAGTCTTCACGAAAGCTTTCATATTTATTTTCTTCTACAGGCAATGAAATATACAAAAATCTTTTGCTGTTGGGACATCGAATGCAGGTTGATGAGCCGGAAGCTTCTCCATGACCGGCATTAATCCCCTGCCTGGAAATCGGACAAGTATGTATTTTTTTTCTTATTTTGTGACGGAATAAAACGATGTGCATATGTGTTTGGCGGTCCCCGGAAAGGTAATATCAATAGACGAGAGCAATCCGGATCTCAGAATGGCCCGGGTTGACTTTTCAGGAGTAGTAAAAGAAGTCTGCGTCCAGTGGCTCCCCGAAGTTACCGAGGGAGAATACATACTGGCCCATGTGGGCATGGCCCTGAATGTAGTTGATGAGAAGGATGCCCTCGAGACCCTTGAATTGCTTAAGGAAATGGGGGAACTCGATGCCGAGCTCGGTAAGGATGCATGGTGATGAAATACGTAGATGAATTCAGGGATATCGGACTGGTCCGCAACCTGTCGGTGAAGATCCGCAAGATCACGACCGGGGAATGGAACCTGATGGAGATCTGCGGGGGACAGACCCACAGCATCATGAGGTACGGCCTCGAGGAGTTCCTTCCCGATAAAATACGGCTTGTGCACGGTCCGGGATGTCCTGTCTGCGTCACGCCCCTTGAGATCATTGACAAGGCCATCCGGATCGCCGGGCGGCCGGATGTGATCTTCACCTCTTTCGGGGATATGCTCCGGGTGCCCGGGTCGGAGAGGGATCTGATGAGCGTTAAGGCAGGGGGAGGCGATGTGAGGATACTTTACTCCCCGCTCGACGCCCTGAGGATCGCGGAAGAGAACCCGGACAGGAACGTGGTGTTTTTTGCCATCGGCTTCGAGACCACGGCCCCCGCCAATGCCATGGCGGTGAAGGAGGCCCGGCGCAGGGGACTGAAAAACTTTTCCATTCTGGGTTCCCACGTGCTCGTACCCCCCGCCATGGAAGCGATCCTTTCATCCGGAGAAAACCGGATCCAGGGTTTTCTGGCTGCGGGACACGTATGCACGGTGATGGGATACGAAGAGTACATTCCGATCGCGGAGAAATACAGGGTCCCCATCGTGGTCACCGGTTTTGAGCCCGTCGATATCCTGAAAGGGATTTACCAGCTTGTCGTCCAGCTCGAAGAGGGCAGGTGCGGGGTGGAGAACGCCTACGGCAGGGTGGTCACCCGCCAGGGCAATCCCGCCGCCAGGCAATTGCTTTCGGAGGTGTTCGAGGTAGCCGATATGAAATGGAGGGGGATCGGGACCATTCCCAGGAGCGGTTTCCGCCTGGCCGCGGAATATACAGGATTTGATGCTGAGAAGATTTTCGATGTGGGGGACATCATCCAGCAGGAATCGCCTCTCTGCATTGCGGGCCAGGTTCTCCAGGGACTGAAGAAACCCGCCGATTGTACCGCGTTCGGCCGGGAATGCAGACCCGAGCACCCGCTTGGAGCCCCGATGGTAAGCTCCGAGGGGGTCTGTGCGGCGTATTATAGGTTTAAAGTTCCAAACTAAAAGTTCCAAACCTTTTCCGATGAACCTCGAGCTGAATTGTCCCATTCCCATATCCGAATACCCGGTCATTACCATGGCTCACGGGAGTGGTGGAAAGCTGTCCCACCAGCTGATCGAGAAGATGTTCCGTCCCGTTTTCTCCAGCAGGGAGCTTGATGCAGGGCATGACGGGGCAATCCTTTCGCCCGGAGAGGGCGAGCTGGCCTTTACCACGGATTCCTTCGTGGTAAAACCCATATTTTTCCCGGGAGGCAATATAGGGGACCTTGCCGTGAACGGAACGGTAAACGATCTTGCCTGCTGCGGTGCCCGTCCAGAGTACCTTTCCGTGGGCATGATCCTGGAGGAAGGCCTGCCCATGAAAGATCTATGGAAGATCGTTCTGAGCATGAAAGAGGCGGCAGACAGGGCAGGAGTGAGGATTGTCACCGGGGATACCAAGGTGGTGGATCATGGCAGCGGAGACCTCATTTTCATCAATACTTCCGGGATCGGAAGGGTCAGGGAAGGGGTCAGGATCGATCCTTCGAGCTGCAGGCCCGGGGATGTCGTTATCCTGAGCGGTTTCATCGGTGATCACGGGGTCGCCATCATGTCGGCCAGGGAGGGACTCCGCTTCGAGACAGGCATCGAATCCGATACCGCACCTATTAACGGGCTGGTGGATGCCATACTGGATGCGAGCAAAGAGATATCCGTTCTCAGGGATCCGACACGGGGAGGGGTGGCAACCACGCTCAACGAGATCAGCCGTTCTTCCGGGGTGGGGATGGTCCTCGATGAAAATAGCATACCTGTTCGTCCCGGGGTTCGCGGTGCATGCGAGGTTCTTGGACTCGATCCCCTTTACATAGCCAACGAAGGCAAGCTCCTGGTGATCCTGCCTGAGAAGGAGACCGGAAAGGTTCTGGAAGCAATGCGAAACCACCCCCTCGGAAGCGATGCTACCATCATCGGCAGGCTTACCGCCGATCATCCAAACATAGTCAGGATGACCACGACCATAGGATCGAGCAGGATCATCGACATGCTGACAGGAGAACAGCTGCCAAGGATTTGCTGAGTTTAGCTGAAAAACCTTCTTACTCTGATTGAAACGGCCTTTTGTAAGGAAACCGTCATTATGGCTTGAGCAGGATCTTCAGGGCTTTTTCCTCTTTCCTGTCAAAGATTTCATAGGCCCTGGGACCTTCTGATAATGGAAGTTCGTGGCTGAAGATCATATCCAGGTCCCATTTCCAGTCCTCCAGCTTCGGCAGGATTATATCCATGTAGTATCGCGCGGAACAGCGGCCGATCTTAAAGGTCAGGTTAAGGTTGTAGGCTTCGGAGGGACTGAAGGAAAAATCATGGGAGGTGTGGACACCCACCGTAGAGATGATGCCTCCCGGGCGGACCAGCTTTATAGCCAGGTCCTGTGCACCCGGACTGCCCACGGCTTCCATTACCGCTTCGGCCCCGACTCCATGGGTTTTTTCAAGTATATACAGGATCGGGTTCTCGTTCAGGTGCCAGGCGACGGCACCCAGCCGGTTGGCCAGTTCGAGACGATCGTACACATTGTCGATGGCCACGATGTGCTGGGCCCCCTGTTCAAAAGCGCTCATGATGGTAAGAAGTCCCACCGGTCCGCACCCGATCACCACGTAGAATCCCCCCGGCCTGATCTCTGCCATGTCCGCGCAGAAATAACCGGTCGAAAGGGCATCCCCTGCCAGGAGTGAGTGTTTGGGGTCGAGTGATTCCGGGAGGTGGACCAGGGTACTGTCCGCATAGGGGACCCGCACAAACTCTGCCTGGGCTCCGTGGAGGCCGAGTCCCCCTTCCACCCAGCCGAACAGCTGACCTTCCGTGCAACGGGCGGTCAGGCCGATATCGCAGAAATAACATTGGCCGCAATTTGTGGTGAAAGGGCTGACAATTTTGTCCCCCGTCCTGAAATTCTTCACCGATTTCCCGGTCTCGACGATTTCCCCGATAAATTCGTGTCCCATTACCGTACCCTCATCCAGACCGCTCTCCCGTCCGTGATAAATATGCAGATCAGATCCGCATATGGCAGAAAGTGAAACCTTTACAATCACGTCGGAAGGATTCTGGATCCCCGGGTCTTTAACCGTCTCGTAACGGATGGTTTTTATCCCCTGGAAGGTAAGTGCTTTCATACAAACTAATATACGAATTCTGTGAAATTATAAGTTAACCGGAACATTAATTGTATGTACACTTTAACATATAAGCAGATTTTCATATTATTGCAAATTGTTTTGACAGGCCGAGGTGGTAAATACTGTATGATCCCGGAATGGTATTGAGAAACAGTTGTTGAATCCAGTAAAAATCAGATAATTCATGAACAAAATTGCATTAATTACCGGTGCCAGCAGGGGAATTGGCCTTGAGATCGGGAAACAGCTTTTGTCCCGGGGATGGACCGTTCTATTCACCGCCCGCAACATGCTGATCGGCAGGCCGATCGTGAACGAACTGAGAAAGCAGTACAAGACGGCCTGGTTCCACCAGCTCGATGTCACATCCCGGGAGAGCATCCGGGATCTGGTTGATTATGTAATGGAAGAACATAGCGGTCTCGACGTGCTCATCAACAATGCAGGCATCTACCTTGATGAAAACCAGACCACCCTGGATGTTGACATCGAGGATTTAAGAAAAACCATGGAAACGAATGTTTACGGTCCCCTTTTGCTTACCCGTGCCCTGCTGCCGGCTTTGAAAAAAAGCGACAATCCGAGGGTGATCAATGTTTCCAGCACGATGGGGCAGTTGACGGGCATGGGTGGAGGGTCC
>Ga0315542_1001749_pt1 | contig 13515 bp, 15 predicted proteins | sample SalMarSW160120MG_FD_202541 | JGI IMG/M metagenome (GOLD analysis project Ga0315542, IMG submission 202541) | Salt marsh sediment microbial communities from the Plum Island Ecosystem LTER, Massachusetts, United States - Salt Marsh Sediment SW1601-20 ...
GAAAAAAATCAACGAGATCTTTATGAAAAGAAGGAAATTTTCAATGATCTAATTTATAATTTTAATCAAAAAGAACGATTGAATCAAAAAAGAAATCACTTTTATGAAAGGATCTATGATATTGAACATCAAAAATCTAAATCTATGGAGAACCTTAAAGAAATAAATGAGCAAATTATGCATTTAGAATCTCAAATGGAACCAGAATTTATTGAATGGAATAATAGAATTAAAGAACTTCCCCCTTTTCTTAAAGAGTATAATGAAAAATTAAACGAGTTAGATATACTTCAAGAAGAGAAAAATAAATATCTGAATAATTTAAAATCAAAATCTATGTCTCTTGGTAGTTATATCTCTGAACTTAATGAAAGATATTCCAAAAGGAAAGAAGAATTCGAGAAATCTGATAAAAAATCTTTTAATATGTTTAAAGATTTGGAAGCCATTGAAGAACAAATAAATATGAGCCATACTGAAGAACAACAGTTAAAAGAGGATAAAGAAAAAAATAATGCGGATATCAATAATATTCAAGATGAGCAAAATAGTTTAAAACTAACTTTGGGTAGGGAAAATTTTCGATTAGAAGAGGTAAAGAAGGATTTTGAGGTGAAAAAGTTAGAATTAGAAAGAATTAACACCGAGATCCAACCAGATAACCTTGAGAGTGATTTTAAACTTAGACCGATCGAAAAAATTAAGGAAGATATATATAACACACAAAAAGAATTAATGAAATATGCTGATGTAGACGATTCTCTACTCATTGAAAAACAAAATTTATTGCTTAATTTAAAAGAAATTAATAAAAATCAGAAATCCTTAGAGAAGGATATCAAAGCAGCAGTGAGGACAGAAATAGAAATGGAAAATACTTACTATATTAAGTTTAAAGGATTGTTGAGTGATTTAGAATCTAAAATTAATAATAAATTCAAAATTACGGGGATAAAGTCGTATTGTTCATTAGAGTTAAGTGGTAATTTTGAGGATTTAGGAATAATCATTAAAGCTGCTGTTTCAAAAGATCAATTGAAGTTATGTACCGCATTAAGTGGAGGGCAGATTTCAATGGTTTCAATATGTCTTATGCTTTCATTACAAGAGATTAAACCATCTCCATTATGCATGTTTGATGAAGCAGCAATGTTTTTAGATGATAAAAACTCAGAGATATCATATGAGATGATAAAAACAACTCTTGAAAACTTACCAATCCAACTAATAATGTTTCTTCCTAAATCTTCAAATGCATTATTTTCCCTGGCAGATAAAATAATAGGGGTCGCAAGGGTCGGGAATAAGGAATTATCAACGATTTTTCATCCAAAAATTATAATGACAGATTGATGCAGAATGGGATATGATGATATATCAGAAGAGTTGACAAATTATATGGATTCGATCAAAGAAGATGTAGTAACTGGGAGAATTTCATTATTAGAATTGGAATTAAATCCGATTTTCGACCAACTAAAAGAATCACTTAGCGTTTACAATATCTTTAACTATTCTCAAACATATCAACAAGCTTGCGACCTTCTTTCCTTAAAATTTGAGGAACTAAAGAATTTACTGAATCATCTTGATAACGATGAGATTTTTTTGCAATTCTTGAAATCTAACCCTAATGATAATGAAATAGAACAAATTTTAGGAAATTGTTGGAGGACAGTATTCCATTTAGAATCAATTTCACCCGAATTTATGAGTTATAGCAACACTCGTTTCAGCAAAGATCGAGTTTTGACAGAAAAAATTGAACACATTAGAAAAGAACAAATAGGAGGTTCATTTTTATTAGAGATTCCTCGACAAAAGTTCACAGAAAAAATGATGGATTTTTACAAAAAAATAAAAAAAAAATTACCTTGTAAATTTGATGAGCTTTTTGATGGAATCCAAGATCAAGTGGAAGTTTACGAATATTTCGTTTATATTCTACATCTCCTCCAGATAGGATTGTTCAAGTATCAAAAAGCGACGACAATAATATATGAGTGAAAAATGAAAATGAATGAAATATCAATATTAATGCACCTACTAAGTAGACGTGTGAGTCTTTATGAATTTGGAGCTACAGAGGATGAACTTCTCAAATATTTGAACATAAAAGGGAAAAACAAACATGTATATCTAAAAAAGTTAATCATCGACTTATCTAATTATATAGAACCATTAGGATACAATATTAAATTTAATCCTCTTAATTTTTATTGGTATATATCAATCAAATCTGAAATTTCAGACATGTTTAAGACAAATCCATTTGAAGGGCATCCAAGTTTAGCGGCCACTTTATTCTGCACGCTAGCATGTTGTTTGAAAAATGAGGGATGTACCCAAATTCAAGAGATTATAAAGCTAAGAAAGAAAAAAAACCTTTCAGAGGATTTAAAGGATTTATCAAAAAAAGGGTATTTATTAATAGATCATAAACAAAATGAAATTAGATTAACACCATTAATAGGTTATCAAATAGACCTAAATCAATTAATTATGAATTTAGCTTTAAAAAAAAGCAAAGCAAATGCCCAATATTAATTGGTCTAATCAAAAAAGTCATGTTGATGTAGTGATTTTTAAAATCATTTCAGCTACATGATTATTATATTTTTCGACTTCTTCAAAATTATCTACTGTTTCTCCACAGGTGATAAAATAATCTTTTACATTAATTTTGCGTTTCTTGAAAAAATCAGTGATCGCTGATTCGATTTTTTCTACTGCTTTTTCCTTATCACCTTTAACCAAATCAATCTTATTAATGCATACAAATATATTATCTGGAAAAAACCTGACATCATTAAAGAAATCAAATTGAGGATCTAATTCTCTTTCGGCTGAGAACACTGCTATTATTTGAGTTGCGATTCTTGAAATGGTGATAATGCCCATTTTCACCACCGCTCGTTTTCTATCCCCTCCTGGAGCAAAAATCGTGTGAGCTTTACCACTTTCTTCTTCTCGAAAAACTACTCGATTAGGATGGATTGTTTTTGTTTCTTTTTCATTCAAAGCATCAGATTTATCCCCTCCTGGAAGGGTAGCTTCTCCGCTAAAATCTGTCTTTAAAATATTGCATTTCACTCCTCCTTCAACATTTTCAATTTCTCCTTGATTAAGGTACCTAACAAAAAGCCGCAAGATTGAAGTCTTTCCTACTGAAACATCACCTAATAAGCCAATATTTGTCATTAGTCACCCTCCAATAACTTATTTAATAATAATTCATAGTCAGTAATTAGGAATTGTTCAAGGAATGCATTGTTATGAGCATGAATAAGCGCAATTAAAACTTCTTTTAAGTTCTTGGCTTTGCTTGCATATTTTATAAGATTTTCAGGTGTAGGGTCTTCATTGAATTCCCTCGGTTGCTGTTCGAAACCGAAATTTGATAAATCTGGTAAAGAATCAAAAAAACCAAAAGCAGAGTATCCTTGATATTGATAAAAAACAAAAAATCGTGTCTTAATAGATTCAATGACTTTAGATAAATAAGCTGATGGATAAATTTCTCCCAAAATCAATTCTTCATCTTGTTTTATTACGAAATATGGAGATATTGGAGATATTTGATTTCCATACATCTCCTTAGGAGGTAAAGAAACAAAAGGTAATTTCTCAGAGACAATTGTCCATAAATCTTCACGTTTTGTATTAACCAAGATCTCCTTAATTTCATCATACGCAAAATAAAAATCTGCTTGGAGTGCTAGTAATGAACTTAGATAAACCGAAAGAGATGCAAATGTAGCTTCAAGTAAAGGTCTCCTTCCTTCATCTGTTGATGGTTTTACGGCACCTTTCCAAGCCCTTATTCCAGTATATGCAAAACCTTTAATATCAAAAAAACTTCCTGAAAGAAAAATGAAAGATGGTACAACTCCTTGCTCTTTCGTCAATAAATCTCTTGATTTATCAATTAATGCGTCCTCTAAATTTTGATCATTAAATTTAGAATGTATTATAGGCATGATTAGCCATTTCTTTTTCTTCGCCAACTATCGAACACTTCTGCATTTATGATAAATATTATAAAAAAATCTGAATAATTAATTTTTCGTATTTTATTTAATTAGTATGTTATCTCAATATAACTTCATAAACTTAGAAGAAATGCGAAACAACAAGCTAGAATTAATTCAAGATGATTTATCCAATTGATTAAACAATAATTCTCGCACTTTTTCCGTTATTAAATCATAATCTTTAATCGAAGTAAGATTGTTAATATTAATATATTCTATGAACTTAGTATCTCTATAAAAATCATAACTAATATTGAGATTTGGGGTTCTTTCTTTTATTTTTATTAATGCTCCCCTTAAAAAAATGTTCATAAAATTCTCATTAGTTTCCTTAATAGCCCGAATTTCGGGATCAATAAATTTAATGTTAACTTTTTGATAGTCATAAAAATTAAGTACACATATTAGGAGTTCTTCTTCATTTTTATCTTCTGAAAAAATCTTTCTCTTTACATTTGTTCCCTTGAATTCTTCTTGGGACACATCTTCCTTGAAATAGTCATCGGAATGTTTTTCTTTTTCAGAATAAAGCTGGTCAGCACTTAAAAAAGATTTAGTAGATATTAATGTATTTAAGCTGGCAAGTATTGAACGTAACTCTTCAATTTCTAGATGGAGCACTTCTAGTTGCTCCTTTTTTTGGTGGTATAGAGTTTGTAATTTTGAAAGGAGTTCAGTAAGGTTTTTGGTATCTTTTTCATTAGAATGCATTGACAATATTATGTATTAAAATAACTTAAATTTAATTATTCAGTGGCACTTGATTTAATTAATAAGTAAGTGAGGATTCACATGCACTCAATGATTATAACACCAAATCCCTTAGATCGTGAAGTACAAATCTTATCAAAAGAATTTCAAAATCGGGATTATAATGTAGAGTATTTCATCCCATCAAAAATATCTGTCAAAATTAATATCAATAAATTTCAAAGATCCTTTGAGAAGCTTGATCCTCCTGCCGCTTTGGTAAGAGGATTTGGTGCTGCAGCGACTCAAAAAATATTTTTTAGATTAGATATTTTAAGCGCAATTGAAGCTTTTGGCATTCAGTTGATTAATTCGAGAGAATCTTTAGAAATAGCAAGCGATAAATTCCTAACCTCCATTTTTTTGGAACATAATAACATCCCTACTCCTAGAACGATCGTTTGTGAAAGTACAGAAGATGCCATTCAAGCATTTGAAGAATTAGGTAATGATATCATATTAAAACCACTTTATGGTTCAAAAGGTATTGGAATTACGCGATTAAATGATAAAGCTTTTGCTGAAAATGTGATTTATACTTTAGGGCAATTGAATATGGTATTTTATCTTCAAGAATTTATAGAACATCATAATCGTGATATAAGAATTCTTGTTTTAGATAATAAAGCGATTGCAGGAATGTATCGCGTAAGCGATAATTGGAAAACAAATATTCATGCTGGAGCGAAGATGGAACCTCTTGAATTAACGAATGAACTAAAAAAACTCGCTATTAAGGCTGCAGAAGTGACCCACACTCAAATTGCGGGTGTTGATATTATAGAGAGCGAAGCCGGTTATCAAGTTTTAGAGGTAAATTCAATCCCGGGATTTACAGCATTACAAAAAGTGACGGAAATCAATTTACCCGAGGAAATCGTCTCCTTTTTTCTGAAAACTGCAAAGAATTAATAAGAAAATAAAAAAATAATTGATATTTGTTTAAAATTCTTCAATGAGACCAATTAAAAATGCGATAACGAGACATACAACTGCCCACACACCTGCATTAAAAATTGCTAGAAGTATTGCTAGAATGAGTAACGTGAGCCAATGGAATGGAAGAATTTCCCTCATCCCTACCAATATTGTTATCACACAAACTACTAAACCAATAATGAAAATAAGTACAGGCTCAAGACCTATATTTACATGAATATAGCTATAATTCGGGATATTTAAAAACCCTAAGATAATCGTGATCAAGCCAATAATACCTCCAAGAACAGTTAAAAACCTCATGATACCGTAATTTTTATAATGCGTTTTCATTTTATTTCTCCTTATTTTGATTGATTTTATATTATTAATTTAGAACTTCAATTAATTATTAAGTTCTTTACTGAATAATGGTTTTTATAGATTTGCTTTTTAAATTGTCAATTTATTATGCCATTTTCCCTCTTTACCGGGGGTGAATAATGCTTTTATTTTATTTCAAAATGTATTATCACGATATTTCTTCTTATTAAATAAAATTACTTTTGTCAGTTGGATGTGATTGAGGATAAAATAAATCGATATCGAAATAATATAGAAATTGCTAAAAGATTAGCAAATCATAAATATGCCGAAAAGGAATATTATGAGGATATGGTTATCAGTTTAGAAAGAGTTTTGAAATTCTATGAGAAATTAAAGGGATGGAGAGAAACTCCTTAGAAAATTCTTTTAAATGACTTCCATTATATTATCCTAATAAATTCAAATTAAATTCCACTTTTAGAATTTCAAATACTTTATGCATTGGCAATCCTATAACATTCGAAGAAGAGCCATGAATATATTTTATAAATAAACTCGCTTTATCTCTTATTGAATAACTCCCAGCTCTTCCGTTCCATTCTCCAGAATTAATATAAGAGTGGATTTCTTCATCAGTTAAATCAGAAAAACATACCTTGGAACTTTCATAATCAACGATCAATTTTTCGTTACCAATTTCGGTTATCGCTAAACCTGTAATAAGATTATGGGTTTGGTTTTTAAGAGATTTTATCATGGTAAATGCCTCCTCTTTACTGTTAGCCTTCCCGAGTATCTGACCTTGAAATTCAACAATAGTATCTGCGGAAATTATGATCGTGTCTTTTTTGCGATCACCTACCTGTTTTTTAGCTTCCATTACTTTAGCTTTTGCTAATTCTTTCACTAAAAGTATGGGGTCTGATATTTTCTTTTTATATTCATTCTCATTTACACTTATAGATAATGTATTGAAAGAAATTCCTGCTCTTTCAAACATCTCCTTCCTATCAATCGATTTTGATGCTAAGATAATCTTTTTCATCTATGATATATCTCCCGATTTACAACTAATATATTTAGAATTAAGAAGAATTTTATACTAAATCTTTCTTTTCAATTGAGATCATTGAAATTAATGATATCAAATTTCGTAGGATTTAATATTCCTCAAATAATTAATAATGATTATATTAAACGAAATGGTGGAGTGATCTCAATTCGATGGCAACTTTCTTCGGATGGTTTTTCGTCCTTTTAATATCGTACTTCTTTATACTCTTCCTTTATTTAAATTTTTCAAATAAGAATGTATTGTATGAAAATATCATAGGGTTTGGGGCTCTTTTTATGATACTCATTCACATTCTTCTATTCCTAATTCTAATATTCCAAGATAGCACATTACATACATCGATTTTACCCTTATGGCTAACAACATTAGGTTTGCCAATTATTATATTTTCAATTATCATCTTATTTTCATCATTAATTTATGTAATCATTAAATTTGGGTTTAAATCCGATGTTTTTGGAAGATATAAAGCTAATATGACCGAGAGAATGCTTAAAAGGAGTAAAATTAGAAATGATATCTACAGAAAATTAGCTCATGTATTAATCTTTATCACCTTATTTCTCTTGTGGTATATAGGGATGATTGTTGTAAAAGATTTCAGTGGCTCTATCCAAGGCATGATTCCTTATGAGAACAATATGCTCGGATTATATCTAAAGCTTTTTACTGAACAAAATACCATTAGCGACGTGTTATTTGCCCTTGGTTGGTTCTATTACTTACTCTTCTTTTTCTTCTACATCTTTACACTATTTATGTTTGCAATGGAATACACCCGAAAAACAAAATATTTTACATTCCCTTTCAATTTTATTTGTTCTATTTATCTTTGTGATGATGAAGAAGAAGGATATGGCGCTTACATGTACTTTTCTTTGGGGCAAATGTTTGCGTCATTCCTCTGTCCTCCAATGGTTTATTTTGCTATTCTCGGAATGAGTTCCATAGCCGATTTAATGACGAGTCAAATCGGTATACGATATGGAAAAAGAAAAATAAAAATTAATGGTAGTAAAACATGGGAAGGAGCACTTGCAGGATGCATCACGTGCTTCATTATTTGCTTTTTCTTTGTAGGTTTATTTTGGTCATTGATTTTTACTTCAAGTTTTCTTATCATAGATGTAATTACGAAAAACCCCATAAATGTTTCAGACAATTTATTGATTCCCATATGTTGCGCGCTTATCTTCGTATTAATTCGCTATTTTTTTAATTCAAATTATTTTACACTTTTTTTAGCATGGATTTAGAGAGTAGAAATTTAAGAATCAATATTCTAACGAATTTTTCAAAAAATAGGACAATGACGTTAATAAGTAAAAATTTATAAAATATTCGACTTTAATGATTAAAAATGTATTACTTACCAACCTCTTTGATTTTTGTTGGATTTTCAGTAGCAACATTTATTAATACACTGATTAATAGAAAGGAAAAAATTAAGAAGAAGATATTAATTAATGAAATGATATTAGTTATTCTATTATTAAATGTTGGCATATCGTTTCCCTTTCTTTATCAGAGTCATTCACCTGGATTATCTTTAAATACACTCAATATTTTATGGGCGTTCACTTCATTTATCTTTGTTTTAGAATTGATCATTTGGATTGGAGAATTTGTTTATAATGCAATAATTTCAAAAAAGGATCCTGAACTAATGGCAGCACGAGATTATGATAAATATCGTTCGCTAGTAATGCAAACGTGGGTAAATGATCTAAAAGGTGAATTTGGAAGAAAAATCCTTCACCTCTTTACGGTAGCAGTGATCTTTATTTTTTGGTCAATTGGTACAATTCTTGATACAAGTGGTTTTTTATCTTCTGTTGGGTTGGATAATTATAGTTTTTCTTATTGGTGGATAATAACAGTAGGATTAGCATTTGTTATAATGTTTACAATTGCTGACCTTGTTAGACTAAATAAAGCGTATATGTTACCAAACTGGGCAAGGAATTGGTATTTATCGATGAGACCGGAAGAATTAGACACGTTTATAGCATCTACTCCTTTAGTTTTAGCATTTGTTCCATTCATTTTTGCACCTTTCCCAATACTAGGCGCTGTTGGTCTTATTACGACTGTTGCAGATGGTTTAGCATGTATTATTGGAAAAAAATATGGAAAACATTCTTTAGGAAAGAAATCTGCAAAAACCATCGAGGGGCTCATCGCTGGTGCTTCTTCCACATTTCTAATCGTAATTGGTGTAATGATTCTCTATCACGCATGGATACCTTTATCCTTATTTAAAATTTTCCTGATGGCGTTTGTAGCAATGATTCTCTTCACGATCGTTGATATGTTTATAAATCGAATCTCGGATAATATTTTAAATCCTATATTAACTGGTTTTGGAATGTGGTTGATATACGTTCTTGGTTAAAATTAAAAGAGATTATCCTCCAAAATATAGATAAAGAAACGCAATATCATCTCCATCCTTTATTGGTGTTTTTAAAAAGTTCTCATCTCGATAGCTCCTTCCATTTATTATAATAGAAAGAAAGGAACTTAATTCCCCCTCTGATTTCTTATCCCATATGAGATCCTTAAATTTCGGTCCATATTTCTTATAAAAGAAGAAAAATAATTCTTCCATAGTTAATTCGTTGTCTAATTTGATTATTTCATTTGTGGTATTTGTTATTTCATTAAAAGGCGGTTCCCATCTTAGTTTTAGTGAAATCATTTTTACGTCTCATTCTTTGCAGATTAACATTAAAATGTATATATCATTCCGAATTTAAAATTTTAGCGATTATAACATAAAATAATATTAAACTTTTAACAAGAAGTTTATAATATTAGAAATGATACAATAACTTGAAGATTTATTGAGGTAATTTGAATGGCTAAAGTTTTACATATTTCAGAACGAAATGTAAGGGATGCTTGGTTATCCGCAATTACTCAAGTGCTATATGAAGGAGATGATATAAAAACAGAATATGATAAAATCAATGACCTTCCATCTAAAGATGCAACAGTTATGATCGAAATAGATGACCCATTAAGTAATCCCATCATGAGAAAGGATAAAGTGCTGAAAATCAAATCCAAGTATGATAATTCATACGAAGTTTATGGATGCATGGCAGACACTTATTTAATTGGATCAATTCAAGGCGGTTACATTGAAGAAATTCTTGAGGGGGTTAATGATCATTATATATGGGACTCAGGAACGAGTTTTCCTTATTCATATCATGACCGGATATACAATTATACCCCCTTTTCTCTTGAAGATTCGATTTATGTAAGTTATGATTTAGGTCTTGTTGATAATCAATTTGTAAAGGATCATAAAAAGTTAAAAAACGCGGGAAAAATCACGACCTCTAATGGTTCAGAAAAATGGAAATTAAACAATCTTGTAGAGTATGATCTGAAAAATAAGCTCTCTGATCAAATAGGATTAGACAAAATACCCATTGAAACTATTGATTTCCCACGAATTGATCAGATTAAATACATAATAACTAAACTGAAGGAAGCTCCTTTTTCTCGCAGAGCCCAAGCAATCACGTGGCGCCCTTTAGTAGATCCATTTCATTTTGATCCCCCTTGTCTTCAAAGAATATTTATGAGAATTAAGGAGGAGAAATTATTGATGCAAACTACGTGGAGGAGCAGGGATTTATTCCGCGCATGGGAGGCAAATGTTAATGGAATGATTAGAATTCAGAAATATGTTGCTAATGAACTTGGTGTTGAGGTCGGACATTACTTAGATTTTAGTAATTCTCTTCATATATATGGCAATACAATAGCGGAACTAAAAGATATGCTCAAACGGATGGTAAATAAAGGAGAACAATTTCCTGAAGAAGCTTTAGAGTTAATAAATAAATATGAGGACTTCTAAATCCTCCAAATAAATCTCTTTAATTTAATATAGAAAAAATATAAGGATCTGAATAGATTTCTATGAAAAATCAGAAACTTATAAGAACTAATTCTTTCATATTAATCTTATTAATTCTTCTTTTGGGAGAAGAAGCAAATGATTAATTCTTTAAAAAAATGAAACAGAAAGAAAAATATTTTAAGTGGAAAGAAAATCTAAAAGAGAGTTTAATTAAAAGTATTATTTACAGAATTATAACAATTATACTTGGAATATCAGTTGTTTATATTATTACAGGTAGTATAATTGCAGCCCTTTCCCTCGGTATTATTACTGAAATTGTTCAATTCATAAATTATTTTATATATGAATCAGTATGGACTCATTTTCATGATAAAAGATTGAAGAGAAAACTTGAAGAAATGAGAGAAGTGGATGTTAAATTTGATTTTGATCTTATAAAGGATTTATCTTATGAATTTTCTCAAACAAGCACTTTTGTTAAAGAACATTATGAATCTATTATAAAATTACTTGATAATCTATTAAAAAACGATTATTTAGAAGAAATACATGATGTTATCCTTCGTGATAAAACTTATTTCGAGATAAAACACAAAGATAGAACTTTTCACAAATTATAAAATCATCAGGATTGGTGCTTTTAATTAGTCAGATAAGAATTTAATTGAAAAGTTTATTAATTTTCAAAAAATTATTTTTTATCTTTAATAAAATCAAGAAAATTCAAATAATTATCTCTATTTTTTATTGGATCCCTTTTTCTATAATAAATCTCTGGACTTAGATTAGTATTACGTGCCCAGTTAAACAAAAGTTTAATATAATAATCAGAAGTTGATTCTTTCTATGTTACCCCTAGTTTTAAATGTAATTTCTTACTAATTTCAGATTTTTCAAGCTCAATTAATTCATTTTCTGAAATGATGTCAACAAAAGTCTAAATGAGTTCATTTCTAATGCACTTTTTTTAAACATCTCCGAAAAAATCGCATTATCCTCATTATACTTAATTAATTTATCTAAAACTTTAATAGAATGTGTTTTTAAATTAAATTATCTTAAGGATAGGTCATTCTCAAGTGTATCCCTTACCCAAGAGTGGAGATCTACCAGTTTATATGTCTTTTCCGTCTATATTTTTTAGATCGAAAATATAACTAGCATACAAAAACTAACAAAACTTAATAACTTTAAATATATAAAATACTTATGGTAGTGATTAAAAGAGAGGGGATTTTACTTGAAGCGACTGATTTAGAATTTGAAAATCAAGCAGTTTTAAATCCTACGATATACCAAGAAGATAATACCCTTCATATGTTCTACCGTGCAGTAAGAAAAGGGAATTATTCAAGTATTGGATATATTAAATTAGAGGGTCCTTTAAATATTATTGAAAGAAAAGAAGAACCTATTATTTTTCCCGAATATGATTATGAAATCCACGGTGTAGAAGATCCTAGGATTGTTTCACTAAATGGGATTTTTTATCTTTTTTATACAGCATATGATGGAAAAAATGCAAGAGTTGCATTTGCAACAAGTAAAAATTTGATTAATTGGGAGAAACACGGGTTAGTTACTCCTTCAATAAGTTATGAAGATGCAAAAAATATATTCAAGCAATCGCATTTGAAACAGAAATATTTTCTCTTCGTATCATATATTAAAGATATTACCGCTCCAGACGTTCTTTTATGGGAAAAAGATTGTTATTTATTCCCTGAAAAATATAACAACAAATTTGTTTTAATACATAGGATCTTACCAGATATTCAATTAATTGATTTCATGGATTTTAATCAATTAAAGAATCTAAAGTATTGGGAAGAATATTTAAAAAAATTGGACCAACATATCTTGATGGAGCCAGAGTTTAGTTACGAGTCTAACCATATAGGTGGTGGAGCACCTCTGATCAATACACCATTAGGTTGGCTTTTAATCTATCACGCAGTTGAGGATACTAATACAGGTCAAATCTATCACGTCTCTGCAGCCTTACTTGAAAAAGAACCTCCCTTTAGAGTTATTGGTCGGTTGAAGAAACCACTTTTCTCTCCAAAGGAGGATTACGAGAAAATGGGCGATGTTTGGAATGTTGTTTTTCCTACAGGCACTGCTATTTTCAAGAATAGATTGTATATCTATTATGGAGCAGCCGATAAGCGGATAGCTGTAGTATCACTTAATCTTACTACGTTATTAAAAGAATTAATAAAATCCCAATCCAATTTCGATGTGGATATAGGATTCCTTGCTGGAGAAATCTTTAAAAAAGCTTCTAAGAAAGAAATTAATTTAGAGCTGCTAAAGAAAAAGTATGCTGATAGACTAGATTTATTACTAATGGCAATAGGCTGGTTAGCGAGGGAGGATAAGGTTATTTTTAGATGGGAAAATGGTAAATTAAAAATATGGACCGGAGATATTAAGTAATTAGTATTTAGTTTCTTACTTAGACCTCGAGAAGGACTTCCTAAATCTTAAAATCATCCTTACAATAATAATAATGACCCAAGAATTTA
>Ga0315542_1001750_pt1 | contig 13514 bp, 10 predicted proteins | sample SalMarSW160120MG_FD_202541 | JGI IMG/M metagenome (GOLD analysis project Ga0315542, IMG submission 202541) | Salt marsh sediment microbial communities from the Plum Island Ecosystem LTER, Massachusetts, United States - Salt Marsh Sediment SW1601-20 ...
TCGATATCATTTATGGAATCGTAGCAAAAGAGGGGAAGGAAATATGCGAGCCATTTATTTCGTGATCTGTTTCGTCGTGGTATGTGTCGTCAGTACCTGTACACCCATGATGTACGGAGTACCGGAGGAGCAGTGGAATCAGATGAGCCCTTCACAGCGGCAGACCGCTATCGAGGGGTATAACGAGCGCGCGAAAATCAGGGAGCAGAGACGGTTAGCGGAAAGCCGGCGCGCCGCTGAAAGGGCCAGAGAGTCCCGGATTCATGCTGAGCGGGAAGCCGAAAGGGAACGCGAGCGGATTTCAGCGATCTATGCCGGCAGGGCGGGTGTTACCGGCGATCTTCTTCAGGTGACCATCAGGGGCGGTCGCATGAAATTCGGCAAAAAGCACCGGGAATACTCGCCGGTATACTTCCGGATTGCCAATGGGGACCGCAGGCCCATTACCTTTCGAAGCAGAGGCGGGCATGGTCGTTTCAGTGTCACGGTCTGGGTTGAATACCGGAATGGACACTTCATATTTGATGCCGGCACCGTCAAGGGGGATTACCGCTATGCCAAGCAGATCATCTATAAACCCGCCTGGCGAAGGGGAATAACCTATGCTCCGCTCTCACTGGGAAGGCATACGGTCTCTGGGGCCGAAAATATTTCGATTACGATTCAGATAGTACCGATCTCCCGGCACAGGGGATAATGTTCGGCGGCTTTTCCCAGGCGGCCGGCATAGGTCCCTCCAAGGTTCTGACGGGCTGAAGAAGGGCGGTTTTTCCCCACGGCTGTGGTCCCTCAGTGGAACGTGTCCTTCCGCGGTGTCTTCTCAGAATTGACGACCACGACTCCCGCCAGCACAACCACTGTTCCGATTATCATCCACCCGTCCATGCGCTCTCCGAGAATCACCCATCCCAAAATAACCGCGATCACCGGGTTGATATAGGCATACATGGAAACTTTGGATACCGGAAGCTTGGAAAGGGCATAGATAAATGATCCGTATCCGACGATGGAACCGAATATGATGAGATAGACCAAGGCGCCCACACCAAGCGGTTCAAAAACGAAACGTTTGCATTCTCCCAGTGAGGCCCCGATGGCCATCAGAATAAATCCGGCAATAATCATTTGCAGGGAAGCCGCCATGAGGGGGTTGGTACGAATGGGCCTGTGTTTGGAATAGATCGAGCCGGCCGCCCAGGAGCAGGGGGCCAGAAACAGAACAAGGACCCCCCGCAAGTACTTCATGTCGAGAGAACTCTTCAGGTCCGGCCAGAATAATATGACCAGCCCGCAAAATCCCATGAAGATTCCCGCGATCTTTTTGACGGTCAATCGATCACCGGAAGGCAGGAACCCCTCAAAAACCGCCATCCAGAGGGGAAGTGTCGCAACGATCAGGGCGGCCAGGCCGCTTGGCACCCACTGTTCGGACCAGACAACCAGTCCGTTGGCCGTTACGAGCAGGGCTATTCCCACCACGGCCGCATCCAGCAGGCCCTTTCTGTTGGGAAGTGAGTAGCCCCTGAGCCGCAGAAAAAGGAAAAAAATGAGGCCCGCAATGGTGAAGCGGATCCCGGCAAAAAGGGCGGGTGGAAGGACCTTGACGCCTATTCTGATGGCGAGATAGGTGGTACCCCAAAAAAGGCACACGGCGCCCCAGGCCGAATAGGCCTTTGCCAATTCTTTTTTTTCAGGTGTTGACGCCAAGTCTGCTCTTGCATCCTCGAAAAATTTTGACGGGTCTTATCTTATTTCTCTCTGAAGACGCCGCTGGCGAGGGAGTTCCGATGCATCTGTAAACCGGCCGATCATTCTCAGTGAGGGTCTGGTTCTTTATCTACGCAGGAATGGGAGGCCGTCTCTCACTCCAGGGGCAAGTTTTTTCAAGCTGGGCCGCTAATCGGAAAAGGGTGTCTTCACCACCGAAGCGGCCGGCGAACTGCACGCCGATCGGGATATTTTCCGCATTCCAAAATAATGGAACCGACATTGCCGGCTGGCCGGTCATGTTTTGAACCCGGGTGAAAACGACAAAGGAATTGGTGGGATCGAGCCATCTCATTGGTTCCTCATTTGTCGGCTGGAAAGACCCGATTGCAACAGGAGGTATTCTCATCGTGGGAGTTAAGAGCAGATCATATCCGCCCTCGTGATACCAGTGTGCAATTTTCCTTGCAAACCGGTGCATGTCCTCCACTGATTGGAGGTAGTTCCCGGCTGTCAGTTTCAAACCTCTTTTATAGCTCGCCCAGGTCAGAGGTTCCACTTGATCCTCGGTTATTTCCCTGCCGAACTCTCTTTCCCAGTACGCGAAAACATGGGCGGTGAACGCATTGAAGACCCGCCCGTACACTTTCCCGATATTTGCATCGCTGAACTGTTCCGGATTTGCCTCCTCAACAATATGACCGAGGCCTTCACAAAGCACTGCGGCATGTTGCACAGCGCTTTTGCAATCATGATGCAGGGTTGTCTCTTCATGCCACCCATCCGGGACTCCGGTCAGGAAACCTATTTTCAATTGTCCCGGATCCCGGCCGACCTCCTCAAGATACGGCCGATCCCTGGGTGGTGCGCTGTACGGATCGCCGATATCCGGTCCCGATGTCACATCCAGAAGAGCGGCAGAGTCTCTCACGCTCCGGGTCAGGGCGTGTTCCTGAACAAGTCCTCCGGCCGATTCCCCGAAGAGGGGGCCTAAAGGGTTCCGTCCCCTGGTGGGCTTTAATCCAAAAACCCCGCAACAGGAGGCCGGGATTCGTATGGAACCACCGGCGTCGTTGCCGTGCGCCATGGGCACGATTCCGGCTGAAACAGCGGCGGCAGACCCTCCGCTTGATCCGCCTGTGGTCAAGCCGGGATTCCAGGGGTTCAGCGTTGCCCCGGACAATACAGGTTCTGTGAAGGGGAGAAGTCCGAACTCGCACGTATTGGTTTTGCCTGTGACAATCAAACCGCCGGCCTTGTGTCGCCTGACGATCTCGCTGTCCACTTTGGAAACATAGCCCTTCACGGCACGAGACCCTTCGTTCAATGGTGCACCGTTGTATTCGGCAAAGAGGTCCTTCAACAGAAATGGGACACCGCAGAAAATTTGGCCCCCTTGTTTGCCCGAATTGATTGCAGCATCCCATGTTGCAGCCGCTTTGCGCGCCTGATCATACATGTTGAAAATAACTGCGTTGAGTCTTGGATTACGATGCTCGATGCGCTCAATGGCCGCTTCGACGAGTTCAATTGCCCTGACCTGTCTGCTCCGCACCAGATCTGCCTGGGCGATGGCATCCATCTTTGAAAGCTCGTCTGAAATGCTCATGACCATCCTCCACATATCTCCTTCAGGAAGAAGACGGGGTCATTTTGTTCTGAAAACCCCACAATCCGGGAGGAGGCATGCAGCCGTATGTTTTTCGCTGTTCGATGATAATATCCTGCATGACAGTGAATTTGTCAAAATGAAAGATTCGATCTCGTTTTCCACTGCTTCCCGTTCCCTTCGATCGCTTGGTGCCGAAATTGTGGTCTATTGCAGCACCCCGTAGATCAGCCATATTGCAATGAGCACCAGCAACAATGCGAAATATTTTTTAAGCTGAGCCTGATTGGTTTTTATTGCCAGGCGTGGCCCGATTTGCGAGCCGATCAGCACGCCTCCCGCCAGAACAACAGTGAGCCAGAGATCGAAATGGCCCCGCAGCAAATGTCCGATAAACCCCGTCAAAGCTGTTACCCCAATCATCAGCGATGAACTCCCTACCGCGATGCTCATGGGAACGCCGCCGAGGACAACGACTGCGGGCACTTTGAGCAGACCGCCGCCGACCCCCAACATGCCTGCGACAAATCCGGCCAGGAGCATTACCGGGACGAGAACCAACGCATTGATCGTGTAGGCCGTCGATACGGAAGCGGAATGCCATAACCACCAGCGATCCGGACCGGAAGATGCTTCCGGCGTTGCCTTGGGGGGGCGGAACATATAGTAAGCGCCTATCAGGAGCACGCCGGCAAAGCAAAGCCTGGCAAAGTCGGCAGGAAAATAGGGGGATAAATATCCACCAAGAAAAGCTCCGATGTTTGTCGGGGGCTCGATCAGCAGCACAAGCTTCCAATCCACCGTCCTGGCCTTTGCAAAAATCAGCATGGATGAAAAGGACACGACCATGATCAGTATCTGACTGGTGGAGGCGGCCACATACATCGGCACGGAAAGCGCCAGCAGCATGGGTACATAAAAAGCTCCCCCTCCCTGGCCGAACATGGAAAAGACGGCAGAGACCGTCAGGAAGACAAAAAACAGAATGACTAACATATGGACGGGCATATCATCTCCCAATGGTTTGTTTGACAACGGGGCGTGGACCCGGGTGATACACCATGTCCACCGCCCCGGTTGTCAATTTCACTCTCCGTAGCCGGAGCAGGGAATACAGACCAATTGGTTGTTCTCTGTCACCCGGAGCTTGTTTACAAAGGTTAGTTCGCCGCACATCGCGCAACGCTCTGCCATGAAAACGGTTTTGCCTTTCTGGACGGTCGTCTGGTGCACTTTTCCGATGTCCAGGAAAGCGCTCTCATCAATGGAAAGAATCCTCTCTACAAGAGGATCGGCGATCTCCGGCGCGATATCCTGGGGTGGCACGCCCTCTTTGCGCTTTTGAACAAAGGGTGAAGCCAGGGCCTTTTCGAAGAATTGAGGCTTGAGCGATACGCGCACCGCACGGCCGGTCGTCTGGTCAATCAAGGTAAAGGCCATTTTGTTGAAATACCGCTTTTCAATATTCGATTTGCCGTACGTGCAGCCTGTTGCGGTCATGATGCCGTCGAGAAAGCAGCCCGCCGCATGCCCTTTGCCGGTTTCCGAGACCACGAAAAGCTCCTTGTCCTGCGCACGTTCCACGTTCAGGGCTTTCATGGCGGCCATTCCCGCCCTGAGCCCCATGGGCATGGCCGGGCACTTGTGACCGTGAAACTCCATACCGGTTTTGAACAGTTCTTTGAGATCTTTCATTCTGATTGCTCCTTTATCTAAATTTTCGGGATATAGGCCATGAGAGGCCTCCTCCATATTCTGATCCAGCCCCGCAATACAGTGAAACGCCTGAAATCTGGGACTGCATTCAGGATGAATATTCTTTTTGTGTACTCCTTGAATAACAACATCTTTTCTCCTCCATATGTCGTGAGCCTGGAGGCTTACGGTTTCCCTTGGATCTCGCAGGTCATATGGCAGACGCCCGTCGGTGTTTCCACGGCAAACGGAAAATACCTTTTTCTGAAATACAGGGCCACATTGACCAGACTGATGAGGACCGGCACCTCCACGAGCGGGCCTATGACTGCGGCAAAGGCCTCCCCGGAATCAATGCCGAAGACTGCCACGGCCACAGCAATGGCCAGCTCGAAGTTGTTCGATGCGGCGGTGAAGCTCAACGTAGTCGACTGCTCGTAGGTAGCTCCCACCTTCATGGAAAGGTAAAAAGAAGCGAAGAACATGACCACGAAATAGACGCAGAGCGGGATGGCCACTCGGATGACATCCAGCGGAAGCTGAACGATATACTGCCCCTTGAGGGAGAACATGACCACGATCGTGAAGAGGAGGGCGATCAGAGTGATGGGGCTGATCTTGGGAACAAATTTTTCTTCGTACCAGGTGCGGCCCTTTGTTCTGAGTCCTATCATCCGGCTGAGGACCCCCCCGATAAATGGGATCCCGAGGTAAATGAAGACGCTTTCGGCGATCTCGCCTATGGAAATATCCACCACCGCGCCCGTCAGCCCGAGCCATTGGGGGACCACTGTAATGAAGATGTAAGCGTAGAGCGAGAAAAAGAGGACCTGGAAGATGGAGTTGAAGGCCACCAGACCCGCGGCATATTCGCCGTCGCCTTCCGCCAGGTCGTTCCACACGATCACCATGGCAATGCACCGGGCGAGGCCGATCATGATCAGGCCCACCATGTATTCGTGCCGACCCGAAAGAAAGGCAATCGCCAGGAGAAACATCAAAATAGGCCCGATGACCCAGTTCTGGATGAGAGACAGGACAAGGACCTTGACATTTCTGAACACCTGTCCCAGCTGCTCGTATTTTACCTTGGCCAGGGGAGGGTACATCATGAGAATAAGGCCGATGGCAATAGGGATATTCGTGGTACCGACTTGAAAGTAATCGATGACTTCACGGACGCCGGGATAGAGGTACCCCCAGCCCACGCCAGCGAACATGGCCAGGAATATCCAGAGGGTCAAAAACCGATCCAGAAATGACAGCCTCTTTACCACCCGCCCTTCCATTCGGGCCTCCTTCCAAAAAATGAACTCAGATAAATGTATATATTCCAATTTATAGATATAAAAAGATCAAAAAAATTTCTTTATGTCTTACAGGCTGCTCCCCTCCGGAGATGAGGAAGTCTGTTGATACGCTCCATGATTTCGGGCTCTTTTTCACGCCAGTGTCGATATTTTTCCCTACGGCCGGAAACAAAGAAATATTTTTTCCGTCCTTCAGGTAATAATTGATCTCTCTGGGATCGGAAAGCGCCTTCATAACCTTCATGAAATCCTTCATAAGGAGCCATCTAATAAATTTACTTTTTGGAATATAGTGTCCGACTCACCGACTGTCAAGAATTTTTTGAGTTTATTTTGAAAGGACAAAGGACGGTGTCTTTGAGGAACAAGATGAATTCAGCCTTGCTTCAGGACGCGCAAAAAGCCTGACCGGCATCCAGGTTGTGTCATGGTTGTTTCCACTCGCTGAAAATCACAGCGCATGCTCCGCGTCGGAAGCAAAAAAATCCCCGCCCCTCGTGATTGAGGAACGGGGATTCAAAGAAGGGGAACCGCACAGTGTTACGCTTTCTGATTTACTTGCTTATGGGAGGCACCTCCGCCGGTTTCTTGGTGCTCCCTGTGGCGTTCGGGTAGTAGGTGTGTTTGTAGACAGGTTTGCCTGTCTTCAGGCTTTCAAGGGATTCTTTCATGAAGATATTGAATTTCGGCTTCATGTCATACGCTCCATGCCACCAGGCATAATCCGGTCCGGCCATGGCCGTTCCCATCCTCTTTCTCCTGCCTTCATGATGCCACAGTTCATAAAAATAGAGTTCCACATCTTCGTCAAAATACCTGGTCTTGTCAGCTAATCCCTTGGCATACAGTTCATCGAGCACCTTCTTGGCAGGCTTGAAGTACATGTCATTGTATTCCTGCACATTCTTGTCCAGCTGTGCGAAGTGATTCTGCACCCAGAGCTTGCTGTGGCACTGCATGCAGATGTTTTCCATCTTTCCCCTTTCCACTTTCCAGTCTGTCTTTGCGGGGAAAGGTTTGAAATCCTGCGGACGGACCGTGAGCGGGGCCTGGAGTTCCCACGAGAGCCGCTCGGTAACATCATGACTGGTCAGCACCGATCCTGCCCCCGATATATGACACACTGCACAGGTGGGACCGCGATAATCCACACCGGGTGTCCATGTTCCGGGGGCGGCGTTCCAATTATACCTGTCGCCGTATGCAGTATAGATATCACCGTGTTTCGACTCCATGAAGATTTCGATCTGGGGATGATCGGGTCCCAGATGACACTGTCCGCATGCCTCGGGCCTCCTGGCTTCAGCCACGGAGAATCTGTGGCGGGTGTGACAGGCGCTGCATGAGCCCATGCTGCCGTCAGGATTGATCCTGCCTACCCCGACACTGGGCCAGCTGTCAGGAGTCATTTTGCCATCCTCGAATTTAACAACAGAGCCGTGACAATGATAACAGCCGGTCGTCCTCTCATTGGCGCTGTTCATCCCTTTATTCATCCAAGGATCAATCTTCCACACGATCTCAAGGGTGTTGGCGTGTTTGCTTCCTGCGTACTGTTTGGCCTCGTCGGGATGGCAGCGGGAGCAGTCCTTCGGGGTCACCAGGGCTGAGATAGGGACCTTATACTCCCTGGTTCCGTATTTGAGGTCGGCTCGCTCATACTGCTTATAGTGCTCCTTGCTCACATCCGGATCAAATTCTTCCGCTTTGTGGCAGTCCAGGCAGGTTATATTTGCGGAAGCATGGCGGCTGTGTGCCCAGTCCGCGAAAATTCCCGGGCTTTCATTCTTGTGGCACGCAATGCAGGCGACAGCCTCTTTGGGCATGCTCCGCTCTATCCGGAATTCCTTCTGCTTGGCCTCATTCGGAGCGGTCTCCGCACCGGCTGGAAGAGAACCTGCCGCCGTGAGGCTTCCCAGACCGAACATCAGGACAAGAACCAAGATAGCTCTTTTCATCACTCGCCCTCCTTTCTCAGAGCCCAAGCCCTCGGTACGTCTCACGGTACTGCTTGTATTCATAAACAGTCCTGGGGTTATGAACAAGGTTCTTATGACAATCCACACACCGTTTCTCATACCCCGGCCGCGCGTAAATCACATCGCGGTGGGCCAGCATTGCCCCTCGCTTATTAGGAATATAGAGAATGTTCCGGTGGCATTTCTGGCACTGCTGATTTTTGAAGGAGGCATAGGCAATGCGGCGCTGCTCCTGGTGGTCATACCTGCCCCCTGCGAAGTGAACCACAATATCCTTTATGCCGTGAGCGGTCTTTGCATAGAAAAAATTGAAGGTGTCATGGGGCGCGGGAAGATGGCAGTCCATGCAGTCGGCGACAAATCCCTGTTCATTGTTCACGTGAGTGGAGGTCTTCCAGGTGTCGTAGGCGAACTGAATTTCATGGCAGGAGGCACAGAATTGAGGAGTGGAGGTCCGGACCATCGTGAAGTAGCTCATGCTGAAGAGGGGAAACGCAACGAGAATACCAATGGCAATATAAGCGGCCGGCTTAATAGCCTTTTTCCAGGTGGGTCTCTTTCGGTCGGGTCTTTTTTCCTCCTTCTCCATAGATCCTCATCAGGCAACAACATTTCTGGGGGGAAACTGCGTCCTAAGTGATAAGATCCTTTTTTTAGGGAAAAGTGTAGGAAAATTGGTCTTGTGAGTCAAGGAAAAAGACCGCAGGATTTTGTCCATTCCCATTCTGGTATTTAATTGTTCCGATCATGTCTCTGTGGGGCTACCATAGAATCATCAAGTGAAGAGATTGACTTGCGAAAACGCGGTCTAACGGTAGGCAGGCTTGACAACTTAACATTTTGCCCCTTTTTGCTAGGATACGAATGGGTTATCCGAATCAACTTCACCCGTCCGCGATAGCACCTCAAATTCGCGCCCCTCAAGGGGGTACTTTTTTATGAACGACCGCCATCATGAAACCTCAGTGATTGATTTCTTACTTTGACAGCTTCAATCTATACTCTCGCTCAAGATCAAGAAACTGGAAAAAATATCATTGGCTGGATCTTCAAGAAATGTGCTCCAAATTGATACGGAAATGCCAGGTGGTTGTCAAAGTGTGGTACTCAGCGCCCGGATGAATCAGGCTTCTGAAGAAAAAGCGACGACGCTAGCTGTGCCGCCTGGAAGCGCTGGAAACTATTCCTTCGGTAGGTATCCACTATGGTACATATTTGAAAAAACCATCTAATAAAGCCATATAACTTTTTCCGGACCTTGTAGAATCTGTTAAATCTTTCCAGTTGACGCTACTCTGCGTGTTCCTGAGATTTCAATCTTGCTTTTCTTTCTATTCTTGCTTAAATATTTGGCGCCGCAAACCGTTTTTCACCATACGTGAGCATAATTCTTGTTTGAAAGGAGGAAGAACCAATGAACACGGGGCAGAGTTTTCATTCAGGTCTTTCCGCATGGTGGCGGATAGGGGCCATATTTACCGTCATAGCAGGATTCGCCGTTCTTATTTTTATTTCGGTAAAGGCGTATCAATACAGCCCTCCGATTCCAAAAAAGGTAGTCAATGCTGCAGGTGATACGGTCTTTACCGGCGAAGATATCCTAGTCGGTCAACAGGTATTCTTGAAATATGCCCTGATGGAAAACGGTACCATCTGGGGTCACGGGGCCTATCTCGGCCCTGATTTTTCGGCTGAATATCTTCATACCCTTGCTGAGGATGTGGGTGAAGCCCTGGCGCAGGAGCGTTATCAGCAGAGCTTGGAAGATCTCCAGCCTCCGGAGCGGGAAGCGGTACAGGTTGAAATTCGGCGAGTGCTCAAGCAAAATCGCTTCAACCCTCAGACGCAGACCTTGCTGTTTACGAAACCTGAAGAAGATTCCTACCGGCGGCAAATAACCAAGTGGCAAGATCACTTCTCCGAGGAATCCCGCAATGGGGGGCTGCCTCCGAAATATCTGAGCAATCGCGGGGAACTTGAACATCTCACTGCGTTTTTCGCCTGGACGGCATGGGCCGCCGTAGCCGACCGCCCCAACAAGTCATACTCATACACCAGCAATTTCCCGTATGATCCCCTGGCCGGAAATACGCTGCCCGGCGCCGCTATTCTCTGGAGTGCTTTGAGTCTTATCACATTGCTGGGCGGAACCGCGGCCATTTTGTTTGCCTTCGGCAAGTTTGACTATCTGGGCTGGAAACGCGGAAAGGAAGAATTGCAGCCCCGGATGTTGCCCGGCGAGGCCACCGAAGGCCAACGGGCGATTCTGAAATACTTTGTGATCGTTGCCCTCCTTTTCCTCGTGCAGGTGCTTGTCGGCGGGGCCACGGCCCATAACCGGGCCGAACCGGGCTCATTTTACGGGTTTGATCTGTACCGGTTTCTGCCGACAAATATTCTGCGCACCTGGCACCTGCAGTTGGCCATATTCTGGATTGCCACTTCTTATATCGGGGGCGGTCTGCTGCTTGCCGCTTCACTGGGCAAAAAAGAACCCAAGCACCAGACCGCAGGGATTCACCTTCTTTTCTGGGCACTGGTTCTGCTCGTCGGCGGCAGCCTGCTGGGAGAGCTCCTCGGGATCAATCAGCTTCTCGGCAACCTCTGGAGCTGGTTCGGTCATCAGGGCTGGGAATATCTCGATCTCGGACGCGGGTGGCAGGTGGTGTTGGTAATCGGCCTGGTGCTGTGGCTGATTCTGCTTTTCCGGGTCGTCACTCCCGCACTGAAAGACCCTGAGCACCAGGAAATCACCACGCTGTTCATGATTGCCGCCCTGGTCATACCGCTTTTTTATCTTCCCGCCTTTTTCTTTAACAGCACCTCCAATTATACGGTGGCGGATAACTGGCGTTTCTGGATTATCCACCTGTGGGTGGAAGGCTTCTTTGAGCTTTTTGTCACCACCATGGTGGCGGTTCTTTTCTATCAACTGGGCTTGGTTTCCCGCAAGACGGCAACCCGTATCATCTATCTGGACGCCATTTTATTCCTGGGAGCGGGTATCATAGGAACCGGTCATCACTGGTATTGGACGGGACAGACTCACCTGAACATGGCACTCTCAGCCCTGTTTTCCGCCATGGAGGTCGTGCCCCTGACCTTGCTTACGCTGGATGCCTGGGATTTCGTGAAACTGACCCGCGGCAGCGGCGAGACCGGCAGGCAGAAGCGGCAGCTTCCGTATAAATGGGTGTTTTACTTCTTAATGGCCGTTGGATTCTGGAATTTCGTGGGCGCCGGCATTTTCGGGTTTCTCATCAACTTACCCATTATCAGCTATTTTGAAATCGGCACTGTCCTCACCCCGAATCATGGACACACGGCCCTCATGGGGGTCTTCGGGATGGAAGCGGTGGCCCTTATGGTGCTGGGCTTTCGACAGGTGCTAACTGACGAGCAATGGAGACGACCGGAGAAATTTATCCGAGTTTCATTTTGGGGGCTCAATATCGGCCTTGCCCTGATGGTCGTGGGTAATCTGTTTCCAGAAGGGATATTACAACTTTCAGACGTCATACACAACGGCTACTGGCACGCCAGGGGGGCTGAATATCTAGCCAACCACACTGTGCGGTTTCTTGAATGGATGCGGTTGCCGGGCGATGGGGTATTCATCGTATTCGGCGTTGTTCCCCTTGTTATAGCCGCAATAATTACTTACGCAACCATGAAGAGGCAGGCTGCGTGAAAAATCTTCCTCAAGGGCATATCTGGTGCCACTCCCGTGGATAAGGGGTGGGGATGAATTATTGTTACCGACGCCAGGAGACAGGAGGTGCACAATGGATCTAACTGCCAAAACCAAGATCGATGATCTGCTGAATCAGTATCCCTTTCTCGAAGAATTTTTCATAGCCAAGTCCCCAAAATTCAAGAATCTAAAGAACCCGATCATGCGAAAAACCATCGGAAAGGTTGCCACATTAGCCAAGGTGGCGGCAATGGGCGAATTGGATCTCAATGAGCTATTGGAAGACATTAGCCGGGAAATCCAGGAGAAGGCCGGAAGGGCCGTTTCCCTTGAGGACAAAGGCTCTTCGCAGATTCCCGGCGACCCCAAAGCGCGGGAGGAGGCTTTAAAGGGCATTATCCGGGATCTCCACAAGGGCGTGGATATGGAAATCCTCAAGGATAGGTTCAGGAAATTGATTCAGCATGTTTCCCCTTCCGAAATCGCCAATATGGAACAGCGGTTGATCGAAGAAGGGCTGCCTGAAATGGAAGTGAAGAAACTCTGCGATGTGCATGTGGCCGTATTCAAGGAGGCACTGGAGAGATCCGAAATGCCCGGCGCCCCTCCCGGACATCCTGTCCATACCTTCATGTTGGAGAATCGTGCCTCTGAAAGACTCATGGATCGGATCGAGGAAATCCTTCGGTCTATCGGCAAGCCTCCGGAGGATGAGAAGTTTGACGAGAACCGCCAAGAGTTGAGCCAATTGATTGAAGACTTGTCTCAAATTCACGTCCACTATCTGCGCAAAGAAAATCAACTGTTTCCCCTCCTTGAGATCCATAACGTTTCAGGTCCCACCCAGGTGATGTGGGCTATTCACGACGATATCCGGGCGTTGCTGAAAAAGGCAAAAGCTCGGATCGCAACCGCCAATCGACAGGAAGCCGTGGAATCACTGGAGGAGGTGCTGGGAACGATCCGAGAGATGATTTATAAGGAGGAATACATTTTGTTCCCCATGGCTCTTGAGACATTGTCCGACCCGGAATGGGTAAAGGTGCGGCAAGGTGAAGATGAAATCGGGTATGCCTGGGTTCAACCTGAAGCGGACTGGTCCCCGGGTGCTGCCGAAGGGAAAAAGCCTCTGCCGAAAGAGGAAAGAATCCGCCTCAATACCGGATACGTTACGAGGGATTTGGTTGACTTGATGCTCACGCACCTGCCGGTGGATCTGACCCTCGTGGATAAAGAAGACCGGGTGGCCTATTATTCCAGCGGCAAGGAAAGAATTTTCCCCAGAAGCCCCGGAATCATCGGGAGAGAGGTCCAGCGATGCCATCCCCCCAGCAGCGTTCATATCGTCAATAAGCTTCTTGAGGCCTTTAAATCAGGGGAGAGGGACGTGGCGGAATTCTGGATTCAACTGGGAGGGAAATTCATTCATATCCGATACTTCGCCCTTCGAAACGCCCAGGGTGAGTACGAGGGTTGCCTTGAGGTTAGCCAGAATCTCACGGAGATCCGGCGGCTTCAAG
>Ga0315542_1001752_pt1 | contig 13509 bp, 9 predicted proteins | sample SalMarSW160120MG_FD_202541 | JGI IMG/M metagenome (GOLD analysis project Ga0315542, IMG submission 202541) | Salt marsh sediment microbial communities from the Plum Island Ecosystem LTER, Massachusetts, United States - Salt Marsh Sediment SW1601-20 ...
AGGATATAAAGCTCTGGCCCTTCACCTTAATACAGAAGAGATTGAAACAATGTCAGTTACAGAACATATAAGATGGTGCTGGGACAAAAGGCTGAACGGATGGACTTACGGCAGCGTTAAGGATGATATAAACAAAACACACCCTGGGCTTATTCCCTATAACGATCTTGCTGAATCTGAACAGGAAAAGGACCGTGAGCTTGTAAGACTGATCCCGGCTTTACTCCTGGACATCAATTATGTAGCCTTTCCGGTCAATCCGGAATTAATAAAAAACATCTCCTATGCTATTAAACCTCAGAGCAGCATACAAAAAATATTAGATGAGACCAGGAAATTAAATGACCAGATGAGAAGGCTTGTTTCACTGACGCCGGAGGTTGAAGAAATGATAAGAATAAGGAACAAAAAGGTTGAGGAGGCTATAGATGAGGTTAGAGGAAGTTATGATTATGCGAAACATATCCAGGAAACATTTTTACCTGAGGATCTGTTTGTGAGGGAATGTTTCCCGGGAAGCTTTGTTCTCTTTAAACCAAAAGATATTGTAAGCGGCGATTTTTATTTTTTCAGTAAACAGGACCACCTGATAATTTTTGCCGCAGCTGATTGTACCGGGCATGGGATCCCGGGGGCTCTTTTAAGTACATTAGGTTTTGGTATCCTTGACCAGGCTGTGAATGAGATAAGACTTACCGAACCATCGCATATTCTGCACCATCTTTACTCAAAAATACACCGGTTCCTGCGAAAAGACGAAGAAGGAACAGGAATTTCAGACGATATGGACATTGCACTTTGCACACTGGATATAAGGACCAACGTGCTGACCTATGCCGGTGTTAAAAATTCATTATATCATATTTCGAAAGGCGAACTGGTTGAATACCGAGCAAATAACCTGCTCGAAAGTTGTATTGAAACAGGAGAGTGTTCCTTTGCTTCAGAGAATATTCAGCTTGACACAGGAGATATAATTTACTTATTTTCAGATGGTTTTGCAGATCAGTTTGGAGGAAAATATCATAAGAAATATAAATCCGGGAGGTTCAAGTGCTTCCTGCAAAGCATCCATGAATATTCAATGCCTGAACAGAGCGAAAGATTGTATGAAGAGTTTGAACAATGGAGGGAGGAAAATAATGAGGATCAGACTGATGATATCCTGGTGATCGGGATCAGGGTATAATAACTCCTTGCTTAATAACAAAGGAGATGCCTTTAGCCACATGAATAAAAAGGGAGATTTATGGATAGAAAATATTTGTTTATGAAAAAAAAGACTTTATTTCTGGCATGTCTGCTAACTTTTCTGGTTTTACCGCTTTTAGGCCAGAAAAAGGAAGTCAGTACTCAATCTTCAAATCAGAATTCAGAAAAGAAGAGTTTCGGACTCTTTGAGGAAGAAAACCCTATAGAAATATCGCTGCTGTTCGATTTCAAACCTTATTTCAGAACCAAACCGAGAAAAGATTATTTAAATGCCAGTATAACCTTTCATCTGAGCAAAACAGATTCCATAACCAGAGATATAAGGCTAAGAACACGTGGAGAATTTCGTAACACATACTGCGGTTTTGCTCCCATCACTCTGAATTTTAAAAAAGTAGATTTCGGATATTCTGATCTTGATAAAATATCTAAATTAAAGCTGGTCACTCAATGCAATAGCGGCAAAGAATATGAAAATTACCTTTTAAGAGAGTACCTGATCTATAAGATGTTCAATATTATGACAGATACCAGCTTCAGGGTGAGGCTGTTGACTGTTAACTATATCGATTCCCAAAATAAAAGAAAGCCTGTCACTCAATATGGTTTTTTCATCGAACCTGTTGAAATGTTAGCTGCCCGGACCAATTCCGTTGAGATTGTTTCAAGAGTACTGACTCAGAAAAGTATCTTTCCGGAGATGATGGACAGGGTTGCAATATTCAATTATATGATCGGCAACTATGACTGGGCAGTACCAAACCAGCACAATATTAAAGTATTAAAACCCCTGATCTATGATCCTGCTAACCTTGGAATAGCTATACCCTACGATTTTGACTGGACCGGTCTGGTGAATGCATCTTATGCAATTCCTGCTGAAAATGTCGGAACCAGTTCTGTCCGCATTCGTATTTTTACCGGTGTTTGCCGCAGTAAAGATGTGTATATGAAAGACCTGGAGGTATTTTTAGAAAAGAAGGAAGCGTTTTACAGGGTCATTAACGAATTCCCCTATTTAAGTCAGAATTCTAAAAAAGATATGATCGATTATCTCGATGAATTTTTTGATATGTTAACCGGAAGGAAGGGAATTATAGACAACCTTCTGAACAGTTGTAAAAATTTTTAACGATAAATAGCTAAAATGAGTCCCATGTCTGTAAAAATTATGTTCTTTCTTTACATTCCCGTGGCTGCTGGTACTTCTATATTTACAGGCAGGTTCATTCTCCGGCACAGATCCTGAAAACGGGGATCATTCCTTAAATTATCATTTGTGGGAGATAAAAGATAAGGCAAATTGGGATCATGCTCCTCATAATCCTTTTCCATCCAGTACATTGCATTATCAATATCCCCGGCTAAGGCATATTGTTCGGCAATACCCCCAGGATTTATATAAACAGTTTTTGACAGTTCCACAAGAAAATCTGCAAGCTTTTTACAGGCACCCATGAAACCACCCTCTTTAAAACCTTCGTCTAACACCTTAAGAGCCTCTGGATTTTTAAAGTCTTTCCGCCATCTTTCAATAGCTTCATCCTCTCTTCCTGCGAAATAAAGTGCAAGGATGATGTTTCCATAAGCTACACCGTGCCCGGGACTGAGTTCGAGTGCTTCCTGAAATGCCCTGATAGCATCTTCATACCTGTGCACAAACATTAAGTCAATACCATAAAAAGCCTTGATCTGAGGATTCAATGGATCAAGTTCCAGTGCAATTGCAATTTGTTTCATCGCCTCATCAGGTCTTCCTAAAATATTCAGCAGATGTGAATAGGCGTTATGAGCCAGAGCATTGTTGGGGTTCAGTTCAATGGCTTTTTTATAAGATGCTTCACCTCCTTTCCAGTCCCATTTGGTCCAAACCTTCATTGCAGCCAGTGCAGAGTGAACATCAGATTGAGTGCTGTCCAGCTCAAGTGCCCTTGTGATTGCTGCCTCAGTTTTTGGAGCCGCCTCCGACACCTTAACAATTCCCATTTGCTGCCGGCAAGCCCACACCATACCAATACCTGAATAGGCAAGGGCAAAATCGGGATCTTTTTCTTTAGCCATTTCAAAGTATTGCATTGCAGTTTCCAGGTCCTTTTCTGTAAGCTTGTTATTATAAAAGCGTCCCTTCAGGTAAGCATTATAAGCTTCCAGGTTTGATGTGGGGGGTTTTTCAATAAGCCGTTTTGCTTCCGGAGTGATAACTGCCTTCAACTCCCTGGCAACGGTTTGTGCCACTTCATTTTGAATTAAAAAAATATCTGATATGTCTTTGTCATATATCTCCGACCATAAATGTGCCTCAGTCCTGGCATCAATAAGCTGAACGGTAATGCGTATATTATTCCCCATCTTCTGTAAACTGCCTTCCAGGACGGCTGAGACACCTAACTGACGGGCTATCTCCTTTATTGAAAGATCTGAGTTCTTAAACCTCGCTGATGATGTACGGGCAATGACCTTTAAATCACCGATCTTGAAAAGTTTATCTAATATCTCATCTACAATTCCCACACTGAAATATTCCTGTTCAGGATCATTACTGAGATTGTCAAATGGCAGGACTGCAACTGATTTGTCATATGAAGATAATCTGCCTGATAAGTTCTTTATCATTTTTGGTAATAACAGCAACCCGGCAATCAATAACACTATTATTATTGAAGCCGGTAATACAAATTTTTTCCAGCGGGGTTTTGGAGTACCGGGTTCTGTTTTAATGATCTTTGTCTTTACGGTATAAGCACCGGTGCCCGGATCCTTAATAGCTTTGATTATCTCTTTCACCGCATTGGCAACCTTATTGATCTGGTTCCTGTATTTTGTCTTGTTCAGGTTTTTCTTCTCATCGTCATCCGGAGTCAGCGGCCTGTTAACGCCCGGCTCTTTATAAATGAACTCAACAGCCCTAAGCACGCCTCCAAGTTCATTCTCAATAAGGGACATATCCTCCGGATCAAGATCATTGATCTTTACCGGCAGGATTCTGCTGGCAACATTCCCTCCAGATAACCTGACATCCCTTCCAAATGCGTCCTCCTTTGCCATTTTGTTAAAAGCACAGAATTCATTCTGCCAGGCAAAACTCTTCGGGTCGCAATATGTTTGAGAGATGACCGGGATAAAAACGAGGCATTTCAGCTTGTTTTCCAGACTTTTATCAACATTATGTGTCTCCAGCAATCCGTCGTGGGGGTTTTCATCAAAGTAGATAAAAATATCCTCCTTGAATGTAGCTTCAAGCTCCTTTTGCAGGTTATCTACAAACTGAGTAACCCAGCCATCATACTTATTGTCCTTCTGACGGTAGCTGATGAAGATGTCGTATTCAAAGCCGGGTATAAAGCTTGCCATGATAGTGATTCATTGTGATAAAGTTAGGAAAGGATTTAATATGAGTCAAATAAATATAATAAGTAATTGATTTGATATTATTGAAAAATATTTAACCACGGGGTCTCACAGGGTTACACGGAGAAAGAACACGGAGTTCTAAAACAGTGAAACTCGGTGAAAACTCAGTGAAACTCCGTGGTTAATAATTCTTTATAGTTCCTTCTTTTTTAATTATAAATCCTGATACTCATCGATATTTATAGATTTTTATTAAACCTGTATCAGAATATTTTTATATATTTACTTTAAATAATATAAAGATAATCAGACATTACAGACAATTTCACAAATAACTGTAAAATCTCTAACCTTAAAATAATTATACAATGCCTGACAATCTAATTAATTTGAATAACCCGGACTTTTTGGGTATAATGTTGAGGTTTGTAATAAACCTGGTTTTCCTGTTCATCCTTATCCGGCTCGTTTATTTCAGATATTCGAAAAAGAAGAAGTTCATGTTCAGCTTTTTCTTAATGGGTATAGTGATCTTCTTTATAGGCTCGATGCTGAAAACAGTTTTTATGGAATTTGGAATGGCTATAGGCTTATTTGCCATTTTCACGATACTCCGATTCAGAACAAGGAATTTCACCATAAAGGATATGACATATATCTTTACTATCATTGCGATCTCAGCTATCAATTCCTTTAAACTGGTTGGATTTCCACTGCTGGGAGTTTTTATCATTAATTCAATGATCATTCTATCAGCATATTTACTTGAGAGGTACACGTCTGTTAACAAGTTCGGAACATATTCCATAATTTATGATAACCTGGAGATGCTTAAGCCGGAAAATGAGGAAGATCTATTGAAGGATATTTCCAGAAAGACCGGAAGAGATATCATAAAAATCAAAATCGACAGAATTAATTTTAAGAAGAAAGTTGCTGTCCTGGATATTTTCTTCAGGGTTTTAAATATACCCGGCAGGAATTTTAAAGGAGAAAAAGACAAATAGTTGAATCTCAGGACAGCAATAATATATGAAGTTTTATTTCCCGATATAATTAAATCTTAATAGAGTGGGTTTTTTATTTTGACCCTCATTTGAAATCAGCATATCTCCATTTTTAAAGAAAGCGATCCCTTCAGGCATGTTAAATAGTTCAGGATTGAGCTTTTCAATATATTCAATGGTCCCATTCATTTCAAAAACAAACAACAATCTTTCCATCCCGGACAACACAAATAATTTATTGGTAATAGGATGAATGCCAATTGCTGAAGGCCTGAACATAATATCAGGTTCGCTTCCTCTGGACTTCTTTTTACTTTTTACAGTAAGGGAAACCTCATTAGCCACAGCAAAGTTTTTTATTTTTGATAAATCAAATTTAAATATGGGATCTTTAACGAGTTTCCCTGAACTGAGGCTGAACCCGTAAATAGGGTGTTTTTTCTTAAAATCGGAGCCTTTCCCATTGTTAAGCTTGGGGGCAATTAAAAGCCTGTTGTTTGCTTTGTCATAACATAGTCCTTCATTTTCATCAGCAAAAATCCCGGTTGAGATTGTTTTCTTTTTAAAATCCGGGGAACTATAATTTATAATTTCAAATAGAGTCCCGTCACTTCTCAAGATATAAAATGAACTATCTACCCTGGTTACATCTTCAAAATCGCCATGGGTGCGAAATACAATCTGTGTCTTTATTTCATTTTTTAATAGATCAAGAATAAAAAGAATACCCTTTTCATCCTGTATGCAGGCAACAGATGATGAATCGATAACAGTTATCCCGGATATTTCATGAAGAATCTCAGGTAGAATAAGTTTTCTGTCCGGACAAGATAAGTTATAACCTATCGGATTAACACCTATGGTATCAGCTGGTTGCCAGCTTTTATTATTCGAATTGCTGCAACTGAATATAATATTTAAAACCAATAATATAATTGATGATGCAATCAAGTTAATTCTGGCTATTGGTTTGTTCATTTCTATTTAATAAATCCCTCATTACCTTTTCAGAAAAATAAAATATATTCACAACTATATCAGGGGTTTTGTCAGGAAGCTCCTCTTCTCCACTGGAAATAACTTTATTTAAATTGTTTGCAGTTGTATGAAAAATTATCAATCAGATTGTTAAAATTTTTTGGTTTTTCGAGCTGACTGAAGAACTGATCGAGGAATGAAATTATATCATCCCTGGATTTCTGGCTTAGATACTGGAAATCATTTACCACCGCGTAAAGCTTTTTCTTCTTATTTAGGAAATTCAACAGGTCTGTCTTAAATACTTCCTTGTCACGGCAAATACCTATAAATTTACGGTCGCGGGCACTTCTTAATCCTGTTACTTCTGCCGGTATTGAATAGTTTGCATTTACCACCCCGCAGAGATCAAAATCAAAAGGGACAGCCAAACCCAGATCGGGACCACTAAAGTCCAATGATTTTAAGACATTAATATTATGCTGTCCCGGAACAGACCAGTCCCAGTTGGCAATCATATAATTGAATATTGCCACCCTGTCCATCACTTCAGGAACAATATGAATCTGGTTCAGGTTGGGTGAATTCACAACTGTGGCATTTATTCTCCCGGCTAAAATATCAATAGGTTCAATGAAATAACCATACTGAGTGATCGGTTTACGGTTTTTTCTGGTATCAAGGACAGTGATCCTGAGTAATCTGACCCTGTAACTTGTATCCGTAAGTACATTGTAAAGTTTGTATACCAGGTACTCTCTCAGAGCATAATCATCATAAATAGTAGCAGAACCACATCTGGTGACCAGCTTTAGTTTTTTAATCTTTCCAGTGTCGGAATAGGCATTGACCGGCTTTTTGAAATTAATCCTCATTGGAGGGAAAGAACAGTTCTCATAACGAAATTCCCCCCGGTATTTGATTTTAATTTTTTTGTCGATGGAATCATTTTCTCCGGGACGAATTACCATAACACCGTCAAATGATTCTTCTTTTTTAAGTTTACGGGCAAAGCCTGTAAAATCGAACTGAATTGATATCTCGAGAATATCATCACTATCGAAAAGTGAAATGCTGTTTTTATGATTACCCTTCTTCTCCTTCTGTACTTTGTCCCCAGACTGCCCATAAGAAGTCTGAAAGGAAAGACCAAGAATGAGGATCAGGAAGGATATTGATTTAAGAATAACTGGCATCATACTTTTAGATATTAGTTGTAATAAAGTTAGGAAAGTAACAGATACAAGTCAAATAAAATTATTGTGTCGTCCCTATCTGGCCTTTCCTGAATTCTAAAATTTTTATTACCTTGTGATAGATAGCTGCATTAAAATATATGTGCCCGGTTTTCAGGAATAGATACCGATATAATTCGTTACGTTATACCGGACAAGATTATTCACGTTCTGGAAATTCTATAATCAGTGTGGGGTTTGATATTCCGTCAATCCCAGTTTCTTTATAATTGCCTGGAATCGTGGTTCATGACGCAGCCAGTTATAATCCGGATTGTTATTGATACCCGCAAAACCGTGTGGCGGATTTTCAAAGGATTTCTCAATCCAGTGTAATGCTTCTTCTTTTTTACCAAGGAGGGAATAGGCTTGAGCCAAGAACACAGGTCTGGGTTTCCGGGTTTTAAGTTCTTTATCTATCATCCAGTTCCATATGCCATCTATCCCTGATTTATTAAAAATATCAATTACAATATTTGAACCAGTCACTTTTAAAGTATCGAAGTATAATGCTTTTTGAAGTGCCTCAATTGCTTTATTGTTTTCTTTCTGCTCATAATAAATATTAAATTCTCTCCCGTAGATTAATCTGTTACTATATTCAGGATCAAGTCCCTCCAATAAAAAGCACTCTTCAAGAGATTCTTTTAATTTCCCCTGGTTATAATAATATCCTGAACTCAAAACATGCAATACAGGTAGATATGGATCAAGCTTCAATGCAATATTAATCTGTTCCCGGGCTTCATCATTCTGCCTTAATATGTTCAACAATTCTGAATAATAATGATGAGCTGTGACAAAATTGGGATTTAACTTTGTTGCAAGTTGTAATTCTTTACGGGCCTCCTCCCAATTAAATTCTTTATAATTCAGAAGAGCACCAAGAACTGTATGTGCTTCAGCAAGGTTTTTGTCGATATCGAGAGCTTTTAATGTCATCTCTTTGGATTTAGCCACACCATCATTCCATGGGATCCAACCCCAGTATGCCTGAATAAAATAAGCATCAGCCAGTCCTGCATAGGCTAATGCATATTGAGGATCAGTCGCAATTGCTTTTTCAAAATATTCGACGCTTCTATCAAGACCATATTTTGTCCTTTTATTCCAGAAGAACCGTCCCTGCAAATAGAGGTTATATGCTTCGGGGTTTCTGGTCTGGCTTTTTTCGACCTGTTCCCTGTCTGAAGAGGTTAATGTGGTTTTTAATTCGCTGGCAACATTTTGCGCTACTTCAGATTGAATTAAGAAAATATCTGAAATGTTTCTGTCATATATTTTTGACCATAGGTGAACATCTGTCTTAGCATCAATCAGCTGGGCAGTTATGCGTACGTTATTCCCCACTTTCTGAACACTGCCCTCCAGAATTGAATTAACTTTTAACTCTTTAGCAATCTCCTTTATAGTAAGATCTGTATTCTTGTACCTCTTTGTAGATGTGCCCGAAATTACTTCCAAATCGCCTGCCTTAAAAAGGTAATTTAAAATTGTTTCCACAATACCATCACTGAAATATTCCTGTTCAGGATCATTGCTGAGATTTACAAAAGGCAGGACTGCAATCGATTTATCGATGGTTTCAGACTTTTTAAACATAGCTGGTATAGTAAAATATCCTAAAATAAATAATGCCAGAACCATTAATATCCCGGAAATTATCTTTGTCTTAATGCTCTTATTCTTATATGACAAATCCTTTCCCTGGTCTTGTTCAGCTATCTCATTTGACAGCTGATTATGTTTCTTTAATGCAACAATGATCTCTTTGGCAGCATTTGCAACTTTATTGATTTGATTACGATAGATAGTACCATTCAAATTATCCTGAGGTGCATCTTCATCAGATCTTAATGGCCTGTTTACTCCAGGCTCTTTATAGATGAATTCAATCCCGCGAATAAAACCACCCAGTTCATTTTCTAAAAGCTGTTTGTCATCTGTGTCAAGCTCGTGTATCTGAACCGGCAGAACCCTGTTGGCAACATTGCCATTAGGCAGTTTCACCTTCAATCCGAAGCTATCATGCGAAGCTTGCCTGATAAATGCCTTGAATTCATTCTCCCATGCGAATGATTTTGGATCGCAATAGGTGCGGGAAATAATTGGAATAAAGATCAGGCATTTCAGTTTTTCTTTGAGTGATTCATCAACATCATGTGTCTCCAGAAGTCCGTCAAACGGATTAATGTCAAAATATACATTTATTTCTTCTTTAAATGTCGATTCGAGCTCCCCTTTAAGATTTTCCACAAATTCTGTGACCCAGCTATCGTGTTTGTTGTCTTTCTGGCGGTAGCTGATGAAAATATCATATTCAAAACCGGGGATGAGACTTGCCATGTCAGTCGTTTATTATGATAAAGTTAGGAAAGTAATGGATATAAGGCAAATTAAAATTCAACTTACCCTTCGGTACTCAATGAAATCATATTATCAATAAGCAAAAGATTAATGAGTGAAAAAACAAAATTCCAGTATCTTTGAAGAAACTCAAACTAACTTTTTTACCCGATGCTTAACCTGCTGAAACATCCATTCCTGACCCATAAGCTCACGCGCCTTCGTCGTAAGGAGACCGATACAAAAGACTTCCGGAGGACACTCGGAGAGATTGCCGGGCTTATGGCTTATGAGATAACACGCGACCTGCCTTTGAAAGATATCACTATTGAAACACCCCTTGGCAAATGTCATACTCAGGAACTCGCCAGAGATGTGGTGCTCATCCCTATCCTCAGAGCCGGACTTGGCATGGTTGAAGGCATTTCCAACCTCATGCCTTCTGCGCGTATAGGGCATCTTGGCATGTACCGCGACCATGAAACACTTCAACCTAAAACCTATTATTCAAAATTCCCTGATAACCTGCCCGATGCTATTGTGATGGTACTCGATCCGATGCTTGCAACAGGAGGCAGTTCAAGCGCAGCAATTCAGATACTTAAAGATCATGGAGCAAGAACAATAAAACTTGTTTGTGTTGTAGGAGCTCCCGAGGGTATAGATAAGATCATGAAAGACCATCCGGATGTGCAGATCTACCTTGCTGGTCTCGATGAAAAACTGAACCATAACGGGTATATTGTTCCCGGTCTGGGTGATGCAGGCGACAGACTATTTGGGACAAAATAAACAAAAATTACTGCAGACTCTCAAGCGCGTACCTTATATAAACATTGTTGAGTTCGCACAATCCCTTCTCTTTGACTCTTTCCTGCCCTGCTGACAGAACATATTTAAGAAATCCAATTATGGCAGGGTCTGTCGGCTTACCTACCGATCCGATCATAAGTTCCCTGCAAAGGCATTCAGGATATATGCCAAGCCATATGCTCCTGTGAGCCATTGCAAGGTTTTTGAAAGGCCACTCTTTTCTGTCAACCTTATTGTCAAAGTCGAGATCGAACGGAACCAGCTGTATCTTTTCTTTTCTCTCGCCGGTGCTGAAATTAAAAGCATAGGAGAAATTACAAAAGCCTATTGCCAGTTTATTATCCTGTATACTCTTTATCATCTCCAGGTCTCCGTTTACCTTTACTCCTTTAAGATCTGAAGCTTTTTTATAAAAGAATCCTGCAAACACTTCTGCAGCGCCTGACTCATCGACGCGTGCATATACCACTGCCTTCTGGGTCCCTGCTGTATCAAGTACCTCTCCCCATCTAACCGGTGAATCGCTGGTAAAGAACTTCTGCAATTCATCCGTACTTAATCCCTGCTTCATAATCCTGTTTATAAAAGGATTATCCTGATTAACAATGGTAGCCACACCTTCCTTTGCTACCGGAATTGTCCAGATACCTGCTTCTTTTTCCGGTTCAGCCAGCGGCCTCGATATCATAGCCAACATTGCTTTCTTTTCAAGAAGATCAGAAATTCCCTGCCCGGTACCTGTTTCCCTGACTTCAATATTAACATCCGGATGAATTTTCATGAAATCATCAGCCCATTGCCTCGCCAGAGGTGCAAGTGCATATGCACCGCTGACTACGAAACTTCCCGAAAGAACAGTTTTGGAAGGTTCGTTGAGATTTTCTGATTCTTTTTCAGGTTTGCGTGTCTTGCAGCCAGAAATTAAAATAAGACACAAAAGCAGAAGAAGACATTTTTTGAAGCTCATTTTTTTTTAAAGTTATAAAGAAATATTACAGAAATCAATATGATTTTGTCATACTATATGTAATTTTTAGTAACCGCCTTTTTTGCCACAAAGGCGCTATTACACAAAGTTTCGTCAAAAATTTCTTTAAGAGATATTCCCTTTGTTTACCTTTGCACCGTTGTACCGTTGTACCGTTGTACCGTTGTACCGTTGTACCGTTGTACCATTGTACCATTGTACCGTTGTACCATTACGCCTTCGCCAAGGCTTCTATATGCGTAGTGTGCCATTTAGCCGAAACAATTATTGTATAAAATCTGTTTATTCAGGGAATGCAAACCAATAAGGTTATAGAAGTAAAGAATGTCTGGAAATCATTTAAAACTGTCCAGGCTGTTAAAGGGATCAATCTTAATATTCCCAAAGGACAGTTTGTTGCTCTACTGGGGCCAAATGGTGCCGGAAAGACCACCCTGGTGGAGATGATCGAAGGAATACAGAAACCTGATAAAGGTGAAATTACTATCATGGGCAGGCACTGGAAAGGCAATGAGGATGAATTACATAAAATTATAGGCCTCTCACTTCAGGAAACAAGGTTTATTGATAAACTCAGAGTAACAGAAACGCTGCAACTTTTCGCCGCTTTTTTCAACACGGGAAAACAAAGGGTGGATGAGATAATTGATATTGTCGGACTGGAAGAAAAAAGGAGGTCGTATGTCGTAAATCTTTCCGGCGGACAAAGACAGCGGCTTGCTCTCGGCATTGCCCTGATTAACTCTCCTGCTATCCTTCTCCTGGATGAACCGACAACCGGCCTTGATCCTAATGCTCGTCGTGAGATCTGGGAAATTCTTCAAAAACTGAGGGGACTTTATGAAACATCCATGATCCTCACCACTCACTATATGGAGGAGGCTGAGAATCTGTGCGATTATATAATTATTATGGATAACGGGATTATCCTTCGTGAAGGAACTCTGAACCAGCTTCTTATTGAAGAATCTGATACAAAGATAGTTGAGTTTACAGTTGAAACAGGAACAATACCCGGACCCGAAACCACATCCGGACTTCCTTTTTCAATACATACTGGCGACTCACTGGATAAAGGTATTGTAACCCTGAAGGATTTTCAGAATGACCTCCCTGAGTTTTTATCCTTTATTAAGTCGAGGAATATAATCCTCAGACATATGGAATGCAGACGAAAAACACTAGACGATCTGTTTGTTTCACTTACCGGAAGAAAAATTAATGATTAAATTATTCAGGTTCAATCAGTTATTACAGCTCACATCTGCTCTCTTCCGTGAAATTATCAGGGAGCCCGGAGTCCTTTTCTGGGGCATCCTCTTCCCGATACTCATGTCGTTGGGACTGGGGCTTGCTTTTACAAAAAAAGCAGATGTGGTGCGTAAAATAGCTGTAATTAATACCCCGGAAATTTCTGTAAATGATACTTCAGCCATTTCTGTGTTTCTTGAAAAAACCTGCGAAAAAAACCTTACAGGAAGCAAGAATGATTACCAGTGGAAATATGTGATTAAGGATGCAAAGCTGGGCAACTCAATTTTTTTCTTTTTCAGAATGAACTGGGATAGTGCCATGGTGC
>Ga0315542_1001754_pt1 | contig 13502 bp, 16 predicted proteins | sample SalMarSW160120MG_FD_202541 | JGI IMG/M metagenome (GOLD analysis project Ga0315542, IMG submission 202541) | Salt marsh sediment microbial communities from the Plum Island Ecosystem LTER, Massachusetts, United States - Salt Marsh Sediment SW1601-20 ...
TAACTTAACCATAGAGAAATATTTATTATTCTTATTTAAATCGCGCATATATAGCAGTTACGCGTTATTCTTGAATGATGTTATTGCATCTTTTCAATTGGCGTGCGGAGCCAAAACATTTAGTTTGTTTGCAAAGATTTCCTACCGAGTCCAGTGCTTAGCCAATGGTGACAATGCCGAGGTAACCGTCAACGGTAAGGGTATCACCGGTGTGAATGATGACTGCGGCGTTGGGGACGCCGGTGACGCAGGGGATGCCATATTCTCGGGCGATGATGGAGCCATGAATAAGCATGCCGCCACGGCGTTCCACAATGGCCGCCGCCAGGGGGACCACGAAGGTCATATTGGGGTCAACGGCATCGCAGACCAAGATCTCTCCGGCTTTGAAATGAAATAAGTCGGAGGGATTCAGGATTAACCGGGCCTGGCCGCGGGCCAAACCGGGCCCCGCAGGCTGGCCAACGATTTGCCGGGCCTTCAGCCGCCCCATCCCTTGCTGCCAGTCTGTCCGGCTCATCTCTTTGGCGGTTTCTTCAAAATCAGACTGCATTTCCTGGACGTCTCGGGGAAGCCTGCGGAAAAGCTGGGCGCCAGCCTGGCCGCGCCGCTGCAGTTCCTGGAGCGCCTTGACCAACTGTGCCTGGATGCGCCCCAGGTGCACATTGTCGTCATCCCGCAAGCGGTAGCTGGCCCTGGCCAGGTCGAGCATCTCTTCGGCTTCGGCCTTTTTTTCGCCAGTGAAATGGGAGAAGAAATAGCTTTTCAGGGCTTCAACATCGCGCGGGGTAAAGCGATCCGAGTGAGGGGGGTGCTTAACCATCTCCAGAAGCAATGCTGCCAGGTCGCCGGTGCCTTGGGGACAGGATGAGGCTCCACAGAAAAGATCCCAGAACTCTTGCTGAAATTGTTGCATCATTTTTGTAAGGATGGAATCAGTCACCTGGTTGCCGCGCACCTGTTCCTGAAACCCGGGATTTTTCCTGATGAGGGCCGCATGGCCTCAAGCTTGCGGTTGCGGGCCACACTCAGCATCCCGCTGGCTCCCAGGAGATCCATGAACTCATAAGGGTCCCGGGGTTTGAGAGCGTCGTTGTACATGACTCCAAACAGGCGTATCCCGTGGGCCAGGGGAATAAAATCCGACCAATAAACGTCCTTCCAATGCCGGTAGGTTCTGGCCCGGCGGACGAGTTCCGCTTTGAGTTCTTTGACCGAGAGGGCGGTCAGGTCAAGAGAGGCAAGCTGATCGGCCTCGGCTGCCATGGCGGGAATGAGAACGTCTTCGACCTGGTGCCGGAGGCGCTTGAGGTTGCCAAAGCTTCGGCGCAGACAGAGATACCAGGGACGCTGGTCTCCTTTGGTGGCTTGCTTCAAGGTGGTGATGGGCCGGGATTGCAGCGCGTAAAGCTCACCGTCTGAAAAGGTCCATTCCATATCCTGGGGGGCCCCGAAGAGCGCTTCACTACGGCGCAGCAGGTCATAGACCCTGGCTACTTCCTGCTCCGCTAAAGGCGGTGAGGGCCTTTCATCCAGAGACTGCAGGCGAACGCCGGAATCGCCCGGCGCCACCAGTTGGTTGTGTTTTGCCTGGTGGAAGGAAATGACCTTTCCGTTTTCACGGCTGAGAAGCCAACGGTCCGGTTCCACGCTGCCGTCCACCAGACCCTGATTCAACCCGTAAACGGCTTCGACGACAACCTGGGACTCGTCCTGAGGATTTTGTCCAAAGGCAACGCCCGATTTGTCCCCGGGTACCATCTCTTGCACAAGCACCGCCATGGCACTCCGGTCCACATTGAGCCGCATTTCTCTGCGGTACAACAGAGCCCCGTCGGACCACAGGGACGCCCACACCAGTTTGAGATGTTCCAGCACGGACTCCAGTCCCACCACATTGACAAAAGAGGCGTGGAGCCCTGCAAACGAGGTCTTGGCGGAGTCTTCTCCCGGCGCAGACGACCTCACGACGCAGCGCTCGGGGAGTTCATCTGCCAGCGCGCCGCTGAGCTCATGCACCAGGTCTTGGGGGAGGCCGGCGAAGGCGAACAGAGAACGAATCCTGAGGGCCGTATCCCACAATTCCTCCCAGCGCAGGTCTTTGAACTTCTTGCGGTTCAACTCCATGAGCAGGCGTGGCTTGATACCGGTCTTTGCCACAAAATAGGAGTAGGCTGCCGTGGTGATACACCAGGTACGGGGGACCTGAAAGCCGTTGCGCTGCAGCATCGCCAGCGAGTAGCCTTTGCCCCCCACCAGCTTGCGGTGCTGAGGACCGACTGCGTCCAGGGCGAGAATAACGTTCATGGGCCTGGAACAATCTCTCTGACATCCTGAAACCGGGTAACCATGATATAACGCTCAACTGTCACCGAAAACAGGGCGCAGGAAGGAGAGGTGACAAAATCCTCCAGGTAGGGATGCCTGTCTAAGTAAACCGTCAGAAGTTTACTGCGCGCATCTCCCCGGACTTCCAAGGCTTGACCCAGGGCGGTGACGGCCGCAGCTTCGGCAAAATCCGCAGCCTCGTTGGTCCGATCGTCTATAAGGATGGACACCTGAGGATGGTTCAAAAGGTTCGCGTACTTGCGAGTGGCCCGGGTGGTGGCGAAGATGAGATGCTTAAAATCCGGCGTGGCGGCGAAGGCCACCAGATTGCTGTAGGGCTGCACTTGGCCCTGGGTGGAGAGCACCGCCAACCTTTGCGAGGCTAACAGTTCCCGGATAATGTCCCAAACCTCAGCAATTTCTTCCATGTGCCCGCCTGTAAAACGCCAGGATTAATTTACTTGCCCCAAGGTGAGTCATCTAGATCCGCCGCGACCTGGGGGCCGCCGCTATGCAGCCAATCCTCCAACTCTTTTCGGGAGAACCACCAGCTGCGGCCTTCCTTATGGGCCGGTACGACGCCGTTCTTAGCATGTCGGCGTAATATTTCCGGGGAGATTTTTAACAAATCTGCGGCTGCGGCAACGGTCAACATATCATCTTTCACATCTGCCTCCATGTCAAAACTTGTCTGTCAAGCTGATTAAATCCTTGTGGTTATCTTTGCAGTGCCCGGATAATGGCTGCGGCGGCCTGCCGCCCGGAGACCATGGACCAATGGATCGAGGAAAGGCTCTGGTACTCGCCGCACAGAAACAGCCGAGGACCCATTTGCACCGGCTGGTTAAGGGGATCAGGGGTGGGGGGGCGCTGGTCCGGCAGGGCCGGGGTGATGCGATAGATGCGGAGTAGTCGCCAACCTTTTACCTGCGGGCCGAACCAACGGAAAAATTGCTCGCGGCTTTGGGCTTCCAGCTCAGGATCGCTCATCTCAGGATTACCCACCACGGTGGCCTGGATCAGGGATTTCCCCGGTGGCGCATAAGAAGGGGCCACTGTGCTGAGCACCGCCAAATTGGTGACCGGCCCCGTATTTTCCCCGTCCAAGACAAGAATGGGGTCAGGCACCGGAGGCTTATCGGCCGCAAAATAAAGGCAGGCGCAGTCAACCGTGGCAAAGCCGTGTTGCTCACCCAACAGGCGGGCGGTTTCGCTGCCGTCGGTGGCCAACACTGCCATGCGGCCCTGAATCTCCTCGCCGGAAACCAAAACCACATCGCCCTCTTGCACCTTCGCCACCGGAGAATTGAGCCTTATGGCCCCTGGCGGCAAACCTGCGGCCAGTTGTGCAGGGATAGCCCCCATGCCCCCCGAAGGCAGGGCAGTGTCGCTTGCAGACAACATGCGAAAAACAAACTCAAACATGCGGCTGGAAGAGGCAAGCTCCCGGTCGAAAAACACCCCGCTGTAAAAAGGTCGAAAGAAGCGTTCGATCATCGAGTCGGAAAACCCCTGATTTCTGAGCGCCGCCAGGGTGCTGGTTTCAGGGCGATGGAACAGGTCTTCGATGGAGCCCTGGGAGACCTGCCAACGCAGGCGGGCCAGACGCAGTTTGTCGGCCAGGGTGCCGACGGGAGAAAGGATGGTGGAAAGGAGTTGCTGCGGTTGGCGGATGGGGTCGGCCACGCGGTGCAGCCTGCCGTCAAAAAAGACCAAAGCGCCGGGATCAAAGGGCTTAAGGTTCAAGGCGGGGTAGTCCAGGACTCGCCGGGCTTCCGGATAAGCGGTCTGCAGCACCTGGAAGCCCCGATCCAACTGAAAACCTTCCAGCCGGTCGGTGCGCACCCGGCCGCCCACTCCATCCGAGGCATCCAGGAGCAGAAAGGAAATCCCGGCCTGATACAGGGTACGGGCGCAGCAGAGACCGGCCAGACCGGCACCGACGATCACCACGTCCATGCAGATGATCCTTTTTCTGAATCAGGCTGGTGTCTGGCCAAAACTGCTCCTTGGGCTAACAAAAGATTAACAAAGCTTTTTAGCCGGGGTGTCTTGTCAAAAAGTCATTAATGATTATTTTACAGTATAATTACCATAAAGGAGAATGCAAGATGGCTGAAAAACCCCCCCATGGTGAAGTTGGTGGCAAAGGCGGTACCGGTTTTGAAGAAGGAGGATCAAACCTTTTTGTGTGCCCGGAATGTGATGCCGAGCATGCCTTCCCGGGCCATAAGCCCGGTGAACCGCTGATGTGCCCAAAGTGTGCCATTCCCATGAAGGCAAAGTACGTGAAATAGCTGATTAGGTCGGGGGCGAGCAGAAGGTAAGACCCCCGACCATTTCTTGCAAACCTAATTAAGTAAGGTGGGCCAACTGCTTCCGGGGTACCGGAGACCCTTTCGTAAAACCTCTGGAGGTTCCCATGACCGAGAAGGATGAACGGGGCAAACGCTTTGTGAAGATTAAGGACAGTTCGGGCAATGAATGGCTCTGCCCGGTGGATGCCCTCAAGAGCGCTAAAGAGGCCACCGAGGAAGAACTGAACGATTGTGTGGAAATGGATGTGGTAACCCACACTGCCGGGGATATTGAGGCCGAGCGCTAGGCAAGGGCCGACATGTGTAAGGAAGAGAAAATCCCCCCTAGTCCCAGGGCCTTTCTCACCAACCTCAAGGGGCCGGAATCCTGGCACGAAAAGATCCGGTTGCTCTGGCGCAACAACTGGACGAAGCTGAAAAACTTTCAAGACTGCTGCGGGCATCCCGGGGAGCCGGGTTGCTGACAACCTAAACCCGGCCTCGGCGAGGCCATCCCCCCGGAAAAGACCAAAAGCCCCTAATCGGTGGGGATTCCCCGAAAAACCGGCAGGCTTCCCCGGCAGGGGGGTAAGGAGACCATAAGGATGTCCGAGTTGATAACCTGGCGCACCAACTGGCAAAATGCCCAGGAGGAAGCGAAAAAGGCTAACCCTCCCCTGGCCCTGGAAATTTATTTAGAGGGGTGACCCCATTGCGGCCAGTTGGTCCGTGAGACCCACCAGGATCCCGCAGTGATTTAAGCCTTGAATGAGCGCTTTATACCAATACGTCTAGAAGCCCGCAGTAACCTGGACTTGGCGCAACAATATCAGGTCACCGGAGAGCCCACCACCCTGCTGTTCTCCCCGGAGGGTGAGGAAATACAACGGTTTGGCGGTTTTCAGCGCGCAGAGGAGTATCTCAAGGAACTAGCCAAAGGCGGCTGAGGGGCAGGGCCGGGTGCGCCGCACGCCTTAACGAAAGACTACCGGTCTCCGTAATTCCGTAATAAGTATTACGTCAAATCTGCTCATCGCGGTTATCAAGCATCGGAGGTGTCGCCCGGGTCCAGCAGCGCGCGGACCGTTCATGATTGGCTAAAAACGTCTGCAACCGGAGCAAATACCCTGGTTTTTGTTTTCTTGTTAATGGCATTGGCAACGCTCTTTCCAACCTTGCTCTGCGCAGCAATTGAGGGGGACGCCGAACCATCCCGGGACATCAGATTCTCACTTGGCGTGACGCCTGCATACCAGTTTCCCGTTGGGATTAACGGCGGTGGCAAGCTCAGTGTGGTCAGCTATAATCTTAGCGCCGAGGCCACCAGACTGGTAAACCCGGCTCTGAGGCTAGGGTTTGGACTCACCTATGAATTTGATGACTATCACTTCTCGGGAGTGACTGCTTTTCCCGTCGGCGTCCCCTGGCGGCAGGTGCAGCGACTGGGAGTAAGCGTCCCCATATTTTACTCTTTTGCGGATAAATGGAGGCTTTTCATCGTCCCTTCAGCCCAGTTTTCTGGAGAACTTGGCGCCCGGTTCGGGGACTCCCTGGCGTACGGAGGGGTCGTCTCAGCCTCTTACGCTCTAAAACCAAACTTGAGCCTGGGGGCCAGGGTAGGCCTTTATGCGAATATTGAAAAGGTAAGCGTATTCCCTTACCTGGCAATCTATTGGCAGATCTCCGACCGGTTGCGGCTCACTAACCCCTTCCGCACCAGCCCGGCTGGACCGGCAGGCCTCGAATTGTCCTACCAATTCAACCATAAATGGGAGATCGGGGTGGGAGGCGCCTACCGTTCCTATCGCTTCCGTCTCGACCAGGATGGTTCTATCCACAGCCAAATACGCCGTCGCACCCCTGGTGGGTTTGACCCTCAAGGGAAGCTTCTGATCAGGTTTTTCCTGGATGCTTGCCAAAATCGCCGCGCTTCTATCCTGCCGGCTTGAGAAACCCTGGGACCTTATGCCTTTGATCGGGGCTGGCGGTGCCGTACTACCCGCTCCGGCGGCTGGCGGCGCACCCATTTGATGAATTTTTGCATCTCCGGGTGCTGCCGCAGCGTCTCGAGGGTGGCAAAGTCAGCGGCCGGCTCTTTTTCGGTAAAAAGGGAATGCAGTTTGCGATGGCAGATGCGGTGCAAATAGTCAGTTTCCCTGCCACCCCGGGACTTTGGCTGCCAATGGTGCCGTCTACACTGTCCCCCTCGAACATCTGGCGGTCGCACAGGGGACAGGGGCCCAGGGCTGCTGGCTTGTCATCTGACTTCATCCTTGGTTCTCACCTCCTGCTGGCGCATTGGCATGCTGTCAATAAGGCCGAAGATGTCTGAGAGCGCCACCCGACTCAATCGTTTCAATTTAACGCCCCCGTCTTTATCGACCAGCACCACGGTAAAAGCCCCTGGGGTTATACCGAAGCGCCGCCTGAGACCCTCCGCCCCTTGCGGAGATATCTCTTGCCATCCCAGCCAACTGGGGCCCTGTTCGAAGACGCGAAAGACCAGCAGATCCCGTCCCGGATGCCATCAAGGTTTCGTTCCATCTCTCCGCTCAGACTTTGGAAACCAAGGTCTTCAGAAGAAGGGGCAAACAGGAACAGTAACCGGTTCTGCCAATGGTATTGTCCAAGATCAGGGACATCCATGGATTCTTTCGCCCAGAGGGCCCCGGCAGTCAGGGCCAGTGACAAACCGGCCAGGAAAAGCACTTTAAGCAGATTCATGCTTTCTCCATGCTTATCGGGTCTGCGGCTCAAGCCCGGTGCCTGAGCCTGAGACGGTAATGGGACACCAGCCACTCCTCGCCCCGACAAAACCCCCAGAGTTCGGCGCAGGCCAGGAAAAACAGGCGCCAGCGCTGCACCCAGCGCTCTGGCGCCTCGGGGCCATAGCAGTCCCGAAAAATCTCCAGAATTTCCGGACGCCTGGCGTCCAGGTTGGCCCGCCAGGCCTCGGCAGTCTTTTGGTAATGCCTGCCGTTGACCCGCCAGTGGCCTTCCACCACGAGATCATCCTGGCAATGGAGGAGGAGATCGTCGGAGGGCATTATGCCGCCGGTAAAAAAAGTGCGGCCCAGCCAGTCCGCCGCGCCGGAGGTCTCGAAGAGATAGGCGAAACGCCGGTGCCCGAAGACATGAATGAAAAGTTTTCCCCCGGGTGTGAGCCAGCCGGAGAGACGTTCCAGGAACTTCGGCCAGTTGCGCAGGTGCTCGAACATCTCCACAGATACGATCCGGTCAAAAGCGCGGCCTGGGTTAAAATCATTCATATCCGCAGTCGCCACCGCAACCTGAGTGAGCCTCCGGGCGCCAGCCAGTCCCCGGATGAAGTCGCCCTGAAGCCGGGAATTGGACACCGCCAGGACCCGAGAGTGAGGAAAATGCTCAGCCGTCCAGAGAGAAAAAGAACCCCAGCCGCAGCCCAGGTCCAGGATTTCCAGGCCATCCTTCACCTCCGCCCGGGCCGCAGTGAGGGCCAGCATGGCCTCCTCGGCGGCATCCAGGGTCTGGACCTCAGATGGCCACCAGCAGCAGCTGTATTTGAGCCGCCGGCCCATGATCTTTTTGAAAAAAGCCGGAGGCACCTCGTAGTGCTGTTCGTTGGCGGCCCGGGTCTCCTCGGCGATGGGGCTGCCCCGCAGATCGTCGAGAAGGTGCTGCAATAGCTCCCCGTTTCCAGCCTTCTCCCGCCGGGCCTCCTTCACCAGACGCCGTCGGCATAGCTCCCGGATGCCCAGTCTCAACAGAGGATCAGGGATGCAGCTCCGCTCGGCCAGGTCCAGGAGCAGTTTCACTGTGGCCGCCTCTTGGGAAACCACGGAATAAAGGCGCTGGTGGTCTCCAGGTACTCCCGGTACTCAGGCCGGCGCTCCACGATGTCCTTTTCCAGGAGGGTCACCCCGGAAACTTTGAGTAACAGGAAGGTAATGACCACGGGGCTGATCAGGGCCCACCAGCCATAAGGAGTGGCCAGGGCGATAACAAAGAGGCCCCACCAGATCAGGGTCTCGCCGAAGTAGTTGGGATGCCGGGAATAGGCCCAGAGTCCCCGGTTCATCACCCTGCCGTGGTTGGCCAGGTCGGCTTTGAAACGGGCCAACTGCCAGTCGGACACCGCTTCGAACATGAACCCGGTGAGCCCTAAGACGTTCGTTCCACCGGGATCAAGACTTCATTACGCCTCAAGAACCATGGCATAAAGGGAGGATTGTATCTGGCCCAAACAGGTTCACCGACTATCTTAAGAGCCTTTTGTCGGATAAATTCTTTCAGACTTTTTTCTTTGTCCTCATAGCGGTCCCTGCTCCAGGTACCAGAGTATCTAACGGCAGCCATGAGACGCGCCGGGATTTCCTTGAGCTTGATTCTTGAGTCCAAGGGTTCCGGCAGAGTAGCCAGGGAAGAGCGGGAAGGCATGACAAAGGCAATGCGCCATTTTTCGCCTGCTTTTTCCTGGGTTACCGGCGCGGTCATGGGAATCTTTTCCGAGGCCGCTTCTTGTGTAACCGGAGCGGTCATAGGAATAGATTGCTTCTTCCGGTTTTCCCCCGAGATATAATCAAACAGGCGACGGAAGCCCTCGTTTCCCACGTCTTGGAAGTCGCCCTCAACCAGGGTCTCGGCGACGATATAGGGCTGATACTCTCTGACTTCAAAATCCCCGTTGCGCTCGAGGACTTGGTATTCCGGTTCTTCTGTAGCCATAACGTTATTAAAGGAAAAAGTCAGGAAGATGATCACCGCCAACTGGATTAAGATGGCGCGGCGTCTGTATGGTCTCATAAATATGGTTTTCCAATCTCGGACCTTAATTCTGGGACCTGGCAATGGTTATTATTATTGAGTAATTATTATTAAGTTAACCATTTCTCTAAGATTGTCAATTATACCATCATTTTTCAGATTAATTGGGTTCTGATAAAATTGAAGCATTTCCAGCCATCCTTCAATTGAGGTGCACTTACAGAATGATTTATCCATAAGTTCTTGGGAAGGGGCGGAGTCCTACTTCCCTTTGGCCCCACACCATGACAGAATATCCCCTTATAACCATTGGATTCTCTTCCCATCGGCTTGAGGTTCTTTCTTATGAGCAGAAGGAAATGCAGCGCAGCGATGTGATCGTGTTAGAAGAAGCTCCTGACTTTGCATTCCTTGAGGTCCTGGCGAAGCAATCCGATTTGGAAGCCTATTTGGAAAATCAGGACAAGGAATTTCCAGAATTCAGCCGCCGGCAGATCGAACAGCTCCAGGAACTTTACCGAATTCGGAAAACGGTTTATCAGATGGAGCCTTACCTGGAACGGGTCATTGAAATTCATGAACTGCTGACTCAAGGGGCATCTCCCCGGGAAGTAATGGAACGCCCCCTTTTGCGAGCCGTGTATGAGACGGAAAAACTGGCTGACGGTTTGCTGCTGAAATTTTATTCCGGTTCACTCACCGCGCCGTTTCCGAGGGTAGTAACCGCAGTCAGGGAGTTTGCCCGGGCCGATGCGGCTCGCTTGCGTCTGCGGGATACACTCCGGGCTGAAGCCATAGTGCCGCTGGTAGACCGCTTCTCCCGAATATATGTGGAAGCGGGGTATATCCACCTGTTTTTGGTAAAAGCTTTGAGAGGTCGCTTGTTTGGAAAAGCCAGGCTCAGGCCGGTATTCTTGATGGCTCCATTGGTTTTACCCGAATTGGGGGTGCCGCAGCCCCTTGGTCCGGGCGATCTTCTGACTCTGAGCCATATCTTCCAGTGTGATATGAGTGAGGAATCCGAAAAACTGTTAGCCGCGCGCAGCCTGATTTATATTCAGTTGCTTCAAAAAACCGAAATGGCCCCCGACAGTAATCTCACGCCGCACTTAGCCGATGAGATCAATGCCCATCGCCTTATCACGCAGCTTTTCTGGAATGATTGTGCTGCCCTCTATCCTGAGATAAAGCATGCTGCACCGGAAAAAGCACTCCATGAGGTGCAACGTTACCTTGCTGATAAAGCCTCGTGAATGTGGTCATCCCCTGTCTTCGATGAATTGTGCGATGTCATCCATTGCGGGCTCACCGTCTTGGAAGGGAGTGGCCAATGAAATCAGCAGGCCGATATGCTTCATGCCCGGATAAATTTTTTCCACCACCGTGCCTCCGGCCTCCCGTAGGCGCTGGGCCAGGTTCTTGGTGTTGTGGGGACCCACAAGTTTATCATCCGCGCCATGTAGCAAAAGGGCGGGGGGCGTCTTTGCCCGCGCGAAGGTTATTGGCTGCGTTTCAGGCATGCCATCCGCACCGCCGAAAATCCTGATCAACTTGGAGCCTTTTAGGGGTAGGAAATCATACGGTCCCGCCAGTCCCACAAACCCTTTCAGCTTCCGGGTGGTTAAGCCCACGTGCTCCAGGTAGCTGGAGTTAAGAGCCAGCATGGCAGCGATGTAAGCGCCGGCCGAATGGCCCATGAGAAACAGGCGTGAAACATCGCCGCCGAAGCCGCTAATGTTGTTACCGACCCAGGAAACGGCCAAGGCCCCGTCTCCGATAAAAGTCGGAAACTTGACTTCAGGATAGAGCCGATAATCAGGGATTACGGCAATAAATCCTCTGGCCACCAGGGCCTGGGCGACGAAGCGATAATCTTGACGCCGTCGGTTTTGCCAGGAACCGCCGTAAAAAAACACCATCACCGGCAAATCTCGAGCATCGCCCTCTGGGATATAAACATCCAATTTTTGTCGTCCCACCTCGCCATAGCTGAGGCCGGCATGCTTTTGGTAGCCAGCCTTTGGGTCCAGGATGTTGATGAGCCCCAGAGGGCTCAGATTCTCAAATATCCAACTGGCGGAGGCCGACAAAGAGCGCCCCAACTTTTTTAACCACGTCTCTTTATTCATAAGGTTTTGCAGAGGAAAAAGAAGTTTAACTTACCTGCGAGACCGGTGCAGCCGTAAACCCTGCCCTCGTTACCAGAAATAATTAAGGATAACATAAGAAGCCGCAGGAGGGCATGAAAGGGGATTTTGCCAGGAAATAAAAAATGGGCCTTGATTTTCTGAATTATTTAAAAAATAGTATAACCTTTATTCCCAGCAAATAATCTTGGCAAACCTATAAGTGGGTGAAGGTCACCGAAAGGATAGGCTATCCTGACCCGCACTGTCTGGTTTCCTCATTGGTAAACCTGCTATGTAGATAGGCCTGGACATGGGAAGTTTTGGGTTCGTTGACAAGTTTCTAAAAAAAGCACGTACACGGTACAACAGCCCGGAGGACATCAAACGACTGGGGGCAGATCACCCTGGCCCGCCTCAGAAAAGGAAACCCCACCATGGATGTCGTATTGCTGTCACGCATTCAATTTGGTTTCACCATTGCATTTCACATACTTTTTCCGGCTTTCACCATCGGCCTGGCCAGCTGGTTGGCGGTGGTGGAGTGGCGTTGGCTGATGACCGGCAACAAGGTTTATGAAGAAATTTATCGCATGTGGGTGAAAATTTTTGCGGTCACCTTCGGCATGGGGGTAGTCTCCGGCGTGGTGCTGTCCTACCAGTTCGGCACCAACTGGTCGGTGTTTGCGGACAAGGTGGGCAACATGATCGGCCCCATGCTGGCTTTTGAAGTATTGACCGCGTTTTTTCTGGAAGCCTCTTTTCTCGGCGTTATGCTTTTCGGCCTGGACCGGGTCAGCCCCAAAATGCACCTTGCCGCGACGTTCTTCGTGGCCTTCGGCACCGTGCTGTCCGCTTTTTGGATTCTTTCCGCCAACAGCTGGATGCAGACCCCGCAAGGGTTCCGCGTCGGCGCCAACGGTCTGTTTTATCCAACCGACTGGCTGCAAGTCCTTATCAACCCGTCCTTTCCCTATCGTTTCTTTCACATGGTGGTCGCGGCCTACTTGACCACCGCCTTTGTGGTGGGCGGCATCGGGGCCTTTTACCTCTGGCGGCGGCGGCATGTCGCCCAGGCCCGGGTGATGTTCGGCATGGCCATGATCATGGCGATCTTTGTGGCGCCGCTGCAGCCGTTCATCGGTGATCAACACGGTTTGAACACCCTCGAGTATCAACCGTCCAAGGTATCTGCCTTAGAAGGCACCTGGGAGACCGAGTGCGGCGCCCCCCTGCGGCTGTTTGCCTGGCCGGATCAAGCCCAGGGCCGCAATCATTATGTGTTGGAGATCCCCAAGCTGTCCAGCTTGATCCTGACCCACAGTTTCAACGGCGAAGTCAAGGGCCTGAAAGCCTGGCCCAGGAAGGATTGGCCGCCGGTGGCACCGGTATTCTTTGCCTTTCGCATGATGGTCGGCATCGGCATCTTGATGGCGTTAACCGGTCTGATCGCCTTGATTCAGTATTTCCGCAAGAGGCTGTTCGACACGCGCTGGTTTCAGTTGTGGTGCATGGCCATGACGCCGGCCGGATTTATTGCCGTGGTGTCGGGGTGGATTGTCACCGAGGTCGGCCGGCAGCCCTATGTCGTCTATGGTTTGGTCAGGACAGCCGATGCCGCCTCGCCGTTGGTGGGGTCGCATGTGGCGGCCTCGCTGGCGGCCTTCATCGTCACCTATACCTTCATTTTCGGCGCCGGCACCTACTACATCTTACACTTGATCGCCAAAGGGCCCAAGGAACCGGAGGAAGAACCCTACGGCACCCACGGCGTCAAGAAATCGCCTCTGGTTACCGATCTGGGCTCCGAAACGGATAGGGGAGGTGAACATGTTTAGTTTCGAGAGCTTTATGGATTTACCCCTTATCTGGTTTTGTCTGATCACCGTGGCGATATTTTTCTATGTCATCCTGGATGGCTTCGACCTCGGTGTGGGGATTCTGTTTCCTTTTGCCCCCACTATAAAATGTCGCGACCGGATGATGAATTCCATTGCTCCTTTTTGGG
>Ga0315542_1001755_pt1 | contig 13499 bp, 12 predicted proteins | sample SalMarSW160120MG_FD_202541 | JGI IMG/M metagenome (GOLD analysis project Ga0315542, IMG submission 202541) | Salt marsh sediment microbial communities from the Plum Island Ecosystem LTER, Massachusetts, United States - Salt Marsh Sediment SW1601-20 ...
TCGCCATCGCCTGGGGACTGTACGGCGTCTCGCAGCGGCTCTTCCGCGGCGAACTGCAGGTTAATTACGGCAGTTACATTCCGTGGGGCCTTTGGGTGGCCGCCAAGGTGTACATTGTAGGGCTGGGCGTAGGCGCGTCGCTCTTTGCCTGGATTGTATATGCCTTTGATGTGAAGAAGTACTTCCGTCTTGCACGAGAGGCACTGCTTGTCTCGGCCATCGCCCTGGCGATGGGAATGCTTGTCATTGCGTTCGACCTGGGCCACATGTGGCGTGCCTTCGAGCCCCTGTACCGCCCGCAATTCAGGTCCCTTCTCGCGTGGGCGACGTGGCTGACCATTATCGACTTATTATACATCAGCGTAGTGCTGCTGGTCGTCATCGGCGCCAAGAAGGAGCTTCGCGCACGGCGCGTCCTCGGCTGGATCGGAATATTTCTGGGAGTCGCATTTTCCGGCTGCAACGGCGCGGAATTTGCTTCGCTCATCGCCCATCCCTACTGGAATTCCACGCTCGGACCGATCCTCTCCATTGCCGGCGATCTGCTTTCCGGATTCGCCCTGGTGCTCCTCCTGGCCGCCTGTTTTTGCCGGAACCTGCTCGAAGATGATGAACGGTCACTGGCCTTGCTCAGCCGGATCGTGCTGGGCCTGATCATCTCCGTGCTCGTCCTGCAGTGGTCGGAATACTCCATCTCGGCCTGGTACGGCGTGGGCCAGGAGACGCCGCTGCATCTCAATGTCCTGTTCGGATCCAGCTGGTACCTGTTCTGGATAGGCCAACTGCTCATCGGCAGTATCATCCCGGCCGTTCTCTTCTTGTGGCGGCCGGCAAGCCGGGCCGCAGCCGGCATCGGCGGGCTGCTGGCGGCGGCCGCCTATTTTGTAGTTCGGTACGACCTGGTTATCCCCGGCCAGACAACTCCGACCTTCCCTGAATTGCAGGCCGCCTACACGGATCATCGCCTCACCTTTGCGTATTTCCCGTCGTCCGCGGAATGGAGCGTTGTTGTCTTCTGCCTGGCCTTGGGAATCGGAATATTCTTCTTGAGCCGGCGCTTGATTCCATTCGCAGAACTTCACACTACCCCGAAAGGAGGCCGATAAGACCATGGAGGAGCTGAACCGCAAAGAGACCGGCAGCAAGCAAGGCGTATCGGATCACGGCAGGGCCGATGAGCGGGGAGGAAACAGGAACATTAGCCGCAGGACCTTTCTGAAGTGCAGTGCCCTGGCAGGCGGTTGCGCTGCATTTGCGAGCCAGGTAGGCGTGCTTTCCCGGCTCCTCGATTCCGAGGCAATGGCCGCCGGAACAGAGACGTATGCGCCCTACGTTCTGGCCCAGCCCCAGAATATACTCTTCACCACCTGCCTCCAGTGTCATACGGATTGCAATCTCAAGGTGAAATTCTGGAACGGCACCTTGGCGAAAATTACCGGAAATCCATACGCTCCCCAGGACCTTCTGCCCCACCTGCCCTACGATACCCGGCCTGAAGATACCGCGACCATCGACGGCAAGGCGTGCCCCAAGGGCCAGACCGGCATCCAGACCTATTACGATCCGTACCGGGTCCGGAAGGTGCTCAAGAGGGACGGCGAACGCGGATCGAACAAGTGGAAGAGCATTCCCTTTGAGCAATTCCTCAAGGAGGTCATCGAAGGAGGCAAGCTGTTTTCGGCAGTAGGCGACAAACGCGATTATCCGGGGTTCAAGACTGTCATCGTGCTCAAGGACGCGACCCTGACCAAAAACATGGCCGGGGATGCCGAGACGGTCGCCAAGGGCGGCATGACCGTCCAGGACTTCAAGGCCAAGTACAGCGGGCACCTGGATTCGCTCATTGATCCCGAGCACCCCGACTTCGGACCCAAGAACAACCAGTTCGTGTTCATGGCCGGCCGCATCGAGCCGGGCCGCTCGCAGCTCATGCACTGGTTCACCAATAAGGCGGCCGGATCGGTCAACGCATACGAGCACACCACCATCTGCGAGCAGTCCCACCATCGCGCCTACGCGATGTTAACCGGCGGCAAGACCTCGCACATGAAGCCGGACCTGATGAATTGCGAATTCGTTCTGTTCTGGGGCACGGGAGCGTATACAGCCAACTTCGGGTTGACGAACATGGCCGAAAAAGTCACCACGGGCAAGCGGGAGCGCGGCATGAAGACGGCGGTGGTTGACCCACGGCTCTCTCATGATGCGGCCCACGCCGACTGGTGGCTGCCGGTCAAACCGACGGAAAACGCCGCTCTGGCCATGGCCATGATCCGCTGGATCATTGAAAACCGCCGCTTCGACCAGCGCTACCTGGAAAATGCCAACAAGGCCGCTGCACTCGCCGGCGGGGAACCGACCTGGAGCAACGCCGCGCACCTGGTCAAGGTCGTCGACGGCCATCCCCTGGAGTTCCTCAAGGCTTCGGAAGCAGGTGTGGGAAGCGACAAGGAACTCGTGGTAAGCCTCAACAACAAACTCCTGGCGGTTGATCCCATGGGTGGGACTTCCCCGGTGAAAGGGGACCTGTTCGTCAAGACCACGGTCGGATCGTTCCAGGTCAAGAGCGCCTTCCAGCTGCTCACCGAGGAGGCATTTTCCAATTCCCTGGAGGACTATGCCAAACAGTGCGGGGTCGACCTGGAAACCATCGTCGAGGTGGCGCAAGAGCTGACCTCCCACGGCAAGCGCGCCGCCGTAGAGCTGTACCGGGGACCGGTGCAGAACCCTGACGGCTACTATGCCGGATGCGCCGTCATTACCCTGAATGTCCTGCTCGGCAACGCCGATTACATCGGGGGGCTGATCCTGGGAGGCGGAGAATGGAAATCCTTCGGGGGCGCCCCGACAAGCCCCTACACTTTTTCCAAGATGTTTCCCGGAAGCCTCACCAGTTTCGGGGTGAAAATGACGAGGGAAGGAAGCCGCTACGAGGATTCCACCTTGTTCAGGGAGCACGGCTATCCGGCAAAGAGGCCCTGGTATCCCTTCACCGGCAACGTCTACCAGGAAATCCTGCCGTCTTTTGCCTCAGGATACCCCTATTCCGGCAAGATCCTGTTTCTGCACATGGGAACCCCCGCCCTGTCTATTCCAGGCGGCAACCAGCAGATCATCCAGATGCTCAAGGACCCGGACAAGGTGCCCTTGTTTATCGCCTCGGATATTATCATCGGCGAGAGCTCCATGTACGCCGACTATATCGTTCCCGACCTGACCTATCTCGAGCGCTGGGGGGCGCCCGGCACCACCCCGGATGTGCCCACTCGGGTGAGCAAGGTGCGCCAGCCTGCGGCCATCCCGCTGACCGAAGATGTCGAGCTTGACGGCGGGAAGGCGCCCCTTTGCATGGAGACCTTCCTCATCGCGGTAGCCAAACACCTCAATCTCCCCGGCTTCGGCAAGAATGCATTCGGCCAGGGTATGAATTTCGACCGGACTGAGGACTGGTACCTCAAGATCGTGGCCAATCAGGCATATGGCGACAACGAAAACGACGCTGTTCCTGATGCCGATGACCATGAACTCGAGCTCTTCCGGCAGACCCGAAGGCATCTGCCCAAATCGGTCTTCGACGAGGAGCGCTGGAAGAAAGCCCTTAAGTCCGAGACGGAATGGCGCAAGGCGGTGTATGTCCTCAACCGGGGCGGCCGGTTCGACGGCTACGGGAAAGCATATGGAACCAAGACTATGGCGTATCATACCTTCGGAGGGATGTTTCATATCTTCGTGGAGCAGGTAGCGAAGCAGAAAAACAGCCTGAGCGGCCAATATTTCAGCGGGATTCCTGTGGCGCTGGGCGAATTCGACGCCTCGGGCCGACCTCTGGTGCACAAGGAAGGCTATTCACTCAGGCTGTTTACATTCAAAGAGCCTTTCGGCGGCCAGTCACGCACCATCTCCAATTATTGGGGCAATATTGCGCTTCAACCGGCAAACAGAATCTGGCTCAATTCCAAAGACGCCGAACGCCTGGGCCTGAAGCCGAACCAGTGGGTGCGCATGGTCTCCCAGGTGAATACCGACGGCAAACTGCATCTCATGGACGGCGACAAGCGGGTCCTGGATATGATTGCGCAGGTGGAGATCAAGGAAGGCATTCGCCCCGGGACCGCGGCAGCGTCGTGGCACTATGGGCACTGGGCCTATGGCTCACACGATATGGTCGTGGACGGCCATCTGATCAAGGGCGACAAGCGCCGGGCCGGGGGCATCTGCCCCAATTACATCATGCAGGTGGACCCGGTACTTAATGACGTGTGTGTCTCGGACCCTATCGGCGGCAGCGCCTCATTCAGCAGCACCATGGTCAACCTTTTGCCGGCAAACGGATAGACGGCGTGAGCTCGACCAAAGGACGGCGGATACCCTCGCCGCCGATTGTCTGAAGATCTGCGACTATGCCAACCACTCGACAGTGTGCAAAGGAATGGGGAACCCGGTTGGGAGCGGCACGCACACTGGCGGCCGTCGTCGTTCTGACGGTTTTCTCGGCATGGCTTCCAGCGCAGGCCGGGGAATCATCGTCTTCGGGAAAGATGCTGCAGATCGATATCCGAGGCCTCAGACTCTTGCTGCAATCTGATCCGAATGTACTTCTCATTGACGTTCGCACTCCGGGAGAGTTGACTGGTTCCCTCGGCAAGATTTTTGAGGCGCGGAATGTGCCCCTGAACGACATCGAGAAGAACCCCGAGCAGTTTCCAAGGGACAAGACGCTGGTGCTCATCGACCGCAGCGGGCGCAGGAGTTTAAAGGCGGCCAGGCTTCTGGCCGAGCATGGTTACGTGGTTTATTCGGTGGAGGGCGGGATGGAGGCCTGGCGCAGGCTGCACCCGCTGGTGCGGCCGCCCGCAGAGGGGGCGTCTCCCAAAAAACCGGGTGTGCCCGGACCCCCGCCGGGTAAGGAGAATCCGCCACCCGAGAAGAACTTCTTTGACAACAACCTGGGCTGCTGAGGGTGCCATCAGCCCGGATCCCCGCTATGGCCGCACGTCTCCCGCCGTGGCATCTCAACCCTCAAGGAGTACACATGAACATCGGTCCCTATACCTTTGAAGAGTTCAAGCAAAAAGTCCGGGAGTTCCACGGCTACCCGGCCCCGGGCGTTCTGCTCGGCGGCTACATGGTGGAGCTGGCCCGCAGCCTGCTGCCTCCCGACACGCTGTTCGAGGCAGTGGTCGAGACCCGCAAGTGCCTGCCCGATGCGGTGCAGCTCCTCACGCCGCTCTCGGTGGGCAACAACTGGATGAAAATCGTCGACCTCGGCCGTTGGGCGCTGACCTTATACGACAAGTATACCGGCAACGGCTGCCGGGTATTCATGGATCCGTTCAAGCTGGCCGCCTGGCCTGAAATGAAGAGCTGGCTGCTTAAAGAGAAGGCTAAAAAGGATCAGGACTCTGATCGCCTCCTGGGTGAAATCCAGCTCGCCGGGGCCACCGTGTGCTCGGTTGAGTCGGTAACCGTATCCGACCACATCCTTTCCAAGCCGCATATGGGCCCTGTGGGCCTGTGCCCGTTGTGCTCCGAGCCTTACCCGGTAAAACACGGGGCTATCTGCCGTGGGTGCCAGGGCGAAGCGCCTTACCAGCTCGCTGCTCCGGCAGTAACGGCGGAGCAGCGCCCGGCTTTGTATGTGGGAAGCGGGCCTTAAGAAGGGGCTCCAACCGACCGGCAAGCGCTTTCCCGGGCAGTAGCCTTACCCCGCTAATGCCTTTGCTGCTTGCCCCCGATTGCAGGCAACTGCTGTCCCTTGCATTTCTTAATAAGCCGTACCAACTCAAAATCTGAGCCGTCACCCGATGACTTGGCAGGAGGTTCGTTAAGTAGATGACCTTGGATGTTCCTTTCCCGCATTCCTACTGGGTGATTCCCGGCAAATTCCTGGCCGGGTGTTACCCTGGTTCGGAGGATCCGGCCGAGGCCGAAAAGCGCTTCACGGCCTTCCTCGATTACGGTCTTCGCACCTTCATCGATCTCATGCAACCATGGGAAATGAACTGGGGCGAAATGCCTTTTGTCCCCTATCCCCCGGCGCTGAAGGCCATAGCTGACAGCATGGGCATCGAAACCGTCTTTTACCGCTTCGGGATCGAGGACTTCGGGTTGCCTTCAGAGGAGTTGATGATCCGCATCCTGGACGTCATCGACAGATCCATCGACGAAAATCGACCCGTCTATGTCCACTGCCGGGGCGGGATCGGCCGCACGGGCACGGTGGTGGGCTGCTACCTGGTCAGGCATGGCTACGCCTCGGGAGAGGATGTCCTCAGAATGATTCAAGATCTGAGGCGGTTTACCCCCGCTTCTTATATGAGGTCGCCTGAGGCTTCCGGGCAACGGGAAATGGTTAGGTTCTGGAGGGAAGGTTCATGAAGCAATCCGGTCTTAACAAGAACCGGCGGGGAAACGAAATGGAACTCGAAAATTGAGTAAAACAGCCGTTTATGGATGGATACCAGGGAGGACAATACTATGGAATACCGTGAATTAGGTAAAGGAGGATTGAAAGTATCGGCGCTCGGCCTGGGCTGCATGGGAATGTCCGAATTCTACGGTCCGGGAAACGACGAGGAGTCGATCAAAACAATTCACCGCGCAATAGACCTGGGGGTTACTTTTTTTGACACAGCCGATATGTACGGGCCTTTTACCAACGAGGAGCTTGTCGGCAAGGCATTGAAACCGTACCGGAACAAGGTGGTGATAGCGACGAAGTTCGGAAACGTACGGGGGCCGAAGGGAGAGCGTCTGGGTATCAGCGGGAAACCGGACTACGTTCGAAAAGCGTGTGAAGCGAGTCTGAAGAGGCTCGGCGTAGACACCATAGACCTCTATTACCAGCACCGGGTCGACCCTGAGACACCGATAGAAGACACAATCGGCGCCATGTCAAGGCTCGTCGAGGAAGGCAAGGTGCGATTTCTCGGGATGTCCGAGGCCGCTCCTTCGACGATACGGAGAGCGCACAAGGTTCACCGGATAACGGCGCTGCAGACCGAGTATTCGCTCTGGACCCGCGATGTCGAGTCCGAGATACTTCCCACGTGCCGCGAGTTCGGGATCGGATTCGTTCCGTACAGCCCACTCGGCAGAGGATTTCTTACCGGGGCGATCAAGAAGCTCGACGTCCTCGACCAGTCGGATTTCAGACGCAACAGTCCCAGGTTCCAGGGCGAGAACATGGAGAAAAACCTGCGGTTGGTTTCTGAAATCGAAAAAATCGCCGCGGAGAAAAAGTGCACTCCAGCACAGTTGGCCCTCGCGTGGCTGCTGCACCAGGGAGAAGATGTGGTCCCGATTCCCGGTACAAAGCGCATCAAGTACCTTGAGGACAATGTCGGCGCGCTCGATGTCAAGCTGACGCCGGAAGAGGTCGGAAGCCTTAATAAGGCAGCACCCCCCGAAATTACGGCCGGATTGCGCTATCCGGAAGCCGCGATGAAGATGGTAAATATCTGATACACGGCGTCGGCAACAACGTGTCGTATCAGAATTGGACAATTTCTCGTCACCGCAAAGCCGCAAAGTTCGCAAAGAATTTGATTTTTCCCTTTCCGCTGAGACGGCGGAAAGGGAAAAGAAGGCTTCACGGGCGGTGAAATACTACAAAGATTAGGTTATCGGACTTATGAATCCAATTACTAAGGAGGACATCGCCATGGCAGATACCGCTTTACTGGATCGGGCCTATTCCGAAGTCATGCAGCGTTTCATCAAAACCGGGCAGGCGCACCACTATACCGAACTTGCCAAGGCCCTGGGCCTGAGCATGGAGGAAGGACGCAGGCTGGTGCACGACTTGATGGCCGCCGGGGTGCCGGGGTGGATCCATCCGGACACGGACTGGATCGCCTCTTTCCCGCCCTTCAACAACCAGCCCACCCAGTACCGGCTGACCATAGAAGGAGAACAGAAATGGTTCGCCCAGTGAGGATTCGAATCGCTGGCGGTTCGCTGGCTTTTCCCCGGCAAGATGATACGTCTCGACGCCAACTGCCTGGACTGCGGAGAGGGCATGGTGATTGAAATGAAGGATGAGGAACTTCTCTCCATCCAGCCTGAGACGATGGTGGGCTATACGCACAGCGAGGTGGGCGGTTCGCTCGAAACCCGGCCGTACCGCTGAGCGGGCATGAACCTCTTCCGGTCGGAAGAGCATGCCCGTAAATGGGCTTCCTTCAACCCCGACTACCAAAAGACCTTGAAGCCGGTTTCTTTCTGGGCGGATGTGTTCAGCAATCCGCTTTTCCGTTCCCGCGGACGTTCGGACTATATCTCCTGGCTCGGGACCGATGAAGCGAAAGCAGCAAGAAAGGAATTCCGTGCAAAGATGCCCTAGGAGTTTGTCGGACTTCCTTCAGCCTTCATCCTGGACAAGCAAATCCTCCATGTGTCATTATTCGCGAAGGAAGCTCCAGATGGATCTCGATTTTTAACATGAAATTTTCGAGGCGGGTCCGAGTTATGAGCGAAGCAGACAGCGTAAAGCCTTTGAGCGTCGAACAGTGGGATGATTCGTTAAAACCGATCGTCGATGACATGCAAGGACGCCCTATTAATGTCCACTGCCTGATGGCCAATCACCCTGATCTGTTAAAGGCCTGGTGGAGTTTTCGCAATTACTCCGTTGCCGGCGGGTCATTGGGAAAGCGCTGGGGCGAGCTGGTTATTTTGCGAGTGGCTGTGCACATGAAAGCCTGGTACGAGTGGGGTTCGCATGTGGAGCGGGGGTTGGCCTGCGGTTTACGTCTGGAAGAAATCGAGCGGGTTAAAGAAGGAGGCGATGCGGCAGGTTGGAAAACGGAGGATGCTTTGCTGCTCAAGGCTGTCGATGAATTAGTAGCCGGCCACAGCCTGAACAGGAGTCTTCAGGCCGAACTGGCTGGGTTTTTCTCTCCTAAACAAATCATGGATCTCATCGCCATCCACGGCATGTATGTCATTCTCGGCTGCATGATCAACACCTGGGGGCTGGAATTGGACGAGCACATAGCAGCCGGACTGCCCGATGCTGTGACCCGGGAACAATTTGAACAGCAGTTTCCGCGCGAGGAAAAGTGACGTGAGAGAGATCAGGAATGTCGCTGTCATCGGCGGCGGTCTTATCGGTATGAGCTGGGCCGGCCTGTTTCTGGCCAGGGGTATGAAGGTGACGGTGGTTGATCCCAGGCAGGAGGCGGAAAATCAACTGGGTGAATTTGTCAAAAATGCCTGGCCGCTGTTGTCGGATCTCGGATTGACACTGTCCGAACAGGTTCAGGAAGCAGATTTTCTCACTGACGCAGCCCTGCTCAGTGGCATCGATTTCGTTCAGGAATGCGGGCCTGAACGCATTGAAGTCAAACGTGAAATAGTGGCATCGCTGGAATCCGTGCTTGCTGCCGATGTGGTTGTTTCTTCCAGCACCTCGTCATTAAAAGCGTCGGACATTCAATGCGACGCTCGACACCCTGAGCGTATCCTGGTCGGCCATCCCATGAACCCGCCGCACCTGGTGCCGATGGTAGAGTTGGTGGCGGGAAAACGAACTTCCGAACAGGCCATGGCCACAGCGGATGCGTTTTATCGGGCCATGGAGCGGGTGACCATTCGAGTCAAAAAAGAAGTGGTGGGCCACCTCGCTAACCGCCTGACTTCCGCCCTGTATCGCGAAGCGGTGTATCTTGCTGCTGAAGGTATTGCGGATGTTGAAGATATCGACCGTGCCATCAGCTACGGTCCGGGCATGCGCTGGGCCTTGATGGGTCCGCATCTCACCTACCACCTTGGCGGCGGTGCAGGCGGCTACAGACAGTATCTGGATCATCTTGGCCCCACGCAGGAAGCACGCTGGAAAGAACACGGCACCGCCGAACTGACTGAAGCGCTCAAAGAAAAACTGATCGCAGGCGTGGAAAAGGAACTGCAAAGCCAGGATGAGGACACGCTGGTGCAGCGACGGGACCAGGCTCTGGTAGACATATTTCTGTTAAAGAAAACCTACGGATTCTAAGGCCGTTCAGTTGTCATCACCTTAGGGTCGCGGGAACCGGGCGTTGATCCGGAATCCAGGGCCCCTCAAAAAGCCCTTCGTATTGCAGTCGAGGGTCGTTTACCTGCCCGTGCTTTGCTCCAATAAATTCCAAACTCAGGGTTTTCCCCGAGCAAAATCAGTGTATTTCTCTCCAAAAATCAGTTTTTCTGCCGATTGATTTTCTGAACGGCCAATAGGAAAATAACCAGGGTCAAGTGTATCTTCAGCCTTCATCCCGGAGGCGCTCATGGGGTATCACCTCAAAATGTGCTTACCTTGCTCCTTGCAGGACTGTTGATGTTCTGTTGGGAGCCCTGAACTGCCAGGCAATATTACCCTTTTCCTGAAAAGCCAACCTTGGAACCCGCATTTACTGGGGTTGCAGATGACTCATAAAGAAGGAGGTCCCGACATGATCAGATGGATTAGAACCGCGCAAATGGTAACGGGAAAAGCTATGCCGGCCATAGCCTGGTCAAAAGAAATCGCGGAGTTCGTCAAAAAGTATGAAGGCTTGTCCTCGATAGATGTTTTCATCGATGCCTTCGGCGATGTAGGAACGATTCGGTGGATCTGCGACTATCAAGATCTCGCAACTTTGGAGAAAATTAACAAGCAAATCATGGTCGATCAGGAGTATTGGCAAAGGTTGGAAAAGGCCCAAGGATTATTCATCGAAGGTAAAGTTCATGACGTAGTTATGAGTTCACTCTGAGAGCAGCCAAGTCCCGATCACTTCATTAGAAGTGGAGCCCGGCTTATTGTTTCGGGTTGGATTTGAGCAAAGGAGGAGAACGATGAAAAGACTAATAGCTGTCGTTTTGTTGATAGGATTCTTGGGTTTTCTTCCACAGTCGGCTTCAGCGGCTTCTTCTCAGCCGTACGATTCCATGGTAACGGGCACGGGAAATCCGGAGCAGGACGTAAAGGCTGTTCAGGATGCCGTGAATCAGGGTGGAACTGTTCTTTTAAAAGGAACGTTTGATTTCGGCCAAAAGGGTCGGGTGAATATCACTAAGGGCGTCGACATAACGGGAGAAAGCGACAGCAAAGGCACGCCCTTAACAAAAATCACCGGGGGTTTCTGGACCTTCTACAGCCCTTTGCCGGCAACAGAACTTCCGCTTCCTTATCACGGCCCCAAGATCAAGATCAAGAACATACACTTTGACGGCGCTACCTGGGCCCCCATGCATTTCCCGTTCACCAGCGGCGCGGAAATATCCGGAAACACAATCACAAACGTCCACCCCTTCTCAGTTCCCCGGAAATGGAAGGGAGGGGAAAAACTCCTGGTCAATGCCGGAGCGATTCTTGGAACCTACTTTGCGCACAAAGACAGTATTATCCCGGGCGCGGCGACGGGACATCTGATCTTTGAAAACAACAGGGTTGATCTCAAATGTGAGAACCCGAAAATGACAATGGGTCAGGCGGCCTTTTTCATTCGCACTTGGGGCGCCACAATTGAAATAAAGGGGAATAGAATTAGAAATGTTTCCCGAAATTCCATAGAATCACTGGACAATTCTCTTGACGAAAAAGGCCGGGGCAGCCTGCTGATCGCCGAAAACAATATTGTCACCCCGTCAGTTGGAATTCCGTATCCCAGCCCCTCAACTCCCAATGGAATAGTGGCCGGTTGGTTTGTTGATATGTCCGGCGGCTCAGATCCGCGCCGAAATTCTAAGATCACTATAATAAGAAATTACGTGAAGACCAATGGTGACAGCTCAATGGGTATTTGTTGCCTGGCAGACGGAGCCGCCATTCTAGGCAACAAGGTTGAGGTTGGGGGAGGATCAAGTTCTTCGGGGATAAGTCAAGTGGGTTCCAATGGTTTCATCGCCAGAAACAAGATTACCGGTACAGGGGCATTTGCCTTACGAGCCGTCGGATATAACGACATCAAATCAAACGGCAACACATTTGCGTGGAATGATGTCGGCGAATTCAAGGCTTCGTCTGCTCATTTTCTGTGTCTTGGAGACAAGAACACGCTTATCGGAGCAGAATGCAAGGTAGTTGACAAAGGAAAGGAGAATAGAGTGTTGGCTATGCCCTGATAGAAAAGACCAGCGAGGAAAGGCCGGGACCAAACATGGTTCCGGCCTTTTCCTTTCCGCCGTCTTACCGCAAAAGGGGGGAAAAATGAACTATCCCGCAGCAGGCTGCTGGGTATCCCTCTTTTGTCATTCCGGAAAGCCCGCAGGGCTTATCCGGAATCCAGCGTAGCCCGCTCCCCGATCGGGTTCGAGGGCAGGGTTCGCGGGAACGACCGCAACGTCGTAAGCGAGGGGTATTTAACCCGATGCAGGAATAAAGGAGACTTTAAGACCTGCATCTGATAGTATAAAAGCATGTCCTTTCCTACATGATCATCGGGGGACAGGCCGTCCTGTTATACGGAGAACCGCGAATGACCAGGGACATTGATGTAACCTTGGGGCTTGACACAGATCGCCTCGGGGACCTTCTTGGCGCGGTTCGAGAACTTGCCCTCAAACCTCTTCCTGACGACGTGGAATCATTTGTGAAAGAAACCATGGTTCTGCCTACCCTGGATTGACTTGGGAATAATCACCGCGAGACAGGAGATTACCGATGCCGGATATTGTACCAAGGGAAAGGATCACGAGTGAGATTTACATCATACGAGATACAAGGGTTATGCTCGACAGGGACCTTTCTGAGCTTTATGGTGTAGAGACGAAGGTGTTAAAGCAGGCTGTAAGAAGAAACATAAAACGATTTCCCGAAGATTTCATGTTTGAGCTTACAAGAGAAGAGTTTGAAAATTGGAGGTCACAATTTGTGACCTCCAATCGTGACAAGATGGGTTTAAGATACAGGCCTTTTGCCTTCACCGAACAAGGCGTGGCCATGCTTTCCAGTGTTCTCAACAGCGACAGGGCCATTCAGGTGAATATTCTGATTATCAGGGCCTTTACGCAGCTGCGCGAGATGCTCGCCACGCATGAGGAACTGAAAAGAAAGATCGAAGCGATGGAAAGTAAATACGATGAGCAATTCGGGGTCGTGTTCGAGGCCATAAAGCAGCTAATAGATACTGAGGACAAGCCCAAGAGGAAGATAGGATTTGAAGTCAAGGAATCGGCGGCGGCAGAGGGAGGGACATAGATGAAACTGCCGAAAAGAAACCAGGAAGGCTTAATGCCCCCGATTTCCGAAATGCGGAAACAGCGATGATAAAGTTCATCCATGCGGCTGACATCCACCTGGACAGCCCCCTGATCAGGCTTTCCTACCATGAAGGCGCCCCGGTGGACGAACTGCGCCAGGCCACCCGTCAGGCATTGAACAACCTGGTTGCACTTGCCGTCACTGAAAAGGCCGATTTTGTTCTCATCTCCGGGGATCTGTATGACGGAGACTGGAAAGACTACAACACGGGTCTCTATTTTGTCTCGCAAATGAGTAAATTGCGGGAGGCGAATATTCCTGTTTACCTCATTTCGGG
>Ga0315542_1001756_pt1 | contig 13493 bp, 13 predicted proteins | sample SalMarSW160120MG_FD_202541 | JGI IMG/M metagenome (GOLD analysis project Ga0315542, IMG submission 202541) | Salt marsh sediment microbial communities from the Plum Island Ecosystem LTER, Massachusetts, United States - Salt Marsh Sediment SW1601-20 ...
ACCGGACATTGGCGGTGACTTTTTCGCAGATGAAATAGGGATTGATGAGAAATTCCAGCACCCCGGCGAACGGGGCTTGCGGGCCCGGCCCATAGAGCGGAGCCAAAAATCGCATCACCCGGCGCCCCTTCCAGGGGGCATCCGGATAAATGAAGGTTTCGCTCAGGAACAACCGGCTCCGGTGCGCCGGATCTTTGGCCCAGTTCAGAAAGAGGGGCGGCAGGTTAAGGCTGTTGGGCTTGGGGGGAGTGGGGGAAGTGCTGAAAACCTCCACCCCTGCGCCCTGGGCATTATAGCGGCGGATTCCCAGGATGCCGAACCGTTGATGCCGGGCAAACCTCTCCTGCAGGGTGGCTTCCAGTTCCCTTTCATCGGGAAAGGCCGTTTGGAACAGCCCGGCATAGCCCATAAGGGAGTTTTCCAGGAAGTCAAAATAGGACTCGACGTTGTCGGCGATCTTGCGAGCCAGAAACAATTGCTGCTCATTGAACTGTTCCTGGAGGATGACCTCGACCTTATGGTTCAGGCGCTGCCAGAAGGTATAGAAGAGCACGGATAGGAGGGTGGCCCCGGTCAGAATGATCAAGACGATCACGCTCAGGCGGAAAACTCCCCGGGACCGGCTGGCTGGCATATCTCATTAACCCCTTAATTCAGTTAACTTTATCACCTTCCCTCGGTCTTGACAAGGATTCTTCCCCGGGAAACTCGCCCGCCCAGGATACGGCCGGCTGCCCCGCGACCCTTACGGGGAGTGGACTTTCTCCTTTTTACAGGCCTCCCAAATGGCGTCCATCTCTTCCAGACTGGCGGTTTCCGGGGTCTTACCGGCCTTGGCCAGGGTGCGCTCCACCACGTTAAACCGCTTGATGAATTTAAAAATGGTGCGCCGCAGGGCCCCTTCGGAATCGATGTTGAGAAAGCGGGCCACGTTGACCAGAGAAAAGAGCAGGTCCCCCAGTTCTTCCTCCCAGGCCGGATTGGGGGGCTGCGACAGGGCCTCCCGCAGCTCCTGCCATTCCTCCTCCACCTTCGCCAGGGCGCCTTTGAGACTGGGCCAATCGAAACCCATGCGGGCCGCGGCCTCCCCCAGCCGCTGGGCCTGGACCAGGGCCGGCAGGGCCGGCGATACCTGGCCCAGGGACGGAACCGCGGCCTTGCCCTCCTGAATCTTGGCCTGCTCCCAGATGCGGCGCAGTTCCTCCCGGGTCTCGGCCTTGGCGTCCCCGAACACATGGGGATGCCGGTGGATCATCTTGGCGGCGATGCCCGCGGTCACTTCCGCCAGGGAAAACTCCCCCCGCTCCTGGTAGAGGTCGCTCAAGAACACCAGGTGCAGCAGCAGGTCCCCCAGTTCCTCTTTGATCTTCCCGGGATCGCCGCTGTCCAGGGCCTCGACTAATTCATAAGCCTCTTCCAGGACATAGGTTTTTAAGGTCTCCGGGGTCTGTTGGGCGTCCCAGGGACAGCCCCCCGGGGCCCGCAACCGCCGGACAATGGCCACAAATTCATTCAGCGCCGCGCCCGGATCGCCGTTTCTGCCGGTCATATCGGTAAACTCCAGAATGAGATGCGCCGGGCCTTAATACCCCGGGTCCGGCCGCTTCAGGCCCGGGGCCAAGGCCCCGGAGTGCGACTGGGGAGGAACGGCGACCAAGGCCCTTGGTCCGCCGGCAGCCGGAGCCTCTCGGCCTGGTGTTTTTCCGGGGGCTCTTGCCATTGCTTCAGATAATTGTTCAGACGTTGCTTGAAGTCCGGGGGCAGCAACCCCAGGGATTGGCGGGAAAAGGAAATGAGTTTCGGCGCGGTCACGGAGTCTTGCAACAGGTGGGAGTTCCGGGGCAGGAACGACCCCACCAACATCAATCCGAATCCCACCAGGAGCGCCCCCTTGACCAGGGCAAAACTGCCGCCCAGGATGCGGTCAAGAAAATCCAGGTAGAGATGGTACAGCAGCGTCTGGAGCCAATAGGCCACCAACCGGGTGAGCCAGTAGACGGCCACCAATACCACGGCAAAGGCGGTCCACCGGGCATAGACGGGGTCGGTGATCCAGGTCTGCAATAACCCCGCCAGCCGGAGGTACGTATGGGCCGCCAACACCACGCCCCCCACCAACCCCACCAGGACGGCCAACTCCTGAAACAAGCCCCGGTAATAGCCTCTCAGGGCAATCAAAGCCAGAAGAATAATGATTCCCAAGTCTAGCAGGTTCATGCCCGGCCGTCCTTTATTATCTTCTGGCCTATCAAAAAAACCGCGGCCCGTCAACCCCGGCGACGGCTCACCTTGGGAGCGGACCTAATTGTCCTCCCGGTGCTTCAGTAGGGGTGCACCTGATGCCCCCGGTTCGGCTTGCCCAGGGCCTCCCGGTCCCGGATGAGGTCCATCAATTGGCGACTGTTCAGTAAGTATCCTCCCAGAAGCTCCAGGAAGCCCGGGTCCTGACCGTAGACCGCCTCCTTCTTGAGCCGGATGAGGGTCAGGCAGGTCACGTGCAACCGGTTGACCACACAATCCACCCGATCTTCCATCATCGCACCACCCTCCCCCGCATATCGTGGCTGTGGTAGTTGAGGGCTTCCCACATGCCATGATGCTCGACTTCATGCTCAAAGCGAGGCACAAAGCGCTCTCCCAGTTCCTCCCGGCAAGTGCAAAAATGGTTGGCCAGCTCGTCCAACTTCTTTTCCATGCGCACCAACATGCGCCACAACAGCATGCCGCTCACCCCGGCAAACAGGCCCAATAGAGAGACCAACGCCCCCACGTGTGCACTTAAGTCCTGGTAATTCATAATATTTCCCCGGAATCCCCTGATGGGGGCGATACCCCGCCCCTGCCCCATGGTCTCCCTTACCCGTTGCCGCCGCCCCCGGCCGCGGCCGTGGTTCCGTCAGATACGGCTACCGCCTCGTCCGGCCCGCCTGCCCCGGCCTTATCCGCGCTGGATCTGGCCACCCCGGACCGGAGCGCCGCCAGCCCCAGGGAGCCCAACAGACCGAGGATCACCTGATACTGTTCTTTGCTCAGCCACCCCATGGCCAGGGCAAAACTCGCCAGGGCCAACACCGCCGCGGTAATATAAGTTTTCTTGCCTTCCAAGGTCATCACTCCCTCCAACCCGTGATCTTGACCGCCTGATTGGCGGTGTTCTCGTTGTTCAGATAGACCCGGCCGCCATCCAAAATCCCGCAGGCAAAGGGGATCGCCCCCCTCACTCCCTGGAAATCGCCGGACGGCGGGGCGCCATGCACCACCAGGGCCGGGGTGCTGCCGTCGTAGGACACGGCCAGCTTCAGGTCGTAGCCGGCCGCGGCCCCGGCGTAGCCTTCCAGCCGGTGCGCGGTGGGCGGCACCACCAGACCCAGGTCCATCAGGGTGTAGCCGTTCAGGGCCCCGGCGCATAACTGCCGGGGGCTGCGGTAACCGGTGCGGCCCCCTTCCTGGTAGAAGGGCGCCAGGTTGCCGCTGGTATCGTTCAAGACCATGCCCAGATAACGAAAGTTGGTGTTGGGCAAAACGATGGCCCAATCCCCCTGGGCCAGGGTCAGGGCCGCGCCGTCGTAGGTGATGGTGCCGGCGGTGGCGTTGTCGTCATTGTTGGCGGTGAGGGCCCGGACCAACCCCCGGGAAGCCCCGCTGAGGATCAGGAGGCCGGCCCCCGCCAGTTCGTTGGCGGTGAACCCGTAACCGATGTTGGCGCCGTTGGCGTTGTTCCGCAGGGTGACCACCTGGCTGTCCTGGGAGGCCACCCGCATCACCGGCATGCCTTTCAGGGAGAAGATGGCGTCATTGGGTCCTGCCAGGGCATAGACCGCATACCACTGGTCGGACTTCTCGGCGCCCCAGAGGTTGCCGGCGGTGGCCAGGTTCAGGCTCACCGGGGCGGCATTCTCCCGGTAGCGGCCATCGCTCAGGCCCCCATCCACCCAGTGGCCCCGGGCCAGGGGGGAAGGAAAGCCGCAGAGCAGCACCCGGGCCTTGCAGTCGGCCGTGGCCTGGACCTGCAGGGTGGCGCTGTCCACGTATTCCAGGCCGGGACCCCGGGTGAGCCCAAAGCCCTCCAGCACCGCCTGCTCGATCTTGGCGAAATCGCCCTTTAAAATAACCTGGCGGCCGGTGCCGCTGCCCCATTTGCTTTGGGGAAGGTCTATCAGAGACATGGATTAACCTCTCTTTGCCTGTTGGGAATATGGCGGGGAGCCGGGCCCTGACTCTCCCCGGAATTACTCGCCCTCCGCCCGATAGGCCCAGTTGGCGTCATAGGCGCTGGCCACGTCGATGGCCCAGGCGTCGTCGGCGCTCCCCGGGGCGTCCACCGCCCAGAACCAGGAGGTGTTCAGGGGCCGGTCCAGGCTCAGGCGCACCCTCCGCCCCCCCAGGTCCAGGTCTTTGCCGCTTACGGTAAACTCGGCCTGATCCAACCCGTGAAAGTCCGAAGACACCGCCACCGTGTCTCCCAGCTCCAGCCGCACCCCTTCCAGCCAGGTCTCCACCTCGGCCAGCTCCCGGGGCGCCGCCAGCCGGGCCAGCAGCCGGGACACCAGGAGTTGGGCCGTCTCCGGGTCTTCCAGGATCACCGGCGCGCCGTAACGAAAATCCAGGTCCAGGGCCGCCTCTCCCCAGGCGCTGATGGCCGCCGCCGCCCGGGCCTCGGCATATTTGCTGTTGTCCTGGTCATAGTCGGCGTAGAGCACCCGCACCAGGTTCTTGGGGCCGGTCTGCTCATAGCCCAGGGTGAGCGAGCGGGTCTGGGCCGGCGACAGCCTCACCAGGTGGTCCGAGAGGACGAAATCCAGCAAGCCCTGCCACCAAGTCCAGTCCCCCGCGGCCTTGCCGTATTCCAGGGCCGCACCCAGCATGGCCGTAACCGCCTCCAGGGTCCCCATCGGGCTCATGGCCAGATAGTTGGGGGCATAATCCCAGACATCCACCGCCTCGCAGTAATGAAAAGGGATCAGGTCGGCGTTGAGCAGGTTGGGCTTCTCGTCCCCGGTATGGGCGAAGACCCAGGCCATCAAGGCGTCAAAATGTTCCCCGTCTTCGGGCTTGGCCGGGAAGACGTAAGCCTGGCCGGCCGCGCCATGGACAGCCAGGCCACAGGCCCGAATCACCAGGGCGTTGAGCCAGGCGTAGTGGTAGTCGCTCTTATACCCCCCATAAACCGGGTCCAGGCGATTTTCCCGGAGATCGTCCAAAAGCCGCCGGGCCCAGGTGGCGGCTAACTCGCAGCCGTTCCGCAGGTAGATAAAGAGACATCCCAGGGCGATGGCCGCGGTCTGCCCCGGATCATACGCCCCGTAGGTGAAGCCGAACTCCGAAAACTGGGTCGGGACCTGCCAGCCGGTGCCGTCCGCCGCCCCGTAGGCATCGATCCAACTGAGCCAATTGAGTAAAACCGCTTCGGCCGCGGCATCGTTGCTCAGGAAGAAATATTCCGCCAGGCGCAGGAAGGCCCAGTACTGGCCCAGGCCGCAGCCCACTTCCGGGTAGGCCGAGCCGTTTAAGAAGCCCTGCACGATGTCCCAGGCGCTGCCGTATTCGGCCGCGGGCACCGCCCGCCGTTCATATTTGAAGTAGTCCAGGGAGAAAACCCCGCCGGTGCCCACATGCAAGTCGGCAGTGTTGTTGATCCCGGCCCCTGCCTGCAGGGCATCGTCTCCCAGGAGCACCTTGTCTTTCACCTTGTAGATCTTGCCGTCGGTGCAGGAGACGATCCAGGTGAGCAGGTGATAGTTGCCGTCCAGGACCCCGGCGATGTCGGAGTAAGCCTCGCCGGCCGAGGTGGTCACTCGGAGTTGCAGGGCGGTGTCGCCCGCGCCCTTGCTTTGAATCACCCAGCCGTCGGAGCCCATTTTGTCAAGGAACCACTGATAATCCGAGGTCTGGGGCGATCCTTTGACAATGATCGTCACAGAGAAATCTTGACTGCCCGGTTCGAACCGGGCATTGCTGGGCAGGCTGGCCTGGGCCGAGCCGTCAAAAGCTACGGCGGTGGGCCCCGGCTGGCAGACGCCGGCGGTGTAGGTTGGGTTGCCGCCGCTCCACCCCAGGGTGTGGCCGTTGCCGGACGCGTCGGTGAGAGCGCCGTTGAAGTGCCAGACCCCGGACACCGTGCCGAAATTCCGGAACCGCGGCCACCAGGAGAAGCGGCCGAAATCCTCACAGCCGCACAGGGCGATGTTTTCCACGTCATTGCGGGTGTGGACCGGCATGATGGGTCCCGGCAACCCGCCGTAGCGCCCGGTGAATTCCGCCTGGGCGTCTATGTGCACCTGGAGATAGGTTTGGGTAAGGTCCAGGGCCCCCGCCAGGTAAGGGGACAGGGGTTGGACGTAATGCACCAGGGTGGGACCCCGCCAGGGGTTCTGGCCGTAAGGGGTCAGGGAAATGGCCAGGCGGGGGGCGTAAGGATAAGGGTCCGCGGCCGTAAGGTTCAGGGCCACGTCATCCAGCCACCACTCGTGCTCCACCAGGCCCTGCTGCTCCATCTTGAATTCCAGGGTCCTGAGACGCGTCGCCCCGGCAAAGGTCACGTGCTCCCCGAACTTGAGGTCGGTGACATAAAACGTCCCGTTGCTGGGGGGCGCCGCGGGCACGCCGATATCCACCACCTGGAGGGGATGGGTGAGGGGGGACGCCCCCGATTCCAGCGTCATCTCACCCAAAGTCACGCTCACCCGCTGCCAGACGCCCACCTGGACCGTTACATCCCGGTGAAAATAGCTGCCCTGGGCGTCCTTGACCTTGACCCGGATAGTGAGGGAGTCGATCCCGCTCACCACGGGCTTGATAAGGAAATTGACGTTGATCTGCCCGGTGGAGTTGCAGTTCGAGGTATCGATGCCGGCCCACACCCCGAAGGCGGTGACAGAGGACGACATGGCCCAGGTGATCTGCCGCTGGGTGTAAAAGGTCTCCCCCAAAAGAATTTCGGTTTCTTCCCGGGTGCCGATGGTGATGTCGCTGGCGTCCTGCTGGTTGGTGGAGTACCAACTCCCCCACATGGCCCGGACCCGGTCCCCGTCGTCGATGATATTGTCCCGGCCCCAGAACTGGCTGAAAGGCAGGTCAAAGGCCGTGGCCGCGCTAAAGCGGTCCGGAATGGCGTGGATATACGTGTGTGCGGGCGCCCAGGCGTCCGGATCATCCGAACTGGAGTCGTTCAGGGTCACCAGGAGGCGCCGGGGGTGGATGGCGGGCTCGCCGCCCCAAAACATCCAGAAATCCCCTGCCGCCAGGTCGGTGCCGTCTCCGGCCTCCCAGGCGACCGCCAGATCGTCCACCAGGGTCACCGGGTGCTGCCGGTCCCCGCTAATGAGGCCGGTTGCCGCCCAGGTGAGGCCGCCGTCCTGGGACCAGCGAAAGGTGGCCGCCCCCACTGCGCCGGTGGTCTCGATCTGCACCACAAACCGCTGTTTTTCCTGCTTGGCATAGTCCCCCAGGAGCAGCAGGGTGGCGCCGCCGCTGCCGATCTTGGTCAGGTTGTGCAGGCGGCTGGTGCTGCCCACCCCTTGCAGGGTAAAGGTGAGGCGGTCCATAGACTTGAAGGGTTCATCGGCCAGGGACCAGTCCAGGCCGTAGCCGAACCAGGCCGCGTCCTGGGTGGTGGGGAGCGTCGCCTTCACATGCAGGACCCGGCCGCTACGGCCCGCCGCCAGCTCGCTCTGAAAGGTCTGAAAGGCCGTGTCCCCGGTAGTGGCGTCCCGATAGAGCAGGTGCGCCCCCCGGTCCCACTGCTGCCGCTCAAAGTCATCATGCATCAACGGCGAAGTGCGAGACTCCTCCCGGGTCTCAAAGGCATCCCACAGGAACCGGATCAGCGGCCCATAATCCTCCCCCCGCTCCCGCCCCGCCAGGTGCAGCAAGACCATCAGGTCCAGCATCCGGTCCACCGCAAAGTCATAGGTGTAGTCATCCCGGGTCCGGTAGGCCCGGCGGATGCAGGGATAATTGTTCAGCGGTTCATATTTAAGGGCCATCTCTCCGGTAGCATAAATATAGTAGAGCTGCACCGGGGTCCCCGCCGGCAGCACCGTCCCCAGGGTGAGGGTCGTCAGGTCCCCTTCATTGACAAAGGACCCGCCCACATAGTAATTGGTGAGGTCTCCGCCCATGGGGTCGGCCCAAAAGCCTGCCCAGGGGAACTGGGTCTCCTGCCGCCACACCCCCCGCACCCAGCAGACCTGGCCGCCGCCGGGATTGGGGACCGTGATCGCCACCCGGCCATCGGCCCCCACCGTGGCCGCGGCCTGATCCCAGTTGCCGGCCACCGCCTCCTGGAGCGGGGTCCCGCCCATATTGTCGAAGACCCAGTTAAATTGTGCTGCCCGGGTCCATTGAATCCGTCCCATAATCATCCCTTGCTGTAAAATCGCATCTTTTCAACCGTTGGCGGCGCTGGCGCGTCTTTTGTTGTTACCGAAAACTGAAAACTGAAAACCGAAAACCGGCCTCAATCCTCGCCCAGGTACGCCCCGATCTTGATCTCGCCGAAATCGATCCAGAGATCATAGAGGCACCGGCGGACGATCTCCCGGATGGCCTGGGCCGCGATGAGATTCTCAAACCTCACCCCTACGGCGTATTCGGGGGTGAGGCTCTTGGCCAAGGCAAAGGAGTCCTGGTGGATGGCCTGGCCGAGATCCACTTCCGCCAGGATGTCGGCCACTATGTCCACCGGATGAGTGGTGTGATCCTTGACCACCCGGGCCTCGACCCCGGCGTTCTTGCCGCTCACCTGAATCAGGCCCGTGCTGGCGTCCGCGGTCACCCGGTCGTCGTCCTCTTCCCCGTCGAGATAGACCGCGGTGATCGCTTCGAAAGGCGCGCCAAAGACCTGGCAGTGGTAAACCGGGGGGAACGCCGTGAAACTCCAGCGATCCCCCGCCACCAAGTCCGTCCCCACCCCCGACTCCCAATACACCGACAGGCCCTGCTCCAACCCCAGCGGTTGATCAGCCCCCACCGTCACCAGACCCGCCTTCTGCCAGCTCTGACCCTGATCCAGGGACCATTTGAAGGTGGCGCTTCCCACTTCGCCGCTGGTCTCCGCCTCCAGGAGATACGTTTGGGGGTAGTCACCCCGGTAGGTCCCCAGGAGGTTCAAGGCGGCGCTGCCGCTGCCGGTCATGCCGATGTCGCTGAGGGCCGCCGGCACCACCTTGATAAGCTCCCCCCGGGCCAGGTAGGTGCCCCGCATGAACGGCCGGCGTTCGCCTGTGGCGGCCGGGGTCCCGATCATCTGCTTGAGCCCCGCGGCCACCCGGTCCTGGCTCTCCAGGCGGACGCGATGCGGCTGACTCCAGCCGTGGGCCATCCCCGCCAGGTCCTGCACCACCCCCTGGTAGAGCAACTGCCAGGTCACCGTGCCGTCTGCCAGTTCCCAGCCGAGATCCAGGGCCAGTTGCTTTTGGCTCCAGTCCACCCCTTGAAGATAGGAATTGCCGGGCCGGTTCAGCCATTGTCCCAGCCGGTTATCCAGGAGCAGGACGTGAGCCGCGGTCAGGAGTTCACTGAAATCCCGGGCCAGTTCCACCTGCAACCCCCCCGGATCGATGATCTCCTGCTCCGGGAGGGTGAGCCGCCCGGCCAGGCTGAACCCTGCCAGACAACCCGGGCCGTCCGCGGCGTAGCTCTCAAAACCGCCGTCCGGGTTTTGATCCGCGGCATAAGCCGAGAAGGCATCCGCCTCCCCGGCCTCATCCAGCCCCCAGGCCCGGATGGTTTCGTGAAAATCCACTCTCACCTGAAAATATGGGGCCAGGGAAATATCCTGGCCCGACGCCACCGGCCCAAAAGCCGCCTGGGCCACGGCGTCCGGCGTCTCCCCGGCGCGGTGCCAAACCTCCACCTCCATGTGCCCCGCGGGCTCTTCCCAGGTCGGGGTCGCCTCGTCCAGATAGGGCGAAAAGGCTTGGACCACCGGGGAGGTCCAGGCGCCGGAAGTAAAGTAGCCGTCAGCCATCGCCAGTTTTCCCGGCTCCCCGCCATAGGCGGTCTGGATAAACTCTCCGCAGCCCGGCGCCAGCCCATAGTCCAGCTCAAAAGGGGCGAGCACCGCCTTCACCCGGGGCCGGGCGCCCCGGCAACGGGCCTCTTCCCGTAAATAATCCGCTCCAACTTGCCGCATTTATGCCCTCTTAACCATTCGAACGGCAGGATTTTATCTGCTCACCACTCACCGCTCACTGCTTACTGTTTACTGCTCACTGCTCACTGAACCTCAGACCTCTTCCAGGGTTATGCTCCCGGACCAGAACCCGGGCGCCACTTCCTTAAAATCCAGGTCATTGGTCCAGGCCCCGGTGAAGGTCAGGGGCCCGGTCCCATCCCGGAAAAAATCGATATCCGCCTGGGCCTGCTTCATGGCCGCCAGGACCTCCTTCTGGGCCGCGGAGATGTACTGGAACTTCAAGACCCACCGCTGCTTCAACCCCCGGAGATAACTCCGCAAGGTGCCGTCCAGGGCCCGTTCCCGGTCCGTCTCGTCCTGGGCCAGTTCCTGATAGTCCCAGGTGAAGTTCACCGGCAGCGTGTAGCTCTGGCGGCTGCCCCCTGGGGGGGTCCATGCCAATCGGGCGTTTGCCATCTCCCCTCCTTACCAGCGGCGGTCCGCTTCCTGCCGGAGAGCCGGCACCAGGTGCCGCTGCACCAACCGGTCCCAGTTCACCCCCGCCACCCCGGCCGCATCCAAAGTCTGGACCTGTATGGTCACGTCAAAGCGGGGCGCGGCTTTGCCCTTGGCAAGATCAAAACTGCCGGTTCTCAGGGCCTCGAAGTTTTTCTCCCCCAGGCGGGCCATGCTCTCCCGGGGGAGGACCCCCTCCCCTTTCTGGGCCATGATGAGCTGCTCGTCGCCCATCAAGGTTCCCGGCGAGATCACCATCCCCTGGTGGGCCTCTACGATCCCCCCCTGGTGAAACCAGCCGCCGATATCCAGGGCCCCGCCCAACAGCGACGACCAGCCGGACCCGGCACCACCCTGACTCCCCACGCTGGTCCCCCAGGCCCCGGCCATCTTTGCCAGGGTATTGAGGAAGTTATCCCCCCACTCCTCCACCGATCCGGAAATGTCCCCAAGGTTTTGCTGCCAGCTCTGGGCCAGGAGGCCGGCGGCAGCCTGACCCTGGGCCGCCAACGCCTCGAACTCAGTCCCGGCCTGGGTCGTCATCTGCTCCAGATTGGCCTGCCACTCCTGGGCGAAGCCGTTCCAGGTATCGTGGAGGGCCTGGGTCTCTGTAGTCCATACGGCCAGACGGGCCTGGCTGTATTGCCGGCTGAGGCTGAGCAGCTCTTCCTGGTAGGCGCGGTAATCGTCCAGTTTCTTCTGGTTCGTTCTGCTCTTCACTTTAGTAGTGGCCATGCTGTCCTCGCTGGGCGCCTTCCAAGACCCGGCGCACCGTGCCCATGAGCAGCCAGGTCTCCAGGCTGAGATCGTTGGCCTTGAAGGGGTAGCCGGCCCGGCTCAACTGGTGCAGGAAGATCAGGTGCCAGGTCCAGGGGGAAATGGCCTCCGGGCGCACGCGCTCGGCACACGCCCCACAGGCCCAGTCGGCAAAGGCCCCGCTCTCGACCCGGCACCGGCGCCGCTCCTCCGGGCCGCAGAGCCGACCCTGGGCCAGCATCTGGAGTTCCCGATCCAGCGGCCAGTCCTGGCGGCCTGCCCCGGCAGCCTCCCTCAGTCCCACTCCGGCTCCCCCCGGGATACCACCCGCAGGCCCTCGAAAACCTGTTGGGCCAGATACGCCACCAGGTCCGGGGCCTCTTCGCCCAGGCGCGCCTTCCAATCCGCATGCCGGGCCGGGTCCAGGGCCGTCTCCCCGCCCTCGGCCGCCATGATAAAATCCCCGGCCCCGAACCCGGTGAGGATCTCCAGGCCGAACTTGAGGCGCGTCTCCCCCAGGCAAAACCGCCGCTCGCCGCCTTCCAGGCGGAAGGCCGAGAGCTGATAGGCCACCCGCTCTTCCGAGGTCGGCCGCCGGTAATGAAGGGTGATCACCGATCCGGAGACCGGGTCTTGGATCGCCAGGCTATGACTTTCCTCTCCCAAAATCCTCGCCATCTTGTCTCCCTGCTCCGCGCCCTTTGCGCCTTTGCGTGAGGCATTTAAGCCGCGTAGCCGCTCACCTGGTTCTGGACGTAAGCCGCCACCGAGCCGTAGGTGTCGTCCTCGAGGATCGCAAATTCCACCTCTTCCCCCAGGCGGCGCTGGTAAACCTTGACCGTAGTGCCCAGCACCGCCACCCGGGGGAAGACCAGCTCCACCTGGTAATTGACCCCTGTCTCATATTCCGGGCCCGTCGCCCTTAAATAAACCCCCAGGGTATCGTTGTCTTTCAGGTTTTGGGCCAGGAGAAAGTCACGGAAATCCCGGTCGAATTTCAGGCTCTGTTCCCGTCCGGTCCTGAAGGCGCGATTGGCGTAATTGCCCCCCGCCCCTGGCGTGGATTCCGGCGTCAGATGGTTTTTCAAGGTCCAGGTGACGCCTCGGAGTTGCGCGGCCAGTTGATAGCCGCCGCTAAAGGCGGCGCCGTCCCAGCGCCCCCCTAAAGTCACTTGCAACTGGCTCACCTTCAGGGGCGGCTCCTCCACCCGGTCCGGCAGGTTCATCCAGCCGCTTTCTCCGGGCACATAATAGACCCGGTAGGTGGTGAGCGTCCCGCTCCCCCCCGGCGGCGTAATGCCGATGACCCCGGGGACCGCCCCGGACACCGTCTGATAGGCCACTTCCTCCCAGGCCTGGGTGGCGGAATTCAGCACCTGCACGGCCTGGACGTTGCTCAATCTCTCCGCATCCGTCTCCCCGGCCACCCCGTTGGCCGCCAGGGTCAGGCTGGTGGCGTTGTCGGCCCCGGTGATCTCCTCCACCTGGGTGTTGTCCACCACCTTGCCGCTGCCTTTCACCGTCCCGGTGATCTTGGCCCAGCCATCTTTGGCGAAGTCCATCCTGATTTGATCGATGAAGCAGGAGGCGAAGCGCCGTTTCATGACCTGGCGCCCGAAGCGCATGGCCGCGGTGAAAGATGGGTTGGACCGGGCCACGTCCACCTCCCCGGACCGGGGCAGGATGGTGTGCCGGTAGCCCGTCGTCCCCGCCGGGTTCGTCTGCACCTCCCCCAGGCCGTAGCCCAGCAGAAAGGCGACATGCTGCGGCTGGGCCCGGGAAAAGGACAGGGTGCCCGCCACTTTGCCCCCGAAATCCCGGAGTTGGTCGGCCTCTTCCTTGCCGGTGAGTTCCTCCCGGTTGGGGGTTTTCACCGCCTGGTAGTTGAGCACCGTGTTCAAATCCACCAGCAACGTGGTGTCCAACGCCTGCTCGGTGTTCATGGCCACCTCCTGCTGTCTGGCCGAGACCGCCAGCAGATTGTGGGTGGCTAAAAAATTCCGGATGGACCGGGTCATGATCCGCTCTCCTCGTCAGATGTCGAAATCCTGCACCATGGCAGTCCCGTAATGCGCTGCGAACACGGAAAATTCCTGGTCATTCA
>Ga0315542_1001757_pt1 | contig 13489 bp, 13 predicted proteins | sample SalMarSW160120MG_FD_202541 | JGI IMG/M metagenome (GOLD analysis project Ga0315542, IMG submission 202541) | Salt marsh sediment microbial communities from the Plum Island Ecosystem LTER, Massachusetts, United States - Salt Marsh Sediment SW1601-20 ...
CGGGTTGCCGTTGACATCGGCAGAGATGCTGTTTTCATCGAAATTCGAGTTCGGTGTGCCCACATCCACGTAGGCGATGTCGGCCGCGCCGGGCTGGTTGTTAAAGACGAAAACATAGTCGATCGAGGTTGTGCCGTCCGAATTCCAATAAACGTTGACCGTTTCCTGGGGAAGCTGGAAATAGTAGCTCTGCGCCAGGGCGCTGCCGGGAAGCGACAGCAGAACGGCTGCCAGGATGAACAGAGCGGTTAATCTCAAGAACTTCACTTCGCCCTCCGTTTATGATCTTGTTTGTGTTGTAGTGTTATTCGCCGATAAAAAGGGTTATTCAAGTAGGTCCGGTTCCCTACCTGACAGACCCGGCGGCCAGGAAAGCCGCCCTACCTACCTACCATTTCGGATCTTCGGTTAATTGGTAGGTTGTATGGCAGTATGGACAGGTTACCACAGGCGCGCCAGCAACCATCTTGATATTGTCTGAAGTCAGCACCCCGCCACAGGACTGGCATTTAAGTGAATCCAGATTGACATTGCCCGGCAGATCGATGTTCAGGGTAACATTTTCGCCAGCCTGGGCCGCGGGCTTCTGGCGGCTGCCGAACCATATCAGGCCAAAACCAATCCCAACGCTGATCAATCCGATCAAGATCCAACCGGGTGAGCCCTGCGCGCTGAATGCCCCCCAGATGAACAATACGCCAAAGAAGATCAAGATAGCTGCGGCGATATAGGCGATGATTTTGATTGCGCTCATAGTCCTCTCCATTCCTTTTCTTAAGATCACAAATAGTTTACATGGAATTTTCGTCCTGGGCAAGTGATATTTGGCGTGAAATTTGCCTGACATTATCAAATTCACTAGATTAACGGGCCATTTAACAAACATTGACCACATGTTAACAATCTGTTTCAAGATCATTAAACTTGCTATGTTAAATTACACACAAATGAAATTCAAAGAAAACTTGAGGAGAAGAAAATCATGAAACAAAAAACCGTGTTCTTTGTCGCGCTCGTTCTGGTCGCCTCCATGATTCTCGCCGCTTGCGGCGGCGCCGCTACGCCGACACAGACGCCAGCGCAATCCGGCGATACTTCCAGCTCACTGCCGGCTGGCTCAGTCCAAATCAACGGTGCAGGCGCTACTTTCCCCCTGCCGGTTTATACGGAGTGGATTTATGCCTTTCAGTACGTCGATCCCTCGGTGACACTCAACTACCAGGGAATCGGGTCCGGTGGTGGCAAGAAAGCCATCATCGACAAGACCGTGGATTTCGCCGGTTCCGACTCGCTGCTCAAGGATGAGGAATACCAGCAGGGTGGCGATTTGCAGATGTACCCTATGCTGGCCGGCGCCGTTGTCCCGATATACAATGTTGAAGGCCTGACTGCCGATGACCCCGTTCTTGTGTTGGATCGCGAAACCCTGGCCAATATCTACCTTGGCAGGATCAGCAAATGGAATGACCCCGCTATCGTAAGCCTGAACCCTGACCTGGCGAGCAAACTTCCCGACGCAGCTATCACCGCCGTGCATCGCTCGGATGGCTCCGGAACGACTGAAATTTTCACTAACGCCCTGGCAGCCTTCAGCCAGGAGTGGAAAGATGGTGTCGGTGCCGGTTCGGCGGTTGAATGGCCCGTGGACAAGGCCGGCAATGGTGTTGGCGGTAAAGGCAATCAGGGCGTCGCCGCGGCGGTTCAGAACACACCTAACTCATTGGGCTACGTCGAGCTGTCTTATGCAGTCGCCAATCAAATCACTTTCGCCAGTTTGAAGAATAAATCCGGCAACGTGGTAACAGCGAATGCGGATACCCTGCAGTCAGCCATGGCCGATTTCGCCGGCAGTTTTGATGATAAGCTCACCACCAAGATCGTGGATGGCGAGGGCGCCAATAGCTGGCCGATCGCTGGCTATACTTACCTGGTTCTGCACACCACCAGCATGCAGGACTGCACCAAAGCCCAGAAGCTGCTGACTTACGTCCATTGGACGCTTACGGACGCGGGCGCTGCCAAGCGCGCTGCCGACCTGGGCTATGCGGTTTTACCCGACAATGTACGCCAGTTAGTCATGGATAAGCTGGGCGAAGTCTCCTGCAATGGGAATCCCGTGATGGCGGCTAAATAAGGTTGGGCGTACTTTGTAAGCCTCAGTGAACAATTGGAGTTTCGTACAAATATAGAAAATTAATGCTCTTTGAAATTCGAACATGAATTTTCCCCTCCCGAGTGCGTGCTGTGTAATCGGCATGAGGGATTGGTCGTGAGGGTTTGATCGAAACAACCGCATATATTTACCGGTAGCACAGGCAGGAGAGATTCGCAAGGGTGGACAGAGCTCCTGCCTGGAGCGGTTTCAACGATCAGGTTTCAGGTATTTGCAGGATAAATTAGATTGTGCCTGAACTGGAGAGATGATGACAAGTATTAGTTCTGAGCCTTCCGGCGAAAAAGCTTTCCTGGAGCGCATCCGTTTCTGGCTACGTCATGGTGACCGTCCCTGGAACGGACTGGTTATTTCCATGGCGGTGCTGGTCTTTCTGCTCATGGTGGCGATAGGATTGCTCTTGTGGCGCGATTCTGCCGCGGCCCGTGCGCAGTTCGGTTGGAGTTTCTTGCTCCCCACCCTGGACGCTTCCTGGAACCCGGTATTCGATATCTATCAGGCCTGGCCTTTCATTTATGGCACCTTGCTGACCTCCTTTGCAGCCTTGTTGATCGCAGTGCCAGTCTCGATCGGCGTGGCGATTTTCCTGGCCGAGCTCAGCCCTGAGTGGCTGCGCATGCCCCTGAGCTGGATGGTCGAACTGCTGGCGGCAATCCCCAGCGTTGTCTATGGCTTGTGGGGTATCTTCGTATTCTTGCCCGTGGTGATCACACCGCTGGGGCAGTTCCTGGGTGAGACCCTGGGCGTGCTGCCCGTTATAGGGGCTTTCTTCAAAGGTCCGATCCCGGTCAGCGGCATCAGCCGCCTGGCTGCTGGCTTGATCTTGTCTATCATGGTAATCCCCACCATCGCGGCTGTCACCCGCGACGTTTTTCTGGCAATCCCCAAATCGCAGCGTGAGGCTTCCCTGGCTTTAGGTGCCACGCAGTGGGAAACCATCTGGAAAGTGCTGGTTCCCTACGGCCTCTCCGGCATCCTGGGAGCTGTCATCCTGGGGTTGGGCCGGGCTTTGGGCGAGACCATGGCGGTGACGATGGTGATTGGCAACAGCATCGAAGGCTCTGTATCGCTACTGCGACCGGGTTATACTATGTCCAGTGTGATCGCCAACCAGTTCGCCGAAGCTGTCAGCACCCTGCATGTCGAAGCGCTGGTTGAGATTGGCCTGGTTTTGTTCGTAATGACGCTGCTTTTGAATATCATCGCTCGTTTGCTGGTCTGGCGGGTAGCTCGCCGGACCCCGACACAGGTGCGCGCATGACTGCTTCAAGTAAAAGCCTCGAACCGAATATAATTGGGCAGTACCTTAAATCTCAGCCCCGCTACACGCGCAGAAAGACTGTAAATGTGGTAATGTTAGGAGTGACGGGATTGCTCACCCTGATTGCGCTGCTGCCGCTGTTCTGGATCATAGGTTACGTAGTCTACAAAGGTGGCCAGTGCATCAACTGGGATTTCTTTACCCAGTTGCCCCGCCCGATGGGCATGGCGGGTGGCGGCGTGCTGCATGCCATAGAGGGCACGATCATCCTGACATTTTTAGGCAGCTTGTTCGCGATCCCACCCGGGGTTCTGGCCGGCATCTACGTGGCTTATTCTCCGAACACCTGGCTGGGAGTCGGGGTGCGTTTCGGTACAGATGTATTGTCGGGTGTCCCCTCGATCGTGGTTGGCCTGTTCGGGTACGCCCTGATCGTCAAGCAGCAAGGTCATTACTCGGCCTTTGCCGGAGGCATTGCCTTGGCGATTTTGATGGTCCCTATCATAATCCGCACGACCGAGGAGATGATCAAGCTGGTGCCGCATTCACTGCGCGATGGCTCCCTGGCCTTGGGCGCACCCGAATGGAAGACAGTCTTGAGCGTGACGCTGCCAGCCGCGGCCAATGGGATCATTACCGGTATACTTCTAGGTGTGGCGCGCGCCTCAGGAGAAACCGCGCCGCTGTTGTTCACGGCCCTGGGCAATGATAACTACGAAATTGGCCGCATCGTGAACAGCGGCATCGCCGGACATCAGGGCATCTGGCAGATCCTGCAAAATATATTCGGGCAGCCGGTTGACTCGCTCCCCCTGACGCTGTGGAAATATGCCCAGCAGCCTTACCCGGAGCGTATCAACCAGGCCTGGGGAACTGCCCTGGTATTGATGATTGTGGTGCTGGTGATTAACATCACCGCCCGGCTCTGGGTTCAGTATCGCACCAAACGCTTGCAAGGAAGGTAATACATGATGGAAACGAATACGAATGTGGACCGCCCCAGCATTGATCTCCAACTGAAGGAGAACCAATCTGGCGATTTCGAAGAGCCCAAGCCCAAAAAGGCATTCCCGGAGCTGCGTACGAAAATTGAGGTAAGTGATTTATCGTTGTATTATGGGAAGTTCAGGGCGCTCGGAAATATCCGCATGGATATCCCGGAGAATAAAATAACCGCCATCATTGGACCATCTGGTTGTGGAAAGTCCACGCTCTTGCGATCGTTGAACCGCATGAACGACCTGGTACCGAACGTGCGCATTGAAGGCGAAGTCCATCTGGATGGCGAGGATATCTATGCACCTGGCGTGGATGTGGTCGATATCCGCCGCCGGATCGGTATGGTTTTTCAACGCCCCAACCCCTTCCCCAAGAGCATTTATGATAATGTAGCCTATGGGCCGCGCCTTTATGGTGTACATCGTCGTTTAGAGTTGGACCAGATCGTGGAGCAGAGTTTGCAGCGCGCCGCTTTGTGGGATGAGGTTAAGGATAAGCTCAACCAGTCCGGGCTGGCGATCTCCGGAGGCCAGCAGCAGCGCCTGTGCATCGCGCGCGCCCTGGCCGTCGAACCGGACGTCATTTTAATGGATGAGCCGGCCTCCGCCCTCGACCCGATTGCCACGCTGAAGATCGAAGAGCTGATGCAGATCTTGAAAAACGAAATCACGATCGTCATCGTCACTCACAATATGCAGCAAGCCGCGCGTGTCTCTGATCTCACGGCTTTCATGATGCTGGAGGATCCCTCCACCCGTACGGGTAAGCTGGTGGAATTTGGCGAGACGTCGCAGATCTTCACCCGCCCCAAGAACCAGCAAACCGAAGACTATATTACCGGGCGCTTTGGTTAAGGATGGCTGCGTTGGTGATTTGCTATTTTCGTCATTCGGATGTAGAATCTATGCCCCTGATTTTTATGCACGTGTCCATTCAGCCTGGCAAGAAGGATGCGTGGGATTTTATTTTTTGAAGGTGATTTATGGTGACAACGAGAGAAACTTTTGATCGCCACTTGCGCAATCTATTGGACAACGTCCTCGTTCTCGGCAGCATGGTCGAGCAGGCCGTGCTCGATTCGGTGGATGCCCTCAGCCGCCGGGATTTTGAAGCTTCGACACGGATTTACCACAACGATATTAAGATCAATGAAAAGCGTTACGCGATCGAAAATGACTGCCTGACATTGATTGCCACCCAGCAGCCGATGGCGCGCGATCTGCGCTTGCTGGCCGCCATCCTGGAAATCAATACCGAGTTGGAGCGCATGGGAGATTACGCTAAGGGCATTTCGCGCATCAACCTGTTGTTGGGCGATGCACCCATCGATATCCCGATAGCCGATCTCCAGTTGATGGCGGAGCGTGGCCTGGATATGCTGCACCGTGCCCTGAGCGCCTTTGTCGCCCGGGATACCGAAACGGCGCGCCGCATCCCCGCCGAAGATGATGAAGTGGACCATCTCTACAACCATATCCATGCTGAGTTGATGAATGAGATGATCGCCGACCCATCCAAGATCGATCGGATTAACTACCTGGTTTGGGCCGCGCATAACCTGGAGCGCCTCTCTGATCGCGTCACCAATATTTGCGAGCGCATCGTGTTCATCACCACCGGGGAGATGCGCGAATTGGACGAGAGCTACGACGAGATGAACATCAGGCTGAATGGCTAAACTGAAGGTCCTCTTTCTCTGTACCGGGAATTCCTGCCGCTCGCAGATGGCCGAGGCGGTCGTCAATGCCCGCCTGGGCGATACCTGGGAAGCCTATAGCGCTGGCACCCACCCGACGGGCTCTGTTCACCCCCTGGCGATCCAGGTGCTGGCGGAACGGGGCATTACCCACCAGGGGAGATCAAAGCACGTCGACGAGCTGCGTTCGATTCCCTTTGAACTGGTGGTGACCGTTTGTGACGCTGCCGCAGAGGAATGCCCGCTGTGGCTGGGCCCAGGGCGGCGCGTCCACGAGGGTTTTCCGGATCCCGCCAAGGCGATCGGGAGCGACGAAGAAATCCTGCAGGTCTTCCGCCATGTGGAGGCGGAAATCGAGCGCCGCATTCCGGTTGTTCTTCAGACTTATCGTGTGTGATAGATTAAGCGCTCCAGCCGGCCTCTGACAGCCGGCGATTGATATCGTAAGCTGCGCTGATGAAGGCCAGATGGGTGAACGCCTGGGGGAAATTGCCCAGGTGCTGCGCATGCGAGCCTAATTCCTCCGAGTACAAACCCAGGTGATTCGCATAGCCGTGCATCTTTTCGAACAAGAAGCGTGCCTTTTGAAGCTGGCCGGAGCGGGATAGATTCTCGACATACCAGAAGGTGCACATGCTGAAGGTGCCTTCCGAACCTGTCAACCCATCCGCAGAGCCTGATCCGGTTTTATACCGATAAACCAGGGAGTCAAATACCAGGTCTTTTTCGATCGCGCTCAGATGAGATCGCCAGCGGGGATCAGTGGGGCTGATGAATTTGACCATCGGCATCAGCAAGCTGGAAGCATCCAGGTTGGTCGAGCCTTTATACTGCACGAACGCTCCCAGCTTATCATCCCAGAAATGTCTGAAGATATCCTGGTAGATTTCATCCCGGCTTTTACGCCAGCGCTCCAGGGGTGCCGGGAATGAGCGCCGGTTGGCCAGGCGTACGGCGCGATCGATCGCCACCCAGCACATCAGGCGTGAATACAGGAAATGTTGCCGGCCGCCGCGCACCTCCCAGATGCCATCGTCCGGGCTGTTCCAATGCTCACAAACCCAGTCAATCAGCCGCACCAGGTTGCGCCACAGGTCGTACGAGATCGGTTGGCCGTATTTATTGTAGAGATAGACCGAGTCCATCAGCTCACCGTAGATATCTAACTGCAGCTGCTTGTAAGCCGCGTTGCCAATTCGCACCGGGGATGAGCCTTTGTAGCCTTTAAGCTGGGCGAGCTCCTTTTCGGTCAGCTCTTTTTCGCCATGCAAGCCGTACATGGTTTGCAGAGAACCATCCGGGGCTAAATCTGCGCAGCGATCTTCGATCCAGCTCATAAAAGCCCCGGCTTCCTCCGTATACCCCAGGCGAATCAGGGCGTACAGTGTGAAGGAGGCGTCCCGGATCCAGGTATAGCGGTAATCCCAGTTTCGTGAGCCACCGATCGATTCCGGCAGGCTGAAGGTGGGGGCTGCCACCATCGAGCCGCTGTCCAGCGAGGTGAGCAGTTTCAAGGTCAGGGCAGAGCGATTGACCATATCTCTCCAGCGGCCACGGTACGAAGATTGGCCGATCCAACGCCGCCAGTAATTCACCGTTTGTTTGAAGGATTCGGAGACGTAATTTTCTGCCGCCGTAGGGGATTCTTCTGCCCCATTCACCTGTTCCAGGATGAACGCCGCCGACTCCCCAGGGCCGAGTTTGAATTCGGCCAGCGCGGCCCCATCACGGACCTGCATGGGTACCTGGCTACGCAGCCGCAGCACTGTGCCATCTTCCCCCGTGGAACTGAAAATGATCTCGCCTTCCCGCTGCTCGATCTTGTGATCCGAGCGGGCGTAATTGAAAGCTGGTTTGCACTGCATGCGATAGTTGATCTCCCCGCGCACCGTCTTGGCGCGCCGCACCAGGTGGTGTGCAGGGCCGAGCGTCGCGACCGGCATGAAATCTGAAATTTCAGCCACTCCCTGTTCGGAGAGCGTACGCGTCAGAAGGACATTGGTATCGCTTAAATAGAGTTGTTTCTGGATCGCATCCTCGAGTACAGGTGCAATGCGAAAGAAGCCGCCCTTTTCATCATCCAAAAGGCGGGCGAAGATGGACGGGGAGTCGAAATAGGGAAAGCACATAAAATCGATCGATCCGTCCATCCCCACCAGTGCTACGGTGTGTAAATCCCCGATAATGCCGTAATTTTCAATTGCCTGGTAACTCATTTAAATTCCTCTCTAGACTATAGTTCCCCCTGCTTGGGGACACCGGAGACCAGCTCGGCTGCCTTGCCGCTCAAGTGTCCATGATACCCGTAGCGGATCAACTCACCTCGTAGTTCCCCATTTTCATTGCGCATCAAGATCTCTGTGATCGAGCAGTTGTGGTTCTCCACATAGCGCAGGTCTTCCGGCGTTACCTGCGGGCATAGGTGTGGTAAGGTGAAGGTGAAAATTCCCCCATGCCCTACGATAATCAGATTATGATCTTGCTGGTCCTGCAACACTTGCGTCAACCCGGAAAGCATGCGCGCCAGCAGTTCGTGATAATTTTCACCCTCGGGAAAGTGCCTCTCTGGGTGACCGGTGAACCAGTCGCCAATCAGGCGATTGTGCTGCTCCCAGGCTTCTGCTGTGGGCGGTCGCTGCTCGAGCAGACCGACATCCACCTCACGAAACTGCTCCAGGATAGTCACCGGCAAATCCAGGGCCGCGGCGATGATCTGTGCCGTCTCACTGGCCCGTTTCAGCGGGGAAGAATAGACAGCCTGGATCCCCCGGTCGCGAAAATAGGCGGCCGTCTGAGCAGCCTGCAGGCGGCCTTTCTCGGTCAGTGGGTAGTCCACCAATCGAGAGGAAAATTCTTTGGTCAGGTTGGCGCGGTTCTCACCATGGCGCACCAGGAAGATACGGTTCATAGAAATGTGGTTATCTCCTGCAGCGATTTTTTCGTGATTTCAGGCACCCGCGCTTCTTGCGCCGGGTAGCCCACCACCAGCAGCAGGAATGGGCGCTCGTTGCTGGGACGCTCGAGGATTTCGTTCAGGAAATCCATCGGGCTGGGGGTGTGAGTCAAGGTGGCCAGCCCGGCGTGGTGTAGGGCGGTGATCAGCATGCCGGTGGCGATGCCGACAGATTCATGCGCATAGTAGTGCTTGAGTTTACTGCCATCCGGTTTTAGCCCGTAGCGTTGTACGAAAATAGCGATCAAATAAGGCGCCGTCTCCAGGTAGGGTTTGTGCTCATCGGTCCCCAGGGGTTCCAGGGCAGCCAGCCATTCCGGCGTCGCTCGCTGGCTGTAAAATGCGCGTTCCTCGGCCTCGGCAGCCAGGCGGATGCGATGTTTGACCGCCGGATCGCTGACCACCACGAAATGCCAGGGCTGCAGGTTGGCACCCGAGGGCGCCGTCCCGGCTGTGCGCAGGCAATCCTCGATGACCTCGGGCGGCACGCTCTGCTTGGAAAACTGGCGTATGCTGCGGCGCCTTTTCATCTCTGCCAGAAAGTCGGCCGCACGCTGGCGCATCTCGGCCTCGCTGAAGCGCTGAAAATCCTTCAAGGGCTTGAATACGGGTTTTGACAATCCTGCCTCCACGTTTGCATTCATCCTTGCTCGTTCGGTTGGACAGAACGAATCCAACCGCTGAGCTGCCGGTCGAGATGTTCCGGATAGGTGTATGCGAGTGCCATCGCGACCTCACGAGCCAACCAGCGGTAAAGTTCCAGGCTACTGATCAGGGCACGCCATTGGTCACTTTCATCGTAAGGTGCGCTGGTTGCCGGGATCGCTGCTACTGCGCGCGGATCGGCCCATTCGCTCAGATAGCGCCCCGAATACCATGTATCCTTTTCTGGCCGATGGATGCTGCGGGCATGCCATTCCAGCATGCTTATCAGCAAATCCTTCAAACTGCAGTTGAAATGCTGGTGGGCTTGCCACAGTTCACCACGTTTTAAAAGCCGGGCAGTGCGCATGGCTGAGAGAAAGAGGCTCTGGATATTGGCATTGAATTCTTTTTCGGAAGGCGCTGTCCAGGCTGGAGCGAGTCTAAAAGCTTCCCGGACTGGTTCTACGGAACCCTGGCGATCGAACAAAACCCGCAACCCGCGCTGAAAAACAAAGCGATAAGGTGATTCGTTGATCAACCTCGGAAGCGCCTGCGCATCACCTGTATCAGGGGAGTAAGCCAGGACGAAATCAACTTTCAACCCGCCTTCATAGATCACCTGCCATTCCGGATCGCCGCACCCGGTCTGACCGAGATTTGCCATCCAGACCGGCCCAAAGTTATCCAACCATCCCGAATCTGAAGTGTAGCGCTCGGGAGATTCTGTGTACACGATCAGGTCCAGGTCTGACCAATCATCGGGTGGCGGCTCACTGCGTGCTCGCGAGCCGACAACTAACACGAAGCTGACATCCGTTTGCAGGTGTGCCCACAATCGAATAGCTTCTTCCATTTGTTGATAAGCGCTTGAAATCGGCATCCTTAATTCGTTGTCCTCATGCCACTTGCATATTGAAATATTCCTGCAGCAGTTGCTCGAATTCCTCATTCGAGGCAAGTGGGTGCATGCTCTTTTCATCTCCCTCGGTGATGGTGAGATTATTTTCTGTCAGCGTCACTCTTCCGTATAAGGTGGCGCGCGTGACGACGGTGCGCTGCGTGAACGAGGACTCGGGGGAGGTCTGGTGATACTCGCACATGGCCTCGAAATCCGCCAGTTGGCGCGAGGTGGTGCTGAAGCGGTATTGGGGCTGCCAACCGTGCTCGTTGTGGCGATGCAGCTCATAAATGTGATCTGCGTTGTTTGGACTCTTGTAAATCCGGTAGCTGCCGCTGATATCTTCAACACGCCCTCTTGGCATAGGCAGCGGGGTGCGGAAGGAATCGCCAAAACCTACATCCACCAGGTAGGATCCTCCCGCTTGGACCAGCAGGGTCATATGGTCGAATTCCGGTCCAAAATCGTTAACCTCCCCGTTATATACCATGGCGGATAAAAGAGTGACCTGGTAGCCCAGCTCACGTAGCAGCCAGGCGAAGGCCCCATTCAATTCATAGCAAAAGCCACCGCGTTTTTTCTGAACGATCTTTTCGAACAGGCGCTGCGGGTCCAGAACAATCTCCCGTTTATATACCACATCCAGATTTTCGAAGGGTACATGCAGCAAGTGGCTCTGTTGGAGCTCTGCCAGGAAGGCGTAATGCGGCTCGAGCTGCTTGTGAATCTCAATTCTTTCCAGATATTTCATGCTTTCCATCAAATGCACCAATAAAATTTTACAAATTGTTGACTATAAAATCCCGGATTAGCGATTCCATATAGATGCGGTCGGCCAGCTTGCGCGGCATATGACGCTCGTCCGGAAACAGCAGCAGTTCGTAGGGCTTACGGGCCTGGATCAGGGCGTTGATCAGCCGGGCCGTATGCCGGAAGTGAACGTTTTCGTCGATCAGGCCATGCACCAGCATCAGCTTCCCTTGCAGCTTGTCGACGTGTGCCATCACGGAGGCCTGGCGGTAGCCTTCGGGATTGCTCTGCGGTGTGCCCATATAGCGCTCGGTGTAATGGGTGTCGTAACCATCCCAGGCTGTCACGGGCGCGCCGGCGACCGCCAGCTTGAACGTCTCTGGCGCACGCGCCAGGCACATGGCGGACATATAGCCACCGTAGCTCCAGCCATAGATCGCCACCCGCTCAGGATCGGCCAATCCCTGGTCTACCAACCACCTGACGCCGTCAACCTGGTCTTCGACCTCGAAGTGGCCCATATCGTGTTTGAGGGTGGCCTCGAAGGCCAGGCCGCGCCGGGCGCTGCCGCGATTGTCGAGCACGAAGACCAGGTAGCCCAGGCTGCGCAGGTACTGCGCTCGCATGGCGACGGTCATATTCCAGCCGTTGGTCACCATCTGGGCGTGTGGGCCGCCGTATACGTATACGATGGTCGGGTAAGGGCCATGGTCGAAGCGTTCCCCCGGACGGTATATTGCCCCGTAGAGCGTATCTCCGGCCCGGTTCTTCATCCGGATGATCTCGGGCGGCTGCAGCTTGAGTTGCTCCAGGCGCGGGTCGGGCCGCTCGTAGATCGTGCGCAGAACGGCGCCATCTTGCAAGGAGCGCAGGCTGACCAGCGGCGGCTGGTCGAGCGACTGGTAGGTATCGACAAAGCGCCGGCATTGATGGTCGCAGACCACGCTGTGCAGGCCGGGTTCCGGGGTCAGGCGCTGGGGCGTCTCACCGGTGAACGAAACCACATACAGGTGACTTTCCGTCGGGCTCTCACGGCTGGCGGTGAAATACAGGCGTTGGTTCTCTTCGTCCACGGCTGCGATCGCGTCGACCATCCATTGCCCCTGCGTCAGGGCGCGTACCAGTTTACCCTCGCCATCGTACAGGTACAGGTGACGGAATCCGCTGCGCTCTGAAGCCCAGATAAATCCACCGGACCTCAGTGGTTTGAACAGATCGTGCAGGTTGATCCAGGTTTCGTTTTCCTCACGCAGTAGTAAAATCCCTTGACCGCTGACGGGGTCGAACTTCAGCAAGTCCAGGCGCGTTTGGGCCCGGTTTTCGACCTGGGCCGTCAGGCTGCCGGACGGTAACCATTTAACGCGTGCCAGGTAGATGTCTCGTTCCTCGCCCAGGTCCATCCAGAGCGGCTCCCCACCCTGGACGGAGACCACGCCCAGGCGCACCCGGGCATTGGCCTGCCCGGCGAACGGGTAGCGATGGTCTTCTTGGGCACCTTCACCGGTCGCGTCCTTGCCCTGGTGGACGATGTGGTAAACGGGGATATGCGTCTCGTCGGCTTCTTCGAACGCCAGGCGCCTGCTGTCGGGCGACCACCATAAGCCTGCGCTACGCGCCATCTCCTCCTGTGCGATGTACTCCGCCAGGCCGTGGGTTTTGCCCGTGCCGCGCGCCCCAAAGGTCAATTGGCGCGGCTCACCCCCCGCACAGGGCACCACGTAGAGTTCGCCATCCTGGACGTAAGCCACCCACTCGCCGTCCGGGGAGAGTTTCGCATCCAGCGCAGGTGAACCATCTTGCGCGACGAGCTTTCTCAAAGGGGCACCTGGTCCATCCTGCACGTAGATCTCTCCCTGCATGGGCACCAGCAGGCGGCTGCCTTTTTGCGCCCATTCGTAGGAAGTCACCCCGAATTCGCGCTGGCGCATGCGCTCTCGCTGCAGTGCCTCGGCGAGCGAGACATTATCGTCGCGCGTCCCGCCGCCAACAGGAGTCACCAGGCTGGATTGCTCTCCGCTATCCGGGTCGTAGGAAAACAACTGGCGCGTCAGGCTCATCTCCTCGCTGAGTAGATAGCTGATCAGGCGGTCATCCGGGCTGAAGGCGATATTTCC